>JAANMT010001550.1_pt1 | contig 22234 bp, 17 predicted proteins | sample 7279711 | NCBI WGS metagenome assembly JAANMT01 (sample SAMN14094538, study PRJNA606508) | bioreactor metagenome | isolation source: A lab-scale SPAN reactor treating ammonium-rich wastewater day 1 | place: Ireland: Galway | collected 2017-01-16 | reverse complement strand
AACCCCAAACCGGCTTTTTCTCTGGACTGGAACCATACGGGAGAGCGCGGATCACCCCGCGCGAGTCCAGAATGGGGATACCACCTATGAGGTCGAGGCCGCCTGGACGACCTATCCGGAAAGGCTCGAGGAAGCCGGAATCTCCTGGAAGATTTATCAGAACGAAATCTCCCTCGACACCGGTTTGGACGGAGATGAGGATTCCTGGCTTTCTAACTTTACCGACAACCCCATCGAGTGGTTCACCCAGTACCGTGTCCGATACTCCAAATCAAGGCGCGCCTATCTTCCAAAGCTGGCGGAGAGGCTCACCGCACAGATCGAAGCAGCCTCAAAAAAACTGGCAGATGGCTCAATAACTGGCGCAGACAGGCACAAACTCGAGGAGCAGAAAAACGAAGCGATGGGGACCCTCGATGAGATCCGCAGGGAGATGGCGGAGTACACAGAAGAGGGCTGGCGCAGCCTCACCCCCCGGCAGCGTGCAATCCATGAGAAGGCCTTTTGCTATAACGAAGGGGATCCGGATTTCCGCACCCTGGCCGAACTCACCTATGATGACAACGGCAAGAGCCGAAAGATTGCTGTTCCCAAAGGAGATGTGCTGCACCAGTTTCGCAAAGATGTGGAGACAGGCAACCTCCCCGCAGTATCCTGGCTGGTCGCCCCGCAACGGTTCTCGGATCATCCCAGCTCCGCATGGTTTGGAGCATGGTACCTGAGCGAGGCTCTGAATATTCTCACAAGTGACCCCGAAGTCTGGAAGAAGACTGTCTTCATTCTGTGTTATGACGAGAATGACGGCCTCTTCGACCATGTCCCACCATTCATCGCACCCCATCCGGGCCGGCCTGAGACAGGGAAGGTATCGAAGGGGATCGACACGGCCCTGGATGTATCCGATGCCCATCACCGTGACCATTCCATCGGCCTGGGGTATCGTTGCCCACTCGTTGTCGCCTCACCCTGGACCCGGGGTGGGTGTGTCAACTCACAGGTCAGTGACCACACTTCCATCATCATGTTTCTGGAGACCTGGCTGGCCGGGAAAGGCACGCCTGTGCCCGAGCCGAACATCAGTGCCTGGCGTCGGACGGTCTGCAGCGATCTCACCTCCGCCTTCAAGCCCTACAATGGTGAGCATTACGATCTTCCTAAACCCCTCGACCGGGACACCTATGTGGAGCGTATTCACAAAGCCAGCTTTCAGGCTCCACCCAAGCCAGCCATGCGGCTGAAGCCTGAAGACACACCCAGTTTCAAAATCAAGGCTTTCCAGGAGGAAGGCAGCCGTCCTTCGTGCCCTCTACCTTATGAGCTGGAAGCGGGCATCCAATCGGATGACAAGGGAGTCAGGATCCGTCTGGAGGCAGGCAACAGCCGGAATGGGGACCAATCCGCAGGCGGAGCTTTCAATGCCTATTCCTATGGAGAAAAGTTGCATTGCAGGGCCTATGCTGTTTCCCCCGGGGATGTCATCGAAGACCTGTTTCCGGTCAAAGGCAATGGCCATGTCCGGATCGATGGGCCGAATGGCTTCATGCGCGAGCTGCGCTTCTCGGGAAAATCGGCATTCAATGCCGATGTCCGGGCTGAGGGAGCAGACCTGTCCCTGACCCTTGCCAATACTTCGGACAAGCCGATCCGCATCACCCTGGCGGATGAATCGTATGGCGGCCATTTCGATCCGGTTTCGCTCAATCCGGGCCAGAAACAGGAGATCAAGGTTTCCACACAGGCGGGCAAACAGTGGTACGATCTTTCTGCGAGTGCCAATGGGACTTCGTACCGATTTGCAGGGCGGGTTGAAAATGGCCAGTGGACAATTTCCGATCCAGCGATGAGTTGAGGCTCCGAAAGAACAGGCCATCGCCTGCGGGTTGCTGCTCTGAAGATTCTTTTCGGTGCTGCCTCCGATGGGAGAGGATGTGCTGGAGGTGCGTTCGGAAACCTGATTGACATCGGGGAATCGGGCAGCTAGACTCAAAGTGTAACGGAGAAGAAGATGATTCTCCGAGTGGTTTTTGCGTGAAATTCAGGGTCCATTGGGCGAACCAAAAGGCGGTTTCATTACCGGCCGGAGAGGAAAACCTGTCATGAAGGTCCTATTTTTATTCGATGATCTGATCCTTGGCCAGGAGCCGATCGGTGTCACCACCATTTCCGCTGTCCTCAAACAGAACGGGCATGAGTGCGAAGCCATCAATTCCGACCAGACTCCCAACCCTTCCGACCTGATTGAAGCAGTCGCCAAACGCAAGCCGAATCTGCTGGCTGTCTCCACCTGCACAGGCCAGCACAAAGAGATGCTGGCGCGGACACGCATCCTCAAAGAAGCCCTCGGGCTGCCGGTCATCTATGGCGGGCCGCATCCGACCTTCTTCCCGGAGATGATCGAAGATCCCGGGGCCGATGTGGTCTGCCGCAGCGAAGGCGAATACCCCATGCTGGAGTATGTCACCGCGCTGCAGGAAGGCCGCGACTACAGAAACACCCCCAACCTGTGGGTAAAAAAAGATGGTGAAATAACCCGCAATGGTGTCCGCCCGAACCTGGACGATCTCGACTCGCTGCCTTTTTCGGATAAAGAGCTGGTGCGCCCCTTCGAGCACTTGTGGAAGGATGGGATCGGGTACTTCATCACGGCCCGGGGCTGCCCCTTCGACTGCACCTTCTGCTATAACCACGCTCAGCGTGAAATCGAAAGCGGCCCGAATGTCCGCCGGCGCAGCCCTGCCAATGTCATCAAAGAACTGATTGAAACAAAAGAACGTTACGGGTTCCGTTATATCGCCTTCCAGGATGATGTGTTCCTGATCCAGAACCGCTGGCTCAACGATTTTCTGCCGATGATGCGCGACCAGGTGCGCCTTCCCTTCCACTGCCACAGCATCGCCAATGTCATGCGCAGCGAGGAACTGACTGCGCAGCTGGCAGAGGCCGGCTGCCTGAGAATTTTCTTTGCGGTCGAAACAGGAGATGAAGCCACACGCCTGAGGATCCTCAAGAAGCCGGTTAAAAACTCAGACCTGTTCCGCGCCAGAGACCTCTGTGAGAAGAACGGGATCGATATCGTTTCATCGATCATGGTGGGAATTCCCGGTGAAACCCTGGAATCGATCCTGGGAACCATCGCCATGGTCATCAAGACCCGGGTGCATTGCATGATTGTCCACTTTTTCATGCCTTACCCAGGCACCGAGCTGGGGGATGAAGCGGTCAGCTGCAATGCTTTCGATGGCAACTTCGACCTGCTGCCGGCCTGCAACCATGACAACCTGGTGACCAATGTCAACGGGCCAGCCGATCTGATCGAAGCGATCGGCCAGTATGGCTACTGGTTCCTCGAGAAGCCCTGGAAATTCCATGCAACCCGCTTCCTGATCAACACCATCAAAAGCCATAAAATCCGCATGGCCTGGATGCGTTATCTGAAATCCACCATCCGGTATTTCCCGGAATCGGTGTATCATCTGCCCGAGAAAGAGTGGGTTGAAGCAAGCATCCAGAAGCTCGATAAGGCCTACCAGCAGAGGTGCAAAACCTCTCCGCCCCCTCAAAACCAGCACCTGCCGGTTGCATCCGGTGCATTGGCCATGGGGGCCAAATAGGAACTCTCCCCCGGCTGATCCATGGAGGAACTGGGTTTTCCTGGATGCCCCGGCCCTGGGAGGCAGGGTGGTGTGGTTTTCGTTCGGCTTGAGTTAATATCATTTCATATCGGATGATCACTTTTTATTCCTCCTGATCAAGAAAGGCAGTTTGAACACATGAGTCAATTGGCTCTTCTGGGCGGACCGAAAACATGCACTGAACCTTTTGTCCGGTGGCCGCAGTGGGGGCAGGGCGAGCTCGACCGCCTCACTGAAGCCCTGGAAAGCGGATACTGGGGACTGGACTCCAAACTGATCGATGAATGGGAGCAGCGCTTTGCAAGGCTGCAGAGTGCCCGTTACGCGGTTTCTGTTTCGAATGGAACAGTCAGCCTGATGGTGGCCTTGCGGGCGCTGGGAATCGGCCGGGGCGATGAGGTCATTGTCCCCTCATACACCTTCATGGCGACCGCGGCTGCTGTTTTGTGGTGCCATGCCATCCCGGTGTTCGCGGATATTGATCCAGGCACATTCAACCTGGATCCCGAATCGGTCAGAAACTGCATCACTCCACGCACTCGCGCTCTCATTCCGGTCCACATCGCCGGGTGCCCCTGTGATATGGATGCCCTGTGCCAGATCGCTTCGGAACATAAACTGGCGGTTGTCGAGGATGCGGCTCAGGCCCATGGCGCGGTCTGGAATGGCCGTGGGGTCGGCTCGATCGGAGATATCGGCAGCTTCAGTTTTCAGTCCAGCAAGAACCTGGCTGCTGGAGAGGGGGGAATGCTGACCACTGACCGCCAGGACCTGTGGGAGATCTGCACCAGCCTCAAGAACTGCGGACGCTGGGTGGGCGGGGCTGAATATGAGCACCAGACACTTGGAAATAACTTCAGGATGGGGGCATTCCAGGCAGCAGTCCTGCTCGCACAGGTGGAACGGTTCGAGGAATATTTCAAACAACGGGAGAAAAACTGGGCCTATCTCAAATCTGCCCTTGCGGATGTCCCGGGAATCGAGCTGCAGTCACGCGACCCGCGTGTGGACTGCCATGCTCTGCACCTCCTCATCCTGCGGTTTGACAGCGAAAAGTTCGGAGGGATACCACGGGAGACTTTCATGAAAGCCATGGAAGCAGAGGGGATCATCTGCCGCCCCGGGTATCGTCCGCTGCACCATGAAAAAGGCTTTCTCGCGGATGCGCAGGCCTTTCTGCGCGGGCTGGCATTGCCGGATTATGAGAAGTGCCACCTTCCGGCTACCGACAGGGTCTGCCGTGAAACTTCGGTCTGGATTCGGCAGAATGCGCTTCTCGGATCCACGACACAGCATGTGGAAATGATTTCGCAGGCGATTCGAAAAATTTACAGGAGCCTCTCCGAGCTGAGGAACTGGTCAGCAGCCTGACAGGGACCGAACACCTTATCTGCAGATGGATTCCACCTGCGGCGGAACAGCCAGCCCGGCAGAAAGGAAATTCTGTTTCACGACCCGCCAGCCCTCAAGAGGAAATTCGGGATTGGTGTAGGGAGAAAAGCCAAATTCCAGGTAAAGGCGGATCGCCGCCAGGCGTGCGCTCGAGGTCGCCAGATAGGCTCTCTCGTGATTGGCCTGAAGGCAGTTCATGACTGCGGTCAACAGTGGCCTGGAGAGTCCTTTGCCTTGTGCTTCAGGGACAATCGCCACCCAGTGAACCCTTCCATAATCGGCCCCTTCGAATGAAGGATTATACCAGGCAGTGGCGGTTCCGATGGTGGCTCCATCAGGTGCATCGAGGTAAAAAGACCGTTCTTTGAGAGAACCCATGTCCGCCCCGAACTCGTTATAGAAGGTATCCAGGGTTACCGAGTTGAACTGGTCGGCGAGTTCATGGATGCGGACCCACTGACGGATATCGGGATCGTTGAATGTCCGCAGGAGGTAGCCGGGCGGGAGTTGATGCTGCGGAATTTCCGCCAGGTGGGGCCGGATCATCAGCAGTTCGACATTTTCAAGTTCCATGCCATCTCCTCATTAACTGGAGCATCGAACCCAACAGCTGCCCTCAGCCGCAGGAGGCCAGAATTTCTGCTGCACCCGAGCGCAGCAGGCCTTCAGCCAATCCTCTCGCAAGTTCCACACGCTGGTGGACAGGCCCGGTCACTGAATCCCGGAGCGTCCTCCTGCCCTGGTGATCGCCAACAAATGCCTGCACAGACAACTGATCCCGATCGACCGAGGCATAGGCGCCGATCGGGCTGACACAGGTCCCTCCCAGGGTCTGAACGACTGTCCTTTCCGCTTCGGCAGCATACCGTGGCTCTGCACAGTCGATCTGCGAAAGGATCTCACGGAGCGGATCCTGGCGTGTGTCGATTTCGATCGCCACAATCCCCTGCCCTGCTGCCGGTATGAGGTCCTCGAGAGGAAGCGGATGGAGAAGGCTGGCATCGCTTATATCGAGGCGATCCAGGCCGGCTTTGGCGAGAAGGGTCGCACCCACCCGTCCGGTGCGGACTTTTTCAAGCCGTGTTTCGACATTCCCACGGAGTGGTTCCACCTTCAGGTGAGGATTCAGAACCAGCATCTGGGAGATCCGCCGCAGACTGCACGACCCCAGAAGCAGGCCTGGTGGAAGGTCGGTGATATGAGTAAACGGCCCCGGCCATACCAGGCAGTCACGGACATCTGCGCGTGGAAGAAAGGCGGCCAGATGAAAGCGTGGATCAAGGGCAGTGGGAACATCCTTGAGGCTGTGAACCGCCAGGTCGATTGTTCCCTGAAGCAGAGCTTCTTCAAGTTCCTTGACGAAAAGCCCTTTGCCTCCTTTGTCGGCAAGGGGGCCTTGTGTGTGTTTGTCTCCACTGGTGCGGATGATTTCGATGCAGGAGGAAATTCCCAGTCTGGCAAGGGATTTTTTGACCCAGTCCGCCTGCCAGAGTGCGAGCGGACTGCCGCGTGTGCCGATCCGGACAGAATCGATCATGGGGCTGCAGGGTTCCGTTCTTGTTCAGGCAGGAAGAATGGATCCATGACTGAAGAGGTCAGGCCATCAGGCCTTCGTAACGTTCACGGATATCCCGGAATTCGATATCACACTCATAGATATTCTTCCACCATTCACGGGCATTGACCTTGTCGCCCTGCCGAAAATAGCACTCGCCCAAACCATACCAGATGTCTTTGACATCACCCGATGGGGAGCGTGAAGGCGGGGCTTTTTCGAGTGCCCTTTTCAGGGTATCGATAGCCAGGGGGATCTGCCCCTTTTCGATGAACAGCCACCCCAGCTGGCGCAAAGCAGGGAAAGCACGGGCCGGATTCTGGGAGGCTTTCTGGATGACCGGAATGGCTTCATCAAGATCACCTTTTTCGGTCAATACCTTGCCATAAGCCAGGAGAAGGTCAGGATCACCAGCGCGTTTTTCAACCAGCCCGGACAGGATTCCGGCTTTGTTCTCCAGGTAATCGACTCGAAGTTTCTTTTTCTCTTCGAGCAGCTGGGGGTTGTCCGGCTCAGCGGCGATCCGGTTCTCCAGGACCTTCAGGCGAACCGCATAAAGGCAGTCACAATAACGGGTGTCGGTGGGGAATTTCTGAAGGAGAGTCTCATAACCTTCTTCCGCTTTGTCGAAGCGCTCCTTTTTTTCATTGCACAGAGCGGTCATGTGGAGGGCTTCTTCGACCTGGCGGTCATCGAGGTCAGGCTTGTCCTCATCCGTGCCGGCGGATTTCAGGCCTTCGAGGACACGCCCCCAGATGGCCAGCGCCTGGTCGAATTTTTCGATCTGAACCAGAAGCCTGCCGATCTCGCACAGGACCCCTTTGTTGGCTTCACGGTCGGAGTTGTACAGATCGAGGAGCTCGCGGATGCGTTCTTCTTTGCCTTCCACAGTCTGCTGCTGGAGCGCCTTTTTCTCCTCTTCGGCACGGCGATCCTTCAGGTTGGTGATGCCACCCGATTCTCCATAATGGTTAGCGCTCAGATTTTTGACTTTGACACTCCATTCACCTTTCAAAGGCTCCAGTTTGGAAAGGCGGTGGTAGACATCGATGGCGGCCGGGGCATCCTCGATCTTTTCGAAAGCAGGACCGGCGGCTTTCAGGATCGCCTTGTCATTCGGGCGGAACTGCAAAGCCCTCCGGAAAGCGAGCGATGCCAGAGCGGATTGTGAGGAAGCCAGCAGGGAGTTGCCATATTTGGCGGCCAGCTGGGGGTCATGCGGCTTGTCCATGGAAAGGACACCGAGGTAGTAAACAGCCTGTTTTTTCATTCCGAAGGAGTAAAGGAGGTTTCCAAGCAGTGAATACAGCAGCCGTTTGAAAAAAGTCAGCCCCTTCTGGGCATGGACCATGCGGCATTTTTCATACAGTTCGAGGGCTTCCTTGTCGGCGGGAGTGATATCGACAATGGCAGCAAACCATTCCGCCGCACCTTCATGGTCCTGGGCATTCATGGCTTTCATGCCCTTTTCAAAATAGGCTAACAGTTTCGGTGGTCTTTGGGGCATGGCTGGCTTCCAGTAGAGGTGAAATTCACATATTAAATGATATCAAACAATCTCCGGAATGACAAACATATCAAAGATCCGAAGACTTTGAGAGATTGATATTTTCCAGAATTATCCGGAATGTGAAAGACCCGAAACCCGGTTATGAACTCATCCCACGGATTTCCTGTTTAAGCCGGTCGATGAACTTCAGGAATTCCTCGGATTCACTCATTTCCGATTCGACTTTCTTGCAGGCATGGATGACTGTGCTGTGGTCCTTGTTGCCGAAAAACACTCCAATTTCCGGGAAGGAATGATTGGTCAGTTCCCGGCTGAGGTACATGGCCACCCTCCTCGGAACCGCGATGGAACGATTCCGTTTTGAGCCAAGCAGATCGCTGGTTTTCACACGGAAATGCTCAGCGACCTGTTTCTGGATCTTCTCGATCGAGATTCCGGTCGGATCATCATGGACAACATCACGAAGGATCTGCTGAGCGACTTCGATATTGATCGACTTGCCGGTGTAACGGGAATGGGCGGCCAGTTTGACCAGCGCACCCTCGAGCTCACGGATGCTGCTCTGGACACGCTGGGCGATCAGGCGGATGACTTCGCCGGGAAGATGGATGTTTTCCTGCTCGCACTTCATGAGCAGGATCGCTTCACGTGTTTCCAGGTCGGGCGCCTGAATTTCGGTGATCAGGCCTCCGGCGAACCTGGACCGCAACCGTTCGGTAATGAGCGGCAGGTTCTTGGGAGGGCAGTCACTGGAGACCACGATCTGCTTGCGGCTGTTGTAGAGAGAATTGAAGGTGTGGAAGAACTCTTCCTGAGTGGCATCTTTGCCGGCCAGGAAGTGGATATCATCGACCAGCAGGACATCGACATTATTGCGGTAGCGTTCCTGGAACTCATTGCGGCTCTTTTTCTGAATCGCGATGATGAATTCGTTGACAAAACTTTCCGCATCCAGGTAGGCGACACGCAGGCCCCGGCCGGAATCACGGATCGCCTGGCCGATAGCGTGCATGATGTGTGTTTTTCCAAGCCCCACCCCGCCATGGAGGTAAAGCGGATTATAAACCTCGCCCGGGGGATTTTCGGCCACCGCACGCGCATAGGCATGGGTCATCCGGTTCCCATCGCCTACGACGAAAGAATCGAAGCGGTAGCGTGGATTGAGAGGCAGGCCGACAGTCTGGGAGTCGGATCTGCCTTCCACATAGTCCTTGGGATCCGGGGGTTGCGAGACTTCTCTGGGAGCCGAGTCTCCGACCTTGAACTCGATGCGCACTTCCTGGCCGAGAACCATCCGGAAGAGATCTTCAAGATATCTTCGGTAGTGCCGCTGTATCCAGTCCCGGCGGTGAACCGAGGGAACCGACAGGACCGCCTGTTTCCCATCCAGGGAATCGAGAGAAACTGCGGAGAACCAGGAATCATAATCTTCCGGTTCCAGTTGATCGCGCAGAAGCTGGTCGACATGACGCCATACTTCCAATTGCGATGGTTTCATTGAGCAATCGAATGCGAAAAACAGCCTTGCTTCAGATTCAGCAATTTCCAGCCAACCTGACTCACAGAATGGTTGGTGGATGCGTGCCCCCTCGAGTCTGAAGTAAAGTGTCCGCCATGCCTCCCATTCTTAGTATGCTCCCCCGCACAAGCCCCATGATTCACATCTTATAAACAACCGCAAGAAACCCCTTCAAGAAATGGGCTTCTTTTCAATCGCAGCTGAAACAGTCGGTGGAGGAATAAAAGGAGGTTGTCTCACAACAAACGCAGAGGGAGCCTTCCGGGTTGGACACACAGAATTCCCCTCTCGCCGAAGTCATCACTCTTTCACCCTTAATACCCACCGGCCGCTGTTGGCTAATTTCAACAAATTGAGCAGGTTAAGCCAACAATACTGACCTGGTTTCAGTCTCGACCAATCGCAAGACAGAAAACCATTTTGTCAAACATGCAAAAGCAAGAATCAATCAGGCCCAGAGATCATGACTTCCGATGCATGACTTTTCTCCCCCAGCCATGCCCCGGAACTCAGCCAAGTTATTCACAAGTTGTGCACAACCCGTTCGATCCTTTGGACTTAGAGAAATTAACACACCCGCGAAGTTCTCGCAACCCTTTTTCATGCCCTGAAGCGAAATGATTTTCAAATTCAATTTTAACAGCGGTTTGGGGAGAGGCAGCCCTCAATTCGTTCATGGCTGTGCCTGTGGGGCGCCATCTTTTCGGGCGGCATGATCCTGCCTCTTCAGATAAATCCACATTCCAATTGCCGCAATGAGAACCCCCACAGAGATCCCCTGCGAGGTAGACAATCCAGGGAACCAGGAACCCCGTGGATCATCCCGAAAGACCTCGATCAGAAACCGGCACACGGAATAGAGAATCAGATACGTGAGAGCGACCTGCCCCTTGAATGAGCGCCGGGGAAACAGGACATAAACCAGAAACAGGAAGGTCGCCAGAGCCGCCAGAGAAGAGAAAGCCTGGGTCGGATAGACCGGAAGCGACTGTGCTGCATCCAGCGGGATCAGCCCATGGACCAGCTGATGATAGAAGGGATCGCTCCCGATCAATTCGCCTTTGTATTCGATTCGAGGAAAGCGGATTCCGAGGGGATTCGAGCAGATCTTTCCGAAACAGCAGCCATTCAACAGGCAGCCGATTCTCCCGAAAAATTCACCCAGGGCAACCGAGGGAGCCAGCAGGTCCGCCACCTCAGCCGGATTCCATCCATTGCGCCAGACAATCCACCACCCGGTCAGGACACCCCCGATCAGGCCGCCATAAAAAACCAGCCCGCGCCGTGAGAAGACCAGCTCCGAAAGGGTGCTCTCATTGAAATAAACAATGACATGCAGAACCTTGGCTCCCAGCACACCCATCACCAGGCACAGGATCAGCATGTTGGAGATTTTCTCTTCGGGGTAACCGGCCCGGATGGCCCGAGAGACAGCTGTGGCATAACCGGCAAAGAAACCGATGGCGACCATCAGGCCAAAGGTGCCGACTTCAAAATCACCTATCCTGAACAGTATCGGCCACATCTTGCTCAACTTTCTCGGAGAAACCTGCTGCAAACAATCCGGGGAGGAAGAGGATCATCAGGAGGAAGAACAGGCCGATGGTGATGGCGCTGTCGGCGACATTGAAAACAGGAAAACTGTGGCGCCCCCAGAAGGCATGAAAGAAATCGACCACCCGTCCCTCATGCCGGAAGATGCGATCCAGGGCATTTCCCATGGCGCCCCCCAGTATCAGGCCGATCCCGACCGGGTAGACCCAGCTGGTTTCACCAGCCTGGAAAAGGCTGCGCAGATAAAGCGGCAGGAAAAACAGAGCGGCAATCGATACAGCCACAAAGATCCACCTTCCCCCCACAAACAGGCTGAAGGCTGCCCCCTTGTTAAACTCGAGCCGCAACTCGAAAAGTGATGGGATGACCGGGAATGGGTGCATCCGATCCAGAAAGGCCAGGGCTGCGGCCTTTGATGTCTGATCGATCAACAGGACCACCAGGGCGATCAGCCAGAAGAAGGTCACTTTTCTCCCTGTTCCACACTCAGGTTCTTCGACCTCGATCCAGCCATTGCCTTCGCTGAGCGGCTCTTCGGGGAGATTACTCACTCGCTTTCACCGCCTCGAGGCAACGGTCACAGATTTCCGGATGAGCGGAATCGGTGCCCACCTGCCGGACATAACGCCAGCAGCGGACACATTTGGCCAGGTCCGATCGGCTTACAGCAATGGCCACTCCGGGGAGATCCTGGGAGACATGGGCTTCCTCTGGAGCCTTTCCGGAATGGCATTCGACTTCCGAGACGATCAGGAGCGAATTGAGGTCGGTTCCCGATGGCAGGCCCTGGATCGATTCCACCCGGCTGCGTTGGTCATCCGAATCGAACCAGAGGTCGATCCGCGCCTCGAGCGACTGGCCGATCCGGCCGGCTTTGCGATGCGGCTCAATGGCGGCATTGACCTGGTCACGCAGAGCGAACAGCCAGTTCCAGGTCTCGATCAGGTTTTCTTCTTCAGCCGGCTGGCCTGCCTCTTTAATATCCCAGGCTGTCAGGACCACACTCTCTTCCTGCACCAGATTCAATCGATGCAGAGCCTGCCAGGCTTCTTCACTGGTAAAACTGGTCAGCGGGGACAAAGCACGGAACAGGCCGCGTGAGATCTCGAGCAGCACAGTCTGCGCACTGCGGCGCGCCAGGCCTCGTTTGGCGAAGGTATACAGGCGGTCTTTGAGAATATCGAAAAACTGCGCCGACAGATTGACTGTGCAGTAAGAATTGGCCAGGTGATAGACTCGATGGTATTCGAAATCGAGATAAGCGGAGCGTATGTCTTTTTCGAGTTTTCGCCACTGAAGGAGCTGGTAGCGATCCAGATCGAGAAGGCTGTCTTCAGGGACAATCCACTCCTGGCCGAAATCATACAGAGAGGTGAGGAGGAACCTGCAGGTATTCCGAAAACGCCGGTAGGCTTCGGCTCTCTGTTTGAGGATATTGGTGGAAACAGAAATATCCCCACGAAAATCTTCGGAAGAGACCCAGAGGCGGAGGATATCAGCGCCATACTGATCGACTGCTTCACGGGTTTCAATGTAATTGCCTTTGGTCTTGGAGAGTTTCTCCCCTTTTTCATCCACAAAAAAACCATGGGTCAATACAGCCTTGTAGGGTGCGCCCAGTTCTCCCGCTACGGCGGTGATCAGGCTGCTCTGAAACCAGCCGCGGTGCTGGTCGCTTCCTTCGAGGTAGAGATCGGCCGGATACGAAAGGCCATAACGTTCATTGAGCACCGCAGTATGGCTGGAACCGGAATCGAACCAGACATCGAGTGTGTCTTTCCCCAGCTCCCAGCGATCCGTGATTCCCGCTGTGGCGAGTGTGTGTTCGATCAGGGAACGGAGCTTTTCGGTGCCGGGGTTTTCGACACCCTCGATCAGCTCAAACCAGACAACCACTCCCTTTTCGGCAACAATATCCGCAAATCCCCGGATGAAGGCCGGATCGAGCAGGGCATTTTCGGTATCGGGGAAATAGATCGCCGGGATCGGAACCCCCCAGGCGCGCTGGCGCGAGATGCACCATTCGACTCGATTTTCGAGCATGGCCACCATGCGGTCTTTCCCCCATTTGGGAATCCATTGAACCTGGTCGATGGTGTGCAGCAGGGAATCCCGCAGCCCATGGGCTTCCAGTGAAATGAACCACTGAGGAGTGGCGCGGAAAATGACCGGTTTCTTCTCACGCCAGTCATGAGGGTAGGAGTGCACGATCGAGGACTCGTGGAGCAAGGCCCCTTTTTCTCTGAGCAGGCTGATGATCGGCTGATTGGCCTTTTCGACCGGCATCCCGGCGAATTCAGGAACCTCCGCGGTGAACCGCCCCCTGGAGTCCACTGGAGAATAAACATCCAGCCCATACTTCATGCCGATGAGGTAATCATCATGCCCATGGCCTGGAGCAGTATGGACGCAACCAGAGCCAGCCTCGAGGGTCACATGCTCACCCAGGATGAGAATGGACTCCCTGTCCACAAAGGGGTGGCGGCAGTGTAATTTTTCAAACTGTGCTCCCAATGGAGCTTCATGCACCGCAACCGGGTTCAGCCCGGCTTCCTGGATCACACGTCCGGCAAGGTCCTGGGCCACCAGCAGGCGCTCTTCTGCGGTTTCGATGATTGCATAGCGGTAGCGCGGGTGGAGCGCAATGGCGAGGTTGGCCGGGATTGTCCAGGGAGTGGTGGTCCAGATCAGGACAGAGAGGGGCTTTGCAGAGTCCCCGCACTTCCCATTGAGGATATTGTCGATATCGATCGAGGGGAATTTGACATAGATCGAGGGAGAGGTCTTTTCCTGGTACTCCACCTCGGCCTCGGCCAGAGCGGTTTCATACCCGGGGCACCAGTAAACCGGCTTGAGATTCCGGTACACCATCCCCCTTTCCACCAGGCGCGAAAAGAGGTTGAGCTCATGGGCTTCGAAAGAGGGATCGATAGTCCTGTAGGGATCACTCCAGTCACCCAGGACTCCCAGCCGTTTGAAGTCTTCGGTCATGATATCGATGTATTCAAGGGCGTATTCCCGGCATCGTTTGCGCAGCTCGAGGGCGCCCGATATTTCTGACTTTTCCTTGCGCAGCTCCTGCATGACCTTGTGCTCGATCGGAAGGCCATGGCAATCCCAGCCGGGAGTGAAGGGGACATCCCATCCATCCAGGGCACGGGAACGGAGGGTGATGTCTTTCAGGATTTTATTCAGCGCGGTCCCGAGATGGATCCTGCCATTGGCATACGGTGGCCCATCATGCAGGACAAAGACCGGGGCGCCATGGCGGAGCTTGCGGAGCTGCCTGTAGATTTCCTCCTGATCCCAGAACCGCAGGATCTCAGGCTCCCTTTGAGGAAGGTTGGCTTTTTGAGGGAAAATCGCCTCGGCCTGTTCCTTGGAAAGAAGCCCAAGGGTTTTCTTGTAATCGGGTTTATGAGTCTCAACACCTGAACCATCTGACATATCTTTTGATCCTGCCTGTCGTGGAGGCATCTTTCTTGAGAGTGGATTCATTCAGTGCAATTGGGTTTCCCGTCATAGACAAAGTTAGTGACCGGAGGTTCTCCTGAAAAGAGAAAGCATTCCTTTCTCAGGCTGTCATAGGTCATGACGACGCTGTCGGTCACCGGCGGATTTCCGGCTTTGATCTTGGCCCAGTTGGTTCCATCATACTCCCAGGTTTCATAAGAAAACCCGATGCCGAGTTCGCCGCCATACAGGACAACTTTCTGCCTTTCGGAGTCATAAGCCATGGCATGGGCACGCAGTGGGGGAGGCGACACAGCTGTGTTGATTTGGAGCCAGCTGGAACCATCCCACTCCCAGGTATCCCCCAGGATTCCGGATTCTCCCTGGCCACCATACAGGACCACACGATCCCGATGGGAATCGTAAACCATGGCATGGCGGGATCGTGGCGGAGGTGAAAGGAGCGGGGAGGCCTGAGACCAGTCCGCTCCATCCCAGGTCCAGGTGTCATTCAGGAATGGCCCTGAATAGTCCAATGAATCGACTTTATCCCCGCCAAAAAGCACGGTATCGCCAGCCAGTGAACGAAAAGCGAGGTCGTGTCCCGCACGAGGCGAAGGTGAATGGGCTGTCTGCTTCTGGCTCCAGGTATCGCCATTCCAGCCCCAGGTATCACCCAGCATTTTCATGAAAAAATGCTGCTCATCATAACCCTGTCCGCCGAAGAGGATGGATTCACTGTGGCTGGAATCATAAATCATGCTCTGGTTGACTCGCGGTTCAGGCCCGCCGACTGCCAGAGTTTCCCAGTTGGTCCCATCCCATTCCCAGGTTTCAGAAATCAGGTTGGATCCGGAGTCATCGACTCCGAAGAAAAGAACGATGCGGTCACGGGCAGAATCATAAGCGATGTTGAATCCCCCCAGAGTTTCCACCAGGGTGCTGGAGATGCGTGGTTTCCAACGGGCCGCATCGCAGCCAAGGATGCTGAGCAGGTCGGGGGCTTTGTAATCGGGCGAAGTCCAACGGTTTGTGAAGGGAATCAGGTCACTGCCCGATGGCCTCTGAGGCTGGCTGAAAGCAGCCGGCAGGCACGGAAACAGAACGGTGAAGAAAGCAGCCAAGACAATATTCGCAGGCAGCAGTGAGGCAAGTTTGTTAAACACCAGAACAATCCTCCAGAAATGATTGGTCGAGAATTTTATCAATGATGATTTCCATAACAGGATTCTGCACAAAGAAACCGATATTTTCCACCCATGGAAAGGTGGAGAGGATACCAGCCTTTGACCCGCCGGTCATCTCCAGCCCTCTGAATCGGTTCAATCAGAAGGGAAAACCGGGTAAAATATCACCCTCTGATGAGTTCTCTGATCGATCTGGATAAAGGGAGCAGAACGCCTCGAAGCGAGATGCACACCATCCGTGAGGCGCTTCACTGCTCCACGATCGAGGCGATCTTTGCCACCATTCATGTCGCATTAACCCAGGGAATATTTCTTACCAATTATGTGCTCGATCTGGGGGCCTCAAACCTGGAATGCGGGGTTGTGGAATCGCTGCCGTATCTATTGCAGTTCACCTATTTCGTTTCTCCCTGGCTGGTCCGAAAACTGAACCGCCGCAAGCCGGTGGCGGGGTTCTTTGCCTTCGCGCACCGGCTTTCCTGGATATCCCTGATCCTCCTTCTGTATGTCGATTGGGCGCCCGAAACCAAACATGCCATCATGATCCTGACCCTGCTGTTTTCGAATGCCTGCGCAGTGATTGCGAACAATGCCTGGTTCTCCTGGATGGCTGACCTGACTCCGGCATCCATCCGCGGCTCCTATTTCGGGAGGCGGAATGCATACATGGGTCTGACCTCCCTGGTAACCCTCCTGACCGGCTCGCAAATCCTCAACCATTTCCGGGAGAGCGGGGCTGGCTACATTGGGTATACGATCTGTTTTTGTGCGGCGATCCTGTCGTCGGTCTTCGCAGTCCGCATGATTCTGAGGCAGTATGAGCCGCCGGTCAAAACACCTCAGCACCTGCGGATCAGCCGGTTGTTCCGCATCGCCCTGAATAAACCGCTGCTCAAGGAATACATCGCTTTTTTCACCCTCTGGCAATTTGCACTGGGTGTCGGAGCCGCCTATTACGGTGTCCACATGGTCAAAGTCCTCAAGATGAATGTGGCCCAGATGGGGCTGTTTTCAATCATCACAAGCATGGCGGCGCTGCTCGGCAGCCGGCTCTGGGGGCAGGCCCGGGATCGAGTCGGCGATCGGATCACACTGATCGCCAGCGGCTTTTTTGTGGCTGTGCATGTGTGGATCTGGATGCCGGCTGAAGAAGGGTTCCTGTTGCCAGCATGGATTGTCTGCGTGCTCGGTGGGTTTTTCTGGGCTGGATTCAACATCGCTTCCTTCAGCTGGCCTCAGAAGCTGTGTGGAGAAACTCACCGGCTGTATACCTTTGGATTGATCGGGCTGTTTTCCGGGCCGGGATTCGTGGTGGGGTCTCTGCTGGGGGGAGTTCTGACCACCTATCTGCCGCAGGTTCTGTTTCACATCGGGGATTTCGAAGTGCTGCATTTTCATCTTGTGTTCGGGATTTCTGCGCTGGGGAGGCTTCTCGCCATCTATCTGATCTGCCATTGGTCTTCCAGGGTGTTCGGCAATCACCGCACAATCAGGGAATGCATTGCGGACTCATTCGGCGCAATGAAGACCCAATGGAGTGAGCCTGTCCGCCGGGTTTTCGGATCGGGGATCGGGTGAAAAGCCCTCCATGGGCGCGAACCCTCAAAGGGCCGGATTCATAAAGGCCGCCTGCTATTTTCTTTTCATTCCCCCTGCATTGTTGAAAGAACACACATTCTGGTTGATGATCTCCAAAATACCAGGAGGCAGATAAAATGCGTAATTCCATCTGGGTGTTGATGCTGATTCTGTGTGGGATGCCGGCAGGTGCGGAGAACTGGCATGAGGATGCTTTCTTCGGGCTGCACTACGACCTCCATCCCAATGCAGGAGATACCGAACTCGGAAGAGAAACCACCTATGAGCATATTCGTGCGGAACTCGAGAAAGTTCATCCCGATTTTGTTCAGTACGACTGCAAAGGGCATCCAGGGTATGCCGGGTACCCCACCAAAGTCGGTTCACCCTCTCCCGGAATTGTCAATGATGCCTTGAAAATCTGGCGGCAGGTGACTCGTGACATGGGCATCCCGCTCTCAATTCACTATTCGGGAGTGTGGGATACCCGGGCCATCGAACTGCACCCCGAATGGGCGCGAATCCAGGCGGATGGTTCCCGGGATCCAAACAACACCTGCCCATTGAGCCGTTATACGGAGGATCTGCTGATCCCGCAGCTGCTCGAGGTGATCGAGAATTATCAGATCGATGGGATGTGGGTGGATGGGGAGTGCTGGGCCAGCTATCCCTGCTACTGCGAACAGTGCAAGTCGGAATATAAAAAGCGGACCGGAAAAGAGGCCATCCCGATGAATGCTCAGGAGGATGGCTGGCAGGACTGGCTGGCATTTCACCGTAAGCTGTTTGTCGAGCATGTTGCCCAATACACCGAGGCCATCCATGCGAAATATCCGAATGTCCTGGTCTGCAGCAACTGGATGTACAGTGTTCGCATGCCGGAGGAGATCACAGTCCCTGTGGATTACCTCAGCGGCGATTTCGACCCTTCTTTCGGTGCTGAAAGAGCCAGTGCCGAAGCCAGGTTCATCGGCAGCCGTGGGAAGACCTGGGACCTGATGGCCTGGAGTTTCCTGCGCACCGGAAATCAGCTCTGGACCACCAAGACCACCCCCCATCTCTGCCAGGAGGTCTCGACTGTCCTGGCCCAGGGAGGGGCAGTTTTCATCTATGACCAGCCGCAGAGATCGGGGCGGTTAACCGGCTGGCATCAGGACATCCTTTCCGAGGTGGCCGCCTTCTGCCGCCAGCGCCAGGAACTGTGCCATAAAACCGAGACCCTCCCGCAGGTGGCGATACTCCACAGCCAGTCCTATTTTTACCGGAACAATGATCCCCTGTTTGGATTGAGCGCGCATCGTCCGATGGAAGGCGCGCTTCATGCGGTTCTTGAAAATGGTTATTCCGCCGATATCCTCAATGAGGACCAGCTCATCGCCCGCATGGCAGGCTATCCCCTGGTGATCGTTCCCGAGCAGGATCAGCTGCCGGACCGGGTGATCTCTGCGCTCAAAGAATATGTGCAGCAGGGGGGGCACCTCCTGATCAGCGGCTCCGAAGCCGCCCGGGAATACCCCGAACTCACCGGCTGTGAAGCCTCCCAGGAGATGCTGCCACAGACCTGGGTTCCCGCTGGCAATGGGTGTGTTCCGGTAGAGGGTGGCTGGTGCAGGGTCAAAACCACCACCGCACGCGAGCTCGCTCCTCTGCTCAATCAGCAGGAGCCTTCAGTTAATCTGGCCGGATCCCCGGCGGCCACGGTCAATTCCTTTGGAAAGGGAACTGTTGTTGCCATCCATGGCCCGGTCTTCCGTGCTTACAACCAATCCCACTACCCGCTTGTGAGGCGCTTCATCGGCGATGCCATCGCAGCCCTGCAGAGCGGAGGCCTGATTCATGTCGATGGCCCCTGGTGGATCGAGATGTCGGCACGCACCAGGGAAGGAAAGAACCTGATCCAGCTGGTGAACCGTTCGACCACCGGGTATCTCGCTCCGAATCGCCACATGGTGGAAAGTGTTCCCAATACCGGCGCATTCACAGTCACCTTTCCGATGGAGAAGAAACCGAAACGCTGCTACCTGGCCCCGGATCCCTATGGGCTTGAATGGACCTGGCAGGAGGGTGTGCTGACTGCTCAGATTGCCGATCTGGCAATCCACAATGTGCTTGTGGTGGAATAGCGGATCCTGATCCGGGCAGCTTTTTCTAAACCACCCTTCGCAGAATGGGGATCAGGCTCATGGTCTTTCCAGCTGCGGCATTCTCGGCTTTGAGGCGCCGGATCTCCTTCTGCTGCTCGAGCAGTATGGCCAGGACCAGGGCATCGAATGGGATGGGGCGTGCTGCGCAGGAAGCTTCGGCGATATGGAGCTTGGCATAGCGGAAAAGCTGGTCGAAGGCTTCGCGGTCTTCACGGGTCAGGGCACGGCGAAAAGAGGCCCAGGAAGAGATTTCATTTTCCAGGTAATTTGTGAAGGTGGGAATGGTTCTGCCCATGAGCGGGGTCCTCCAGGGGTATGGGTTTGAGAGTCTGGTGAACCACCCGGTGCCAGGGGAGGGTTTCCTCCTGCTCCGGATGATGTGTCACCACGCATCCGATCCCAGCCGACCGAATTTCGTGGATTCCCGAGAGAGCACGGCGAAAAAGATACCGCCGTTCAAACAGAGGAAGATCCTCATCGACAAAAAGAGTCTCGATTCCCAGGACCATCACCACTTTCTGCCCGGGATTGCGAGCCAGGGGAAGAAGCATTTCCTCCACTACCGCAACCATCTGGTGGCAGGTCGCCGCGCGCGAAACAAAGACCTTCTCCAGACAGGGTTCCGGCGGGCGCCCCAGCGCCCGGCACCTCAATGCCAGGGGATAGGGGTTGAAACGGTTGCCCGCATCCAGGCAATACACCTCTCCGCCCTGCTCCAGAAAGGGGAAAAACGAAGCCAGCAGCCCCCCTTCCTGTTGGCGTTTCAAGGGCAGGGCCACCATCAGGGGTTTTCCCGCCAGCAAAGGACCCAGCCAATACCCGCGCCTGGGATGAGATCCCCTCTCTTTCTCCGCCGACAGATTTGCTGCCGAGTCCAATACTCTCATACTGCACATATTAGCACCAAGACGCAAAAAGAGAAGGGGCCGGGAGTATGGAATTTCATCGAAAATGTATCTGAGTGGACTTAACCTGAGGGATGAAGTGGCGGAAAATACGGTTCTGGAAAGATCCTGATGAATAAATTCCAAAAGCCCCTTGCCTGGCTGGTTCATCTGTATACTGCCAGTGGAGCGTTTCTGGGCATTCTGGCCTTGATGGCAGCTGCCGAGGGGGAGATACGGTATGCCTTTCTTCTGCTGGTGGGAGCGGGAGTGATCGATGCGACCGATGGGCTTCTGGCGCGGGCGATTCAGGTGCAACGGGTGCTGCCGGGGTTCAGCGGCGCACAGGTGGACAATGCGGTGGATGTGCTGACTTTCATCTGGGCGCCGATCTTCATCATGGGGCATGAGAATCTGCTTCCGCATCCTTTCTGGCTGGCGGTGCCTGTCCTGGCGGCTTTGTATGCCTATGGCCAGGTGAACATGAAAACGCCGGACAATTTCTTCCTGGGGTTCCCCAGCTACTGGAACATTGTGGCCATGTACTTATACTGGTTCCGCCCGGGGCCTGTTCCGGCGGTGTTGATGGTTGTTATTCCAGGGATCTTCAGTTTTATCCCGACCCGTTATCTCTACCCCAGCCGGAACTCGGCCTATTGGAAGCCATCCTGGATCCTGGGGAGTGTGTGGACAGTGCTCCTGGTATTTCTTCTTCTGCAGGCGGATCCATCACTGGCATGGGTGTGGGTAAGCCTGTATTATCCGGTTTATTATCTGGTAGTCAGTTTTTATCTGGATTGGAATATTCGCCAGACCCAGAAGGAAGTGTAAGTTTCTCCGCGAACCGTCTGTCTCCAGAGGGTCAGGTGGCTTGTCGCAACCCAAACGGAACATGAGGAGCTTCACCATGCACTGCTGCCGAACATTTCTGAACACCCGGGGATTTACGCTGATCGAGCTGCTGATCGTGATTGCGATCATCCTCATTCTGATCGGCATTGCGCTTCCAAATTTTCTGGAGGCGCAGGTGCGCGCAAAGGTGACCCGCGCGCAAGGCGAGCTGCGTGCCCTGGGAGGGGCCCTCGAGGCTTACCAGGTGACTTACCGGAAATACCTTGATCTCTACCAGACCAGAAAATGGGGGCCGAGGTATGACCCCAATGCCATCACCTCTCACCGCCTGCTGCCTTTAACCTCGCCGATACGCTTCATGAACCAGATCCCACCCGAAATATTTGACCTGAGCCGTGAGATTCCGAATTTCCAGGCGGATGCGTATGCCTATGGCAGCCGTGTGTCGTATGATAAGCCGGGGGAATTCTGGAGAGCCTATTTCGATATCAAGCTGAAATATCAGTGGTCAATCCGCAGCATCGGGCCGGATCGGCAGTTCAATATCATCGAGCCGATTTATCCGACCCTGATTCTTCCCTATTCGCCCACCAATGGCACAGTCAGCCGGGGGGATATCAACAAGTGGGGCCCCTGAAACAGCGGAAATGGGTTGAGGTGCGGACTGGATTGAGTTTCGGGAGAAGAGCGGGTATAGTGGCAGGCTGTTTGGCGGCGTAGCTCAGACGGTTAGAGCGGGGGTTTCATAAGCCCTAGGTCAGTGGTTCGAGTCCACTCGCCGCTACCAGACTTGCCTGCGACTGCATGCCTGATATTTTCAATAATTTAGCGCTTTAAAGATCTCTGAAAAAATGGCACCAGGATAATCGGTTGTGCCATTTTCCACCCTTGATCCTGTCGATGACTCCATCGATCTTGGACGAGACATGCTCACGGAAGACCTCCACCATTCTCCCTTTCTTGTCTCCAAAGTA
>JAANMT010001549.1_pt1 | contig 22234 bp, 23 predicted proteins | sample 7279711 | NCBI WGS metagenome assembly JAANMT01 (sample SAMN14094538, study PRJNA606508) | bioreactor metagenome | isolation source: A lab-scale SPAN reactor treating ammonium-rich wastewater day 1 | place: Ireland: Galway | collected 2017-01-16 | reverse complement strand
CTGACAAAAGTAGAAAAATTTGCAAATTCTAACAACCCTTTTTATACATAATATGTTGATAAACAATATATTATGCCCTATTTAAGGGTTGACTACATAAAGGCGGCTTATAGTAAAAGTATTCATACTTTAACACTCCGATTTTCCCTACGGCTATAAAAAAAATCTGCCGCGCCGAAGGTTCTACGGCCGCAGACAAAAATATGCCTGCAAAACTACCGTAAGAACATATTCTTTGCCAGAACGAGAATATTCTCGGAACGTTGTTTGCGAAAATAAGAATAATGGGTAGAAGGCTGCAATTCGCATTGCAAATAATTCATTTTTTGCCATGCTCAACCTCTTTTTTTTCCGGAATCCCGTAGAAATTATATACGGGTAGAAAAAGAAAAATAAGAGAAATTATTCGTCCCGTAAGGGACTATATATATTGCGATTGTTTTTTACCGATATTTTATGCTTGCGGCACCAAGAAAAATAGAAGGGTATTTTGTGGAAATTACGGGCAGCGAGCGGCTCACCATTGCGGAAGTATCGGGGCGATTTCAGCTGAAAAGCGTAATTAATTGGCGGGTAAACATTGCGGCGGAAATGAAAAATAATCCCCAAGTAAAAATTATATGAAAATATTTGTGATTAGATTTTGGCAGTTTTGAAAAAATCTCAAATAAATGTAGTTTGTTTGCGGTGCGTGCATCATCGGGAGTTATTGCGCTCGGCAATTTGCCGAGTGCGGCAGATGCCTCCAACAGCCAAGCAAATCTAACGGAACGGCGACGAAAATCATAGCCCCACAGGGTAAGCATTATCGTATAGAGTTCGTATTGCCCGCAACGAAAAATATCGTGATTTTCTGCTTCTACTACGGATTCGGGCAATAGCAACAAAAACCATGAGCATCCCACAATGCCGAACATTGTAGATATAAGCCGATGAAGTAATTGTTGTTGCCGAACAAACATATCGGCAAACTCAGGCGATAAACTTACTGCTATATTCTTCATAAATAAAAAGCGGAAGAATAACGCATAACGCTTCTTCCGCCTAATTAAGCAAAATCCAACGAATTATTTTTTTTCGGCCGCTGCTGCGGCTGCTTTGGCTTTTTTCTTTTCGATACGTTTGCGGGCATTACGCTCATAGCGTTTTTGTGCATTAACTTTATGAGCTGCAACTGCTTCGGCAATTTCTTCGTCAGTTTTGCCCTTAAATTTCAGTGCGCGTGCCAGCATAACGCCTTCCACACTCATCAGCGAGCGTGTTATATCGGTAGGCTGTGCGCCGATGTTCAGCCAATAAATAGCGCGGTCGGCATTGATATTGATTTCTGCCGGACGAACCATCGGATTATAGTAGCCTATGCGCTCCAAATACGCGCCGTCGCGACGGCTGCGAGCGTCCATTGCCACAATGTCATAGAAAGGAGCCTTTGCGCGTCCTTTTCTGCGTAAGCGAATTTTAACCATGGGAGATACCTTACTCCATAAAAATAAAAAGATACGACAATCCGGTAATTCAGCGTCTGAATCCGGTTGGCATTTTAAGGTTGCGCATAATTTGCGCTTTATTGCCCGACGCCATCATCTTCATCATTTTTTGCATATCTTCGAATTGCTTGAGAAGGCGATTAACGTCCTGCATAGTCGAACCGCTTCCGCGTGCAATGCGTTGGCGGCGCGAGCCGTTTAGGATTTTCGGATTATTACGTTCTTCGGGTGTCATTGATAGAATTATTGCCTCTATTTTCGAGAAGGCTCTATCATCTATCTGAAGACCATGCATGGCTTTGTCCATACCCGGAATCATACCCAACAAATCGCGTAGCGAACCCATTTTGCGAATAGTTCGCAACTGTGAAAGAAAATCCTGTAAAGTAAATTGATTTTTTCTGATTTTTTCTTCGAGTTTAGCGGCTTCTTCATCATCAATTTCTTGTTGTGCTTTTTCTACAAGAGTCAGCACGTCGCCCATACCCAAAATCCGCGAGGCAATACGATTGGCGTGGAACACTTCAAGCGCGTCCATTTTCTCGCCCGTTCCCACAAATTTAATTGGCTTACCAACTACTTTGCGTATCGAAAGAGCCGCGCCGCCGCGAGTGTCGCCGTCAAGTTTAGTCAGCACCACGCCCGTCAGATTCAGCCTTTCGTGGAATGCTTTGGCAGTATTTACCGCATCTTGTCCGGTCATTGCATCGCATACGAAAAGCGTTTCGTGGGGCTTTACCCGATTACTGATTTCCTCCGCTTCGCGCATCATATCTTCGTCTATCGTAAGCCTGCCGGCTGTATCTATAATTATTGCATCGCGGCCGTATTTGCGGGCGTAAGCAATTGACTCGACGGCAATTTCGACCGGATTTTTACCCTCAAGAGTAAAAACAGGCGTATGCAACGAATCGCCGAGCATTTTCAATTGGTCAATAGCGGCGGGGCGATAAATATCGGCAGCCACAAGCAAAGGCTGTTTGCCTTTTTTTCGCAAAAATCCGGCTAATTTTCCGCAAAAAGTAGTTTTACCGGAGCCTTGCAAGCCGGCCACCAAGATAATCGAAGGCGCGTGCGACGCAAATGCGGCTTCTTGCTTATCACTGCTCATCAATGCGACAAGCTCGTCGTATATCACCTTGACTATCAGTTGTCCGGGCAGAATATTTCCCTTTACTTCCAGACCGACAGCTTTGGTTTTAACGTCCTCAATAAAATCTTTCACCACCGAAAAATTAACATCGGCATCAAGCAATGCACGACGAACTTCGCGCAGTGCCTCCTCTATATTTTCTTCGGTAATTTTCGATTGCCCGCGCAAACGTTTCAGGGCGGATTCAATCTTGGTTTGAAGCGATTCGAACATTGCTTTATGACGTTAATTCAATTGATATTCGTTTTCTTTCGCAGAGAGAATTCTAATCTGCACATACGACAGAACACACGCGCCCGTCACGTTCGGACGGTGAAAAGTTTCTTGTCGGGTACGTTTATTTTTGATTCGGCTGGGCTTGCTGTCCGCTTGGCTTTGGCGCAGGTACCGGTGCTTGCTGTGCGGCGGCCGGAGCTTGCGCACCTTGCATTGCGGGCGCAACTGCTGAATTTTCATTGTCCGGCAAGAAAAATTTATTTACAAAAATGCTTAGAATTAGAACGGCGGCGGCCAATCCTATTGTGATTTTCGTAAGCAGGTCTGTGGTTTTTCTCATACCGAACATACTGCCGAGCTGTCCGCCTACGCCGCCGAATCCTGCGGACAAATCGCCTTTGCCGGGCTGAATCAGCACCACGCCGATTAAGGCGATGCCTATCAGCATTATTATGACAACAATAAACTCAAACATTGATTTTTCGAGTAAATGGAAAATAAAAGGCAAAAATATCGCTTTATTGCGAAGTAATCAAACGTTTTATCGTTATTACCGGTTCTTAGTTCGATTTTACGTCGAAAATGCGGATAAATCGCTTGTTTAAGGCAAGATGTACGCACGCCCGGATATACTTAATTTTCCGAACGTGTTTCGCGCGTCATAAGCTCTATTATGGCGGCACGCGGCGATTTGTTCCGGAATAATATGTCGCCAACTTGCGCTGCAATAGGCATTTCAACCCCTAATGAATCTGCCAATGCCAGCACAGATTCGGTTGTCCAAACGCCTTCCGCCACACTTCGCATTTCCGACAGTATAGCGGGCAGCTGTTTTCCTCGCCCTATTTCTTCGCCCACGCGCCTATTCCGGCTGTGGCGGCTGTCGCAAGTAACTATCAAATCGCCTAAGCCCGACAGCCCGGCAAATGTCCGAACATCTGCTCCCAGTGCCGCACCGAGTCGCGACATTTCCGCCAAACCCCGCGTAATCAAAGCCGCTTTCGCATTATCCCCTATTTCTAAACCGTCAATTATACCGGCAGCTATGGCAATTATGTTCTTCACGGCACCGCCTATCTCCGCACCGATAACATCATCGCCCGAATATACCCTGAACGAAGCCGTTGAGAAAGCTTCTTGTGCAATTTTTACCGCTTCTTGATTTTCCGAAGCAGCGACTACCGCCGTCGGAGTATTGCGCGCTACCTCTTCCGCATGGCTTGGACCGGTCAGTACAACGTAATTTTCGGGAGTTATGCCCGCCGCCTCACGAAGTATTTGCGAAACGCGCAATCCGGTGCCGCACTCTATGCCTTTGGCAACATTTATAATAATTTTTCCTTCAAAAAGCGCGACATTTTTTTTGACGGTTTCGCGGATATATTGCGTGGGAACAGCCAATACAAGCACAGGTGCGCCGGCAGCGGCCGCAAGGTCGTTTACAACCCGAATAGATTTCGACAATGTAACACCCGGCAAAAAAGCCGAGTTTTCATGAGTATTATTTATTGTATCGGCGGTTTCACGCTCTCGTACCCACAGCGTCGGTTCCAGCCCGTTAGCGGACAAAATAGTAGCCAACGCAGTTCCCCAGCCGCCGGCACCAATAATATTCAATCGCATATCTTGCTTGTGTGTTCTAAGTAAAATTCGAGTAATTTTTGCAAATTTACATAAACAGCCACAAAATATTCAGACTGTTTAATTGCGGTACTTAGCATAAAACGCATTAAAAAAGCGCGTCGTCCGTTGCGGAAACAGCAGGAAGCCATAGGTGCTTTTTCATATTGACCGCCTCTCCGATAAATTCTACACCCTCGGCTTCGAGAGCCTGACGCATAGCAGTAGGCGTGGCAAAATGCATTTTTCCGGTAAGCTCGCCGTTTCTATTGACTACGCGGTGACACGGTATTTCATCACGGCCTTTAACGGAATTAAGTGCATATCCTACCATGCGCGATGCAGAACGCGATCCCAGCGCGGCGGCTATATGCCCGTAAGTGGTTACTTTACCGGAAGGTATTTGCATGGCAATCGCATAAACGCGAATATCGAAATCGGTAATTTTTCCGGATTTCGGACGAAAAATATCGTCTGTCATAGATGCATTTTATTCGAGTTAGAATTTATAACCGAAACCGATTGACAATACATTGCGGAATTGAGTCGCGGGTCCCAAAGTGCCGTCGTCGCGATTTACCGTAACGCGCTCGTCATAGAAAACATCAGCGGCAAAACTCGCCGTGATATAATCGTTAACTTTCATATTCAGCAACGATTCCCACGTAACCACAAGCGAAGGCAAATATTCGTATGCGCCGAAAGTATTCAGGCGAGATTGCAATGTTACATTTGTCAATATTTCTTTCTTGAAGAAGATATTCAGTGCGGCACCAAGCTCGCTTTTGATATTTTTTCCGGGATTTACGCCGAACGCACCTTGTTTTGAAAGCTCATCGTCCATTACAATGATAATTCGGTTCGATAGCGGTGCCACAAGTATTTCGAAGTAATCGGCAGGCTTGTATGTCATACCGACGCCTACATTCATAAAAGCCGGTGCGAAAAGATTCGATATAAGAAGGGCAGTATCGCTTGTTCCAGCGGCATTTTTATTGTATTTATAGCCTTTGTCGAATTGCGAACGAAAATCGAGTAATGCACTGTAAAAGAATTGGTCGTTCGCTTTATGCCCGAATTTGGAAGTAAAAAGGATACGGTCATCGCTTTTGCGAAATTCTTGTTTGGCAAGTTTGGTCATACCGTAGCCGAGCTCGAGAGAATTATCCCAAGTAGTTTTGCCCTCGGCATAGTTTGCAAAACATTGGTAAGCCCGGTAATTCCGATTGTATTTTGTCCGCCGCCCGCCCAATTAGAAAGTGCTACCTGCGTAATATTCAGTCCTACATTACCTCCTTTTTTCCAAAAAGAAATAGTGTCCTGAGCAAACGATACAGCAAAACCGAAGAAAATAAATGCTGCCGGAAAGAAGCAAATACGTTTCATTGAAAATCCGATAAAAATATTGAAAATTAAATTTGAGAGTATCGGGCTTTTTACCTGAAAATCAGAATTTTGTGACGTTCCGTAATGCCCGATGCCGTAATTTCAAGAAAGTATGTCCCGGCGGGTAATGTACTTGTATTGATTAAACAATCGCTTTCCTCAATACCTACATTAACGCCGGCAGAGTAAAACGCAGTTATTCCGAATATATTTTTTAATGTGATTGTTGCCTCGGCTGGCACATTTGCCCGCAAACGAATTTGCAAATTGCAGCCCGAACCGCCCGCAGTATTAAGTAATAAAGCGCTTGCTATGGGCCGCGGAACAAAGCCTACAAGAGGTCCGCACACGGAACGCGATTGCAGGAAGCCGTCTGTACGAGTAATATCTACGCGGCGGCGAGATTGCGGGCTGAACGCCGCAATGCCGAGTGCGCAAGTATCCGGCAACGCAAACAACGCAATGCCGTGCAGTGATGCAACCACACCTTCACGGCCAAGCGGCGCACCGGGCTTGGCGTTAATGGTAAACGAAACGCCTGCGCTATCCTCCGAATAAGGTATTCTTATACTATGTCCGGCACTGTCGTAACTGATGCTTGTTAAGAAAAACAGATTAGAATCATACGTAATGCGAGCAGCTATCGAACGTATGGCGGCATCAAGAATACTGCCTTGTAGTTCAAGTTTGGCCGATATCGAATCGCCCGGACGAACCTCATAGCGTCCGATAGAAACGTATGCCGGATAAATTACATCGTCAACTTCGGCCGTTAGATCAATTTCGGTTAATGATGAGCAAAGAGAGCCGCCGTAGACAAGTAATCTGTCGGTAGAAATGCCGGAACGTTTAGCGTAGAAGCGAATCGTAACCGAGTCCGTTTCGTTCGATTGCAAAATGCGTGGCAATGCAGGCATACCTATAATTGCAAATTCCCGATAGCCGCTTTCAAACAAAATATTTTCGATGGTAACCGCTTTTTCGCTATTATTAAAAATCAAGACGGTTTGTATGGATTCGTCACCTGTTATCAGAGTTCCGAACGATACTGAATCGGGTTTTACGGTTAATGTAGGGTTAATTATATTTGCAGCAACTTGAATATCAAAATTTTGCCCGCAAACCAAGCCGCTCAGCCGTATATTTTCGGCAAAAAGCCCGATAATCGAAGCCTTAGACGGCTCGCATAATACGTCAAGATCAATATATCCGCCCGGTAGAATAATTGCCTCGTCGCTCGGCGAAACACCGAAAACCGGTACGGCATTTAACCGTGTAATTTGAACAGTTTCCTGCATAGTGCCTATATTGGAAATGCGAATACGAATACTGCGGGCGGAATCGCAATGCTCAACTTCGCCGAAGAACACTCCGTAAGCATTAACCGTAAGTTGCGCTTGTGCAAATTTGGCGCGCAAGGGAACAGTAAGCGCGGCAGCCTGCATCTTTGCCGAGCGTATGGCAAGCTCGCCCGTAATAATGCCTTCTCTTTGTTGCCTGCATTCAACGATAATGACTGCCGAATCACCTTTTTTCAGAATCAGCGGTATTACAGGCGAAGTAACGGCAAAATCAGCCGTGCCGGAAATTATTGTCGCTTCTATTAAAGTGTCGGGCAACGAGCCGTTATTGACCACGACTATTTGCTGCGTTCGTACCGGATTGCCGCAAATATTATCTGGAAAATCAATATTCGGCAACGAAACGTCGAGTTTAGCGTCAATTGCATTTACTTTTATTTGCACACAAGCACTTGCGTCGCACAATTCTTCGGCCATAAAGCATATTTTGCCTTCAAATACGGTGTCTCGTGCAGGCTCAAATTCAATTGCTACGGATAATTCTTCGCCGGCCGGCAATGTAAACGGCAATTTGGGTAAATCTGCCAAACGCCAATCGGCACGTGAAGGCATAAGAGAGATTGACGAGATTATTGCGGCATCTGTACCTGCCGAGCGCACGGTTACGAATTTACGGGTCTTATTTACAGCCTTAACAGTTCCGAATACAGTATCCGGCACGGCGGCTAATTGCGTTGTAATGCCGTCGCAACGAACGGCTACACGAATGATTTCGCCGCATGGTTCGAAGCGCATATTCAGAGTATCTGCAAGTATCCCGGCAAATTGCGGCGCGAAAAATATTGTAATTACAAGCGAATCGTCGTTTTTAAATTCGAGTGGCAACTGCCCGGAAATAACGGAGCTTCGCAATCCGGGCTTCAAGTTCGAGATTTGCGCCAGACGCGACGGCGAGCCGCCAATATTTCGTATGACAATACGTTGCGAGCTTTGCCCGCCCGGACAGAGTATGCCGCCGTTGAGGGAGTCCGACGTAATTAACTTAACGGCAGCACCCGCTTGTCCGCCTTGGTACTGCACGATAACGGTTGAGCGGTCGCCGCGTGCCGTTGTAGAATCATTATTTTTAAGCAGAAGCTGCATTTTTTTCGCACCCGCCTTCGAAGGTGCGAATTTTACTATTATTCCTGCGGAATGTTTCGGTGCTATTTCGCGAAGCAAAGCGGCACCGTCCGCCCATCCTACAATAGAAAAATCTGCTCTGTCCGGTCCGCTCAACCAAATATCGGAAAACTTAAGAGGCGCGTTTCCGGTATTGGCTATCATCATGGTATCGAAGCGTTCGGGCTTGCAATTCAGCCCTATGGTTCGGGCAAACGGTAATGTAATAACAGGCGAATATCCCGTTGCTTTTACTTTAAGTATTCGCGCACAGGGGCCTATCCAAAAGCGATAGATATTGACGACTGTTCCCGTGTCGGCAAAATAAGTTCTGAACACTGCCGACGCTTCGCCGGCACCGGGTATGGTCAGCGGTACGCTACTGACAGGCCGCACCTCGTCGCTTGACTCTAAATAGTCAATCCAAGTAACAGACTCGGGGTCGGGCGAAGGATTTATGAAGCGAATTGAATCGAAAGAAAACCTTCCGCATGGACGCAAGCCCATATCTAAAAGAGTGTCGGCAGACTGCGATAATGCCCGTTTGCCCTTGCCGGACAGCGGCAAGTTAAACTCGGCTGCGTAAGGCGCGAACATTGCAATGCGCAAGACTGCGATAGCATCTACGGTGGCCGCAGGCGTGAATTTTACCACGATGCGAACGGAATCGCAAGGCCTAACAGTAAGCGTTGCGGTTGCAGGCTCGATTATGGAAAAATCCGACTGATTCATTCCGACTACGGACAGCGCACCGCTTGTTTCCGAAAACGACGTTGACTTAACGAATAATGTATCGTAGCGGCTGCCCGGATAGCAAGTTTCGCTAAAATCCAATGAAGTGCGCGTTATCGAGCGATACGGTGCAACCAGGCGATAAACCGCACTGCCCACAGCCCAGCCCGCGTTTTCGTTAATCATCCAGATATCGTCGAAATCCACCGTGCCTACGCCGCAGTTGCGCAACTCCCAAGATACGCCGTAATTATTTGTATACCAGATGTTTTGCTTCACCCCGACTGCCCAGCCCGAAGAGTCGTTCAGCAAAAATGAGCCGAACATAAAAGCACCGGTCTGAAACTCTGACCAAGTATAGCCGCCATTGCGCCCGAATCTCATACCGCCGCCTGTCCCCACGCCGCCGCAAGTAGTTCCGGCAAAAGGCAACAGAAACGAATTACGCGAAACACAAAGCTCTTCCTGCCAATACTTCTCTCCCGTAGGGCTTAGTATATCCCATGTTTTTCCGCCGTTATTGGTTGCCCAAAGGTAGCCGCTGCTTGTTGCATATCCTCGGCCGGCGGCTGACAGCAAAACTGCATCGGTTAAGCCGCTGCTCGAAACATTTGCCGTGGTATGGTTCCATGATGCGCCGCCGTCGGTTGTACGAAAAAAATACTGCCTGTCGGAACATCCGCCGCCGAGTACCACTCCCGTATCGGCATTCGCAAAATAGCAACCCCAAAGCTCGCGGGCAGAATCGGGCTTTATACTTCGCCACGACGCGCCGCCGTCGTTGGAACGGAATATGCCGCCCGGGCCGGAAACAAATCCGACGAGAGGTGTCGGAAAATGTACACTTTCGAGCGTGTCAATTCCCGGTATAACAGTGCCGAACCATGAGTCGCCGCCGTCAAAAGTTCGCAATATTTTACCTTCGCGCCCGCAAATCCAGCCGAGTTGCGGATTCGACGGCAGAAAATAAACGTCAAGCCAATAATTGCCTGCGAACTGCGACGGCAAAATTGCCTGCTCCCAACGCTGAGCAAAAACCGCATCGGAAAAAAGTGCCGTAAAAGCAATGACAGCTACGGATAATATGCGTGTAAAATTTGGCAAGTTTGTAGCAAGAAAAAGTTTACGCCGAAATCGGAACGCATTTTACCATTTTTTTTTGAAGCGGCCAAAAATACAGTCATTTTTTGTGGCCGGCTTATCTTTTTCAGATTATGTATCGGCATTATGTCAGCGGGATAATGCAAGACATTTCAGCTGCTTTCAGTGTGGCAGCTTGGCTTTATAGAAAGCCGTTTTATCGGATAAACTCATTCGCGCATATCTCTGCGAAGGCGATGGCAGAAAGTCCGTATTTTTTACATCGGGGAATAGTTTTGCAAAATGCCTGCCCACGAATTGACTTGTAAAATAAATTGTGTCGAAATTGTACTTTTCAAGAATTTCCGCAATAATTTTATCGTTGTACTCCACTATTACGAGCGCGTCGTCCGAGTTACTCGCACTTTTTCTTTTAATTCGTAAAAATAAATCGGCTATTCCTATTCCGTATTTTCCGAACAAATTCTGCTTGGCTTCTCTGTCGGGTAATTCGATTCTATAAATATCTGTCAATATTTTCCAAAATTGATTGCGCTTTGTTCCGTAGAACCATTGCTTATCGTCCGGCACGCGCCGAGTTGTTTCGCGCCCAGCAAAACTACCTACTATAAGAATTATGGCGTTCGGCGGAACAAAAGGTGCGAAGGGATGTGCTTCAACATTATTCATCATCGTAACAATTCAACGAGTTCGGACACGAAAAGATTACATTTGCACAATTAAATTGTACAATATTTTATTTTGCAAACATTGTGTTCCAACAGATTAAACTTACACGAATTTCTTGACCAATTCGGACGAAGCCTCGTCGAAATAAATGCCGTAGGCATTAATCAATACACCTTTAATGCCGTAAGCAGGCGATTCTATGGCATAGACTACCGAATTATCGTCGGGGTCGCTCATACCCTCGAAGCGATATGTTTCGACAACATGAAATTCGCCGGGTTTAATTGCGGAATCATTTCCATGGCAATAGATGCAGTCCTGCCGCAAATTAAAATCGTAAACATATCCGCGTTCGCGCAAATCATTCAATGCGTCAAGCATTGTTGCGTATATTTTCATGGTATATCTCCCGTGTTTTTTCTTTTATTTTTTATTTCCAGAAAGTGTCTTCCCAAGCGTCTTCGTCCTCATGCTCCCTGTTTTTTAATGCGACAGCGGCCTGCGACATATCGACTTCCGTTGCATTGCGCTGAAAAAAGTCGAAAAATTTGCGCTCTTCAAACCGTATATGCTTTTCCAACGACTCGGCAAAATTCCGCAGAATATTTTCATCGGCAGAATTATTTTGTATAAAATCGAGCGTTGCATATATCTTTTCGCGTTCCGCAACTGCCTGAATTTTCATCTCATTATCAGACATTACTCTGTCATACAGATATTTTTCCTCATCTTTTAGGTGCCGCAATAATTCTGTATTAAAGAAATAAATTATATATTCGGCAATTCTTTCGGGTTTGACTGCTTTTTTCAGGCCTTCGCGGATTTTCCAAACAAGCAGAAGTGCAAAATGATGGTCGCGCGACAATTCCGCTATCGCCTCGTTGCGTTTTATCGGGTTTGTTTTTTCCATGTTATGTCCGCAGTTTGATTATTAAATCGACTCTATCTTAATAACAGCATCGTTTGTTTCGTATTCGGCGGCCGCGCTTTCCTTTTACGACGGAATAAATTCTTATATTTTTGATTTTCCGTAACCTTTGTATTTATCGTATTTTGCGCTATACAGAACAATATTTAATTTTTCGTCGCGCAATGCACCGCCCGACGGCGATAGATAGAATTTGCTCAATCGTTCGGTAGGTTCCTTTGCAGGTCGTCCGTTTTCGTCCACATAGAATTCCACTGTGTGATAGCCTTGCGAAATTGGTGCGGTTGCGGCTTGCGCCAGCAGGTTTTGCGGCGAAAAAATGCGAATGTCGTCGGTCATATTATTTAGAAAACCATTATTGAATTTATAGAAGCGCGGGGCTGTCGTTCCGGCATAAAATTACGCGGGCGCACCGATATTATTGTAATTCAGCCGAACAATTGCACAGCTGTTTCGTAATCTTCTCTGAGGTTATTGCGAAGCAGAGCTATGCTGTCTTCGGTGTCCATCAATGGGTTTGCCCGCAGTTGTTCGAGCAATTCATCGGGCAAGTAAAGCGGCGAGTCGGTTTCTTCTGCCGCCCATTGCTTGAACCCCATATCGGCAGCAAAGAGTTCGGCAAGCGCAGCCATTGCTGCAAGCGGTTGGGCGGTTGAGTTTCCGGTGGAATCATCGTCTGAATTTAACGCCTCTTCCGGCAGAGCAGGCGTATGGTGCCATTTTACGGCATCTATTAACTGCTTGGGCAGCTGCCATTTAGCGGCGAACCATGCGCCTATGTGCGCATGTGTGGTTTTGAATACGTTAAGTTCGGCTTCGATAAACGAGCAACCGGTCGTAGCCTGAATTTCGCGCAACAGCGTAAATTCTTTCGGAAAGAACTGCGCCTCTATAAGCACTCCTACATCATGAATCAGCCCCGCTACAAAAGCTTCGCCCGCCACGCGATAGCCTAATTTCCTTGCAAAAACGCGCGATGTAGTTCCGCAAAACACAGAGTACCTCCAGAACGCCCTCACATCTAACAAAGCGGGGCGCACCCTCGCAAAAACGCGCTGAAGTATAACGCTGAGTATTATTTCCTTAATCGTAGTCATGCCAAGCATAACTACAGCAAGCTCTACTGTGGATATTCTGCGTGCAAAACCGTAGAACGGCGAGTTTGCCACAGCCAAAGTTCTTGCGGTCAGGGCCGGGTCGCGCTCGATAAGTTTGGAAATTGAAGATGCGCTCAGATTCGGGTCGTCCACGATACTAAGAGCCGCCGCAGCAACAGCCGGAATAGCTGGGAGTTCGCGCATATTCTCCAATGTTCGGAGTATTTTATCGCTAAGTATATTCGAATCTTTGGAATCGGTCACGTAAATCTTTAATAATTGTCGAGTGAATTTGACTGATGCGGCTTTCGGTTACGCCTAATATATTGCCAATATCCTTGAAAGTTAATTCTTCATAATAATAAAGTGCCATAACCAATCTCTTTCTCTCCGGTAATTTTTCGAGATAAACGGTCAGAAATTGCAATCGCTCTTCAGCGGCAAGCTCTTCCAATATATTCCGCCAATCCGGATCGGCCGTTTCAAGTATGCCGGAATCGTCGTCGTTTTGCAACGAAGTTGCCGCGCCGACATCCTGAATATCGAACGATGCGTTTGCAGCGGCGACAGCGGCCAAATAGTTCTGATATTCTTCTTCGGTTACGCCTATGCGCAGGCGAATATCTTCCGAAGTGGCTTCACGGCCGGTTTCGCCGCGCAATTTATCGGCCGCGTCCATATACTCTTGCGCACGGCGGCGGGCAGTGCGCGAAAGCCAATCCAAACGGCGCATTTCATCGAGAACAACACCTTTTATGCGATGATATGCGAATGTTTCGAATTTCAACCCCCGTTCCGCCTCGAATCGGTCGAGAGCCTCGTGCAAACCGATAATTCCGAAGCCGATAAAATCCTCCTCGGTTAATATGGATTTGGCAGGCAACCGCATTCCGCCAAGGGCATAACGCACAAGCCATAAGTAATGCTGTACCAACATATTACGAGATTTATCCGTCTTTTCTACAAGAAACTCCAGCCAAACTGCGGCAAGTTCTTCTACGCCAAGCTGCTTGTCTTTCATATACGTCATGGCGCTTTCTCCGATACTGTTACTGCTTTCAAGCCCGAAATTTATTTTACTTCAACAAGACAACCGCGTCTTGACATTTTTCATTGAACCAAGTACTTGTATGCGAATTTACGCAAAAAGTATCATCTTGTGTTTTGTTAATCTGCGTTTATAATATGATTTTGCTTATTATGCCGTATTGCGAAAGACAGATGTTTCACGATGTCGCACAAACTTATAGAATAATTCGATTTTTCTGTTAACGTCGCGTAGTAATTCATCGCTTATCTGTTCGGAATTTCGGGTGCGGTTAATCGCCGCCAGCAATTCTTTCATTTCATTTCGGTCAACGGCAAGCTTTTCGGCAGCAATATTTATTGCCGCTTCATCATTTAATTCGATAATAGGGGAATTTAACTGCGATCTGATATATTCCATTAGATAAGCTATCCGTTTTTCGATTATATTTTTATTGTTTTTGCGCTCAAAATACAGTCGCCCAACGGTTTCAACGAACTCAAGCGATGCGTTTTTCGGCGGCTCTATTATTGGAATTGCACGTTGCCTGCGCTTTGCACGAAACAATACGAACAATGCTGTTCCGCCCAGCAATATGTACCATGCATAACGCAAAGGCTCATGCGCTAAAATAAATCTTAGCGAGCTTTGCGCTTTTTTGCCGCCGCCGTTATAATATTCGTCCCAAATAATTATTCCGTTCGGAATATAAGAAAATACGGCGGCAATATATTGCGAAGTCGTGCGATTTAATAAATAATAGTTCGTAAAAGCGGTAGGAGTTGAACATAAATAAAATTTGCCTTTACCGAAAGATATACGCATAAAAGTCGGATTTCCAACGGAATTTTCACCTAATACAATCGAATTTTTTACATCGCTTGCATCAAAATAGGCATTCATCGCATTGGCTTTATATACATAACGGTTAGAAGGTGCGGAAATAGTGCTGTCAAGCAGAAACAACTGTATATCGCCGTTAAAACTTCCGATATAATATCGGTCGTTGAATCGTAAAGTATCGCGAAAATACCGGCCGAATTCTTCTGCGGCAATAAAAGCCGTATTTCCTTCGCCGACGAATCTCAGTAAAGCGGCACAGTCCAGACTATCCGGCATAAATCTTTCGGCCACAATTAAATACGAGGCGTTATTTAGTTTTTCACCTTTAAGATAATTAAAAACGGGCTTGTCGGACACTCGAGTTTCGCTATGCTGAAAAATTGAGGGCAACAATGAAAACAATGCGAAATTTCCGTATGGAATTTTATCTTCCTTAGAATATGTTTGCCGCCAGTCGAGCGGTTGCGGGCGGAATAACTCCACTATTATCATCAGTGCAAAAACAGCCGCAAAAAATATCATGAATTTTACGGACGCTTTCATTCGGCGGGCTCCTTTTTGCCGAATATTTTATGCCGAACATCAATATCTTTTCCTAATCGGAGAATTGTAAAATAATTTTCAAATACGGCCGATATTTGCTTGTATTCTTGTGAAGTTACGCTCTGTTTCCCATAGCAGATACGTTCAAATATATCAGTCAAAAAAATAAATTTTTCACTTGATTGCGGCGCGGTTTTTCTTATTTCCCGTTCATAATCGCGGTTTGTCTTTTCCGGCTTCCAAACGACCAGCTCCGCATCTGCAAGTTGCTTTAGAGTCTGCAAATACAACAGCCTGACCGCACGCGCAAAATTACCGGCGGCAACGGCTTCGGCTATAAAAGCCGAAAAATCGATTTCATGTATGTTCTCCGTCGTAATTCCGGGTGCGGAAATTACTCCGGACGAACGTATAAACAGCGAACGTACTCCCGTCTTTGAGAATAAAAATATTATTGCGGCAACAGCGACAGCCATTAAAATATATTTACCAGTTTCCCATGCGCCGCGAACACCTTTTGAACTGAATATATCATCAAATAATTCAAGTAACCAACGTTGCAACAAATCCGACCAAGACAAGCCTTTTTGCGCATCTCTGCTATAATCAAAGCCCGGATTATTACGAAAATACTCCAGCGACGAATCCGATATCGTGCGTAGTTTCGGCAGGGCTGAGTCACTGTAAATATACGCGGCCGAGTCGGCAGTGCTCGTGATTGCAACGGGCTGCCCGGCGACTTGCTGCATAAGTGCGATAAAACAGACAGCCGCGAGCAATGATAGTAAAGAAAACTTCACAAAGTAGAGTCGGAAAAATATGAAATTTTGCAACGCACTGTTTACTTGAATTTGACGCTGTTTTTCGTATAATTTAAAATATCGCTTATTTTGAATATACAGCTCAATATGTTTCGGCGAAATCATTGTCATTTGCTTCTTTTACTTCGCCCAAACTGTCAATTCTTTGCATTGCGCCCTTGCCTTCTTTACGCTCTACAAGGCTGAAATATTGCAATGCTATGCCGACAATTGTTACAACGCCGAGCAGAGAAGAAATGCCGTAGCTGAATGCCGAAGCAACAGTAAGCAGGATTTTGAACGTTACGTCCGGATTCCCGCCGTCCGATGCCGTTGTTAGCCCCATTGCAACCGTTAGCATCATGCTGGGAAACGAGGCAATCTGACCGGCTACGCCTACTATTAAGTTTATTACGAACAACGTAAGAAATGTTTGCCACCAATAATTTTTTACAAGGAAAAAGCAACGCGACATTGCATCGCCCAGCGAACGTTCCTCGAATGTTTTAACTGCGATGAGCATTGATAGCGGAACGAGCAAATAAATGCCGGGAATTATGCAGAATAAAATACCTAAAAAAACAGCCATAAAAGAAACGGATAAATATCCCGTATAGACTATCAGATTAGGCTTCATAGCCTCCCAAATTTCCTGCGTCGAAATATCTCCGCCGCCTTTTTCCATGTATAATTTTATGTATTGATACACTACGCCCGCCGACATAACCGAGGCGGCCAGTATAAACACCATAAAAAGCGTAACTCCCGCTCCAATTTCAGATAAAGCTGACGACATTCCCATATTTTCAATGTTGAACATAGACATATTTGCCTGCAAAAGTCCGATAAACGCACCGGCCAACAATGCAAAAGGCGCGATAAACACAAGCATTGCTTTACCGAGTGCTTTCCAATTCTGCCTCATAAAAGCAAATGTGCCGCTGATAACATCGCCTATCTCGCGACTTTTCCTAAATTCAAATGTTTCCATTATTTCTCCGTTCAAGCAAAAATGGGTAGATGATAAAATAATGTATTGTTCCGACTGCCGAACCGCCTATTATCAATAGGCTTAGCGGCCAAGGCATATCGCTGTGGCGGGTAACGAAAGACTCTAAAAATCCCGCAATTATGAACAGCGGCACAAGTCCGGTCGCAATTTTCAATCCTCTGTATGCACCGCGTCTGAAACTCTGCAAACGAGTATAATTACCGGGGAACAATATGGCATTGCCCAGAGTAAGCCCCGATGCGCCCGCAATAACAATCGCGCTGATTTCTATTGTTCCGTGTATCCAAATCACCTTGGCCGATTCCCAAAACAATCCGCGCTCAATAAAAAAATACTGAAATGTGCCTAGCATCACTCCATTTTTGAATAGAGCGTATATCGAACCGAACGATAACAAAATACCGCCGATAAATGCAATAAACGAAACGCGGATATTATTAAACGTTATACCGAAAAACATATCCGTTCCGTTCATTTTTTTATAGACTGCCATCGGGTCGCCTTTTCCGATATTTTCGAGCGTCATATTCACATAGCTGTCGCCAAGTATTAATCGCGCAAACGTATCGTCGTAGGCGGACGAAACTACTCCGACAAGCAATGCTATTGTGAAAATAGAAAGCGAAAGTAAAATTTCCCTTCGTGCGGCGGCAAATTCGTGCGGTAATTCCTCAATCCAAAATCTACGCAACCGCCCTCTGCTTTCTTTTCGATTGCGATAAATGCGCTGATGCAAAGAAGCTGCCGTCGTATTGAGATATTTTGTAGTTTTGCTGTTTGGATAAAATGTTCGCGAATAGGATAAATCGTCGGTTATGCGAATGAATAAATCCGCCAAACGGTCGGGGTCGTCGGAATGTTTATCGGACGCTAATTCTTGAAATTGCTTCCATTGTTCGCTATTCTGCCGAATGAATGCCGACTCTTTCATTTTTCGTAAATTCTTCTTTGAATTATGGACTACGTTAATATACAGACCGCGCAGAATGTTGCCATTCAGTACGAAGCCGCCGGTATCGGCGACAGAATAGGTGCGTATTTTATAGATGCACTTGTCATATCGGCTTACATAGTTCTTGTTGTTATATTGTTTGCCAACTTTTCGTCATCCGAATTTGGCTCTACGGCATTATTTGTCATTCTGTCCCTCCCCGTTTTTCTTTATGATTTGGTGCTTGAATTTGCAACCGACGGACAAAGCGTAGGGAAAAAAATCATGAATTTAAAGGTCGTTATGCTCGATGGTTCACAACCTAATATCGGCGCGTACTTATTGCGCTGGCTGTTGCGGCTTGCGGATTGCACTTTAAGCACCGGCGGCGTAGCCATTGTAACCATTGCCATAAACGGCAAAGGGCAACGCTTGGGCGATATAGCGGCCGGCACTTGTGTTGTAAAAATACGCAAACAAATGAAATTAGAGGATTTTTCAACAATCGAAGCACAAACAAATTATATTCCGGCGTATCCGCAAGCGATTCATTTATCCGATAATGACGCGGCGATTATACGTGAGACTCTGCGAACCGCTTTACAACAACAAAACGACGCTTTACTGAATGCTCTCGCCGTAAAGGTCAGTGCAATCATCGGAATAGAAAAACCGGACGACAATAAGATATTCCTTAAAACTTTGCTGAACGATTATGCTGCTTTAACGCGCAACACCTCGCATTAATACGGTATTTGCGGCCATAGATGCTATTTTAACGCCATAAATATAATTGCTGCGGCAAGTCCGGCAAGCAATGGAATTGCAGTTTGCCGAACAATGGTAAATACGGGTACGTCGCTTAATACCGACGTGAAAGCAATGACAGCCGCCGCCGGCGACATTGTGCGCCCGAAAGTTGCGCCGATTGCTCCAAGCACTCCCAAATCTACGGCTCCCGACGGATTATTCGATGCTATATGCGGCAAAATGGCTTGTGAAAACGCCACACTTGGTGCTGTCCCGGAACCGGACAGCACACCTAATCCGCAAGTTGCGATTGCGCTTACAAATTTGGCAGTAAAACCTGCATCGGCAGTTAAGGTTACAAATGCTTGCACCAAACCAACGGCTTCCATACCCGAAATCAGGCAAGTTGCGGTAAGTATCAGCGAGATGACTTTGGCAAATCCGTAGCCTAACCCCTCAAAAAATTCATTTCCTATCTTCGATATGTTTTTACGCTCGACCAAAAGCACCAACATAGTGCAGAAAATCATAACGTGCGATACAGGCAGGCCTTTGGGATATAATTCGAACATCGGCGGAATCAGATTAAATTGCGGTTGTAACACAAGAAGCATAAGCGCGGGCAAGGGAGGCAAAACGGCTTTCATTATGTTTATCTTGCCTATTTCCGCTTGCGTAACAGATGCTTTTGCGCCGCGCAATCGATGCGAAAATACGATATATACGGCTACGGCTATAGAGAATCCGAGTAATTCCGGTATTAACACCGCATCGAGTACTGTTTGCAAAGGTACGTTCGCCGCAGTATGAATAGTTACAATATCGGGTTCGCCGGGATTAAACAAGTTTCCTCCGGCCGAACAGCCGATAACTACGGTAGCCGCAGCAACCATTGCCGGCCAGCCCGCAGCCATCATAACAGGCAACAAAATCGGTCCTACGGCAGCGGCCGCCGCAGTTTGGCTTGTAATCGCAGAATTGGTAATAAAACCTACTATGCAACCGCCCGGTACAAGTAGCCAGCGTATATGTTGAATAGGGCGCAACAGCAATTTAACCAATTCACGGTCGCACCCTGTATATTTCAATACAAAAGCAAAACCCATTGCAGAGCAAATCGGACCAATAATTTTCTCCTCGCCCATCATACGCAAAAAAGCGTCGAACACCAGCCACGGACTGCCGGCTATTGAGGCAAGTGCGAGCCCGGCACCGAATAATACTATACGAACGTCTATGCGACGTATCACCAGATATACGGCAACCAAAAGAATCGCAATCGAAAAAGCAAGATGCGGCAAGGACACCGGAGTATTTCCCTAAAAATTGTTTTTCAAACGGACTTACGGCAGACACATTCAAATTGTACCAACCATTTTATTCGATTCAGATTTTCAGTACGGCACAAAATTATCGCTCTTCGGACAAACCGCAAGAAAATTATTTATTCGAATATTTCATGAAGAGGCATCAAGATCTTTCAAATAAAGAAAAGCCCCGCCGTTTTACACGTCGGAGCTTTTGATAAAGCTGATGGAATATAAATGTTGAGTTTGATTTATATTCGTATTTTTCGACATATCTATTTAGTTACAACAACCGGCACATTAAGTATATTGCCTGCCAAGGATGTTTTTATGATATATACTCCCGAAACAACACCCTTGCAATTCCATTGTAGAATAGCGCGGTAATCTTGCATTTTATCTATGGTTATTTTTTGTTCGGGAAGTAAAGTGCCGTTAATATCATGAACGCTGATTTTGATATCGGAAATATCGTAGTTGCTATTCCAATAAATTCTGCTTGCGATAATATTATTTCCCGGTAATGGATATGGCGGAGAGTTCCAAAGATACGGACGTTCTTCTTCAATTTTAGATTCTGCAACATTAGTCGCAGGTGTATTCAGCGATAACTTCACAATATTTGTTTTGTAGCTATTGCCTCCTATACCCGGAACCAAGCGACCTATAATCATAAACCCCGTTGTATCGTCGAAAGTATATGTTGAAATTATGGCATCTTTATTAAAATTATCGGGTGATCCCGGGCTATAATTATTCCAGTCGTCAAAGATATTCCACGCTTCAACCGAATCCCAAGAAACAGCACCAATCGGAGAATAAAATATCGTATTATTTTCGGATATGCAGAACATTTTTTTATCGAACATAAATAATGGTTTCTTTGTATTATTTATCAATGCCGGGACCGCAAGCGAATCCAAAGTATTTTCTTGAAAATTATACTTGTAAAGTATTCCTTCGGCCGATGGAATTAATAGCTCATTCCCGCGAAGATATATTGCATTTTTTATAATTGCATCGATATAGTAATATGTTGTTTGCCCCAAATAATTAAATGAGAGAAATTTCTGTTTGAAGGGTAAATTGATGTTAACGCTATCCCACGTCTTACCTTTATCTGTTGATTTTAGGAAGAAATAATTAAAAGAATAATCCGTGGTTTTTCCTGTGCTGTCGGCTGTACTGCTCCCCGTCGTTTTTAGTGCAAGACAATACAAAGTTCCGTTTCCGATTGCCGTTATATTTAATATGTCGGCATCTACACGAGTTGAATCCATAAAACGAAATTCGTCATTGTACCGCATAATAAGAGAATAATTTGCAAGTTTGCTGATTTGGCCTTCTATTATTCGTGGTGTACCGGAAAAAATAATTGTTCCACCGGCATCAATGCCTTTATAGTTATCCCAAAAAAAGCGATCAGAGCCAATTGATTGCTTCCACAAGAACAAAGAATCATTATCATAAAGATATTAGAGTTGTTGTTACATTGTAAATCAATTAGTTAGATAATAATTCCATAAACCTGCACAAACTTCTGATACCTCATTGTAAAAATTTATACTGCGCAATCTCAATCGGTCGGATAATATCCTATATCTTTTCAATCCGCCTATACTATGCTCTACATATATGCGCTCACTGGCAAATTGCTTGTTTACCTCTTTCGACGATGCACTTAGTTCTTGTTCGCAGGGCTTTTTGTGGAGGATAATTACTCCTTTACAACGATAATCGCTAACGATATCCGCAAAACCTAAATCCACTTTTACGTGTTTCTCGGCAAACTAATCTTTATCGGGCGGAAACTCTCCCTTTAATATGCAACAGTCATGTGTCTTGCCATACCAACAATTACTTAAGTAACTGATATAACGACCAATTGTGCTGATTATTAACATCTTCAGGGTATGGCGTTTTTTTTTCGCTGTAGTTATCTTTTGCTCGCTCTTATCGCTCGGACGCTGTATCGGCTGCTCTTATGCCGTCTATTATTATTGATGACTCTTTGGCAAAATAACGGCTAAACTCTTCAACGCTGTTAAACTCTCGCTCGGGTAATAAAGCGAGATTGCTCAATGTGCGCCTAAGAACCGATAGACCTGCCTCTTGATTACGTTTGGCACTCGAACCGTCTATGCCGATTACCAAACCTAAAATGTCGTAT
>JAANMT010001547.1_pt1 | contig 22260 bp, 17 predicted proteins | sample 7279711 | NCBI WGS metagenome assembly JAANMT01 (sample SAMN14094538, study PRJNA606508) | bioreactor metagenome | isolation source: A lab-scale SPAN reactor treating ammonium-rich wastewater day 1 | place: Ireland: Galway | collected 2017-01-16 | reverse complement strand
GATATACTTCTTGTTCATGGCAACCTCCTTGTTGACAGGAAGTCTCCACGAAAAGCGGTTTTGCACCAACCCTAATTCTTAGGCGTCACAAAGCACTAGCCAATGAGAAACCGCACGCAAGGCAAGGGTTCTCCCTAGCCGTGCACGTTTTTCACACAAACCGCGCCCAAACGATCGGCCGAGGCAAGGTCGAAGCGAATATTTCGCACGCCGCGCCAACAAGCATGGCGAACCGAGAAAGTTTTACTTCGATTCCAGCTTTTCCAGGCGAGACAGCAATTCGGCCTTGGAAGTCGCCCCCAAAATGGAATCTTGAACCTTGCCGTCCTTAAAAAACAGAAAGGTCGGCATGCCTTCGATATTGTATTTCTCCGCCAACTCTTCCTGCTTGTCGACATCGATCTTGCCTACCACAAACCGGCCTTGGCCTTCGCTGGCCAATTCGTCGATCGTGGGAGCCATCTTCATGCACGGCCCGCACCAAGTGGCCCAAAAATCAACGAGCACCGGTTTCTGCGAATCGAGCACCTGCTGCTGAAAATTGTCCGCCGTCAGTTCGATGGGATGACCATCGCCCGCGGGCACAGGGGACGGAGCAGCCGCTTGCCGATCGGCGGGGGAGTCGCAACCGGCCACGGCAAACAGCAGCGAGGTGAAGAGAATCCAGCGTTTCATGGTTACCTCGAATGTATGGGAGCGGATCTTGTCAGCGACCCCTGGTCGACCTGCCAGGCGGCGCTGGGCGCCGTAAGGATACTTCGCCGCGGCCAGCACGTTCTGTGCGACATAATACCGCTCGCCATCACGCGATTGAATCGCAATCGCAATGCCGGGAGGGGATTTCTCCTTGAGTGGGCAACCAAGCGATCACGCAATGCCCCGCAAATAGCGATGCGACGCCCTTGCCTTCTGTGCCGTTATCGCGGGTTGTTTCGTCCATGCTCGGCGGTGCTGCTGGCGCCGCGTCCCTCGCCCGAGACCGGCTTGGCCAACGTAACGGCCACGATAAACCAGCCGTCGGTTTCCGCCCGTCCCAATTGGGCCGAAGGTTGGAAATGGTCTCGCACCTTGTCGTAAGAAGGCAGTTTGTCCGCGTCGAGGGCTGTGTCTTCGTCCATCCCCGAGCCAAACCGCGGGATCGAGCGAAGCCCTCGGGCAATCAGCGTTTGGCTGTCACGAAGCCGGCGCTGCTGCAGCAACTCATAGGTTCCCCGGAACTCTTCTCCGGTGCGGGCGTAGCGAAGGAAACAGGCCTGGTCCCAGTTTCGCAGAGCCGCCTCACGCTTCAAGGCCGCAACCACGGCCGCATAGTCGGGCGACGACGCCAGGCTCGGGCGAGCGCTCGCCGGCATGGATTTCAGCCGGGCGATGTTGTTGAGCGTTTCGGCCAACAGGCTTACATGCGTGGCATAGAAAAAGTGACCGTGAGCCACGCAAATGGCCGCTGGCTCAATCTCGATCAGCTCGGGGGCCTGCTGAACGCTTACCTGACCGTTGAGTTCGATCCGCACGTCGTCCAATTCCAACCCATCGTCTTTGCGATCGCGCAGCAATGACCAGATTACCTGCCCGGGCGCTAACTCGAGTTCGCGACGCACGTGCTGCTGGTCAGGAGCGAGAATTCGGGCAATGCCATCGGCCACCGCGGCTTCGGCCTGACCGCTGCCCGCGTCGGTGGCGAGCGTTTGAATGGGCATGGCGAACAGCAATCGTTCATCGTTGGGCCCCATCAGTTGGCCGGCGCCGTTGGGCTTATTGTCGGTGACAATATGCCCTTGCCAGCCCAATCGTTTGACGATTTGCTCGCGAATATCGACGCCGGGCGAACCGGGCCGGCGACTGGCCACACGCCGCAGCGTGCGCTCCCAAAGTCCGGCGCTGTTGGGTCCGCCTTTCACACGGTCGAACAACGGCCCTACGTGATCGAAAGCCTTTTGAATATCGAGATTCACCCTGCTATGCGTGGCCAGATTGGCCGGCACCCAGTCGGGCACTTGCTCCAAACCTCCGCCGTTGACCAGACTCAGCAGATTCATCGAACCGGGCCATTGGTCGCGGTTGGGGGCATAAAAGGCCATGCGATGCACGGTGTCGTAACTTTCCAAACCAAACGTGAGCCGGCCGCCCGCGCCGTGCAACGCTTCGAAGCCCGTGGATTGAAGGCTTTCGATCAAATCTCCCCGTTCGCCGTTATCGCCGGAGTCGCGCTGGGGCTGCAGTGCTCGTTGGGCTTGGGCATATCCCAGAGGCCGCACAAACCAGGCGACGTGCTCGGGGGAGTTTTCCACCCCGGGATCGGCCAGCAGCCGAGTACGCACGTATCGAAAAGCGGCAGAACCCGCCAAGTTTGGCAGGGCCGATCTGTCGGCAGCGATCAGGCGGCTGGCAACCGCATGCGCCAAGCGAGGCTGCCGCGCCAAGCACAGCAGTCCCTGGTGGGTGAACACCACGAGATCCTGATTGTCGCCGCTGAAATGCCGCATGGCGATTCCAGCCTGATTCAGGGGCGTTTCTTTGCCGCCGCGGTGAAGGATGTCGTCGGCGATCTTTTTAACGACTTCGGCCGCCGCAACTTCGCGGCCGGTAACATCAACCAGCAGCACGCGCCCCGGCATACCTTGCGGGTTCTCGGCGGCGATCAACGCCAGCGCCGTTTCGCCGGCGGCGATCTGCTCGAGATCATCGAGCGAAATCTCCAAGCGACTGCCCTGGCGGTCGCGGCGTGCGCGAACTTCCAAGCGGGCGCTTTCCCAAAATTCGCTCAGCGCGGGATCGTCCAGAAATTCGCCAAATTGAATTTGCCGAAAGGCGGCGCGCGCCGTGGCGACATTGGGGATAGACAGCCAGCCCTGGGTGGAATCGGGCAGCAACTGTTCGCTAGGGGGGGCGGCCGCAAACACGGCAGAACTGGCAAAGATCACCCCTACCAAGACGACAGACCGCAGCATTATGAAATCTCCTCAGGAGGCAAGCCGAAGGCACATGTCGTATGAGTTCGGCACGCAAGGTGACGAAAGTCAAGCGAACACGGTCATACTTCGTCTGCCAACGATTGCGGCATGGAGTGTGGATTGCCGGCCTTTAACAGCTATACCGATGGCGTCCCCTCGCCTGGGCCAAGCACCCTTGGGGGGAACGCCAAGCCAGCCTGGAGAGCCCACGTATTTTACCTTGACGAGCGGCGTTGGTAGGGAAGAAATGGAAAATTGCGTGGGAGAGGAAAATCGCACCTGAAACGGCAGGAAAAACCGCTCTAATTACCCGTTCTCAGCAGACTGGGCAAATTAGGGCAACCAGAAATCCGGGCGTTATTGCGCGGGACAATTGGGTGCCGCTCCCGCGACACCTGCATTTCCTTTCAAATCGGCCGCAGCGCATAAAAAAAGGCCCATCCTCAAAACGAAAGGATGAGCCGCAATTCAAGGGGATTAAAACCCCGCGTCAACCAAGCCCCCGCTGATCCGGAGGGCAATATCAAAGACTGCCACGGCCAGAAACGGGGGCCAACATCTCCGAAACCGATCAGAAAGTGTCACCACTTGTGCGACAGAGATCCGCATCAGGTGGTAATCTCAATCTTCTTCGGTTTCACCTCTTCCGCCTTGGGCAGCGTGATCATGAGCACGCCCTCTTTGTACTCGGCGTGAATCTCATTCTCTTTCACAGCACCCATCAGCGGAATCACCCGACGGAACTCGCCGTAGTGACGCTCCACCCTGTGGAACGTTTTGCCCTTCTCTTCCTTCTCTTCCTTCTTTTCACCCGAGATCCACAGGTTGCCCTCACGAACCTCCACTGTGAATTCTTCAGGCTTCATGCCGGGAAGATCGACCGAAACTTCATACTCCCCTTCGGTCTCTGCTACGTTGACTTTGGGGGCAAATGTACGCCCACCATTACCTGGGAACCACTCCCGATCACCGAAGAACCGGTTCACCAAGTTCTCCATCTCGTCCTCGAAGCGAGTGAACGAGCGTGGCAGGGTTCCCATCCAAGGAACTAGCGCTCTCATCACACACCTCCAAAACAATTTTTGCCGAGGCATTGTGTTTGATCGCAGTTGGAAGGCCGCCTCGGCGACCTTCATACCCTTCCAACTTGAGCCATACCGACTATTTCAACCACCCATAAAAGATGATGGATTTGGGAGAGGCGAAAATCCCGAACCCCGGTTGCTTGGTCAGTCGAGGTTCCCCACTTGGGTAGCAGTCCCGAAAACTCAGACCTGAAACCTGCTTCAGTCTGCGGGAAAGAACTGCCGCGTAACCGAACCTAACCACTTGCTTCCGGGGTTCCCTTGCACTACGGAACAGATCACTTGGCGTTACTCCTCCGTGCAAGAATTTGAGAGAATCGAAACCTGGGCTTGTTTGCCATGCAAGCCCTGCAGACGAGGAAGACGTTCGGCATGGACTGGGCGTTCGCAGAACAGCCCGCGCCTCCGTGCCGTTCCTGCCCTCGCTCCCTCTTCCACTATTATTACGCCAGAGGGCCATGCGATGTTCGCAAAAATCGACGCCAAACCGGGAGAAAAACTGCAATTTTTGGCGACTACCAGAAAGCCTAGCTGGCAGCGGATTTACAAGTGAACGCCGCAACGAATTCGGATTCACGAATCCGCAACCCCACGTAATCCAAAACGCCGAAAGCATGCCACTCTCAATCCTCGTCTCGTCGACCGAGAATTGTCTGGTCGAGGCGGTACCGCCACCCCTTGCGCTAAATCACTGGCAGGGACGCCGCCCGTGACATCGCAAGCTTGGCCGCCCCCCCATTTTAAGGGAAAAAATATTGACTGCCCTGGCCAAGCGCACTCAAAATCGTATCCATGCCAATACGCTGGGTCACGCGCGGACTGGATCCAAGTCTGAATAAAGCTGAGGTACCTTCGATGCGCACGCTCGCAATCTCCCTGACGTTATTTGTGCTTGCGGTTGACTTGGTGCAGGCTCAATCATCCGACCCCATTCAGGCTGCCCTGGCCGCGGCCAAACAAGGCCACCAGCAAGCCGTGCAAGCGGCTCGATCGGACCTGGTCAAGGCGTTCGAAGCTGCGGTCAAGGAGATTGCCGCCACGGGCGATCTGAATGGCGTCAAGGCGCTGCTCTCTGAAAAAGACGCATTCGACGCCAAGGGGCAGTTGCCCTCTGCGCCCAAGCTGGAGAACGCCGTAACCGCTTACAGAAAACTGCGACAACAGGCGGATGCCGACCTGACCGCGGCCTATCAAGCGGCGGTGAAGCAGTACACCATGGCCTTGAAGATTGAAGAAGCCACGGCGGTGGATCGAGAATTCCAGGACTTCCGCGAGGGGATCCAAGATTCCAGCGCCCCAGCAACCGGGACCACGCCGTCGCTCTCCGCGGCAGATCCGATGGCAGATGCCAGGCAGAAATACCACTTGGCGTTGAACGAAGCCAAGACGCGATTCTTGGAGGCGATCGACCAAAGACTGCTCGAAGTGGCAGGCGCCGGCGATCTGGAAACGGTGAAGGTGCTGCAAGAAATGAAAGAAACCGTGACCACGCAGGGCCAACTTGCCGCTACCGCCGATCCCAAAATCAACGCGGCGCGCAACAAATATGAAGGTGCAAGACGCCAAGCGAGGGAGGTGCTCTCCGGCGCCTATCGCAAAACGATCGGTGACTTGGAACGGTCGAAAAAGTCCGAACAGGCCGCCAAGCTTCTCGACGACCTGCAAGAGGGGCAGAACGTGGCGCTCATTAAGATCCCTCGGCTGAACCTACAGACCGAGCGGTTCGTGCCCACGCCCATTTGCGGCGGCAAGGGCCCTCAAGAGATCAAGGAAACGGCCCCGCCAGGCGGTATCTTGGTAGGCTTAAAGGTGTCCCGCGGCAAGTTCATCAACAACGACATCGTGCAGTCGGTGCAGGCCATCTACCAAGTCGAAGATGAGTTCGTGCTGGGCAAATTGTACGGTCCCCCCAATATCGGTCCGCAAGAAACCCTCATGGCCCGGCCTGGCTATGCGGTCGGCGGCATAATCGTGCGGGCAGGACTGATCATCGACGGCGTGGAATTGGTGTTCATGCGGATCCGCGGTAATCGCCTCGATGCTAACGACTCCTACAAATCCGCCTTTGTCGGGGGCAACGGCGGTGGAGAGACAAAGCTCGTCGGCGCCGGCCAACTCGTGGTGGGCATTTTCGGCGGCTATGAGCAAAACGTGAACGGTCTGGGATTGATCGTCAATCCTTAAACGGCAAGCGACATGGGCAATAGGCCGATCCGTGTGGCCGTCCGACGCAATTCCAACCGCCGACGAACGTGCGAATTCAGCCAAACGACGGACGGACGACCCTGCGACTGGCAACCTCACGCCAGGTCGAACAGCAGTAACTCACCGGCCGCAACGTTGCGCACAGTCAGGGTGGGTTCGTCCGTCGCGGCCAGGCCGTCGCCCGCCGCCAACTCCAAGTTGTTCACTTCCAGCCTGCCTGAGAGTACCTGCAGCCAAGCGCCGCGTCCCGCGCGCAGGTGGTGTTCCACGGTTTCGCCCGGCTCGAGTTCGGCCAGGTGAAGATACGCGTCTTGGAAGATCGGCAGGCCGCCATGTGCGCCGTCGGGCGAAGCCACCAGGCAGAGCCGCCCGCGCTTTTCCCGCGGATCGAATCGCCGTTCGCAATACGAAGGCTCCAAACCCTGCTCCCGAGGCAAAATCCAGATTTGGTAAAGGTGCACCGATTCGTCGGTGCTGGGATTGAATTCGCTGTGCCGGACACCGGTTCCGGCAGTCATTTTCTGGAATTCGCCCGCCTGAATGACGGAGCCATTGCCCAGACTGTCACGATGCTCAAGCGCCCCCGCAAGCACGTAGGTGACGATTTCCATATCGCGATGTCCGTGCATGCCAAACCCTTGGCCCGGGGCGATGCGATCCTCATTCATGACTCTCAGGCTGCGAAAGGAAACGTAGGCGGGATCGTAGTACTCCCCGAATGCAAACGTGTGGTAGGTATCGAGCCAGCCATGTCGGAAGTAGCCGCGCTCGGACGAACGCCGGATTTGAATCATCGTCGGGCTCCTGTCGTGCCCCGCGCCGGGGGAGGTTGGAAGGGAAGGGGAGAAGCCACCCTCGTTAAATTGTACCGCCTGGGCTGATCGTTCTGGTTGTTGCAAACAGGAGCAATCTTCGGCGGTGATCGGCCGATTCATTGCTTATAGACGCTTGCAGCCGCTTTTGCCGGGTGAATGCCAAGGCACGTCGCCGGGGATCACTCCCTTGCGCTTGGTTTCGTTCTCCGTGCCGATTGCGGGGCACTCGTTCCCAGAAACGCCTTCCGCGCGAAGCGAAATTTTTATGAAGCTTCCGCGCACCCCTGTTACCTGCAACCACACGGCTTATGAACTGCTTGCACTCCGACCAAATTCGCGACCTGGTGCTAGCAACGTTCCGGCGATTCGGGGCGCCCAAAGACCCCCTGCTCGCCGAAACCGTGTTGATTCGGGAAGGCTATTACTATGGCCGGTCGTACCGCTCGGGCGAACTGATTGCGACCTTCGTCGCCGAGACCGCCCAACTACAGTTTTTTGCCACCGACGGCCGCTTGCTCGACACCGTGACCTGCACCCAAGAGCACGAAGCCACTCGGCGGGCGGCGTAAACCGGTATCCGGATACCGTTGCCGGCGACCTCGCCTGAATACCTTCGCTGTGCGCGGCTTGGCGACTTCGGCGCGGCGTGCGTCCCACGTTACCCGGCCGGCTTGTCTCGCAATAACGGAAACAGTATCACCTCGCGAATGGTCGGCGTGTTGGTCAGTAGCATCACCAGGCGGTCGATGCCAATCCCCAATCCACCGGCCGGCGGCATGCCTTGTCGCAGGGCGCGGATGAAGTCGTGATCCATCTTGGCCATGGAGTCTTCTTCGCGCTGGCCAGCCAGTTGCGTGCGAAAGAGTTGCTCTTGCAGGTCGGGGTCGTTCAGTTCGGTGTAGGCGTTGGCGATTTCCATGCCCTGCACAAATAACTCGAACCGCTCGGCGACGCCGGGATCGGACTTTTTTCGCTTGGTGAGCGGACAAATGCCGGCGGGATAATCGAGCACAAAGATCGGCCCGGCCAGCGAGTCCTCCACCTGCTCTTCGAATACTTCGCTTCGAATGATGTCGGGGTGCTTGCCGGCCGTTTCCAATTGAATGCTTTGGGCGTACTTTTCCACCGCCGCGGCGTCGTGTGGATCGACCCCAGTGTGTTCGGCAAACAATTCATAGTACGTCTTGCGGGCAAAGGGGGGCGAAAAATCGACCACTTTGTCGCCCCAGGGTAATACGCGACTGCCGCCAATGGCATCGATGGCATCGACAATGATTTGCTCCGTGAGATCCATCATGCTGCGGTAGTCGCCGTACGCCTGGTAGACCTCGAGCATGGTGAACTCGGGATTATGCCGAGGGCTGATGCCTTCGTTGCGATACACGCGGCCCAATTCGTACACCCGCTCGACGCCGCCCACCAGCAGCCGTTTCAAATGCAACTCCAATGCAATGCGCATATAGAGTTTCATGTCGAGGGTGTTGTGATGGGTGATGAAAGGACGTGCCGCGGCTCCGCCGGCGATGGTGTGCAACGTGGGGCCTTCGATCTCGACAAAGCGTTCGCGAGCCAGAGTTTGCCGGATCGACTGTACAATCTTGGTGCGATTGAGAAAGCGCTCGAGCGTGCCATCGGAGTACGCCAGGTCCAAATACCGCATCCGCTGCCGCAACTCGGGATCGGTCAAACCATGGTGCTTTTCCGGTGGCGGATCGATCGCCTTGGAATGAAAATGGAGTTTCTCGGCAAAGATGGTGAGTTCGCCGGTCTTGGTGCGGCGCAATTCGCCATCGACTCCGATCAGGTCTCCCAGGTCGAAGCATTGGGCCAGGGCCCAATTTTCCTCGCCAACTTGATTCTTGCCCACAAACAACTGAATTTCGCCGGTCCAATCGCGAATGTTGATGAAGATGAGCTTGCCGGTGGGACGCTGCAAAATAATCCGCCCGACCCCGCGAACCTTGGGGCCGACGAATTCCCCTTTCGGTTGGGTCGAGAGCCACTGGCGGAAGGTTTCTTGAGAGCCGGCCAGCAGGTAGGCGCCTTGCTCGTCGCGTTCTTCGGCCAGGGCCGGCGGAGCGATTTCCTCACCCGTTTCGGTGCGGTAGCGAATCTGCGCGGCCAATGCGGCAATCGCCTCGATCGACAGATAGTTGTCGAACCGCTGCCCCCACGGGTCGTGGCCAAGTTCGATGATCTTGCGCAGTTTTTCCCGCCGCGCAGCCTCAAGAGAAGACCCCGAGGTTTCGCTCGTTTCCGGTTTTTGGCTCATGGCGTCCTTACGCGGTCGATCTGCATGCCGCGAACGAAGCGAAATCGCCCCCAACCATTCCTCAGCGCGGACACAGAAAATCGGCTGAAAGCCAGGTTGGGTTGGGCGGTCTCCATACTTCTTCGCGTTTTACAGTGAAGTTGAACGGCAACACGTCGATCGCGCAGCCCAAGGGGCCAACGACGTGAAATCCACAAACAGGAGAGATTAGCCGCCGCGGGGCCAAACCGTCAACGACTACCGAGACTTACCGCGCGCCGCGCATGGCCCAACTTGCCCACTGAGCGATGCGGAGGCAGGGCATCGAGGTGTGCGGGGATTGCAGGGCCCGAGGCAATTCTATAAGTGCGGGCATTTGGCTCCCCCGCTGGCAATCCGCCCGGTTTGGGCCTATCATGCTCGCAGTGAGCCCAGGCGGCTGTGAACCCAGGCGGTTGTGAACCCAGGCGGCTGTGAACCCAGGCGGCTGTGAACCCAGGCGGCTGTGAACCCAGGCGGCTGTGAACCCAGGCAGATGTGAACCCAGGCAGATGTGAACCCAGGCAGATGTGAACCCAGGCAGATGTGAACCCAGGCAGATGTGAACCCAGGCGATTGTGTGGCGGTCATACCTTCAGGCGTTTGGGGGGGTGCACGCCGAGGAGCGGGCAATCAAGCGGCCCGGCGCGTTTTGGCCCTTGGCGTCACAGGCGCAAGTCTATACATTGAGGGGCTTTCGAGGCTGTAGCTCAGTCGGTAGAGCAACGGACTTTTAATCCGTAGGTCTTGGGTTCGAGTCCCAACAGCCTCACTGGCGAATTACCCTGGGAAAACGCTGTTTTCTCGGGGTTTTTTTGCGTTTGTTGGCGATGCGTCCCGATCGGGTTTCTTTGCATCGCGTCGAACAGAAACGCTTTCAGAAGCGCCTTTTCGCGCCAAGCAATCCGCCAAGACAGAACGGCCACCAGTTCCGGTTGCTCGCTGGGCTTCGCGTTGCACCCCGTCAAGGTTTGGCAACCGCCCCAGGGCATCGGTCAGGGAATCCCAGGCCGAATGGGCGTCACGGTCCAATGTCACGGAATCGGCGGCCTCTGGATCGCCCGGATGGAGACGACACTTCCAGACATTGAACAACTCAATACCTATCCTTTTCACCAGCAGCCAACTTCGTACAAGAATGAGCCGATAAGGCAGTCGACACAACGACGCTGTGTCTCCCACGACGTGATTGAGGCCAGATTGCAAGCAGGCTGATCGGGCACGTATTCCAGCGCGCGAGTCGTTCCGCCTGCTGATTCGCAGGCAGCAAGCGGAGTTTCCGCGCGGATTGCGCCAAGTTCGGGCGCACCGATGGCGAATCAACGAACTGTGGTAGACCGGTTTCGTGCCGAGGCTTTACCGGTTGGGCTTCAACACCACCGCGGCCAAGGGGGGGAGCGTCAAGTTGATCGAGTAGGGGCGGCCCTGAGCTTCGATACTTTCGGCCTGCACGCCGGGAAAATTGCCCAGGTTGCTGCCAGAATAAAACATCGAGTCGCTGTTGAAGACTTCCTTGTAGTAGCAACCCTCGGGCACACCCATCCGGTAATTTTCACGCGGAACTGGAGTGAAGTTGAGGCACACCAGCACGTAATCGCGGGGATCGTGCGCTTTGCGAATGTAGCTGAGGGTGCTGTTGTCGTAATTGTGGCAATCGACCCATTCGAAGCCGGTGTGATCGAAATCGACTTCGTGCAGCGAGGCTTCGCGGCGATAGAGCCGATTGAGGTCGGCCATCAGTTTTTTCAAACCCGAGTGCGACTCCCATTGCAGCAGATCCCACTGCAAGCAGGTGTCGAAGTTCCACTCGTTCCACTGGCCGAACTCGCCGCCCATGAACAGCAGTTTTTTGCCGGGGTGGGTCCACATGTAGCTGTACATCAGCCGAAGATTGGCGAACCGTTGCCACAAGTCGCCCGGCATTTGATCGAGCAGCGAGCCCTTGCCGTGCACCACTTCGTCGTGCGAGAGCGGCAAGACAAAGTTTTCGTGAAAGGCGTAGATCAGGCTGAACGTCAGTTCATCGTGATGGTAGCGGCGGTGGATGGGTTCGTGGTGCATGTAATGCAGCGTGTCGTTCATCCAGCCCATGTTCCACTTGAGCGAGAATCCCAGCCCGCCCAGGTAGGTGGGTCGCGAAACTCCGGCCCAGGCGGTGGATTCTTCGGCAATGGTCAGCACGCCGGGATATTGAACGTGCACCTGCTCGTTGAGGGTTTTGAGGAACGAGATGGCGTCGAGGTTTTCCCGGCCGCCATACACGTTGGGAATCCAGTCCCCTTCCTCGCGGCTGTAATCGAGATACAGCATGGAAGCCACGGCGTCGACGCGAAGGCCGTCGATGTGGTACTTCTCCAGGAGGAACAAGGCATTGGAAATGAGGAAATTGCGAACCTCGTTGCGGCCGTAATTGAAGATCAGCGTTCCCCAATCGCGATGCTCGCCTTGCCGAGGGTCGGCATGTTCGTACAGGCAGGTGCCGTCGAATCGCGCTAGTCCATGACCATCGCGGGGGAAGTGGGCCGGCACCCAATCGACCAGCACGCCCAACCCCGCCTGGTGGCAGCAATCGACAAAGTACATGAAATCTTCGGGCGATCCAAACCGCGACGTGATGGCATAATAGCCCACGGTTTGATAACCCCAGCTTGCGCTGAGCGGATGCTCGCTGACCGGCAGCAACTCCAGGTGCGTGTAGCCCATTTCCTTGGCATAAGGAATGAGTTGATCGGCCAGTTCGCGATAGCTCAGCCAGCCATGGTCTTTTTCCTTGCGGCGCCAGCTACCCAGGTGCACTTCGTAAATGGACATCGGCTGGTCGAGCGCCTGGGTTTCTTCCCGGCTGTTCATCCAGGCACCGTCGTTCCATTGGTAGCGACTGAGATCGGCCACAATTGAGGCGGTGCGGGGAGGGACCTCGGCGGCAAAGCCGTAGGGGTCGCTTTTTTCGAACGTTTCGGCTCCCTTGCACACGCGGTACTTGTAGATGGCGCCGGCGGCAAGACCGGGCACAAACAGTTCCCAAATGCCGGCTTCGTGGTGCTTGCGCATTTGGCAGCGGCGGCCGTCCCAGCCGTTGAAATCGCCAATCACGCTCACGGTGTCGGCGTTGGGCGCCCAGAGGGCAAAGTTCACGCCGCGCACGCCGTCCACCGTGCGCAGTTGGGCGCCCAACCGTTCGTAACTGCGCCAATGGGTGCCTTCTCCCAGCAGGTGGCGATCGTAGCCGGTCAACAAGGGCGGGAAGGAATAAGGATCGTGCATAACGTTTTGCGTTCCGCGCGCATCGAGAGAAAGAAGTTCGTAGTGACCGCTGCGCCACTGCTCGCCGTAGGGACAAATCACCTCGTAGAAGCCAGCGGGATGAATCCGGCGCATGGGGCGGAGACCGGCCCCCCCGCGTTCCTTCACCCAGGCTTGCAAGGTGTCGGGCAGGAAGGCCCTGACAGCGACGGCGCGGCGGCCGCCTTCCGAACTGATTTCATGAGGACCGAGCAGATGGAACGGGTCGGGATGCGTCCCTTGAACCAGTTGCGAAACCTGCTGCAAATCGACGGTGGTGCGCACCTGCACCTCCCTAGTTTACCGATTGTGTAAAGTTTAACGAGGTTCGTCCAGGGCGGGGAACGCCGCTGCTGGTCGAATTCGTGACGAATGAGCCGCTGCCGCCCCCCCCAATTCGAGCGGCGACTGCGACGCGTTGCTGTTTCGAAACTCTGCTTGGGGACGCCATGGGCCGCGTCGGTAAGTTTCGCAACGACGAGTCGGAGGGTAGGTCACCCCGGACCTTGGGGGTTACTTGGGCGACGAAAAATTACAGTGGGGCGAAGGTATGCCATGGCCCGCGTGATGCCGCAATCGGCCGTAGGCATTGCGAACGCGGTCGGCCAGCCGAGGGGCGCGCGCCGTTTCTTCCGTCGGCGGAACATGCTCTGTCCGCAGCATGTGCCGATTGCCGCCGCATTGCACCTGATGGATGGCCAGGGCCCGATCGAGTCGTTGCCACAGATCCAGGTTTTTGACCGGCACCAATTGGCCGTAAGATTCCCACCGCCAGCCGTTGCGGCGCCAGGTCTCCAATCCGTAGGTCACCCCGCGGCGCACGTAGCGGCTGGGGGTCACCAGCGTTACCTGGCTCGGGCGCTCCAGCGCTTCGAGACCTCGCACCGCGGCCAGCAGTTCGAGGCGCTCGCCGCGCACTTCGGGCTCGTGATCCGCGGCTTCGAGCACCTGGCGGCCGGAAACGGTTTTAACGATAAATCGCCACAGGTCCTGCTCTTCACCAATCCCTGCCTCGGACCAAACAACATAGGCGGCAGGTTCGTGCCGTGTTCGATGCACCATAGTTGCCTGTTCCTCAATCACGAACGTCGACGGAAACCGATCCCATTGTCACTTCGGCAAGGTCGCCGCCGTTGGCCCATCTTGCCTGGGCAAATTCGGCCTGTGCGGAAAAGGAGTGTCGGTCCAATTCTTTACGCCGCAAGGAAAGCACCACGTAATCCGCAGCCCCCGGCCGCGATTGCTCAAAAATGCCTTGCAATACGACCACGGCAAGCGGGATTAGGCAATTCCTGGCGACCAAGCTGCCATTGCCGCGCGGCCGAGCCTGCGCACCGGGGCCGTTCGCTGGCGATTCGCGTTAGATCGTGTTTTCTGACACGGGGCACATTCCCATTTCGTGCAAGACCGTTCCACCCTATAATCAACGCAGTTTGATCAGTTGAGTCATCCCGCCGTTTACCCCCTCCGAGTGAGAACGGCGCGCGCATCGTGCGATGAACCGCGGCATACGAACGCGGTGTCAAACCGACCTTGCGGCGTGCCCTTCGAATCCCGCAATAGCCAAAGAAAATGCTGAATATCTTCACCCCCGCCGGCGCTCGCTTTTGCGACCGGGTCAGCCGACGCGACGCTCTACGAGTTGGCGGCCTGGGAACGCTTGGATTGTCGCTGCCGATGTTGTGGCAGGCTCAAGCTGCGTCGGCAGCCGGTTCCACTCCGGCGATCGGCACCTTTGGCAAAGCCAAGCGCGTGCTGCTGCTGTTCATGTGGGGAGGGCCCGCCCATCAAGACACCTGGGACCTCAAGCCCGACGGCCCTTCCGAAACCCGCGGCGAATTTCTGCCGATCGCCACCAACGTGTCTGGCTTGGAGATCTCGGAGCATTTTCCGCTATTGGCGCGGCAGGCAGACAAACTGGCCCTGATTCGATCGGTAGCGCAAGAAGACAACAATCATTCCACCGGCGCGCACGCCGGCTTGACCGGTCGGCGGCATACGCAAAAGAAAGAAAACTTTTCGGCCAGCGAGAGCGACTTTCCCCACTATGGCTCGGTTTTGTCCAAACTCCGGCCCGGCAGTTCGGGCTTGCCCGCATTTGTATCGCTACCCGACGTGATTGCCACCACGGGCGGCGCGGTGACGCCAGGGCAGGGGGGCGGAATGTTGGGCCGCAAGTACGATCCTTTCCAAATCATCGATCATCCTGATCGCGACGATTTTTCCATCGCGAGCATGGTGCTCCCCGACGGCATGCACCACGCCCGCCTGCAAAACCGGCGGGGGCTGCTCGACCAGTTGGATCGCACCGCGCGGCTTACCGAACGTTCGGCCACCATCGCCACGATGGATGCCTTTTACTCCCGGGCGCTCGACATGGTGCTTTCGCCGGCGGTTCGTTCGGCGTTCGATATTTCGCGACTGCCCGACCGCGAGCGCGAGCGTTACGGCTGGCACACTTTTGGTCAAAGCGTGCTGCTCGCACGTCAATTGCTCGAAGCCGGCGTGCAGCTTGTTACGGTGTACTGGCATCGGGAACGAGCAACGATCGATTCTTCGTGGGACACGCATGCGGTGAACTTCCGCGAGTTGAAAACCCGGCTGATGCCTGTGGTCGATCGCCCCTTCGCCGCGTTGCTGGAAGACCTTGCCGCGCGGGGCATGCTGGAAGACACCCTGGTGGTGTGGAACAGCGAATTCGGCCGCACGCCGCGCATCAACAAGAATGCCGGTCGTGACCACTGGGGCCCCTGCAACACCGTGGTGATGGCGGGCGGCGGCGTGCCCGGCGGCCAGGTGTATGGCGCCACCGACCCCAATTCGGCCTATCCGACGCGCGATCATGTCACCCAAGACGACATCGCCGCCACCATGTATCATTTGCTGGGTATCGATCCCCATACGCTGGTCCACGATCGGTTGGGCCGCCCCTTCCCGATTTCGTTGGGACAACCGATTACGAAACTGCTGGGGGGCGAGTGCACCGCCACGCAGAGCGAGGAAAGTCCTCCCAAGTTGCTCACGGCTTCGGCCTTCCAGCCTGGCCCGCTGACCTCCATGCTCATGCAGCGGGGCCGGCGGTATCTCAGTTTGGATTTCGGCGATCAGGTCACCGAGGCCGATTGGACCCTGACAGATTTCGAATCGCCGCAGGGCGAAGGTTCGCGGCGGTATCGCCGACTAATGCTCTCGGCCGCGCTCGCCTACAACGGCATCTTCTACAAGCATTTCGAGTATGGATTTTTGGCGCTGTGGCTGCGGCAGCCTCGCTCGCTGGCCAACGTGCAAATCACGCTGGACGGAAAGCCGATTCCCTTGCCCGCCGCCACATTGGAAAACGAACGGGACTTTTGGCAGATTCCCTTCCCGGCCGGCATGATCGCGACGACTTCCACCTGCCAGTTGAAGTTCGTTGCCGACGATCCCTTGGAACTTCGCGGCCTGGCATTCGTAGGCGACGAAATCCACCCTCGCTTTGTGGCGAAGTTGTCGCGCTCCGCCGACTCGAACCCAGTGGAAACGCAAGGATAGGCCGCCTCCTCCAATGCTCGAGCGCTTCTTGCTGCTGTGGTTGAGCCTGCTGTCGCTGGGTGCGTTTTATTGGGATTGTTTCAGCAGTTCGTTCGATCCCTTTGTGGCCAGCAAGCCGTATTTGCCGGTGATGTTTGCCGCCACCATGTTCGCCATCGGGGCCATGCTGCCCCGAGATGAGTTGGCCCAGGTGGCGCGGCGCTGGCCCACCGTTTTAGCCGGCACCACGCTGCAGTATCTCTCCATGCCGCTGTTCGCCTGGTTGCTGGCCACGGTGTTTCAACTTTCGGGCAGCGATTTCCAGGGAGTGATGCTCGCCGGCTGCGTGCCCGGGGCGATGGCTTCCAACGTGCTCACGCTGGTCGCCCGCGGCAATACCAGTTATTCGGTAAGCTTGACGACTTCGGCCACGCTGCTGTCGCCGCTCGCGGTGCCAGCCGCGCTATGGCTCACGCTAGGGCAAAAGGTGGAATTTCCTTATGGCAAGGTCATGTGGGAGCTGACCTGGACGGTCGTTCTGCCGGTGGTATTCGGGCATTTGCTGGGCCGGATCGTCACGCGGCATCAACCGGTCATTCGCCGGGTTGGCGGCGTGGTGGCCAACCTGGTCATTCTTTGGATCATTGCCGCGGTGGTGGCGATCAATCGCGATCGCCTCGGACAGCTTACACTGCTGCTGCCCTCGGTGTTGATTCTCCTCAATCTGCTGGGGTACGCGACTGGTTATTGGGGCGGACGCGCGATCGGCTTGAACGCACCCATGCGGCGGGCGCTTACGCTCGAAATCGGCATGCAGAACGCGGGTTTGGGAAGCACGTTGGCGTTGAGCATCTTTGCCGCGCAAAGCAGTGCCGCGGTGGCCGTGGCGCCGGCACTGTATACCTTCGGCTGCATGTTCACCGGAACCATTTTGGCGCGCGGCTGGGGCATGGCCGATGACATCCGTGCGGGCGCGGAGATGAAAACCCGGCCCGAGTAGACCCTGGCTGATTGGCCTGCGCGAACGAAGGTCGCGCTGAAATTGCACATTCTGCCCAGCTCAATCAAGAATCATGGCTCGCCACGAACAAGATCGCGAAGACCTGATGTCCGAGGCCAAAACGCTTGTGGCCAGGGCCGAGATCGATGCGCCCGATTTCGCGACCGGCATCGTGTTTGGCTTTCGTCGCGACGGCGGGTGCAGCGTCTATCTTTCGGCCGACGAGGCCTACCATTTCAATTCGGCGGGGCAACTCCGCAGGGCCTACGTTGCTGGGCGGCTTTATAAAGCAGAACGGGGCCGGCTTGCGGCGCTCACCCGGCATCGAACGGCCACCGAAGTGCAACTGCTGCGACACGACCTTACCGATGACGAAACCGCGGCTTTCGTCGATCGCGCGGCGAGGCAACTGCAACTCCTTGGCGAGACCCTTGAACACCAGCAATTTCAGGTTCGGCAGACGGTCCCGCCCGATGCGCACGTGGTTTCGCAACTGGAAGCCTGGCTGGCCGAGTTGGACGCGATACGCATCGCCGAAACGCCGCACGCCCGATAGCTTCTCCCCACGGCAGACACGCGTCGATCAAGGCTGGTTAGGCGTACTCGATGGTTGCCGCATCGTCGGGGAATTGGTCCGCCATGTCGTTCAGGCATTGCCGCAAAAGGTGAGCATCTTCGGGCAATCGGGCTGCGAACTCGCGCCAGCCGCGCAGCCTCAGCCGGCGAGGCATCTCGACCAGCCCTGTGATGCCGTCCCAAAATGCGTCCCAATTGCAGCCGTACCAAGCGGGGAATCCCAAGGACTCGCGAAGGAGGAACTGCAGGGATTTGGAGGAGTCTGCGGCGGACAGGTCGATTTCGATCTGTTCGGTTCGATGTGCCATGCGATTGTCTCCCGCCACCTCGTTGGTTGTTTGGCGGAAGATTCTGACCGATACAAAAGGTTTGGTGGTGGTATGCAAACGCAGGGTGGACGTGCGGGACATCCACCCTGCGCAATGCTGTTCAGCAGTGGCAACCGCCTGGGCGGCTTACACCTTCTCGGGCACCACGAAGGGCTTGCGATACTCGCGGGTGAGCATCGTGTCGGCCTGGGCGTTGCCAATGAAGGTTTCGGTTTTGGGATCGATCTTCAGCGCCTGGCCAAAACCGATTTTGAGATCGGCCTGGGCGAGCCCGTTCTTTTCCAGGTGCTCGATGGTGCGCTCGTAGGTGGCGGTGTTTTCCTGGCTCGACTTCAGTCGATCCTTGGCTTCGCCGACCGTGAGCTGTTCGCCCAACCGGTAAGAAATATTGCCGAGGTGGCAGAGGGCGCTGGACAGGTGGCCCTCTTCGATGTCGGCATTGAGGTCGCCGGTCTTGCGGCTGCGAACGGCGTCGAGGAAGTTGTTGAAGTGGTAGGAGTCCGAGCCCTTGCTGAACGTGGTCACCACTTTGCCGTTCTTGTCGAAGACGGTGCCGCCATTGTAGTTGGGGCTGACCAGGTAGCCTTCGGTGCCGTAGAAAATGACGCCGACCTTGGAGCCCATGTAATCGGGCGTATCGAGGCCGCGGACTTCAAAGATCAAGGTCTTGTCCCCGTAATCGTGGATACAGACCTGGGTGTTGGCGGTGTCGCCGGCGTCTTCGTAGCCGTAGCGTCCGCCGTAGCTGAGCACGCCTTGGCCAACATCGTTCACCTGCAATCCCCAGCGGCAAATATCCATCTGATGGATGCCCTGGTTGCCCAGGTCGCCGTTGCCGTACGGCCATTGCCAGTGCCAATCGTAATGCAGTTGCGGCCGGGTGAGCGGCAACAGCGGAGCCGGGCCGCTCCACAGGTCGTAGTTGATATTGGCGGGCACGGTGTAGTCGCCGCGGGCGCCGATCGACTTGCGGGGCTTGTAGCACAGGCCGCGGGCCAGTTTCACTTCGCCCAACTTGCCGGAGGTGATGTACTCGATCGCCTCGCGCATGCCGGGGTTGGAGCGGCTTTGGGTGCCGGTCTGACAGATTTTATTGTACTTGCGGGCGGCTTCCACAATCCGGCGGCCTTCGCTCACGTTGTGGCTGACCGGCTTTTCCACGTACACGTCTTTGCCGGCTTGAATGGCCCAAATGGCGCAGAGGGCGTGCCAGTGGTTGGGCGTGGCCGTGGTGATGAAGTCAACGTTGGGATCGTCGAAGACTTCGCGCATGTCGATGACGGCCTTGGGACGACGGCCCTGCTTTTGTCCCACGCCGTCGGCGCGGCTGTTGGCCACATCGCTGTCGGCGTCGCAAATGTAGGTAATTTCGGTGGAGGCGCCACCGGCGTAGGCGTTGATGTGGCTGCCGCCGCGACCCTTGCAGCCAATCACGGCCACGCGGAGTTTTTCATTGGGACTTTTGGTTGCCGCAGGTTGATCCTGGGCAAAAGCAGAAGACACCGGGCCGGCCGCCAGCGCCGCGGCGGTGGCAAACATGGAGTCTTCGAGGAAGCGTCGACGTGTGTACGACATACCTACTCCTTTTGAGAGACGACAAGCAAGAAATTAAGGTGGGCGATTTTCAGCCGGGAGGAACTATCAGAATACCGGATGGGGGGGCCAATCTGCCACTATTTGGCAGGATTTTTGTCGGCTGGTCCGCCGAAACCGGAAGTACGACCGGAACAATCGCGGGGATCGGCCGCGAGTTGCCGTGGGCGCGTGGGGAACGTCAAACCGTGGCGAGCTGCGCTGGGAATGCTGGCAGACTTGATTTTTTGCTGGAAATGCTGCACTCCCAACGCGATTCTAAGCGTTTGGAGAGTCTGCCTGGGTGCGATCCCCGCTCGGCAATTCTGTTTGAAACCACGACTCACGACGAGGTCTGCTGATGTTCGCGCGTTGCTGGTCGCTTGTTTGCGGTTTTGGAGGGCGAATCCTGCCACTGGGCGTGGTCGCTTCGGCGGCCCTGAGCTTGACCCAACGTTCGTTGGCTGAAGAGCAGGCCGACTCTCGGCCGGGCGTGGTGCAAAGCGAGTTCGTCTACGAGCAGGCGCCGTTTCCGCAATGCCATGCCAGCACGATTGTCGAAACTCCCCAAGGACTGGTGTGCGCCTGGTTCGCCGGTCCTCGGGAAGGCCATCCTGAAGTTTCCATTTGGGTCGCCCGCAAGAACCGCGGTCAAGACGCCTGGAGCGAACCCCAACTGGTGGCCGACGGGGTGCAATCGGCGGAGTTGCGCTATCCTTGCTGGAATCCGGTGTTGTTTCAGCCGAGCAAGGGGCCGCTGCTGTTGTTTTTCAAGGTGGGCCCCAACCCTCGCCAGTGGTGGGGAGAAATGTGCGTTTCGGCAGACGGCGGCGGCACCTGGAGCAAACAGCGCAAACTGGGCGACAAGCTGATTGGGCCCGTGAAGAACAAGCCGATCGAACTGGCCGACGGCACCATCCTTTGCCCTTCGAGCACCGAGCACGATGGCTGGAGGGTCCACTTCGAACGGACCGCCGACTTGGGCAATTCGTGGCAGGCCAGTGAACCCATCAACGACGGCAAGGAATTCAATGCGATTCAGCCGAGCATCCTCACGTATGCGGACGGCAAGATGCAGGTGCTCTGCCGATCGCGCGAGCGGGTCATCACTCAAGCCTGGTCGGACGATGGCGGCAAGACTTGGGGACCGATGACGGCCACCACGCTGCCCAACCCCAATTCGGGCACCGATGCCGTATCCCTCGCCGACGGCCGGCAATTGCTCGTGTACAACCACACGGTGCGGGACGGCGAAAGTCCCCGAGGTCGCGAGATGCTGAACCTGGCCGTGAGCCGCGACGGTCGCTCATGGCAAGCCGCGCTGACGCTGGAAAACGAGCCCGGCGAGTTTTCTTATCCTGCGGTGATTCAAACCAAGGACGGCCTGGTCCACATAACCTACACGTGGAAGCGGCAAAAGGTGAAGCACGTGGTGGTCGATCCGGCAAAGTTGGAGCTTCGCGACATGAAAAACGGCAAGTGGGCGCCATGAACAGTGGGGGGGGGCGCTGTAAGCAGGGTATGAAAACCTGCGACCGCGGGCGGTTCTGCGTGGAGCGTGCGTGATGCATAACGCGGCGACTTGTGGGAGAACCGCGGGGCGGGGAGCCGTGAGGGTTGCTCTTGCCACGTCGCCGCTCAAAACGACAATGGAATGCGTCGATTGCCTCCCGCGGTGTGGTCGAACCGCGGAGATCGGCGACTGGGAATCCCCTTCCACCTGATTCAGGCTTTGATCTTGTCCAGCGCGGCCGATGCACTCATCCACGAATTTCGCAGCACGATGGCCGCGTGCGAATCGCTGTACGTCTCTTCCGCCCGGTATTGCGCCGATTTCCACCCCGAGTACTTCAAAACCCGTTCGGCGGGCGAATTTGTCGAGCAAATGCACGACCTGCATCGGGCGTTGCTGGTGAAGGTATTCGCCACGATTGTCAAAGCCGATTGGCAATGGACGGCCGGCGAAAGGCGTTTGGCGGCCGAGTTGCTCACCCACCTGTGGAAACAAACGCTGGCTGGCGACGAATTGCAAAGGGCCATGCGGGAAATGCTCGAGCGCGAGGATAAGCTGCGCTGGGTGAGCTTGTTGCGTCCGTTTGAAGAACTGCCCGCCCTGCGCGACCGCGTTTCCGAACTGGAAACCGTGGTGTTGCGATTCGCCAACCTGGTCGCCAAGATCGACGGCGAGGTTCACCCGCACGAAGCGGCGGCCTTGCGCGGCGTGCAAGACGCGCTGGACCGGCACTTGCGGCGGATTCCCATCGACGAGCCAGGCCAACACGAGGCCGCGCAAGCCGGCGCCAACCAGGCCGTGCAAGCGATCGGCACATCGCCTCCGCCGCTCCCCACCAGCCACCGCGGCAATGCGGCCACGAAGCCGGCGACACCCAGCACTTCCTCCGAACCGGCCAAGACGGCTTCGTCCGAGCCTACCCCGTCGCGCGAGCAGCAACTTGCCCAGGCCATGGAGGAATTGCAACGGCTGATCGGCCTGGCCGACATCAAACGCGACTTGAGCCAACTGGTCAATTTTCTCAAGGTGCAAGCCGAGCGCGAACGGCTAGGGCTGCCCCGTACGCCCATCAGTTTGCATATGGTGTTTTCCGGCAACCCCGGCACGGGCAAGACCACCGTCGCCCGACTGG
>JAANMT010001534.1_pt1 | contig 22353 bp, 35 predicted proteins | sample 7279711 | NCBI WGS metagenome assembly JAANMT01 (sample SAMN14094538, study PRJNA606508) | bioreactor metagenome | isolation source: A lab-scale SPAN reactor treating ammonium-rich wastewater day 1 | place: Ireland: Galway | collected 2017-01-16 | reverse complement strand
ATACAGAGACGGTGGCGCGATGCAGTCGAGCCTGCGCGAATACACGATCCCGTTGTACACGCACCCTGCGCCAGCCGTGCCGCAGGCCGAGCCGATGACGCAAGCCGCGCAAGACGTGCTTGCCGAGCGCCGCCGCCAGATCGAGGTCGAGGGCTGGACGCCGGAACACGATGATGCAGAGCACCTGCCAGATGAGTTGGCTCTAGCCGCAGCAAGCTACATCTGTGCTGACGAAGGCGATGCTCCGCCCGCCATCTGGCCGTGGGATCGGGCATGGTGGAAGCCGAGCACTCCGCGCCGCAATCTGGTCAAGGCCGGCGCGCTGATCCTCGCGGAGATTGAGCGGCTCGACAGGATGGGAGGCAGCGATGCTGAGTGACGACGAACTGCCGCCGCTGCCTGACTACCTGTCGCCGGGGTCGGCGCACGAATACGCCCGCGCCGTCGAACGAGCGGCGTATGAGCGTGCGGCGCAGGAGTGCGATCCACACGAAGATGACGACCGTATCGACCGGCAGATCAAGCGGGAAATTGCGGAGCGCATCCGCGCACTCGGGAGGCAGCTTGACTGACGCACAAACCGCGCTCGCCCAGGTGCGCGAGGCGCTGGCGGCAGGGCCGACGCCGGGGCCGTGGTATGTCCGCACGAATCGACATCCAACAACCGATGGTCGCTCGTGGGGCTGGTTGGATGCTGCGCCACCCGGCGGGCCGCAGCGGGCAATCGCCGGGGTGCGCGTCGAGTGGGAGGGCGGTGACACGTCGGCAGTCAATGCCCGGTATCTCGCCGCCTGCTCGCCCGCCAACATGACCGCCATCCTCGCTCACGTCGAGGCGCAGGAAGCGGAGATCGAGCGCCTGACCGCCGCGCTGCAATACGAGCAGCACCGCGCCGACCGGCAAGGCACGCACGGCGACGGATGCGCCGATTTGGGTCCAGCGCATTACGAGTGCGCGATCCGCGAGCGCGACGAACTGCGCCGGCAGCTTGCTGAGGCCGAGCTGGATGCGCGACGGTATCGGTGGATTGCAGGCCACTGCCGCAGTACAAGCGAGCACTGGGGCGGGCGCTGGTCGATTGTCGTTGAGGGTCCGTGCCCGGCGAAACACGACGAAGAAGATGCGTTTGACGACGCCATCGACGCCGCAATGGACCTCACCCGACCAGCGGAGGAAGCATGATCGAGCAAATCGAATGGGTGCCGGTGTCCGAGCGGCTGCCGGACGACTGGATCACGGTGCTGCTGTTCGCGCCGAATATGGGCGGAGAGACGTGGCCGGGGTGGCGGATCGGCCATGCGTGGAGATGGGCCGATGCAATGCCGGTGACATGCGAAGTGACGCACTGGGCGCCGATGCCCGCAGGCCCGCGTGCCTGACCTGCTGACGATCGCATGACCATCCGCATACTCACCGGCGACTGCCGCGAAGTGCTCAGGACGCTGGCCGATGGGTCGGTTCAGTGCTGTGTCACCAGTCCGCCGTACTTCGGGCTGCGCGATTACGGCGTGGACGGACAGATTGGGTTAGAGCAGACGCCCGAGGCATTCGTCGCCGAGTTGGTCGCCGTGTTCCGTGAAGTTCGCCGAGTACTGCGCGACGACGGGACGTTGTGGTTGAACCTTGGGGACAGCTATGCGGGCGGGAACACCGGGGGTAAGTGGCGCGAAGGTAGCGCGAGAGCGGACGGTGAGGTGCGGGGCGATGGTGCGGCCTCGCGGCGCAATAGGAATGGCACTGGTGCAGTCGATGGTGTAAAGCAAAAGGACCTCATCGGCATCCCGTGGCGCGTCGCCTTCGCCCTGCAAGCGGACGGCTGGTACCTGCGCCAAGACATCATCTGGTCGAAGCCGAACCCGATGCCCGAGTCCGTGCGCGACCGCTGCACGAAGGCGCACGAGTACCTGTTCCTGCTGTCGAAGTCGGCGCGGTACTACTACGACGCGCAGGCGATTGCCGAGCCGGCAATCAACGCGGGCCGGGTCGTCGAGTACGACGGCACGCAGAAGAATTGCGAGGCCGCGCAGGACGAGCGGATGCGAACGCGCGTTGCTGGCGACCGGACGGTTGGCGACACCCGCAATCGCCGCAGCGTATGGGAAGTCGCCACGCAGCCATTCTCCGAAGCCCACTTCGCCACGTTCCCGCCTGCGCTGATCGAGCCGTGCATCCTCGCCGGCTCACCTGTTGGTGGAACCGTGCTCGACCCGTTCGGCGGCGCCGGTACGACCGGACTTGTCGCCGACAGATTGCAGCGCGACGCGATCCTGATCGAACTCAACCCGCAGTACGCCGAGATGGCGCGCAGGCGCATCCACGGCGATGCTCCGCTGTTCGCGGAGGTTGACGGTGGCTGACCTGCTGACGATCGCCGAGACGGCCGAGCGGCTGCGCGTGTCGGCCCGCACGGTCGAGCGCGAAATCGCCGCCGGCCGGCTGGCGTGCGTGCGCATCCGGTCCCGGCGGCTGGTTGATCCGGCCGACCTGGCGGCGTACATTGCCGAGTCCCGGAGGGTCGAATGCCAGTCAGAAAACGCGGCGATCGCTGGCAGGTCCGAGTTACTGTCGCTCGTGGAGAGCGCATTGAGCGCACATTGCCAGCCGGCGCTTCCCGAGCCGACGCGCGCATGCGCTGCTCGCCAACGCCTACGCTGGCGCAGGAGCGACGATCGCCGCCCGGACGTAGGCAGGTGCCACCCGAGCGCCGATCGCGCGTCCTGCGCCCGCCTGGCGAGCGGGAGGCGCCTCAACGCCCGACCGACTCCAGAAACTCGCGCGCGACCCGATTGCACATCGCCACGCTCTGACACTTGCGGATGCGCTCGAGCGCGTGGAGTGCGCGCGTGTACTCGGCTGCGGCGTCGGCCAGAAGCTGCAGGGTGACTGCGACCCGATCGTCGAGCGTGTCCTGCAGATCGAGCAGCACCGCCCGCGTCGCCGCCGACTCGACCACGATAGCCGCGGCGATGCGACGATGACGGCGTTGCTTGGTTGCCGACACTACAGGGCGCCGATGATCGCGTCGTCGAAGTCGGCGTTCTGGCCGGTCCCCACGATCCCGAGCAGCCCTGGCGAGCCGGCGGCGATCCGCGAGTCGTCGGCCGCGCCGAGTTGCTTGCCGTTGTACCAAGCCGTCAGGTGCTGCCCCTGCACCTGGAGCCGCATCGCCGCGCCGGCGACATAGGTGACGGCACCGCCGATGATCTTCTCGATCCCGCCAGCAGCGTCGATGTATTCGAGCGCCCAGGTCTTGTCCAGCACCGAGAACGTCAGCCGATACTGCACTTTGCTGTCGGCGCTCGCACGCACGACGAGGCCAGGGTAGCCCCAGATGGTTGCGCTCGACGCCCAGATGCGCGCCTCGGCGAACTGATCGGCCGGTAGCGTGGGCTTCCAGAGTGCCAACCCGTCCACGCGCAGCCGGTTCGCAACGATTGCACCACCAGCCCAGTTCGCACCGGGCGCGCCGTCCGCGCGGTTGAAGTCGTCCTGCGGCGTCGGCGGGATCGGCGGTCCGGCAGCACTCAGGTACGACGGGATGTAGTAGCGCGTACCCTCGGGCGGGCACTCATGGCTGCCCAGCGGGAAGGGCTTGACCCACGGCAGCACGACGTTGATCGAGGCGATCTTCGCGTTGCTGGCGCATGCCTGCACGACCAGATACCGCAGCAGCATGTCGTAGCGGCCGATCACCAGCGACAGGTCGGACTTGAGCGTCTCGTTCTCGGCTCGGAGCTTGTTGATCCACTTCGACTGCCGATCGATCAGCGGCGCCATGTCCTGCCACTTGTTCAAGGTGACGGTCGGCGCCGCGGGCGCGGCTGGCGGGTCTGGTGTCTGCGTGGCGGTCTGCGCGTGCGCAGCGTTGTAGCCGAGCGCGAACGCCGCCAGCAGCGCGATCTTGATGATCGTGTTCATGGTGCGGGCACATCCTCGACGGTAACGCCGCCTTCGGTCGGGGGCGCCGGTTGGGTCGGCGTTTCGACTTGTCCGGCCGCCGCGGCCCCGAGCAGCGCAGCAAAGTCGATCGCCTCGGCCAGGCCGGCGCGCTCGGCATCGGTGAGCGTCGGGCGCGCCTCGAGCGCAGTCAGCCGGTTGCGGGTTTCGGTGAGCGCAGCACTGGTCGCCTGCGCGACGGCAGCGGCGATGGGAGCCGCGAGCAAATTGGCGAGCGCCCGCTGGAGCAGGTTCATGTCAGCCATGTCCGCCTCCCTCAGAAACGGTCGCCGAGTTGGCGCGCCTGTGCCGCCAGGCGCTCGATGGCATCCGGGTCGCGTTTGAGCATGTAGCGGTAGCCCCACGCGCCGAGGGCGACGCCTACGACGAGGGCGATGATGACTTCGATCATGGTTGCGCTCCTGAATTGACCCGCGTTCGCAGGTCGGTGTACCAGCCGCGCGCTTCGGTCAGGCGCTCGGCGTTGACGCGGCAGATCGCGTAGTTCTCTCGGACCCGGTCGAGGGTTTCGGCGAGGTCGATGGTGGCAGCAAGTGCGGCCTCATCGGGATCGGCGACAGGTGGGCGGGCCACGGCGGGAGTTGCGGGCACGCTGCCGGCTGCGGCGTCGAGCATCCCGCCAACAGCGCGAGGCACGCGGCAGCGAGGCATGTCGGCCAGCATTTGCCGCCAGACGACGGCTTGACGTTGAGCCTGTGCATCGAGTTGCGCCTCCTTCTGCGCGATCCGCTTCGCAGATGCCTCGGCGATCTTGCCGAGGTCGGCCTCAGTCTGCCGCGCCGCCCGCTCCGCGACGATCTGGCGCTCCTGCCACTTCGCGCGCTCGGCGTCCCTGCCGTTCATCTTGCCGGTGAGGTAGAGGGCGGCCAGCAGCGCGGCCACGAACGCGAGTCCGCCGGCCCAGCCGAGGATGCGCGTGGGCAGATCGATCATGCCTGCCTCAGATTGCTGGCAACGCGCCGCACCCAGCCGCGACCGAATGCCGGCCACGACGACAGGTCGGCGTAGAACATCAGCCGCTCGGCCGCGAAGTGCGCCACGAACCGCGCATCGTCAACCGACACCATCGCATTGAGCGTCACCGGCCCGATCACCCCGTCCACCGGCACGCCCAGCGCACGCTGCAACATCCGCGTGGCCGGCTTGATCCCGTGATTCACGGCGGCGTCAAACACCTGGATCGCCGCCGCTTCCGGCATCGCGTCCGCGTGCAGCGGCAGCCAGTAGCGTTGGCGATAGATCCACTGCGCTTTTGCGAGCGTCAGACCGCGGATGTCCACGTCCGGGTTCGCGCGCTTGCTGATGCCGTACTTCGTCTCGCCGCCGGGGTCGCGCGGATCGTTGACGTAGCCGCCCTCGTGACCGATGACAAGCTCGAAGGCGCGCTGGAAGGCGTCCACGTCAGTCGCTCAGCTTGCGCAGCCGCCGCAGCAGTTGACTGCGCTTCCACTGCCAGCGGGTCGCCGCCCAGACGCACGCGCCGGCGAGGGACGCCATGAACCCAACGAGCCAGTTCGGCGGCGAGTTGTCGAACCCGGCCAGCGCGAACGCCGCGACGCCGCCCATCGCCGCCATGCCGAACACATCTCCGGGAATCGATCGGTGCAGCGTGACGACGATCGCCGACACGATCACGATCGCCAGAGAGAGCCAGTAAATGCACTCAGCCATTGCGACCTCCCAGCAAACGGCGCAGCCAGTCGCCGAGGATTGCGCCAAGCTGCGCGTCTCTCAGTGCGCGGATCACCTCACCCGCCAGCGCCATGCCGAACAGCCCGACCGCGAACACGATCCCGGCCTCGACGCGCACTGACGCGACTCCGCTTACCTCGGCGAGCGCCGGCCCGATGTTGGCCGCTGCGGCGAACCCGCCTACCGCCGCAATGGCGCGATCCATCCGTGTCGTCTCGACCGGCAGCCACCGCAGCGCGACGACCGCGCCGGCCAGCCCCGGCCAGAGCTTGGCGGCCATCTGCGTCACAGTGTCCCAAAGGCCCGGTTGCGGTTCAGCCGCCATGATCTCGATCCCCCAATCCATCAGTCCGAATCGCCACGCCGATGAACATCCCCGTGCTCACCTGCGAATCCGGTGCCGGCCGCGCGCCCTCGACGTAGCCGATCAACTTCCAGCCGGCGTGGACGTACAGCACGAACCAGCGCAGGCCGAGCGACCAGCGGCGATACCACCAGGTGCGGCCGCGCGAGTGAATGTCGATCGAGAGCCGGCCGAGGCCGAGCCGCGGATGCTCGAGCTGGCCTGTGACGGTGAGCGCGAAGTCGTTGTAATCCGGGGTGGCTCGGAACTTGTTGCGCAGTCGGTATGCGCGATTTCTCCAGAGCCAGCGGATCAAGCCCCACTTGGTCGCCGGATAGCCTTCGCTCGGCGGGCCGAGCCAGCCGGGCCGGTCCTGCGTTTCCATCCACCTTGCCCAATCTGGCAACCGACCAAGCGGATCGGAGAACAGCACGGCCACCGGAACAAGCGGGTACGCGAGCAGGGCCGCTAGCTCGACGTAGAGCGCGAGAAGCGCGAACCTCATCATTTGAGTGCCGCAATCTGCGCTTTGAGGGCTTCAATCTGCTGCTGCTGCGCTTGAATGGCCCCGATGGCAATAGCGACCATTTGGCCGTAGTGCAAGGCGTCCGGCCGTCCCTGCTCGTCATAGACGACAGCCTCTTTGATCCCGGCGGAGTCCACTTCCTCAGCGATGAACCCGAGAAACCTACGACCCGCATCGCTTTGCGACTTGCTGGCATACGTCACCGGCCGAAGATTCAGCGCATCTTGCAGTGCATTGCCGTAGCTGCGAACGTCGGTCTTGTATCGCAGTGACGAAGTGGAGCGGTACAGCGCCCCATTGGTCGTGACATACACATTGGCAGCGCCCGCGCTGGTGTTGTCATAGACCCCGCTCAGGTAGGTCAGGCCAGTCGATGCTGTAATCCGAACCCGGTAGGTGGGGGCTCCGGTCGTGTCCTCGGCGGCGCAGGAGAACAGGTACCACTCGCTGACCGACGCACCGAGGCCGAATTTGTAAGAGGACGCAGTAGAGCCGAAAGCCAGCGCGCGGCCGTCAACGAATTTTTGCGTCCTATACCAACTCGCATTCGTCCACGCGGCTCCCCCGTCGAACGTCATCAGGTTGGAAATCGTGTCGCCGGCCTTGTTCACGTAGCCGGCCGCCGGCATGAAGACGTGAACCTTCCAGTTCCCCGACCCGAGCGACTCGGCAATCAGGCTATCCCCTGCGGCCGTCGTGATATTCGCCCCGCCCGGCAGGATCAGCGACGTTGCGTTGTGCGTCAGGGTCAACGCGCCGGTAAACGTCACGACCCGCCAGATGCCGGCCGCGACCGTCCCGAAACTGGTAATCGTCGTCGTGCCGGTCACATCCACGAACCGGCCAACCACCGCCCCCAGGTCAACCGTCGAGGCACTTGCCACGTTGGCAGCCTTTGTGTCACCCTGCCGGATGAACCCGTAGGCAGCCCTCAAGTAGTCATCCATATACGGGAACGCCTGATCGCTGCCGGCGGGAACGTTGCTGGCGATGGTCGCGGACAGGTCGGTAATCGTGGTCGGGACTGCCATGCGTGGCCTCTAGGAATGAAAAAACCGCCCGGAGGCGGCTTTATATGGCTGAAGAAGGTTTTCTAAGGACGTTTGTTGGAACGGCCCTTGCTTATCTGGTCGTCATGGGCGCATGGGTGCTCATCAAGAGCGTCTATCTCACTCTTGAGCGGCGTTCCGAAGCGCGGAAACTCCAAGCAGACCAGTCGGAGCACCAGTAGCTGTAATCAGCCGCTGCATCTGCGGCGATAGCCATTGCGCCGACAGGTAGGCTTGCGAAACAGGGTTCATGTAGACGCTGCCAAGCGTCCGGTTGACTATAGCCATCGGTAGCGCGCCTAGCGGACTGTTCGCAATCTGCTGCATCACCGATGGCATCGAGCTATTCGGGTTCGCCACCGGCTTGAACGCCTGCCCAATCCGGGCAATGTCCATCAGGTCGGAATTGATCGTCCCTGTTTTGAATCCGGTCGGGTTCTGCTGACGCAACGCCGTCGCCAGCCTCGCCGGGCTGACGTTGCCGGCTTCCGTAACCTGGCCCTTCGTCAGCACCTTGAAGGCCGCATACTGTTTGCGAACCACGTCCAGAGCCTTCTGATCGGCTTTGGAAAGCGACTCCTTCGCGGCAGCGTCCAGACCGGCTTGGATTTCCTTTAGCGCATTGCCCTTTGACGCATCACCGGATGTAAACGCAGCTTTCGCAGCGTTGCCAAGCTCGGAGCGGATTTCCTGATACGCCGTTCCCGGCACTTTGCCCTGATACGACAGTTCAAGGCCCTTCTCGACTTCCTTTGCGATATCGGGACGGACATAAGGCCCGCGAGCCAAGTTGGCCTTGTCAACCTTGTCCAATGCTTGCAGGAACGTGGCGCTGGACGCATCTGGGTTGGCGACGGCATTCAGCCGCGAATACTCAGCCCCCATCCGGTTATTGGCGGCATTGAGGACGCCTTCAGAAACGTCGTCGGCTTTCTCCCCGATGGCGCTCGCTGCTGCACGGTTCACGGCGGCTTGATTCGCGGTCCTGCGAGCGGCCATCTGCGACGAATAGCCCGGCGTGCGGGACAGGTAATTTTCGAACGCCGCTTGCGCAGGGTTCCCGGTTCGCTCGGCAGCGGTCGGCCTGTAGCCGACATTCTTTGCCGCCTGAAGCGCGTCATCTCCGACTTGCGTAACCGCTTGCGTCGGTTGAAGCAACTTGGCAAGCCCATAGCCGGCAAGCGCACCAGTCGCGCCGCCTACTGCGCCCGCTTTCCCGCGCTCCAACCTCTGTCCCATGTCGCCATATGCGACAAGTCCGGGCAGCGCGCCGGCAAGCCCCCCACGCAGCATCAAAGCGGGCAAGGACGACCCACCCGTCAGTGGCGCGGTCAACACAACACCAGGAATCGCCTCGCCGAGTGCAGTCGTGATTGGAGCCGCCCTGCGAAACGGCTCATAGCCCATGTCGTTGCGCGTCTGTTCGACGCGAAGATCAGACGCGGCTTTCTGGTCGCCAGTGGCCCCGTAATAGAGCTGCTTCACCCCGGCCAGCAGCTTGTCAACGCCACGGCCCGCGCTCACCGCCAGAGCCTTGCCTGTCCCGAGGTTGTCGAGAACAACAGACGGCGCAGGAATCGGCCCCTTCTGGGTCGCGGCAGCGCGGTCGAAATTCTGCCGCGCATAGTCCAGTACCTGCGCTTCGGACGCATCATCCGGCGCAGTGACTTCGTACTTGGAGCCATCCGGCGCGGTGATTTCGTAGCGAGCCATTACGGTAGCTTCCTGATGCTGAAACCGCCCGAGGGCGCGCCCATGTCCCTAAACAACGGGTTGGCCTCGGAGAACTGCTGCAACTGTTGATAGAAGCCTTCGTCCAGATGGCCGTTTTGCTTGCGATACTCACGCGCCATCTGCGCGACTTGCTGGTCGCGCTGCGCGAGCCGCTTCGCCGTCTCGATCAACTGGCGGTTCCCGCCCGGAGTCTTTGCCAAGCCGGGAACCGTTGCCGACAGGAAGTTCCTGTCCGCATCTGACATGGCCCCCGGCATCCCCGCCCCGCCGGAAGGATTTCGCATCTGCAACGCCAGTTCGTTCGATAGCGCCTGTGCCGCCTGCGCCGATCCGAGGTTCGGGTCGATCTTGATGCCGAGCGAATCCAGCGCAGACTTGACCTCGGTCATGGCCGGCGTGAACTTGCCCGTCTCTAGGCCGGATAGCAGTTGCTCCATCCTGTTCAATCGGTTGATCCGGCCGTAAGCGTCGATCCCCGCCTTCTGAATCTCCGCGTACTGGTCGCCGAAGAACTTGCCGACCGTTTTGGATTCTTCGCCTTCCTGCTTGAACACGACGTTGTTGCGACCGGCTCCGGCCTGCGCGACCTGAGTTTTCGCCGACAGTACGCCCGGCTTCATGCGGAATCCGCCTTGCCCGTCCGGCTCATACTCCCACGGCATAGGCGCTTGCTTGGCACCGCCGACCGGCTGCGGCTCGAACCCCGGACCACGAATCCACGCCTTCTGTTCCTGGCCCTGCGGCGTGAAGATCGTTTCGAGCTTCGGAGCCTGCGGCAGCATCGTTTCGGCGAATTTCTGCGGCATCATCCGCGCGATTCCCTGCTGCTCGGGAGGCAGCGTCGAAATCCACTGTTCAACCTGAGCCTTTAGCGCCTCTTTCTGAGCGGCTTGCGCCCGCGCCTGCTCCATGTCAAAGCCGAGCTTGTCCGTCTGCAAGCCAATCTGCTTGCCTTGCAGCGCCATCAACTGCTCGCGTATGGCGTTCTGTTTCGCGCGGTCAATCGCGGCAGGGAACGCGGCGAACGCTGCGCCCATTCCGCCACCGCGAGCCTGCGGCGTCAGCAACGCCTGAGCCATGCCGAGTAGCCCGTTGTTGAACCCCTGAGCCTCGGGACGGCTCATGTCCATGTCGAGAAGGCCCATCGCTTACCCCGGCGAGCCGAAGCCCGAATTGAAGTTCCACGTTCCATCTTGGTTGTACTGCGGCCCGTATGCGGACGCCCACGATTGCCCGGCAGGCTTCGGCAGCGGGACATTGGCAATCTGCGGTGCCTGATACTGCATCCCTCCCGGACCCATCTGCGACCCGACCATCCCCGGTTGCTGCGGGATCGCGGGCGGCTGATACCGGCGCATGAACAGGTTCATCAGGTACTGCTGCATCAGGTTCTCAGTGTTTTGCGCGCCCAACAGCCCGCCGTACTGCGGCTGCTGATAGCCGAGCAGTCCGGGGTTGCCAGATTGGCTCTGGCGCAGCAGCCAACTCAGCGCGGACAGGTTTCCGAACATCGCTTACCCCCCATAAATGCCGAAGGTCCCCGAACCTAATTGGCCGGGCGCCGTGCCGATGGGAGTGGATGCAGTAGACGAACCGAGCAATCCGCTTCCCCCCCATCCGCCGCCAGTGTTCGGCTGACCCCAGATGCCAGCCTGCCGGCCAGAGTTGTAGATGCCCAGCCCGCCAAGCGCGCCGCCCAACAGCCCCTGCGCCGCCCCGACACCTGGCACCGTCTGACTCGTCTGGCTCCCGAGCGCCGGGTTGAACATTGAACCGAACGTCTGGAATTGCTGGTACGGGTACTGCTGCGCCTGCTGAAAGCGCGAGTAATCGTCCGTCAGGTACTGCTGACCCAGCCCCTGCTGCATCCCGCCGACGTTCAGCAACGCCTCGGCATCACGGTAGTCCTGCGCCGCGAGGTTCGGCGCGAACTGCGACGCCTGCTGCTGCCGGCTGCGTTCCTGCGCGTAGTTGTTCCCGAAGATGTTCGCAGCCATCCCCGCGAGCGAGTCACCAAGCGCCCGCTGATTGGCCTGCTGCGCCTCATTCCAGGCCGAGCCACCAAAGGCCCCCGCTCGGGCAAAGCGCGCGTCCGTTTGCGCAGCGGTGCCGCGCGAGAATGCGTCCGTGACCCGGTTCGCAGCCTGATCGAACGTCTGCTGTAGGTACGGATTCGTGGACGGATTCAGGTAATCGCCGTTGATCGTGTTCAACGTCTGCTGTTGCGCAGCGTTGACCACCGGGCTTCCAGACATGGACCGCTGGCGCACCATGTCCATCGCCGCGTTCTGATCCTGCGTGAACGGCGCGACCGTTTCCCACGGATAGGGATTGAACGGCGCTTGCGACAGGTTGTAGCCCTGTTGCGCGTACAGCGGCGCGTAGGGCTGAAGGAAGCTCGGCAACTGCTGCTGCTGAGTCACCGTCTGGTCGCCACTGTTCATCAGCCCGCCGAGCGCAGTTGCGCCGAGGATTGCCGCTCCGGTTCCAATAGCCATTTACAACCTCTTTATGTAACTGCGCTCGCTCGCCCGATAGCCCGTGCGCTGGTAAACACGTTCCGCAGGACTGCCCAACTCCGGCAGGCAGATCATCGTGATAGATCGGCAATGCCTACTCTGCGCCCAATGCTCCAATCCCCTGAGCAAGCGCACGCCATCATGGCCGCCCCGAGCATCCGGCCGCATCCACCAGAACATTTCTTGTGCAGACTTCTCGGCGCGATTGAAGTAGTTCGGGTATGCAACCGCCCCCGCCATCCCAATCGGCTCCGTACCGCGCTCGGCAATCAGAAGCACGCCGTCATCGCTGTAAATCAGGTGCGCGAACGTCTCTCGCAACGACCCAGGATCGAAGCTCAATTCCGCCGAGAAGCCGGACTCATCGAAAAACGCCCGGCCCATCGTCAGGCACGCTGGAATGTCGTCGGCCGTAGCGGCACGGATCATTTGGCGATCCAACCCGTGTTGCCGGTCCCGCTTTCCTTGACGTACAGCGTCGTGTTCGCCCCGCCATCCTTGCGCGTGTACAGCCGTCCGACATTGGCCGTTACAACACCCTCCGGCGAGCCGTTGCCGGTGAGGACTGACCTATCCTCATGATCGTTGATCGCAGCCGCGAATGCCCGAAACAGGTCGTAGAGCTTCACGGTCAGCCGCCCAAGATCGCCAAGCGGCAGCTTCGGATCAAGCGGGACTTTCAACGCTCGCCCTCCGGCTGCATGTCGGCGTTAAGCCCGCTCACCTCCACGTCGCCCGTCCAGTCGAACTTGAGCCGATGCCACCTCGCCGACTGCAACACGTCGAATTTCCCATCGTCGGCGCTTTGCGTGGCACCTTGAGTCAGCGCATCACCGGCGTCTGCCTTGTAGTAGTTCGTCATGCTCGCGCTACCGGGAGCCTGCGAATACCTGGGCCTTACGCGGCGCAGCAACGAGTACGCATCGTCGTCGCCTACGTCTCCGGTCGTGAGCGAGCTTGAATCACTGATCCCTGTCAGCGTCTGGAGCAAGTGCGCGGCGTTGAACACTGCCGGAGACTCGCTGCCGGAAGTCCAAAACGGCGAGTCGAACGACTGCGTGTAGGTCGTGTCGTTGAAGGTCAGCGCGTTCAGGATTCCCGGCGAGTCGAACGTGATCGCCGACGTGACGTACTCCACAACCGCCTCGATCTGCCGATCCGCCCGGCCCCACTGACCAGTACGGACGTTCAGCACAACACAGTCGGTAATCACGGAACCGCCGTTCGGGACGTAGTACCACCGGATAAGCCCCGTCGTGCGGTCGAAAGCCCCCATCATCTTGTATAGGTAGTTCTGCGAGACATTCTCGGCAAACCACTTGCGGATGGCCGACCCAATCGGCTGCGGGCGCGACCCGTCGAACCTGTAGAAATCCTCGCCGCTCCACCAGTACAGCGCAGAGCCGTCCGAAACCACCGACCCCTGCGAATACGCTCCGACCGCACCAGGCACCAGTTGCCACGACCAGATCACATCCGGCCCGACGTACTGGCCGAGATACATGGACCGATCCTTGAACGCGACCAGATCACCGCCAAGCGCCTTCAAGGCGTTGATCGGCCCCGGCGTGTCGTACAGCCTGCCCTGCGCGCTTTGCGTGGCAATGGACGGCGTAAAGTTCGTATAGTCATAGAGCGCCGAGCACCACCAACCGTCGCTAAACGCATAGCTCACGTCGGTAATGTTCGCGCAGACCAGGAACCCGCTCGCCGTCTCGATGAACTTTGCAATCGGGATCGTCGTGATCGTCGCAAAGGCGCTGGCGGTGGACTCTAGCGGCTCGTCCACCCCATTCTGAGCAATCGTCACGTCGCCGAACTGGCGGAACTCCCACCGCGATTCACTCGAGCCAACCAGCGTCATCGAAGTCCGGTCGGTCCACGTTCCCGACACGCCTTCGTAAATCTTCGTCTGAGTACCGGCAAAAAGACGTTTCGTACCGTCCAGCTTCTTGATGAGCGCCGACCCTCGGCACTCGGCAGCCAGAGCCGAGTACTCGGTCGCCACCGCAGCCGGTGCGCCACGCATCCCCCGCACAGTGGGTTCAAGCATGTCGCAAGCCGTGATAACGCCCGGCGTCGTCGGGTCGATATCGGGCGCGTAGCCTAGAAACTTCTGGATCGCCATTTACGCGGCCCTGACCACCATCGGCCCAGCGAACCGCTTGGCAATGTCCAACTGGCGGATCGTCTGCACCGCTTCCATCACCCGCTGACCGTAACGATTGATGCTGTTGTCATCCTTCGTCCAGATCGCGCACTGGCGCAGGCACTCGGACAGGTACAGGTCAGGCCAAGCAGTCAGAAGCCAATTCGTCGTGTTGGAATCCGACAAAGCCGGAATCTTGGCGTAGTAGAGAATATCGAGCGTCGCGCTCGTCTGCGTCGGAACGATCTCAATGTCTGTGCCGACAATCGAGTAATACACCGGGTCGCCAGTGGGCTGATTCTGCCGGTAGCTCGTTTGCTGAAAGGGCGTGAGGCTGTTCAACGGATAGACCGGGCTGCCGTCGTACTCGATCCGGCGAAGTTCGAGGAAGTCGGTCGGCAGCGCGGTATAGCGGCTCGTCACACTCAGCGTATCCCGCGTTTCCTGCTGCACGCACCGCAAAACGCGGTTGAACTCGGCCTCAGCGAGCGTCACGAAGTCAGCGGCGACGGAATCGGTGATATCCGACCGATGCGCCCACGATGCAATCGCGGACTTCAAGTTCGCGTAAGTTGACAGCGCCATCTATACCCCCGGAATCCACGGTTCCTTGACCTGCCACGGTCGCGGCCTGCCGTGGAAACACACTACTTGCGCATCCGTAGGCAAGCCGTCCTGGCAGTGCGCCTTGTAGCTGTACACGCGCGCCACGTCCTGCCACTTCTGAGCGCCACCGATGTGATCCTGCAAAAACTGCTGATCCCCGCCGATGCAGCACCGGCGCATGTGCAGCGACGGCCGCTCCATGAACGCATCCCACACTCGCGCTTTGTCCGCCTGCGCGATGTACATCAACCCCGACCCCATCGTCTCGGGATAGTAGAAGTCTCTGAGCACGGTCGTCCGATCCGCCTTCGGCACGTCGAGCACAACCGTATCCAGATCGAAGTACATCAGGTCGCCGTCGAACACATCGCTAAACAGTTCGATTTTTGACCACCAGCCCGGAAACCCGTAGCGCATCCCGACCGTCTCGACCCCCGGCACCGGCGCATCGGACAGGCACACCAGATCGGGAACCTGCTTCGCCAGCCACCGGACATGCTCGGGGCCATAGTCGCCACCAGATCGCAGCACGCAGGCGACCGTCAGGCCCACCGATGCCCCCACTTGCGCACCAGCATGTCGCGGTTCGTCGCGTGCACGCCGGCGTAGGCGTGCGGCGTCGCACGGTGCCACACGACCCCCGCGCCGAGCCGGAACCGCGCGCCCACCGCCTCGAGGCGCCACAGCCAGTCGTTGTCCTCGCACGCGCGGCCGTTGCGATACTCCTCGTCGAAGCCGCCGGCGCGCTCGAACAACTCGCGCGTGAGCATCGCGCAGAAGTGAAAGTGCGCACCTTCGGGCACCGGCAGCCGCCCATGCGTCGCGTAGTCGACTTCCGGACCGGCGAGCCACAGGCCGCCCACGTCCCGACACGCCACGGTGACGTAGTCCTCGGGCTCCTCGAGGAGCGCCAGCATGCCGGTCAGCACGTCTTCGCGATGCTCGACCTCCGGGTTCGTCAGCACGATCACGTCACCCGCACTCGCCCGCACCGCGGCATTCATCGGCACGCACGGATTCAGGCCGATCGTCTTGGCGGGCAGGCGCGTCACCACGCAGCCCGGCGCCCGCGCCGGCTCGGGCGATCCGTCGTCGCAGATCACGATCTGGATGTCCAGGTGCGCGTAGAGCCTGCGGTAGGCGACCAGCGAGCGGTCGAGCTCGCGCTGGCGCTGCCAGTAGGGCATGCAGATCGAGATCACACGAACTCCGCGTGCGTCGGCTGCCTGACCAGTGCCGAGATCACCTGATTCTGTCCCCGGAACTGGCAATGCCGGCACGACCGTGCATCGAACGGCACGACAGGCTGGTCGAACACCTCGGCAAACCGCATCCCGTGCAGATCGGCGACCTTGCCGGCTCGTGTGTACGCGGTATTGCAGCACCGATACACCCCGAGATCGCCGCCGATGTAGGTGCTCAAATGCTGATACCCGCACAGTGCGTCAGTCGGCGAACCGGCGTCGAGATCGGCAATCCGGCGGTCGAACAGGTCAACGATCAGATCGCCGAACTCTGCTTTCGCGCTCGCAATGATCTCTCGGATCTCCGACAGGCGATCCCCGTAGTAGCTGGTGCCGTCGGTCGAGAACACCGCGCCGACCCGGATGTTCGCCACGCCAGCGGCCTGCGCGACTTTCGCGGCGGCGGGAAGTTCTCGGAAATTTTCATTCGTGATGACGAATCCGACGCTAACGATGCCAGTGCAACTCTCTGCCAGCGCGCTGATGTTCTCCCATGCCCTGTGCCAGTGCTTCTCGCTGACCCGCCTGGTGCTTGCGTACATCTTCGGCGTTCCAGAGTCCACCGAGACGCGCACCCAACTCATCGCACGCACCGCCGGATTCGTCGGGTCGAGGTTCACGCCGTTCGTGACCAGCGCGGTCGAGATGCCGTGCCCCTGAGCCCGCGCGAACATTTCCAGATGATCAGGATGCATCGTCGGCTCGCCGCCGCCCGTGAACTGCAACCCCTTCACCCCAAGCGTCGCGCAGTCGTCGATGATCTCCCTGGCCTTGTCCGACGCGATCATCCGGTTCGGATTCTTGCGCTTGCCCTCTGGGAACAGTTCGTTCGACAAGCCATTGCTCATCCTGTATGAGCAAAAACTACAGTCCGCGTTGCACAGGTCCGACAGCACCAGTTGGACATGCACCGGAGCCGGCCTCAGCCCGTCCCGCAGCGACTGTATGCGGTCCAGGTGCCAGGCAGGCTTCAACTGAGAGTAGATGTCCATATCGCGTAAAAGCCACGGCCGTACAAACTCGTCTGCCAATCGGGAAACTCACGCGGAAGCCATCCGCTGCGGTGCGTCTGCCAGGAATCCTCGCCCAACCCCCACCCGTCGCTGTCCTGCTCCATGAAACCGACTGGCGTGAACAGCACCACCTGCCGGGCTCCGATCTGCGCAAGCCTGATGACCTCTAGCGCGTCGTTCTTTTCCATATGCTCGATCACGTCGAGCAGGTACACCGCATGCCCCTTGCGCTTGGTCCGCAGCGCATCGAGCGCCGTTTTCCCGATCACCTCATACCCTGCCTCGGTCAGGTGCTTCGCGTACTGCTCGCACGGCTCGACGCAGATGTGCCGAGTGGGCTTGTACCAGTTCATCGGCCGCACGCCAGCCCCAACGTCGAGGACCGTCTCGCACTCGATCAGGCCGTGAGGACGGGGCAGGTTGTGTTCTACGATCAATTCAGCACCTTCACGAATCGGGTCACAGCAGCCTTCCAATCCTCGTCGGCACGCTTGCGGAAAATCTTCATGTCCGCGTACCACGGCATATCGTCGCGGTAGAACATCCACTGCGGAATCTCCGGCGTCAGGCACCACGTTGGCACCCCGACAGACGCAGCCATGTGCAGCGCCGTGGTAGGCACCCCAACGACACTATCCAGCGCGGCAATCATCCCCGCCGTTTCGTCGTAATCGAACGCCATCGTTGCCCGCTCGAACCACCGCACAGGCAACCCCGACTCCTTGATCTCCACCGTCGGATTCTTGTATTCCAGCGACACGAAAACGGCATCCGTGGACTCGATCAGCGGCCGGAACCCCTCGGCCCCCGCGTTCCTCAGCACCGATTGAGTCAAGAACGTCCCGCCCGACCACGCCACCCCGATAACCGGCTTGCCCCACGTATCGAAAAGCGCACGCCACTGCAAAACCCGCTCGGGATCGGCCTTCAGGTAGGAATCCCTCGGGAAAGCCGCGTCCGACTGCCGGTAGAACATCCCCAGGTCAGCCAGCGAGATATGCGCGTCCGGCTTGTGATCGGCCAGCCACGGCACCGCCTCCTGCTTGCGGGTGCCATAGATGCGAATGTTTGGGTGATCCGCAAACGAACGGCGGAAAAGACCCTCTAGCCGAGCATCGCAGTCATAGACAACCGTCTCGCAGTCCCGCGCCGCATCCACCAGCATCCGCGAGAAGCAAATCTCGTCGCCCAAACCCTGCTCGCCCGTCACGACAAGGCACTTGACCGGCTTGCCATCCCATTCCGGCTCATCTCCGTACACCACCGGCTGGCGGAACTTGCCACCCAAAGCCTTGTGGTAGCCGTGCCAGCCACGCTTCCAGTCGCCCATCGCCAGCGACGCAAAGCCGACGTTGATCCATCCGGACGGCGCTACAGGATCAATCTCTAGCGCCTTTTCCGCAGCGACCAACGCCTCCGGGTAGCGCGCCTGATTGATGAGCGACACCGACAGGTTCGCCCACGCGCCGGCATAGTTGGGGTCCAGTTGCAACGCCCGCCGGAATGACGCCTCCGACTCGTGGTACAGGTGCAGCTCGTCGGCTGCGCGGCCAAAGTTGTTCCAAATCTCCGCGTGGCGCTGCTCGATCTGCAACGCCCTGCGGTAAAACTGGTAGGCCAGAATCTGCTTGTCTACCTGAAGGTAGATGTACCCGAGCATGTGCAGCGCCAAAGCACTGTTAGGCGCACGCTCAAGCACAGTATAGGCAACCTTCGAGGCATTCTCGTAGTCACCTGCCTCGGCGAGCCTGCGAGCGTCGGACAGGATGCGCCCCTGTTCGGCAATCGGCATCTCCCTTACCGATGCCATTTTTCCGTGACCTTCGTATACGGGTAAGACTCGTTGATCGCCTTCACGAGCGCCTTCGTATGGCCGGGATTGAACACGTCAATCCCACGGCTACGCAATTCGAGGATCGCAATCGGCGGAAGGCTCGCGTACTTCCACCAGGACTGCTTGATGCCGTCCTTTGTCTGCTGCTCGTCGTTGCGCTGGCGGGCTGTGTGGTCAAGAAACGCCTTGATATCGGCGTCCTTTTGTTCAGCCCAAATCGTCACTTCGTCGGCTACCGGGTCATAGTTGAACCACTCGGTAAGGCCGGTGAATGGATCGTGGTCTAGGATTCGCCTCACAAAAAAAGGGCCGAGGTTGCCCCCGGCCCTCCGTGAGTCAGCGGTTATCAGCCGCCAGTGTTGTACACCTTCGCGTGCGCATTGGGGTTCGTCACCACGAGCGTCGCCTCGCACAGGATCGCCTTCTCCGTGGCGTCACGCGCCCTCGGAATGTCCTCACGAGTGAACGGCCGCAGGAACGCAACGCCAACGTGGTCGGGGTCGATGCAAAGCACCGCCTCGTTGCGCATGTAGCGGTTCATCACCGCCTTGTGCACGCCGAAGTCCGACACGTACACGTCCGCAGACGAGATGATGTTCGCCGAAGTCGCGCCGCGCACGTCGTTGAACCGGGTAGCGATCCCCGAGAACGCCGAGAACTTGGCCTTGTTCGTCGAACTCATCATGATGACGCTCGGGTCGCCGCCGTCCGTCCACGCATTGCCAAGCGCGGTCTTCAGGTTGGCCTCCCCAAACGCCTTCGCCGTCACCGTCGCGGCAGGTGCCGAAACAGTGCCACCCGAGTAGCCAGTGGTCGAGCCACCGGACGAACCCGTCGCAGCAACGCCGTTGCCCGTGGCGCTCGGAATCCACGATTCGAGCGAACCCATCGTCCGCGCGGTCGCGGCACTGCCGGCCCTCGACGCCTGATTGCGAACAAGCGCGTATTCCAGATCGCGCTTCAACTCCTTCGCCATCTTCGCCGTCTGGTAGGCAATCTCCGACTTGCGGCCGTACTTGTTCACGGCCTCGAACGAGCCGGAAACGCTCACCGTCTTGACGAGGATTTGGCAGTAGTTGCCAAGCGTCGTCGGCTGCGCACGCGCCGTGATCGTGTAGTCGTTGCCCTCCAGGTTGGAGTTGCTGGTCGCAGCCGCCAGCGCGTCATACGTCCACTGGTGGAGCGTATTGGTCGCCTTGAACCGCTTCGCCATCGTCAGCAGCGGGGTATCCACCCCTGTTACCGTACCGGCTCTTTATCCGGTACTTCTGCATGTTTCCATGCAGGTCAGACTATCTCATCCCTTTCGGGCGCGGCACTCGTGGAGGCATTACTGCCGTGGGCCTCGGGGTTCTTCCATCGGCGATACGTTCTGTTCGCCGCCATGAACTTCCCCGAGCAACGCTTGGAGCAAAATTGATGCCGCTTGCCTGCGGTATCGCTCCAGCGTTTGCTGATAAAGACATTGCACCATTCACAATGTCCGAACCAGCGCCTGTAGGCTCGTCCTCTAGTCGTTACACCTTCAATGGGCTTTCGCCCAAAGCTTGGCTCGGGATTGCCCTCAGCATCACCTGTTAGGGTGTTCCCCGAATTCACCGCGTTTGCATTTGAAGCAGAATGAACCGCCCAATGGCACGAGTGGCAGATCGTCACGCCGTTGCTTGGTTCCCATCTCAATTCAGGGAATTCCGCAAACGACTTGATGTGGTGAGCGTGTAGCTCGACACCTGTTGCGCCGCACCTTTGACACGTTGCGTGGTCGCGGCTGATAACAGCCCGTGCCCACGCGCCGTGCTTTCCTCGCTCCGACCTTCGCCTTGAATCAGGCTTGAATCTCGGATGCTCGGGTCCGGTGTATCGCTTCTGATGCTTCCTTACACACTCAGGAGAACAGAACTTTCTGGCCTGCCACGTTATGAACGGCAGCCCTTGAGGCCAGCGCATTTCTGCACCGCAGCCTTCGCAGTTCTTGACTCGCTCCCCACCCTTCCAGCGAGGATTGCCCTCGCCGCTGTAGTTATCCCTTCGCCACTTTCCGGCGCAGGCATAACTACAAAACCGCGAACTCCCTAACCGACTCGGAACGATCCGGTAATCAGAGCCGCATATCGAACATTGGACGATTGGCACGGGGCTTACCTCACCCCGTCATTCTACATCAAAGGACCGATATTCCAGTCGGGCTGATGTCGTAGATGGTATTGTGGAAATCCTCGGCAATCTTGTTGCCGGAATAGGTCAGGTTGTTGGCCGTAGCCATGATCTAACTCCTATCCGAACCGCTCGAATAGCTTTGCCGCATCATCGAGTCGGCCAGTTTTCTTCAATTGCTGCCGTAGCGCCTTCGTCTGCTCGTCATTCGCCTGAGCCGGCGTAGTCGATGCACCCGGCTTCGCAACTTTCGGCTTCGTGCCGAGGCTCTTGGCCGATGCCTTCAATGCCTTCTGGCTCTCACGAAAACGCGCGGCGTCATACGCCACCAACAGCGCCCTGTGATCCATCAGCGACCCCAATTCCTGCTCGCTGAAACCGCGCTCTGCCATGTAGGAGAGGATTCGGCCTCGGGCTTGCTTGAACTTGGAGTCGTCACGCCAATCCGGGATCGCCTTGAACAGAGCTTCGCGCTCACGTTTCAACACCTCGGACTGGAACTGCTGCTGCGATTGAGCGAATTGCTGCGCGGTGGCCTGGTGCTTCGCTTGCGCCTCGGTTAAACGCCGGTTAAGCGTGTTGTACTCGGCGAGCTTGGCCAGGTATTGCGCCGGATCTTCCGTCGCCATCTTTTGCATGTCCGCGATGTCGATGGATTCGACCGCTTTCTGGTACATGGATACCAAAGCGGCGGCTTCCTGCAACTCGGGAACCGTCTGCAACTGCTGTGCAACGAACTGCGAGGCTTCCTGCACCTGCTTCCAGTGCTGATCGACTTGCGCTTGATTGCGCTCGTAGTACAGCCCCTGCTGCGCGAGTGCCTTCGCACGATCCTTCGGCACCTTTTCGGTGGTGCCGTTGTAGTGCAATTCGAACTCATCATCGGAGTCCGGCTCCGCTTCGGCCTCTTCTGCCTCGGCTTCCTCGGCGTCCTCTTCCGCAACAGGCTCGGTGTCCTCGGCCTCTTCCTGCGGCGCAGGTTCGGCGTCTTGCGGTTGTTCCTCGTCCTCTGGGGTCTGCTCCAGCTCCATGAGACGGGAAACGATGTCGGTTTCGCTCGCTGGCGAATCGTGGTCAGGCATGGCTTACCTTCAAAAAAAAGCCGCTCGGTGGCGGCGCGTCAACGAAACAGCCCGCGCCGAGGTCGGTCGCGGTCCTCTTTCTCCTTCCTCGCAATGGCAGCATCCGACTGGGTTGCATTCCAGCGGAACATCAGCCGTTGCATGGCCTTCATCTGCTCGTGAACCGCTAGGGCCTGCTCGGGTTCCGATGCTTCACGGAACTCACGCAGCAATTCGCCTTCGACCGATTCCCATGCAGCCTTGAATTCGTCTGATTCGAGAAACACCCGCACGAGGCGGGCGTGCTCGATGATTTCTTCGGGCGTCATCTCATGCAGCCAACAGCAACATCAGTGAGTCTTCCTCGTCCTGTAGCCGCTCCAATACCCTGAAAGCGACCGCCTCTAGTGCCTGCGCCAGCCACGCGTCGTCAGGCTCTATGCGACGCTTGATCTGCTGTACGGTCTCCCGT
>JAANMT010001527.1_pt1 | contig 22392 bp, 22 predicted proteins | sample 7279711 | NCBI WGS metagenome assembly JAANMT01 (sample SAMN14094538, study PRJNA606508) | bioreactor metagenome | isolation source: A lab-scale SPAN reactor treating ammonium-rich wastewater day 1 | place: Ireland: Galway | collected 2017-01-16 | reverse complement strand
TCCGCTGGCCGAAGAAAGTCAGTAGGTAGGGCGCGTCAGTCCCCTGCGCGCCGTTTGGGTAAGACAAGCAGCGGCGCGCACGGAGTGACGCGCCCTACCCGAAGCGCGGGGCGCTTGGTCAACCGGCCCGACGGCAGGAACGTCGTCGTCGCCTTTCGGTGTGTGCGGGGGCTTTAGATTTTGCTCTTTTGCCCTTTAGCGCCCGGAGCGCCGATCTCCGGTCGGCTTACCAAAGTGTTAACTGGCGGTGACAGAGTGAAACAATCCCATTGCCCTGCCTCAACCCCATCGAATAAGTTCGCGGCATGGTAAAACCAGTCGAAATGCCAGCCGACAGTCAAAGTTTGAAGAAGGCTTTGCATGAGAAGATCGAGCATTTGAACGGAGACAAACTCTCGTTGCTCAACCGGGTCGTGTTGCAGTTGGAAGCCGAGGAGTTGGCCAAGGAACTGGACCGGGCGTTTGACGACGACCGGCGCGAGGGCAGGATCACCGGCGAGCGGGTTCAACAGATACTTTCCGAAGTCCGGGCAAAGCATGGCTACCAGCCATGAGGGTTGCCAAGAATTCGATGGTGCAATACCCAGGTCTGTTGAATAGATTGCACACATGAGCATGGTGGAACCAGAGATTTTGACACGGATCATTTCACCGGACGACCCTTCGCTGGCCAGACAGGTGGCTGGAGCAATCCTGTCGCTCGGCTTCAAGCCGGCCGACAAGCAGCGCATGGACGCGTTGGCCATTTTGTTTCCTTGCTCAAATCCAAAGCCCGCCGTTCCCTGGCCGCCGCGTGAGGCAATTCCGTTTTCGCATTTGCGGCCAGCGCACTGGGGCAATACATTCCCGCCATGACTACCGTTGAGCCGGTTTCACACATTCGCACTGACGAGCAGGGGCGGGCCTGGATTGATGACACCAATGTCAAAGTCATCGAGGTGGTCAAGGACTGGCTGGCCCACGGGTCCAGCCCCGAGGAAATCGCGCTCCAGTATCCGCACTTGTCGCTGGCGCAGGTTCACGCGGCCCTGGCGCATTATTACGACCATCAGGTCGCCTATGACCAAGCGGTGGCTCGGGAACTGGAGGCGTGGGATGCCCAAGCCACACAGGGCAAGGATTCGCCCATCCGCCGCAAGCTGCGCGCCTTGGGCAAACTCGCTTGAGCGTCGCGCTTTACATGGATGTGCATGTGCGGCGGGCCATTACCGAGGGGTTGAGGCTGCGCGGAGTGGATGTGCTCACCGCCCAGGCAGACGGTGCCGCGCGGTTGCTTGATCCGGCGCTGCTGGATCGGGCACGGGAGCGGAAGCGCGTGCTGTTCAGCCAGGACGAGGATTTGCTGGCTGAAACCACGCGCCGACAGCGCGCGGGAGTGCCTTTTTCCGGTGTGGTCTATGCTCATCAACTGCGCGTGAACATCGGGCGATGCATCCAGGATTTGGAACTGATCGCGAAAGCCACGGACCCGGACGACTGGCAAAACCGGGTGGAATACTTGCCGCTGAGTTGAATGGGAGCGACGCGGCAATGGCAGGCATGGATTGGCGGATTGGTTGTCTTGTTGGCCGGGCGAACGTCGTGTCTGGCCATATTGGCTGGCGATGAAAACGCCCTGCCCGCCGATTCGCCAGCGGCGCGGCTGGATTTGCGGGGCGCATCATCGCCTTTCAATTTCGTCGGTGCGCTCGCCATCAGTTCCGGCGGCTTCAACTTCAAAGGCAGCGCCGCCGCCCTTTCACCGAATTGGGTGTTGACCGCAGGACACAACCTCGATCTGAACGACGATGGCGCCCCGGATGCGGGACTCGCCATCAACTTTCTCCTTCCAGGATTCGGCGTTTATGCGGCCAGCGCCTTTTACACGCACCCCGGCTTCACCGGCTTCGGCAATCCATCCGTGCAACGCGATCTCGGCTTGCTCTACTTCGAGAACCCGCTGCCCACGGGCTTGTACTTTCCAACTCTCAACGGTGGCTTGCAGGTTGGTGACGAACTCGTGTTGGTGGGTTTCGGTCGCTCCGGTTACGGCAATTACGGTTACACCACCGAAGCCAGCCTGACCGACCGACGGATTGGATACAACACCGTGGACTCGTTCACAGCCGACGATCAGGGAGGTGGTTTCCCTGCCCTGCTGCGTTACGATTTTGATGCGCCCGGCACCTTCGAAATGGCGGACGGCAGCCTGGGTAACGATCGCGAATCACTCATCGGTCCCGGTGATTCCGGAGGGCCGATCCTCCTGGACATCGGTTCAGGTTATGCGCTGGCCGGAGTGAGCACCTTCACGGAGGGTTACGGCGGCCGTTTCGGTGACATGGGTGGCGGGATTGTGCTCGCGCCTTACCTGGGTTGGATAGGAGACACCACTGGTTTGGCGGTGCCGGAGCCAGCGGTTTGGTGGCTGCTGCTGGTGGGACTGGTTTTGTTGCGCTGCCTGAGTTTCAGCCGCACTCCTTGGTAAACCACCCCTGCCACTGTGCATTGGCTGGGATTGTCGAAGTCACGGTCATCGGCACCCTTAACAACACGCTGGGACCGCATCATGGCAACCCGGGCCTGGGCATGTTCCAACGCGGACCGAATCCCGGCCCGCCGCCGGGCGAGGCATATTCCACAGTGGGCTACGGTTTGTTCGAGCCTTTCGTGTTGAAGCAGGTGCGATAACGCGGACGGCGATTGAGGGCTGCAAGCCCGACAGATAATAGCCCGGGGCAACGCCCCGGGGTTCACGTCCCAAACAATCAAAGCCCAGTAAGGGCGGCAGAATACTCGCCAACCGCCGGGCGCTTGCGTAATCTCCGGCCATGCCGATCAGTTGGAACGAAATTCGCCACAACGCCATCCAGTTTTCCCGCAATTGGGCCGGTGTCACCAGCGAAAGCGCCGAGAAACAAACTTACTGGAACGAGTTCTTCCAGGTCTTCGGCATCCCGCGCCGCACCGTCGCTGCATTTGAACACGCGGTGAAACGCATCTCCGGCGACTACGGTCGCATTGATCTGTTTTGGCCCGGCGTGCTGCTCGTGGAGCACAAATCCTTCGGTGAGGATTTGCGCAAGGCCGAGACCCAGGCATTCCAATATGTTTGCGACCTAGCCCGTAACCCGGAGAAACGCCATGAAATCCCGCGTTACCTTATCGTTTCGGACTTTGCGCGCATCGCCATCCATGACCTCGAACCGGAGGAACAGCGCGACTTGCCGTTGTCCGACCGGAGACGCGGCGCCACCCACGTCTTTCCGCTCGCCGAGTTCCACCGCAACGTCCAGCACTTCGCCTTCATTCCCGGTTACAAGCAGCACACATTTCAGGAACAAGACCCGGTCAACCTCGAGGCTGTCCAGATCATGGGCGAACTCCACGACGCCCTCGAAAGCGGCGGCTACACCGGGCACGACCTCGAACGCTTTCTTGTCCGCGTCCTGTTTTGTCTGTTTGCCGAGGACACCGGCATCTTCGAGCGCGAAGCCTTTCACCTGTTCCTCGAGAATAAAACCAGCCCCGACGGCTCGGACTTGGGCGCGCAACTTTCCCGGCTGTTTGAAATCCTCAACACCCCGGTGGATAAACGGCAGAAGCACCTCGATGAAACTCTCGCCGCGTTTCCTTACGTCAACGGCGACCTGTTCGGCGAACACCTCGGCTTTGCCGATTTCAACCGCGACATGCGCAACGCGCTGCTGGCCTGCACGCGCATGGATTGGTCGCGCATCTCGCCCGCCATCTTCGGCTCGCTTTTTCAGGCCGTCATGGAGCCGAAGGAACGGCGCCAGATTGGCGGGCATTACACCAGCGAGCGCGACATCCTCAAAGTCGTCCGTTCCCTCTTCCTGGATGAACTGCGCGCTGAATTTGAAAGCATCAAGGCCGACCGCTCCACCCGCCGCCGCGCCCGGTTGGAGGAATTCCACGCCAAACTCTGCCGCCTGACGTTCCTCGATCCCGCCTGCGGCTGCGGCAATTTCCTCGTCATCACCTATCGCGAACTGCGGCTGCTGGAGTTGGAAGTTCTGCTCGAATTGTTCCGCGGCCAGCGCGAGCTGACGCTGGACGAGATCAACAAGCTCTCGCAGGTAAACGTGGATCAGTTTTACGGCATCGAGATTGGCGAATGGCCGGCGCGCATTGCCGAAGTCGCGCTCTGGCTGATGGACCACCAGATGAACCTGAAAGTGTCCGAAGCCTTCGGCCAGCTTTACCAGCGCCTGCCGCTCAAGAAGTCGCCACACATCCATTGTGCCAACGCCCTGCGGCTCGACTGGAAAACCGTTCTGCCGCCGGAGCAATGCAGTTACGTCCTCGGCAATCCGCCGTTTGTGGGAAAAAAAGAACAAACTCCAGAACAGAAGGTGGCCATGGACTTGGTGTGGGGCAAGTTGAAAGGCTCGGGCATCTTGGATTATGTGACATGCTGGTACAAATTGGCTGGCGACTACACTCAACGGACACAAATCCGCTGCGCCTTCGTTTCCACCAATTCCATCTGTCAGGGCGAGCAGGTTGGAGTGCTATGGTCGGAACTGTTCACCCGCTTTCACGTGAAAATTCACTTTGCTCACACGACGTTCGCGTGGGAGAGCGAAGCACGGGGCAAAGCGCACGTGCATGTCGTCATTATTGGTTTCGGAGCGTTCGACGTTGCTAACAAGCTGATCTTTGAATACGACACACCCAAAGGTGAACCGCACGCTGTTTCCGCACGGAATATCAGTCCGTACCTGACGGACGGCTCTGACGTGGTGCTGGCCAGCCGCCGGCAACCGATCAACGGTGCCCCAGAAATCAGCTACGGCAGCATGATGATCGACAAAGACCGGAAAGCTGGTGAGGAGGCGGGTCTGCTGCTGACACCCCGGCAACGAAAGCAGCTACTGGCAGAGTGCCCGGATCTCCAACCCTTCATCCGCCGGATTTACGGGGGCGACGAGTTTCTCAACGATACGGAGCGTTATTGCCTCTGGCTCGTTGACGCGCCCACGGAATTGATCACCCGCTCTCCCGCACTCAAGGCGCGCATTGATGGCGTGCGGGATTTCCGTAGGAATAGCGGCCGGGAACAGACGCGCGAGTTGGCGATGACCCCGGCTTTGTTCGGCGAGATTCGCCAGCCGACGACCAGATACTTGCTGTTTCCAAAAGTCTCATCCGAGTCGCGGCCCTATCTTCCCATTGGTTTCGTAAGCCCGGAGATCATTGCCAGCGGGAGTGCGCTCATCGTTCCGGGGGCGACGCTCTATCACTTTGGCATTTTGTCTTCCGCCATGCACAACGCCTGGCTGCGCCGGGTAGCTGGCCGCATGAAGAGCGATTATCAGTATTCGAACGGCATTGTTTACAATAACTTTCCCTGGCCGGAGAAAGTTCCGGCGGAGAAACGGAGCGTCGTGGAGGACAAAGCGAAGGCGGTCCTGGATGCCCGCAAGCAGTTTCCCCACGCAACATTGGCCGATCTTTACAATCCGCTGAACATGAAGCCGGTCATTCTGAAGGCGCACGCCACTTTGGATCGCGCCGTGGAGAAATGCTATCGCTCCGAACCCTTCCACTCCGACCGCGAGCGTGTGGAATTCCTCTTCGCGCTCTACGAAAAACTCACCGCGCCGTTGCTGCCGATGACAAAATCGCGCCGGCGAAAGACGCCGCCGCTGTACGCACGACCGCCAGCAAAACCGCAACCCGGCATTACACCGGAAAAGGCCTATAGCGACGCCGCGCATTTTTACGGCAAAGAAGAAGGCCCGCCATATCGCACAGGCAATTGAGCACGTGGAATTCCTGTTTGCGCTTTTCGATCCCCCAGCGCGTGGCGGTAGCCGGTCACAGTCCCGAATTCCCCACCCGCCGCCGGGCGAGGCATATTCCACAGTGGGCTATGGCTTGTTTGAGCCTTTCGTGTTGAAGCAGGTGACGAATTAGCACTACCGTTCGTCCGGCTGGTACTTGAGTCCGTCAAGCGCCAGCGCGCGACCGAATGACTGCCATCAGCCCGATGCTTGCGAACGGCATTGACCTGCCGTTGTTGTTGTTGTTTGGCGTGGGTGTGTTCATTCCTTTGATGGCGTTCCAAGTAGGAGTTGAGAGCGCGGTCCTGTCGCGGTTCTGGCAAATCCCCTTTCGCGAGCTTACGCGCTGCACCTTCAAGGCGAACTGCTGGTCGCTGGTTGCCGGCATCCCGGTAAAGTTTTTCAATGCATGGCTCTACAGTCTGATCCTGCCGCTGCACCTTGCGGGCTTTTTCGCCCGCTACCCGTACGCCGTGATCCTGGGCACGCTGGTGTATTTCCTCGTCACTTGGCTGGTGGAGGCGCGTTATTCCATGAAATGGCTGGAGCGCGAAGGGCACGCCTATTTCCGTTCGCGCGTGTGGTCCGGCGTGTTGCTGGCCAATCTGGCCACCTACGTCGTGCTGGGACCGGTTCACTACGTCGCCACGCGCCCGACCCACAACATCCGCGAGTTCACGGCGGACACCCGATGGGCCAGTCAGCCGCCCGCACGACTCCTCTACCTCGACAGCGAAACCAGACATCTGAAGTCCATTTTCTCCGATGGCACCAACCCGGAAACGATTGTTCCATTGCCCATGATGGATTACCTGGTTTCGGCTGACTTGAACTTGTGCCTGTTCCGCGGCCAGGACGGCTTTCTCCATTTCTATCGTCGCGACACGGGCGAGGAACGAGTCGTTTGGGAAACGACTGAACGATTCCTCATGAACCAGGTGGCTTTCAGTCCATCTGGAAGGTTCGTTGCGTATTTCAATTCGTCAGCACAACTCCTCGAAGTCGTGGACTTGAAAAGCGAAGGCCGTTCCACGCGATTACTGGCAGGCGATCGGTTGAAGCTTAACGTCGTTTGGTCCGTTGAGGATTCGCAGTTCATCATTTCGACCGGGGAGAAACGAATACTGATGCAATTGACAGCAGACGGCGAGTTTCGGGAATTGGTGTTTGCGGCGGAGCACTTGCCACCGCTGTTGGCTTGTTATGGTCGAGTTGGCAACGGGACTCTTCGGAGCCGTGGCGAAGACTGGGGGCCGATTTACGATTCGGATGTGCATGGCGATATGGAAGCCCGGTCTCCGTATCATTTTGAAAGCCCGCTCCGTTTGTTCCGGACGAACGCTCCTGCAACAACAATCGTTTCTTTGGCGGTCAACCCGGGCTTGTTTCATCTGCGGCATCACGCCTTCAGATTCACCCACCCTTCCTTCCTGGCCTATGGGCGGGAATGTCTCTTTGAAACGCCCAACGACATATACCTGCTGGATGTCGAACGCAAACGCGTCGGACGCGTGGTTCATGGACACAGTTTCATTCAACTCACGCCGCGCTACGCAAAACATCAGCCGTGAATTCGTCTGCGGAGCGCCGTTTTCTTGACCTCGGTCAACCCGCTTTGCCATCGGGTGAGGCATCTATTCGGACGAACATCGGGGGCGGAAACGTCCGGCCGGCTGCACTCAGAAGGCGGGTTACTGCAAAGAGAACCATTCGGTGTTCCGGCGATGCGGTTTTTTTCCTTTCTCGCACCGCCGCGGTTCTCTTTGCACCTCATCCTGCACTGCGACCGAACTGCGGACTCGGTACATCCCGCCGAAACTTCAACTGGAAATTCGGTGGAATCCGCTATTGAGCGCGTGCGGTAAAACCGGCAGTGTTCGCTGATTCATTCCATGAGTGGAACCCAATGCCGCCTGAGCCTCTGGCCGATGATAGTGGTCGCGGCCCGGTGCGTGCGCCCCTTGGCGGCGCTCCTCTTTGGTGTGCTCCTGGTTGGTTGTACCACCCTGCCGCCCACCCAATCAGTCTCCGCCGAGGCCTCGGGCGCCGTCATGCGGGCGGTGATGGAGCGCAAGAATCGAATCGTTTCCCTGCCATCGTCCGCCTCGAATCGCGTGCGCCCCGCCCTGTTGCTGCTGCATGGCGCTACCGACGACCCTTCGGAAATGATGGCCATTGTCCAGCAGTGGCACGCAACGTACCACGTGTTTCTTTACTCCTATAACTACCACGAGCGGGTGGAGAAACTGGCTGCGGACCTGGTGACGGAGATTCACCTGCTGCAAGCGGACGGTCGGCTGGCCGGCGAACTCACGGTGGTCACCTATTCGTATTCGGCGATCATCTTCCGTCAGGCGGTGATCCAGGCCGAATCCCCAGCAACCTTTGCGGACGCCAGGTTGATTCAACTGGTGCCGACAGCAGGCGGGTCGCGCCGGGCGCTGGGGATGGGCATACCGCTCATCGGCACCTTGGCGGGACTGGCCTCGAAACCCAGCGCGGCGCAGAATCCGTTTGGCCGGTTTGCGCGGTCAATTTGGGAGGGCAGCGGCAACGGCAAGTTCTATGGGGTGATCCATCCTGCGCGAATGTACACCCTCCGGGTGGAGGGCGATTCCCATTCGCTGGCCGAACACAAGAGTGCAAAGCTGCAGCGGCGCTATTGGAACGGCATCGGCCGGAACGTGGTGACAATCCCGAAATCCACCGGGGTGACCCACGAGTATTTTCCCACGCACCCGGTTGCGTTGGCGTATTTGCGGGAAGTCTTGGAAGCCTTGCCCGCGAAGGCAGGCGTCGCCACGCGCGAGACTGATCAAGACCGTTCGCTCGCGTCCACTTCGTCGCGAGCCAATCGCGAATTCGCGGCTCAGGTCAACACCGCCGAAGCCCCACGCTGAGTTCCCCGCTTGCCGAGGGGCTGCAATCGGGCCATCGGGTTGGAGCGATGGCGGCCCACCGTTGATTCAGGATTTTGCTTTTAATAGGAAGATCGCATCCTGCGCGTCCTTCTGAACTGCGGAGTGGGGGTGGCTCAACAACGGCTCGATCTTGGGAATCAGGTCCTTGTTGCCGAGCACGGCCAGCGTCCGACAGGCATCCCGGATGACATTCGGCGTGGGATTCTGGAGCAGCGGGAGGATTTCCGGGATGACACTGGCCGCTTTCAGGCCGCGCAAGGCCTTCAGGCCGTCAATGATTTCGGCGGGCGTTGAACCTTTCAACAACGCGCAGATGGCCTTGAGGTCCGCCGCGTCCACTTCGGCGTGCAGAATGCCCAGCACGCGGGCGGCTTTGCGCCGGACTTCGGGACGCGAATCCGTCAACAGCGCTTTGATCCTGGGAACGCCCTTGGTACTGGTGGGGTATTCCTTCTCCAACTTTTGCAGGGCGGCGGTGACGACCGAGGCCTTGGGCGAATCGAGGTCCGCAATCCATTGCTCCTCCGTCTTGCCTTTGGCGGCGTGTAACGAGAGGGTGGTGAGCGCATAAGCCCCCAGGGCGAGGGCGAGAATGAAACTTCGAGCGGTGATCTGGTTCATAGTCTAACTGGCAATGTTTCCGGCTGCCGCAGTTGGAGCCCACCAGGGCGAGGTTGGTCCCTCTTTGCCCGAAAAGTCCGGCCTCGTTTCCAACGCCAGCCTGTGACGGCAGGCTAACGGGACGCGCTGGCATGTCAATGGCTACCACGGACTTTGGTTTCACCGCGCCTATGAGGGAATCCTTGCACTGCAGCGATGGTTTCCGGGATACTTCAGCCGCAAGCATGACTACGCCTGAATCGAACACCGCTCACTGGTCCGGCAGCGGCCGGCTGCGCGGCGGGCGTTGGGGCATCTGGTTTTTCATTACCGCGCTGCGCGTGTTGGGTGTCCGCCTCACCTACGCCCTTTCGGTTCCCGTGGCGGCTTACTTTTCTTTCCTGTCGCCCGACGTGCCGGCCACGATGGACTTTCATCGGCGCGTCTTTGGCCCATTGCCGCGGTGGCGCAGGCGGTGGCTGGTCTTCCGGCATTTCCTGTCCTTTGGCCGGGCGCTGGTGGATCGCACCGCCATTCTCGCGGGCCAGACGCGCGCGTTTACGTTCTCTTTTGAAGGTGAACATCACGTGCGTCAGGCCATAGCCGAAGGCCGGGGCGTGCTGTTGCTCACGGCGCACGTCGGCAACTGGGAGGCCGCCGGCCAGTTGCTCGCGCGGCTGGACGTTCCGATCAACGTGACCGGGTTCGACAAGGAGACCCCCGCCATTCGCGCCCTGCTGAACCAGTCATCCCAAGCGCGCTTCAAGCTCCTTCCGCTGACCGGTTCGCCAACGGATGCGATTCCCTTGGTGGCCGCCATGCGCCGGGGCGAGGTCGTGGCCATGTTGGGTGACCGCGCCTACGGCAGCCCGTCGGCCCGCGTGCCGTTCTTGGGAGGCACGGCAGCGTTTCCCATCGGGGCGTACGTGCTGGCCGCCATTGCGGGAGCGCCGCTGGTCACGGTGTTCAACTTGCGCGAGCCAGGCGGGCACTATCGTTTCTTTGGCTCTCCACCGCAGCGCCACGAAATGCCACCGCACCATCTGCGGGACGCTTACCTGCGGGATTGCGCCGCGCGTTTCGCCCGCGAACTGGAAACCATCGTCAAACGGGACCCGCTGCAATGGTACAATTTCTATCCCTTCTGGGAACCGGATGATTTTTCGCCAATAGCTCAGAATGAACCGGCGCGGAAAACCTCCAAGGCTGCGCCAAACAGTGCCCGCTTGGCGCCTACCCGGGAATTGTCCCCCAAGTCGTGAAACATGGCCGACTCACTCGAACCCCTCATGCCGCATCGTCCGCCGATGCGCTGGATTGACGCGTTGACGGATTGCACGGAAACCACCGCCCGGGCGACAGCGCGTTTTGGGATTGATCATTTTGCCGTGGCCGAAGGAGTAGTGTCCGAGACGGCGCTCGTGGAGTGCGTCGCTCAAACTGTCGCGGCCGCCCTGGGGCATCGAGCGCGAGCCAGCGGCAAGTCCGGCCAGTCCAACCCGGGGGTCCTCGCGGCGGTGTCGGGTTTTCGCATTCAAGCGCGACCGCCGCTCGACCAAACGATCGAGATCGAAGTGCGCGAACTCAAACGGTTTGGGCCCATGCTGCTCGTGGCCGGCACGGTCTCCTGTGAGGGACGGGTGATCGCCACCGGTGAATTGTCGTTGTATGCGTGAGTCGGTCGCCCCCAATTCACCCGCCGTCGCCATTGCCGGTTGCGGAGTCACGTCAGCGGTGGGTCGCGGGGTGGTCTCTCTGCGCACGGCCATGCGCGCCAACCAGAGCGGATTGCGCGCGTGTGAAAGATTCAACGGTCCCTTGTTTCAATCCAATATCGCCGGCGCGGCGCCGTTGGCTGGCGTTGGTGGGGACTTGGATGATCCCGCGTACCGACTCGCTGCCGAAGCCCTGCGAGAGGCGCGCGAGCAGGCGCGCGAGGTGCTGGCCGCAATTTCCGAAACCCGCGTCGGCCTGGTGCTCTCCACCACCAAGGCCAACATTGAAGCCCTCGAACGGTTGGCCGACGGACGACCGTGTTCGACTGCGGCGCAACGGCATTTGCAGTCGAATCTTCTGGCGGCGGATCTCGCAGCGGCCAACGGGGCCAGCGGCCCGGTGCAATGCGTGTCCGTCGCGTGCGTGTCCGGTTTGGTCGCGCTGCAACAGGGCGCGAAATTGATCCAGCGCGGCGTGGCGGACGCCGTGCTCGTGGTGGGCGTGGATCATTTGTCCGCATTCGTCGTCGCCGGTTTCACCGCCTTGAAGGCAATTGACACGGTGGGTTGCCGGCCGTTCGACCGGGATCGCGGCGGGTTGAGCCCGGGCGAAGCCGGCGCCGCCCTGGTGCTGGTGCATGCTGATCTCGCACCACCATCTGCAATCCGCTTGCTCGGTTGGGGCAACAGCAATGACGCGAATCACCTTACCGGACCATCACGGGACGGATCGGGTCTGGCACTGGCCATCCGGCGGGCGTTGGATTCGGCGCAATTGCCGCCAAGCGGGATTGACTACGTGAACGCGCACGGCACGGGCACGCCTTACAATGATGCCATGGAATCCCTCGCCCTGCGCGCGGTGTTCGGGGAGCGTTGCCCGCTCGTCAGTGGCGCGAAAGGGATGTTGGGTCACACGCTCGGTGCGGCTGGGGTCATCGAAACCATCCTGTGTGTCCTCGCGCTGGAGGATCGCTGGCTGCCCGGCACGCCACGATTGAGTTTCCCGGCGGAGGGCGCCCCAGCCAGCCTGCTGATCGAACCACGCTCCGCAGCCCGGCTGGATCGCGTGTTGAAACTCAACACCGGTTTCGGCGGCGCGAACGGCGCTCTGATTCTGGGCCATGAATAGTCTGTTCATCACTGCTGCCAGTTTGGTGAGCGAAGCCGATGTGCGCGCGGCACGCCTGGGTTCGCGATTCGGCCGGCTGGACCTCGCCAGCCAACTCGCGCTCCTGGCGGTGGAGAAACTGGCGGCGGATTTCGACGGTTTGGGACGGGAACGCGTTGGCATCTGCCTTACGGCGGCTGCGGGTTCCCTCTCCACGGATGCCGCATACTGGAATGGCCGCGCTGGGGTTGGCGGCCCAAGTCCGACGTTGTTTGCCTACACACTGCCCAGCGCAGCCATTGGTGAAATCGCAATCCGCCACCGATTGATGGGACCGAATCTCTGCTTTGTGGGGCACGAAAGCGATGCCCTCAGTGAGGCGGCACACTTGATTCTGCGCGGCGAAGCGGCGGCGTGTCTCGCGGTCTTCTGTCACGTCGTCACCCCGGCATTGGCGGCCATGGTCCAGTTGCCTCCGGCGGCGCGGGCGGGCGCGTTGCTGCTTCAACGCCACGAAACCGGACTGCATCGCTGGCGGGAAAATGACCGTGACATCGCCGCGATGTGTTCGCTACTTTCCGCCCGGTAACTTGAACAGCGAAACCAACCATGGACGCGTTAGCCAACGAATTGAAAGCGAAGATCGTCGAATCCCTCAGACTGCAGGATGTGAATCCCGATCAAATTGACGACAACGCTCCGTTGTTTGGCGCCGGCCTGGATCTGGATTCGATTGACGCGCTGGAACTGGTGGTGATGCTGGAGAAACATTACGGCATCGTGATCAAGGACATTGAGGAAGGCCGTCCCGCGTTTCAGTCTGTGCGCGCTTTGGCGGAGTTTGTCAGAGCCAGGCGTCCCTCCCAGTGACCGCCCGATTCCCAGTCATCACCGGCCTCGGCATTGTCGCCGCTCCAGGTTGCCGCGTGGAGGAGGTCTGGAATTTCATTCGCGCCGGCGCCAGTGGACTCAAGCCTCTGAGCCTCTTCCATTCGCCGCGTTACGGCCAGGTGCCGACCGGCGAAGTGCGGCAGAATCTCGCCGCGTTGGGCGCCCCAACGCACGGGTCGCGCAGCGATCAACTGGGCTGGCTGGCCGCGCGCGACGCACTGCGTTCCGCCCGGCTGGATTTGTCCGGTGGCGCCGAACGGGTTGGCGTGCTGCTCGGCTGTTCGGTCGGCGGCTCATTTGACAGTGAAAGATTTCTCACCACCCTGCTGAAGCAGGGGAAAATGCGCGCCCGGCCCACGCGCTTTCACGAATGTGTTTCGGTGGTGGACCTGATTGCCGACACCTTGGGCTTGTATGGGCCAAGCATGGCGATAGCCACAGCGTGTTCCTCCGGGGCACTGGCTATTGCCACGGCGGCGGAAATGATCCTGGCCGGCGAAGCCGACGTGATGCTGGCCGGCGGCGCGGATTCGCTCGCGCGCATGACCTGGGCGGGATTTCATTCGCTGCTGCTGGTGGACGACGCGGGTTGCAGGCCGTTTGATGGCAACCGCGCCGGCACCAGCCTGGGCGAAGGTGCGGGAATACTCGTGCTTGAGGCGGAGGAGTCGGCGCGCCAGCGCGGCGCCACAATCCTGGCGCGCTTGAGTGGTTGGGGCGCGAGTTGTGATGCGCATCACTCCACCGCGCCGCATCCCGAGGGCGCGGGCGCGATTGCCGCCATGCAGGGCGCCTTGCGTCGCGCCGGACTGGCGCCGGCCGCCATTGATTACGTCAATGCCCACGGCACCGGCACCCGTGACAATGACCTCGCGGAAGGCAAAGCATTGAAAGCCGTGTTCGGCGGCCGCGTTCCGCCGTTTTCCAGCACGAAAGGATTCTTTGGCCATGCCCTGGCTGCGAGTGGCGCGCTCGAAGCGGTGTTGTGCGTCGAAGCTCTGCGTCGGCAGGAAATGCCGCCCAATCCCGGTTTCAGCACGCTCGATCCCACGATTGGCCTGGCCCCGCTCACCGCGCTGCAATCCGCGCCGCTCACGCATGTGATGAGCAACTCGTTCGGCTTCGGCGGCAATAACGTCGTGTTGATTTTGTCCTCGCTGGAATCCGAAGCTGTTCCCCGGGCGGCGCAACCTGCTCCGGTCGCCATCACCGGGGTTGGCGTCATCGGTCCCGGCGCGATATGCGCCCGCAGCATTGAACCGCCCCTGCCGGCGGGCACGGTGACGGTTCACAGTTGCGGCGAACTGGCGGATGCCGCGCAGCTCAGTTCCCACCAGCGCCGCCGTTTGAGCCGGCTGGTGCAAATGGCGTTGATCACCGCGCGGCGCAGCCACACCCCCGATCCCACAAAACGCCTTGCGGTGGCCATCGGCACGGGTTTCGGTTTCCTCGAAGACGCCGCGGCGTTCCTGGAGAACCTGATTTCCAAGGACGAACGCGAACCCATGCCGGCGCGTTTTCCCAACTCGGTTCACAACGCCGCCGCCGCGCAGGTGGCCATTGATCTCGGCGCGCGCGCAATGAACTCCGCGCCCACCAACGGTGAGATTTCCTTCGAGAGCGCGCTCTGGCAGGGCAGGTGTCAGCTCGTGAACCGCGAAGCTGACGTGGCGCTCGTGGGCGCCGTGGATGAGTTGAACAAGTATCCGTTGAGCATCGGTCAGCGTTGGGGATTCTGGACTGACCAGACCAGACCCGGCGAAGGGGCAATGGTCGCCAGCCTGACGCGGGAGGAAACCGCGACCACCCCACTGGCCCGCGTGACGGCGGTGCGCCTGGGGCGTTATCGCCGTCCGTTCGACGCGGTGCGCGAGGCCGACTGGATCGCGTCCGCGGTGAACTTGGCGGCCGTGGACGTGGTGTTGAGCGGCGCGGGGAGCGTGCCTGCCTTGGATGCCCACTACCGTGCGGTGGTGACGGCCTTGGGCAATCTCACTGGCCGGGCTTTGGAACATCAAACCTACAAGCAACTCTGTGGCGAGTTTCACGCCGCCTCGGCGTTCGGTTTCTCCGTGGCCGTGGAACGGGTGCGGCAAACCGGGCGGGGTGTGTTGCTCTACACGTTGTCGCTGCGCGGCGCCAAGGCGCTATGCTGCGTCCAGCCTTGAAGCAGGGTGTCAGCCCGCGCTCGCGCGAGTTCATGAGCGAAACATCCAACATCGAATGTCGGCAGGATGCAGTGCTGCGGACTTCCTTGGATTTTGGGTTTTGGATTCTGGATACTTGATGTTTCCATTTCCCCCGATGACCCGCTTCCACATCGCTTTGATTGTTACGGCCCCGCTAGGCGCGGCGTTGGTAGTGTCGGGTAATTTCGTCTGGCTGGGGGCGGTGGTTGTCGGTTTGGTCATTCTCGTCGGACTGGGTGTGGCAATCCCACAATTGAGTTTCTTCGGCCCCTATGTCTGCGAAGGTGACCGCGCACGGCGGTGCGTGGCGCTGACGTTTGATGACGGGCCGGACGAGAATTCGACTCCGGCGCTGCTGGACCTGTTGCACGAGGAAAAGACCAAAGCGGCGTTTTTCTGCATCGGCGCAAAGGTGGCGGGGGAACGAGAGTTGACCGCCCGCATCGCGCGGGAGGGTCACTTGCTTGGCAACCACACCTTCAGCCACAGTTACGCCACCAACTTCTTCTCGGTCGTCCGGTTGCAGGATGAACTGACGCGAACTCAGGCGGTGATACACGAGGCGGCGGGCGTGGTGGTCAGGTACTTTCGTCCGCCGGTCGGACTCTCCAATCCGCGCACCTTTCGCGCAGCGCGGGCGGTGGGGTTGCAGGTCATCGGCTGGTCGGTACGCAGTCTGGACACGCGAATCACCGAGCCGGAAAGAGTCGTGGGGCGCATCGTGCAAAAGCTCAAACCGGGCGCGATCATTCTGCTGCACGACGGCCGCATCCCCGCCGGGCGTTTGGTGGTGACGGTGAAACTCCTGCTGGCCAAGCTCCGCGAGCGCGGCTATGTAGTCGTGCGTTTGGACCGGATGCTGTCATGAAAAAATTCTGCACCCTGGGCGTGATGCTGCTGGGAAGTGTCTTCGGCTACGGCGCCGAGGTATCACCCCTGCAACCGGTGGCGGACCCGCAGCCCGTGCTGGAAGACCTGCAGCGCAAGATGGCTTCGTTGAGGTCGGTGTACCTGGAGTTTACGCAGGAGCGGCGGCTGCAATTGTTCACCGAACCATTGGCGAGCGAAGGCGTGATGTTGATTGATCAACCCGGCCAGATCCGTTGGGAAACCACGGCCCCCTATCAATCCATCCTGTTGGGCAATCAGAAATCCGTCGCCCAATTCGAGCGCGCCGGCGGCGAGTGGAAAAAGTTGAAGCTCGGTTTCCCGCAAATGCTCAAACGGGTGATGGACCAAATGACGTTGATGCACCAAGGCCGACTGGACGCTTTGACCGCGGACTTCACGCTTTCGGTGGCCACGGGGCAAGTCGCGGTGATCACCATGATTCCCAAAGACAACAAGGTGCGGGCGATGCTGGCGTCCCTGGAAGTGCGGATGTTGCCAGACTTCTCCGCAATGAGTGAGGTCGTGATGAATGAACCCGGCGGGGACTTGACACGAATCGTCTTTCGCCGGGAGATGCGCAACGTGAAATATCCGCCGACCACCTTCGATCAAATCAAACCGTTGGACCTCGCCGCGGTTCGTGCGGTCGTGGACTCCGCGCCCTAGCTTGGCCATGGCCATGATGACCTCCGCAACATGAACCGTTTGAGGCGCGCATTTCGCCGACTTCTTCCGGCGGTAGCGCAGAGTCCAACTCTGCGCTGCATGTCGGGCCATCCCTTGCTGGACATCGCCGACAAAAGACTGGCGTTCCGCAACTCCCTGAACTGGGTCTGCCCGCCAGCGTTCTGGTTGGGCTTACCCCCGGTTCGAAAGCGGCAGAGAGCTGCCGCTGTCCAAGACGCTGGCTCGCGAGGTAGAGGACCTTGGCAGCGAGGGATTGCAGGCTTGCTTGCGTTGCTGTTGTGGCTGTCGTTCGCCGCCGGTTGCGCGTCGCCACCACAAAGCCCGTCCCCACACGAGCCGCACGATTTTCCCGCCGATGCCTTGGTGACGCAGCGCGGGGTGCTTACCGTGCGGGGACGCCAGTTTGCGCTGAACGGCTACCTCGCCTTGAGCGAGAAGGAAGGCAAGCGGCTCATCGTGACCCAGTCTTTCGGTCAGGTGCTCGCCGACGTGCTGCTGAACCCCGATGGTTCGGTTCACGTGATGCGCCCCAGCACCATCTTCCCGGAAGAATGGATCCGAAGTTACGTGGCCGCCGATTTGGAAAGTCTCACCAGCGAAGCGACGGAAGGGGACTGTCCGGTTCGCCGGCTGAGTGCGACGCATTTCGTGATCCAGCGCCGCCAATACCGGCTGGAACTGCATACCGTCGAAATTAAGCCCGATCCGCAACCGGGAGAACTGTTTGACGCCTCCCGTGCCAAACAACCATGAGCATGCGCGAATCCATCCTCGCGGCCGGCGTCAGCGGTCCCCAGCGCAACGCCGAAGGAGTAACGACGTTAGAGTTCCGTTTCCGCGGGGACGATCCCACGTTCGCCGGGCATTTTCCGACACGCCCGGTCCTGCCCGGGGTGTTTCAACTCGAGCTCGTGCGCATTGCCGCCGAGCTTATATTGAGTACTTCCCTGGCCGTCCACGAGATCACGAAGGCGAAGTTTCTCCGGCCCATTGCGCCCAACGAACTCGTGCGCGTGGATTTGAGTCTGGCGGAAAGTGACGACATGATTCAGGCTCGTGCCAGCTTTGTCACCGGTGGCCGGCTGGCCGGTGAAGCGAGTCTGCGACTGTCCCGAAGTTCGAATCCATGAGTCGGCGAATTAAGAAAGTCCTGGTAGGCGCAGCGGTGCTGGCGCTGGGCGGATGGCTTCTGGGCACGGGCCTGATGCGAAGCTGGACCGCCAAGCCGCCGCCGCTGCCGGCCGACCCTTCCATTCTGCAACGGCAGCCACAAGCGCGCGACGGTCGGACGTGGCTGGGCGAATCCTGGATGACCCGCCGGGAGGGGTTGCTGGTCGTGCGGCTCAAGGGCAGCCCGTTTGAAATGGGTTACGCGTCGAGCGCGCTGTTGCCCGAGCAAATGCACACGCTCGAACGGGAATTCCTCGCGATGATCCAGGGCTACGTGCCGCAGAAATGGAAGCTGCAACTGCTCAAGTCCTACGTGATCTACCGCAACCGCCACTTGAGCCGATATGTGTCGGACGATTTTCGGTCGCAAATTCACGGCGTGGTGCTGGGTTGCCCGGACATTCATCCCGAGCTGGGCGATTACTACAATCGCATGCTCAATTATCACGCCGCGCACGACATCTCCTACATGATGATTGACAACCCGCTGGTTTCCGCCGCGGGCTGCACCTCGTTCGGCGCGTGGGGCGGCGCGACCGAAGACGGGCGACTCATCACTGGCCGCAACTTCGACTGGGAGGCCGCGGAGGTGTTCAGCCGGGACCGCGTCGTAATCCTGTGCGAACCGGACGGAGGAATTCCCTTCATTTCCCTCGCTTGGGCCGGCATGGCGGGTGTGGTGTCGGGCATGAACCGCGCGGGCGTTTCCGTGACCATCAATGGCGCGCCCTCCAGTCTGCCAGCGGATACTGCCACACCGGTCGCCGTCGTGGCGCGGGAGGTCTTGGAGAAGGCGGGCAACCTCGAAGAAGCCCTTCAACTGTTGCGCAACGCCAAGGTGTTTGTCTCATCGCTCTGGCTGGTGGGCAGCCGGGTGGATGGAAAGTTCGTCGTGGTGGAAAAGACGCCGACCACGATGAACGTGCGCGAGCCGGAGGGTGACTTCATCGTTTCGGCCAATCATTTTCAAACCCCAAAGTTGGCGAGCGACACGCGCAACCAGAGTTACATCGAGGAAGCCACTTCCGTCCCGCGCTACGAGCGGATGACCGAATTGCTGCAAGCCGCACGCGGCACAATCAATCCCGAGCGCGCGGCGGAATTCTTGCGCGACCGCCGCCTGCCCGATGGCCGCTTCGCTGGCAATGGTCATCGCGCCACGATGAATGCCTTCATCGCCACACACGCCACAGTGATGGATTTGACCGAGGGGGTTTTCTGGGCTGCGTCCCCGCCGAATCAGCTCGGCAAATTCATCGCGTTCGATGTCCACGACTTTGAACGCGAATTGCCGGAGCGGACGATTGAGGCTGACCCAACGCTGGACTCCGGCGCATATCAGAGGACTCGCGACGCGCAAAAACATCTGGCCGAAGGCCACCGCGCGTTGAAACATGGGGAGGCGCAGACGGCGCTTGCCCTAGCCGAGAAAGCCGAGGCGGCGAATCCGGGGTTCTATCAAAATGCCACACTGCGAGGACGTGCCCTGCTGCTGCTGAACCGCGGCGAGGAAGCGGCGCTGGCGCTTGAAGCGGCGCTGGCGGCGCGGCCGGCCTTCCAGTCGGAACAACAGGAATTGCAGAGTTGGTTGCAGCAGGCGCGCGTGGCAAAGTAACGCGACATTCGAGATGACTTTGCCTCAACGCCACAACCTCTCCTGCTGGGGCGGCGCACGACGTTTGTCTTCGATCCCATGAGCGTCGCCTTGCCACCACGAGCAACGCGCGGGCGGATCATTGCCCAGTTCCTGCTGGGAATTGGCGCCTGGCTGTTGCTGGCCGTCCCGTACCTGCGGCGCGTCCATGGCCTGGCCCGCCTGAATCCTCACCGGCGTTATCTGTTCGCGTGCAATCACGTCAGCCTGCTCGACACCATCATGCTCGGCGCACTGTGCTGGCGTGCGCGGTGTTATCCGATTCTCGTGCTCGGCGACAAATCCGTCTGGCACGCGTCGTGGATCAAACGCTTTCTCAGCAGCCGCATTGGTTTCCTGCTCGAACGCGGCAAACTCCATCCTGGCCGCATCGAAGAATTGCAGGCGTTCGGGCGCGCGGGCGGGGAGTTTCATCTCGTGGTGTTTCCCGAAGGCACGCGCGGCGACGGGGTTCACGTCGCCGAATGTCAGCCCGGGATTTATCACATCGCGCAGGAAGCGCGGTTGCCGCTGGTACCCGTGTTCTTTGCCAACATGCAGTGTGTTTCCACCAAGCGCGGGCGGTTTCATCCGATTGGCGGTTTGCGCAAGGTGGAGGTTCATTTTGGTGAACCGCTCGCGCCGGAGACCTGGCTGGCCATGCCCAGGCCGGAATTTTTGGAATTCGTGCGCCAGCACATTCTGGCGGCAAAAACATCGGAGCGCGGCGTTCACGCCGCTTCAATTGTCGAGCGCCCGCAGTCCTGAACTTCGAGGCGATGCCAACACTTGGCGTAGAGACGGAATAGAATCCGCGCTCCCGATTTCAATCTGCTCGAGCGACCAGCAACACATTTGAATCCCGCCCTGCTTCTGTCCTGATCTCCCAATCAACAAAGCCCGCCCGCCGCAGTGTTGCTTCCAACTCCGCCAGGGTCAGGAAATGCAGTCCTTCGCGTGTTCGGTTATGACCAATGCTCGTGGCCAGTCGCTCCCACCGATGCACCCGGCGATGCGCGGCGCTCTCCGCCCGCGCCCCGTCGCGCAAAATCAGCCGCCCGCCCGGACGCAACGCCTGCCGGGCTTTCTTCAGAATCAAGTGCTGCTTCTCCGGTGCCCAATAATGCAGCACGTCCAACAGCAGAATCGCGTCGCACGCCGGATAGTCGCGTTCGAGGATGTCGCCCGCCCCGAAACAAATCCGTGGATGATTCGGCGCAGTGCGTTGCGCCACGCGGATTTTGTCCTCGTCATAGTCCAGGCCGAGGAACGTGCGTTGGTCGGTGAAACACGCCAACCAATGCGTGGCCAGGCCGTAGCCGCAGCCCAAATCAAGGATGAATCCCTGGCGCGGCACCACGCCGTCCAGCGCGGGGAACACCGGGTCGAGCCGCAATTTCCACGAGACAAACACTTCCACCGTCTTTCTCTGGTAACGGTAGAGCCGCGCCACTTTGCGGCGCACGACGCGCGGGGTGTTTACTTCGTCCAGTTGTTGCTGCAACGCCTGGCGCACCACGGCTTCGCAGTGGCGCATCAGCGCCAGGCTGCCGCGCGAGTAATCGAAGTTCCGCGGCGTGATCCGTGGATACGCGCGCACCGTGACGTGATACGGCTCGAACCAGTACGCATCGCGCGGCATGGCGGTGTTCGTGTCGCACAAGATGATTGGCAAAATGTCCTGCTTAAGCTCGACCGCCAGTTCGAATGCGCCTCGGTGAAACCGTTGCAGAAAACCGTCATGCGAACGGGTGCCCTCCGGATAAAAATGCACGCACGCACCCTCGGCCAGCCGCTCGCGGCAGCGCCGCAGCGTCGTCGCCGGATCATTCGGCTCGACCATCACGTGGCCCAGCACCTTGCAGCCAATGCCGAGCATGGGTTCATCAAACACCCGTTTCTTGGCCGTCTGCCGCACGTCGCCGGGCAGACTCACAATCAACATCACGTCCACCGCCGACTGGTGATTGCTGATGACGATGCACGGTGGCGAGAAAGTTTCCGGCGTGAGGTTTTGAAACTCCAGTTTGCCGATGGGCAGTCCCTTGACCACCCCGCGCGCCACCCAGCGCGTGGCGCGGCGCAAACGGTCAGCCGCCGTGCGTCGCGAAACCATGTGCAGGACGGGCCGCAGCACGTAATAAAGCAACAACTGGCTGCCGCCCAGATGGAGCAGCACCCAGAGCGTGGCGAGCGGATGCCACCAACGCGGCGCGCCGCGCGGCGGAGGTTTGAACAGCAGCATGTCCATGCACAAAGGCGTCAGGACCACCGTCGCAAGGAATGCAAAGCCCATGCCCAGCAGCACCGTCACGCCCATCGAAAAAAGCACCGGATGATCCGCCAGCACCAGCACGCCGAAACCGAAGATCGTCGTCAGCGCCGAGATCAACACCGAGGCGCTGGTGACCGCAAGCCGTTGAGGTCGGCCGCGCCATTCGTCCAGTTTGCTCGACACCAGAAACACGCTGTAGTCCTCGCCAATGCCGACAATGAAAATGACGAACACGCTGTTCATCAGATCAATGGGCACGCCCAGCCAGCCCATTGCGCCGAAGGTCCACAACAACCCAAACACCAGCGGGAGCAGCGTCACCGCCACCAGTTCCACCGCTGCCAGCATGAGGTAAAGAATCACTGCCACCACCACGATGGCCCAGAACGCAAACTGTCCCAGCCCCTGCTTTGCCAGCGTGGCGATGTGATCGGCAAAGTTCAGGCCGTCGAGTACGATCAGGTCCGGCAACGCCGCCCGCAGTTCGTCCACGTTGGCGCGGTCCTTGAGTTTGACCAGC
>JAANMT010001525.1_pt1 | contig 22431 bp, 17 predicted proteins | sample 7279711 | NCBI WGS metagenome assembly JAANMT01 (sample SAMN14094538, study PRJNA606508) | bioreactor metagenome | isolation source: A lab-scale SPAN reactor treating ammonium-rich wastewater day 1 | place: Ireland: Galway | collected 2017-01-16 | reverse complement strand
GCGCGCAGTGATCGTGCGCATCAACGATCGCGGCCCGTTCAAGCCCGACCGTGTCATCGATCTTTCCGAGGCTGCGGCGGATGCGATCGGCATGCGCCGACAGGGGCTCGTTCCCGTCCGCGTGGACGTGCTGGCCTCCGGCACGCCTTGACAGCAAGCGCCAGGAGGCCGATGCCGGGAACCAGGCGAGACCCCTCCTCGGATTCGATGAAGAAGCACTGGTAGGCTTTGAGCGACAAAGTGCCCTGGTCGATCAGGCTTCGGGCCAGTGTCTCAAGTGCGGGATACACCACGAGGACCAGGAGGGTCCCCCATACCATGAAAAGCAGAGAATACCTTCCAGGAAAGAACCGGATCAGCCTCAATCGCCTGGATGGCCCCATAAAATCACACGGTTTCTTCCCTGGCGTTTGGCACGATACAGGGCCTCATCGGCGCGGCGTAAAATCTCATCTTCATTGGAAAGTTCCTGGGTCGGATCGAAACAGGTCACACCCACACTCATCGTGATCTGATGGATCCCGACCGATGAGGCATATTGCTCATTCTGGATCTTCATGCGCAGCCGCAGCCCGGCGGCCAGTGTGCCGGGAGAGGTGATTTCCGGCAGGATGACAGCGAATTCTTCTCCTCCATAACGGGAAGCAATATCGGTGAAGCGGGTGGTCTGGCGAATTGTTCGAGCCACCATGCGAAGGACTTCATCTCCCACCAGATGCCCATGCGTATCATTGACTTTCTTGAAGTGATCGATATCGGCCATGGCCAGACCCAGGCAATGCCGGTATCGAACAGCCCGCCGGACTTCTTCTGTCAGCCGGTAGTCGAAATACCGCCGGTTATAAAGCCCGGTCAGCGGACAAGTGATCGCCATATCCTCGAGCTCACGATTCCGTTGCCGCAGGAATTCCTGCACCCGAAGGGCTTCGTACAGCTCACTCAGGTCCAGGATGATGGCATACAGGCTGGCGCTCTGAGCGGTTGGGTCGGAGTAACGAATCAGGCGGAGCAGCACCGGGATCGGCTCAGGTTTGCCGGCTGCCAGCATTCCCACCTGGATGCGCACCTGGCCCTGTTCCTGGGTGTAACGGTAAGCCTGGTTCAAGGATTCATGGCGGTCCGAAGGAAACAGCGACCGGAAATCTTTCCCGAGATAATCGGAGGATTTTCCACCCAGGATTTCCGCCAGGCGATCATTGGTAAAGACGATTTTCCATTCTTCGGTGAGAAAACAGACCGCTTCCTCGATCGCATCGATAAGATCGAAGCGGTGTGGTTCCGTTGTCCCGGAAATAATCTTTTGTGTCGGCCCTGATCTGCTTGTCGCCATACTATTTCATTGGATGATTCACCTGCAAATGACGGATTCCCATATCCTGTCGAACCTGTCTGCAGGCCCCTCTCAGGGATGAATTATTAGGCTATCCCTTCAATCGATCCGGAACAAGGGAAACGGCTGATTCCGGGGAGCCTTATTTTCTTGACGGATTAAAGTAGCATTTCTATATTCTTTTTAAGAGAATCATTGCTCAATGCTGCTGTTACTCCGAATTTCCTTTCTTTTGGTTTTTATAATGGTTGGCCCGGGATGGCCTCAAAGCCCCACACCCGACCCACGTGCCGACCTGGATCAGAGTGGCAGGATCGATGACCGGGATCTGTTTATTTTCCATCAATTCTGGTTTTCGCTTTTTCCCACAGTGACGCCAACCGAGGCGGGTCCGAGCCGGACTCCCACCCCGACCAGCACAATGACTCCGACAGTAACAAATTCACCGACTCCCACATATTCTCCCACAATTTCCCTGACTGGGCGTGTTTTTGGCATCATTACCGATGGCGCCAGTGGTGAGCCGGTTCCTTTCTTTCAGATTTTTCTGGACTTGCCGGATCCATACCCGGATCGAAATGGAGCCACAAACAGCCAGGGATTCTATGAGTTTATCAACCTCCCGATGGATACACAGGCGGTTCTGAATAACATTTCCTCTGTCGGATATGCATCGTTCCAGATCGGCATCCTGATTTCCGTTAATCTTGAACGGAATATCCAGCTGATCCCTCATACACCCACTCCAACATCGACCCCGACTTTCACTCCCAGCTTGACCCGGACCATCACAAATACATTCACCCCGACCGAAACCCCGACCATCACCGATACCCCGACGATCACCTCAACTCCGACGATCACTCTCACCCGGACTGAAACCAGCACTCCAACCCCTGTCAATTCACGCACACCGACCCGAACCGCCACCCCCACCCGGACTTTTACAAAAGCGCCGCCGACAGTGACTCCGACAGCGACACCCGTGAAGCTTTTCAACACCAGCTGGAGCGGGACCGCCCTGATCGATGGAGGAGTATCCAACATCACCCTTTCGAATGATGAAGATCTTCTTCCGAATCAGCTGCGGGTGGTGTTCCGTGGCACAAAAATCTATGTCAACACACCCGTGATCAGTGGCATATCTTTTTCTTTTCCTGGCACCAGCCAGCAGAATGGGACCGGATATATCATCCTGAATGGCACTTTCAGCGATGGAGATCATCTGTCCGGTGCCATACAGCATCGCTCGGCTGTCAGCCAGCCGCTTTCCAGCGGAACCTTCACTGTCCAGAGGGACTGATCCGCCAAGTTTCCTGCAAGTTCCTCATTCAGGTTCTGGCGTGACCCTCCGATAATCCTTTTATCAGCGTCTGTGGTAGTGGGAATTCATTTTTTTTAAGCTGAAAGGGCATCAAGTTAAATGGGTCGTAGAGGGGGCTCGACGACTTTGCAGGTGAAATCTGTCCAATATGCTATGACCAACCAGCAGAGAGATATCCCAAATATTGAAATCTCTCCCAACTCCCAATCTTCTTCGACAAATGGCCGTAACAGTGTCGTTTTTCTTGTACGGTCGGATGTCAAAAAAGAACTGGAACGGGGCAAGCGAAAGTTTGAATCAGGGGATTGTGAAGGGGCCAAGGTGGCCTATGAACGGGCACTGGATCTCGATCCGGGTTGTGCAATTGCCTACTTTTACCTCGGATTCACCTTCCATGAGATGGGGAATTACGAGATGGCCAAGGAATACTACCTCCAGGCCATCGACCTCGAGAAACGCCAGGCCCTTTTCCTCGAGCACCTGGCGCGGCTGCACTTTGAGCTCGAGGAGTATTCGGTCTGCCTGGTGCGCTTTCAGGAAGCCATGGTGGTCGGATCATTGCAGCCGATCAGTTACGGCCTCATGGGTCGCGCCCATTATGAACTGGACCGGTTTACTGAAGCCATCGACTGCCTGGAGAAAATGCTGGAGATCGAGACCGAACCACGCCTTCAACGGATCGCGTATTATTACCTGGTCCTCACCCATCTGCGGGACAACTCGCCGATACCGGCACGCCTCTATGCCCAGAAACTGCTGGCGGTAAGCGAATATGACCGCCTGATTTTTTCCGGGCTGGCGGAGCGTTTCCAGAATGCCGGCTGCCTTTCCCTTGCTCTGGCTTTCCTGGAGAGGTTGCGGGAAGAATCCTGCGATGTCACAGACCGAATCGAGGATGTCCAGCTGGCGATTGCCCGGGCTGATTCGCAAATACCCAGATTGTTCAGCAGTGATGAAGAAAAACTGCTTCACCGCATTCATTTTCTTTCACAATCCGGAACCGACCGGATATACAAGGTATTGCTGACCCTCATGGAAACCTCCTCAGTGCTGGTAAAAGAGGCGGTGCTGACCTGGTGCCGCAAGTTTGGTTATGAGGTGCCGGACAAAGATCTGTCGGATTGCCTGAATGGCCCGGCTCTGCTGAAAGAGGCGGCGTTTCAGTACATGGCGGAAACATTCGAGCCTCGATTTCTGAATTTCCTGCTGGGGCAGATGCACCATTCCAGCCGGGATGTTCAGCTTGCGGTGGCACGGTACCTCGAAAGATCGGGGCAGCTCGAGCATCTATCTGTCCTCGAATGCCAGATGGAAACCGCCAGCGGCGCGGGACTGAGGCGCCAGATTCAGCGTGCGATCAACCAGATCAAACGGCGCCACACCGAAGAAACCGACAAGCTGATTCACAAGAACCTGGAGACTCTTCGAAGAACTTCCCTGTCAGAGAAAAAAGAAGGCTGGGGAACCCTGCAGTGGATCTTTATCACACTGGTGGGGGCTTATTTGCTGATCTGGATGATGTTCCATCTGTTTTGAAATGGAATGAAAGAAGGGTGGGGGCAAAGCCTGGAAAGCCTTGCCCCCAGTGTCCGATCCGGATTACTTCTTCGAGAGGCTATCGAGGCCTTTCTGCGCGGCGATGGGAATCTGATCGCCATCCTTTGCCTTGAGCAGGCTCTCATAGATCTTTCTGGCTCTCTCGGTTTCTCCCTGAGCCGCCAGGTTGTCGGCGAACATCAGGCGGATATTCGCACGGACATCGGGATCGATGGGCTTGCCGATTGACTCGAAACCCTTCCTGAGTTCCCTGGGAGGCAGCGCGCCTGATTTGGCGAGGGCTTCAAGGGACAGGAGCTTGAGATCCCCATTGGACTGGTTCATGAACTTCTCGAGAGCGGGACCGGCGCTCTTGTCTTTGCGCTGGCCGAGAGCACCCAGCAGGGCGATAGTGAAATCACCCTGGGATTTCTCGAGGGATTTTTCAAGACATTCGGTCGCCGCGCGCCCCGGGATGCGCTGGATGGCGCGGCAGGCTTCGACACGGACCGCCTCATCGGCCAGAAGAGGTTCGATGGTGGAGAGGTTGGATTCATCGGCGATATATCCCAGCAGGTCGAGAATTTCGTTCTTGACCTTGGCGGATCGATCCGGAACCAGCAGCTTCACCAGTTCGGCAGCCACCGCTTTGCGTTCGGCATCCGCGCCAGGCTGCCCGGCCTGATGGACAATCCGCTCGATAGCCCGCTTGAGATCCTGGGATTTCGAACGGTCAGCGGCTTCCATCTTCTCCCCGAGTGGAACAATCACCGAGGGGCCATATTTCTCTGCTGTGGTCCAGGCGGGATAGCGCAGTGTGGCGGAGGCATTGTCCATGGTGGCCAGGAAGGCGGCGGCATCCTCGGCCATTGCAGAACTGCCGCACAACCCGCAAAGGGCCAGCAGGGAAAGCATCAACAGACATTTGAGCGATATGTTTTTCATGGATAACATAGAGGATTCTCCCTTTTACAGATGATACTGGCCGCGACCTGGGGCCTTGATGTAACGATTCGCTTCTTCATCACCGATGAATTGCTGAGCCACCGGATCCCAGGACAGCTTCCGCCCCAGGATGTAAGCCAGGTTGCCGATGATGCACATCTGGGACACACGGACCCCGGCGACAATATCCATCAGGGGTTTTTCCCGGGTGCGGATGCAGTCATACCAGTTCTCTTTGTGGCCCGGGCTTTTGAAAACCTTCACACCACTGGCCGGGGGTGTGTACTGAAGGGCCTTTTCCTCGGCTTTGCAGCCGCCATCACCACCCATGACCACCAGCTTGTCTTTTTCGCCATGAAAGATCATGCCGAAATCCCAGTCTCCGCCACGGTCTCCCGGCTGGGCCCAGACAACTTCCCACTCGGGATCTTTGAAACGGTAGGTGATTTCAAGCTCGGTGGGCACATCATAAATGCCTCCGCTCTTTGGTGGAGTTCCATGGGCTTCGACCTCGACTGGTGTGTCGCGATCCTGATTCATGCACCACAGCACGACACTGAAAACGTGAGCGCCACGATCCCGGATGTAGCCTGCGCCATAATCCAGGAACCAGCGGAAATTGAAGTGGCACCGCAGAGGGTTGTACTGGATGTATCGCATGGGGCCGAGCCACATATCCCAATCGAGCTCGGGTGGGGGATCGCAATCCGCATCGAATCCACCCTCCCGGTTGGGAACATGCCAGCAGGTGACTTTTTTAACCGGGCCGAGCTGGTCATTACGGACATACAGGCAGGCCTGGTAGGCGTCATTGGTCGACCTTCCCTGGCTTCCGACCTGCACCACACGGCCATAGCGTTCGGTGGCATCGATCATGGCCTTGCCCTCTTCGAGGGTGTGGCAGGCAGGTTTTTCGACATAAATGTCCTTCCCGGCCTGGCAGGCATGGACCATGATGATTCCATGCCAGTGGTCGGGAGTCGCGATCACGACCGCATCGACATCCTTCCGCTCCAGGATCCTGCGGTAATCACCATAAGCATCGACTTCTTTGCCGCCATTTTTTTCTTTGGCGCGATCGACTGCCTGGGAAAGGTGGTTCTTATCGACATCGCACACGGCAATTGTATCTTCGGAGATGTGGCCACGCCCCATGCCACCGACACCGATATTGGCGATGCGGATCTTGTCATTCGGGCCGATGCGCCCCTGGCGCGCCAGGGCAGAGCTGGGGATGATGGTTGGAAATGACAACACCGCGCCCACCTGGGCTGTGGTTTTGATGAAAGACCGGCGGCTGAAACGCCCCTTTGGTGAAAATATATCCATGGACCTCCTCCTTTCGATTTTCAGAGCACACAATCCGGCTGCAAAGCCGGATTGTGTGCCGAGCTGATGATGGATCTTTACAGTTTGGCTGGTGGAACCGGAATCGGGCCGACCGGATATGGTTTGCTGAAATCCCACTCCGCCGGGACAATCGACAGATCGGAACTCATGGCTTCATCCCAGGAGATCTTTTTGCCTGTGTAAGCCGACATGCGTCCCATGATGGCAGTCAATGTGCTCTCGGCCACCTGGACTCCCTCATTGAGATAGGGGCCTGTTCCACGGATGCTGTTGACCACATCGATGTGTTCCTGAACATAGGGGTCTTCGCCCTTTTCGCCCATATCACGGCAGCTGCTGCGCCCTTTGGTTCCGACAGCTTCCTCGAAAACACCTTCATCGAGGCCATTCCAGTGGCGGGAGAAGCTGATGACATGGACACCATTGGGATATTCGAAATCGCAGGAAAAATTATCCCACAGATCCCCGAACTTCTCCTCATGAGGCTTCCAGGCGCGGCCGCCCGATGCAAACACAGATTCCGGGTGGCTGTTCAAAGCCCAGTTGCACACATCCAGGTTATGGACATGCTGTTCAACGATATTGTCACCGCATACCCAGCAGTAGCCATACCAGTTCCGGACACGGTATTCGAAATCGCTCCAGCCCTCTTTGCGGTCAAAACAAAACGGCAGCCCGCCACACCAGTAGGCGCGCATGGCCACGATGTCTCCGATTGCGCCATCATGGATTTTTTTGATGGTCTCGACATATTCCTTCTGGTGGCGGCGCTGGGTTCCTGCGCCAAAGGTCAGGTTTTTTTCCTTAGCCAGCTTGGCGGCCTCGATCACCTGGCGAATGCCCACCGGATCGACCGCTGCGGGCTTTTCAGTGAAGAGGTGTTTCCCGGCCTGGATGGCGGCCATGATGTGTTTCGGACGGGAGTAAGGGAGAGTTCCTTCCACCAGGATATCGATATCGGTGGCAAGAATTTTCTTATAAGCATCCAGCCCGACAAAGCAGTGATCATCCTCAACCGCATAACTTTTGGCGGTCTGCTCATTTTTGGAGTTCTTGACCCGGTTCCGGGAAGCACTCAGGCGGTCCTCGAACAGATCGGCCATCGCGATCAGCTTCATGTTGGGGTTGCCGCGGAGCATTTCCATGGCAGCACCGGTCCCACGATTTCCGCAGCCGAGCAGTCCGACCTTCAGGGTATCCGAGTTTGTTTCAGCCCTGCCTGACTGAGAGGACAGGATCGTGAAACCCGCAGCAGCCGCTGCGCCGAGCTTGGCGAAGTCACGCCTGGTCAAACCAGTTCCTTTGTTTCCGGGCATTGTGTGCCTCCTCTGGAATGAAATGAAATACTGTGGGGGTCGCGGTATCCTTGGATATTCAAGGGGGCCGTGGCCCGATTCTCCACTGGAACTGCTCCAAGCTAGCACAAACCTTTTGAAATTGGGAAACCCCTCAACAGAAGGAGCCGAAGATTTTATCCGGAGGCCCGCAGGGGAGGCTGGTTGGTATTGCCGTTTTTGATAGTGAGGTGGGAGACCAGATAGCTCCGTGCACGCCGGATCCGGTTGATCAGGCGGAAAGCACGGCTGCCTTCGAGGCATAGGCGTTCATCCTCGAGTTCGCGCAGGCGTGCTTCCTTGCGCACCATGGTCCCCGGAATATAGCAGGATTTTATAAAGGCTTTTGCCATGCCTTCGACAATTTCGGGATGCTCCTGGAGGTATGGATCATGGGACATATCCCGCAGGGTTTCACGCGGGATCGCCCCGAACTGGGTCAAGGTCCACATGGCATTCCAGAAACGGTATGAAAGTTTTTCTTCAGCCAGAAAGGCATTCCGGCCGTGCAGCAGATGGCCATTGAATCCGCGTTCTTCAGCGATGCGTGTGATTTCAAAGTTCCGATAAAGAGCGAGGGGGTTCACCTCGTGAAGGGTGTAATCATCGGGGAATTCGAGCAGCATTTCGAAAGTCTCCCGCATGTTATCCTCGGTCTCCAGTGGGTTGTTTCCGATCAGGTCGATGACCAGCTGCACACCGATGCGGCGGAGAAGGTGAACTGTGTCGATAATGCGCTGGCGTGCGGTGCGGCGGTCATACATTTTGAGAATTTCTTCGCTGCCGGATTGCACTCCCATGACTGTGACAGTCCAGCCGGCGCGATGCAGGGCTTCGAGATCTTCATTCCGGCACATGGTGGGATGGGTGTAGGCAAAGAAAGGAATTCCGATCTCCTCGCCAAACCGCTTTGAAAATTCCTGCAGCCATGAGGACTTGAAAGTGAAGACGTCATCATGGAATTCGATGAATCCCAGGTTTGGGAAGGTTTCTTTCCGATATTTCATCTCACGGATGACATAATCGACACTGTGGCGGCGCACATAATTGGCTGAACCATACAGATCCCGGTAATTGGAGTTGCAGCAGAAACTGCAGGAATAGGGACAGCCCCGGGAGGTCAGTGTGGGGTAGTTGGTGTGCAGATGGCTGCTTGGCGGATAGACCCCCTGCTCGGCTTTGCCGGCATGGAGGTACCATTTCCCACTCTGCTCGAAATCGGTGAAAGGATAAACATCCAGGTCTTTCTGGGTGTGCCGGGGAGGGTTCTGGATGAACCCTTCAGGGGTTTTCACCCAGATGTTGGGAATGGATTGGATCGTGGTGCCGGCAGCCAGCGCTTCCACCAGATCGACTATCGCCTCTTCGCCTTCACCCTGGCAGACATAATCGGCATGTTTGACAGCCAGGTCTGGATTGATGGTCGGATCGGACCCACCCCAGATGATCGGGAGGCGTGGAAACTCCCGGCGGACATGTTCAGTCAGGACACAGACCAGCCCATGAAAATTGGACATGAACGAAAAACCGAGCAGGCTGGGCTGGAGTGCCCGGATATGGTCCAGGAGGGCACGAATGTCGCGGCTGTGAACACTGCCCGGGGGATTGTGATAGCCCTCGGGATCCTCGATCCCTTCGGTGTCATTGAGGGCTGCCATGTCCCGGAAGTAGGTGATCGATACCTCGTGCCCTTTCTGTTTGAGGATCGAAGACATGGAACGAACCCCGAGACACCACTCATCGAAAAGAGTCACAAAAGCGATATGGGCCATCCGGGTTTTTCTGTCAGGACCGGTGAACAGTCTCCAATAAAAATAATGTTCTCAGCGGATTTTCCCTTCAGTCCCTTCATCCTAGGAACCGATAGCGGGAGAGTCAAGAGACTTGATGGATCGAGAGGGTAAAGATCGCTGGTTCCAATCTGGAGGGCTGTGTTGAAGGCTGAGGATATATTAAGTTTTCTTTTCTTGTCTCAAATTCAATGTGGTTTTATGATCTCTCCCAATTTTCTGTTCTGTTGGTATGGCTCGAATCGCCTGAGGGTTTTCTGCACCAGACTCCGATCACCATATCGAGGAGGCTCAGGATACTGAATGGTTGTAACCGCACTGATCAATAACATCGCATTGATCGTGTCTCTGAGCATCCTGCATGGCGCTCTGCTGCGGCGTTTTTCTGAGACCAGCAGGTGGTACCCTTGCCTTTCCGGAATCCTTTTCGGCTCGGTGGCAGTCATCGGGATGCTGAATCCGCTGGTAATCATTCCGGGCCTGATATTCGATGGACGGTCGATCATTATCAGCACTTCCGGGTTTCTGGGCGGCCCGGTCACAGCGGCGATATCCGCTGTGATGAGCCTGATTTACCGTATCTGGCTGGGAGGGCCCGGGGCGCTGGTGGGGGTATCGGTCATCACATGGTCGGCATGTGTTGGTGCCGGCTACCACTTCCTGGTTCGAAGGAATCCCCACTTTTCCTCACTGCCACATGTCCTGATTTTCGGGATCGTGGTCCATGTCGGAATGCTGCTGCTGATGATTCTCCTTCCATCGAATCTGCGCATGGAGGTGCTCCAAAAAATCAGCCTGCCGGTCATGGTGGTCTATCCGGTCGGCACAGTCCTCATCTGCGGGGTGCTGCTGGATCAGATATCCTACCGGAAAGTCGATGAAGCGCTCCGGAGAAGTGAAGCCAGGTTCCGAGTGCTTTCCGAGAATGCGCCATTTGGTGTGACCCTGCTGGGAGGAGACCACCGTTTTCAATATATCAACCCCTATTTCACAGACCTGTTTGGTTACACCGCTGCAGAAATGCCCGATAAGCAGCACTGGTTCGATCTGGCTTATCCCGATCCTGTGTACCGTGAGCAGATCCGAAACATCTGGCTGGCGGACTTCGAGCGGGTCAGTGAGGTGGAAAAAATAATCGAACGCACTGTCCGTGTCCGCTGCCAGGACAAAAGTGAAAAGGAGGTATCCATTCGCACTGTATCCCTGGATGATGGCAGGCAGCTGGCATTTTATGAGGACATCACCGAGCGCAAACGCCTGGAAGACCACTATCGTCAGGCGCAGCGCATGGAAGCAGTCGGGCAGCTGGCGGGTGGGATTGCGCATGATTTCAATAATCTTCTGCAGGCCATCCAGGGGTTCACCGAGCTGGCCCTTTCTGAGCTCCCGTCAGGCCATGGGGCTGCGGATGACATGAAGGAGGTTCGCAAAGCTGCAGATCGTGCCGCGACACTGGTGCGCCAGCTGCTGGCTTTCAGCCGCCGTCAGACCATGCAGATGAAAGACATCGACCTCAATCAGGTGATCATCGATCTGGCAAAGATGCTGAGGCGTGTGATCGGGGAGCATATCGAGTTGAAAACCAGCCTCAAGCCGGATCTGAAGCCGATTTCAGCCGATCCTGGGCAGGTCGAACAGATTCTCCTGAACCTGTGTGTCAACTCACGGGATGCTTTGCCGGATGGGGGGGTGATTCTAATCGAGACTGTGGAGGTTAACCTCGATGAGGAGTTTGTGAAGGTTCACCCCTGGTCGCGGCCGGGTGATTATGTCGTGCTCTCGGTATCCGATGATGGGAAAGGGATGGCCCCGGAAGTTCAGGAGCGGGTGTTCGAGCCATTCTTCACCACCAAAGAAGTGGGCAAGGGAACCGGCCTGGGGCTGGCCACTGTGTATGGCATTGTCAGGCAGCATGAAGGCTTCATTCATGTCTACAGCGAATTGGAGCATGGGACCATTTTCCGCATATATCTGCCGACAGCGGTCCATTCATCAGACAGTGGACAATCGGCTGAGAACACAGGGCATCAGGATTTCATCCACGGGAAGGGAACTATCCTGATCGCTGAAGATGAAATCCTGGTCCGGGATCTCGCTGCACGGATCCTGGGCAACGCCGGATATGAGGTGCTGGTCGCTTCGGATGGGCAGGAGGCCTTGGATCTGTTCGGCCTGCATGGCAACCGCATCGATTTATTCCTGCTCGACATGGTGATGCCCAGGAAAAGCGGGAAGCAGGTTTATGATGAAATTCGAATTAAAAAAGAAAATGCACGCTTTGTGTTCAGCTCGGGATACAGCTTCGGAACCCTGGATGGGGAGCACCTGAGCGAATCGGGGGTGGTGATGATCCAGAAACCCTACAGCCCTCCCAGCCTGCTTCGTGTGATTCATGAAGCCCTGAACCCACCGGAAAGCCAGGCTTGAGGTTCCCTTTGGTCCGGATTCATTCCGGCAGTGTTATCCCCGAAGCCGGTTATTCTTTCCAGCGTCTGCACAGCAGCTCGATGCCTTCCAGCGCTGAGGGAATGCTTTCAACTCCCCCCTGATTCCAATTGTAGGCGCAGATGAAGCGGCAATCCCGGAACCGGAGAGTTTTTTCGAAATGGTCGGCCCACCCGGCGGCATCCTCAGCGGGCCACCACCACTCGGAGGCACCCCAGCGCGCCACCCCGGCCTGGTCCAGCTGTTTCCCCAGGTCTCCGGATGATTCGGGATCTCCCCAGTAGAAACTCCAGCCGGGGAAAGACCATTCATTCAGGGCAGCCCAGAAGGGCAAATGAATTTCGTATGGAGGGCAGACACCCCCCTGGTGGGTGAAAATTTTTTCACGATTTATGCCGGATTCATGAGCCAGACGAGAAAGGAAAGAAAGGTAATTCTTTGTCACCTGGGCGATGTCATCCCGGGTCAGAATTCCATGGTCTTTCAGGCCCGCTGTCATCACCGCCGCATAACCCAGCTGGAGCAGCCCGCCCGAGAGGCCTTTGGAGGCAGCCAGCCCGGTATGGGGATCCTGAGTATCAAAATCCGGCCATCTCTCGAAAAATGAATTTCCATCAGGATAAAAATAGGCATTATACCCGATGCTGGTTTCCCAGCCGACTTTCAGTCCCGCAAACAGGTGCTGTTTTTCAGCGGGCAGGCTGACACTCCAGTCCCTGATAACCGGCAGGAGGAGGCTCAGAGTTTTTCGGTTTTCTTCGAGAAATTGAGGGCTGGCCAGATTCGGTGCCGGGCTGACACGAATCTGGGTTCCCCAATTTCGCCATCCCCCTTTAACAGCCAGAGCCGGGGACCAGCCGGTCCATTCCACATTGAAGACATTGGCGGGGTTGTATCCCGGAGCTTCCGGATCCCACCAGTTCCAGAGATCCCGGCGCTCTTCCCACCAGTTCTGCCCATCCAGTGCGATCATGATGGGGACCCCGCTGTCCAAACTGGACTGGAAAAGTTTCTGAAGGCAATCGATCAGGACTCCGGAAGGAGACTGGAGAATCGAAAGGGTAAATGCCAGGCCCGGACGCAGATCCAGGTTCTGGGCATTTTTGAGAGTGTTTGCGAAGTCATGGAAAAGAGCTGGCCGGATCGAGCTGGGGTCTTCTTGCCGCCAGTCCCGCCCCGGCGACACATTGAACAGAAGATAACGTGGCTCGGCCTGCAGGGAAGGAAGGCATAAGAAAAGGATGGTAACAAAATAGATTTTTCCTGAACGAATCAGGCTTATCATGGTAAAGTCTCCTGGATGGCGCACAGCAATTGACCCGAATTGATTGTGAAATGAAGCGGATGCTCAAGCAACCGGGGTGAAGGAGAAAAAGGGGAGTGGATCCACACCCAAAAGCCACCATCCCCGACACCCCTGCCGTCATTCCCTTTCTCCCTTTGTCATTCCCACGAAAGTGGGAATCCAGAAAATTGCTCGGAGGTCATGGATCCCCGCTTTCGCGAGGATGACGAAAAAGGGGAGCGAGGATGACGAAAAAGGGGAGCGAGGATGACGAAAAAGGGAAGCGGGGATGACGATCAGTGAGGCAGGGATGATGTGGCAGGCGGACTGATCTCCCTCTCGCAAGGAACTCAGGTTTCATCTTCTCCTATGGCAAGCCGGATACCGCCTTGGTAGGATTTCGCTGTGCCAGATTTTCCATTTCAGAAAAAGACCCCACTTCAGCTGCTCCCCTTCCTGGCTGGGCTCTACCTCTTGTTCCTTTTTCTTCTACTCGGCAACCAGTCTCTGCCATTTCCCTTGAACGATTCAGATTTTCGGGCAGTTAACAATGCCTGGGGCATACCGGGGGAAAGGGTGCCGGATTCCTGGGTCGCGGAAGAGCTGGATGGCTGGCTGGTGCATTTCTTTCCTCAAAAACTGTATGTCCCGATGCAGCTTTCAAGGCGTTTCAGCATGGCACTGGCCGGGCTGGGGCTGGTGGTCTGGGCCTGGCGGGCCTTGGGTGCAGTCCCCGGGTTGTGGATGGCTCTGCTGGCGCTCGGATTTATGCCACTCAGGCTGTGTGGGATTTCCTATACTTCACAGGCTTTCGGTCTGGCTTTCTATATATGGGGGTGCTGCCTGATTTTCCCGGTTCCCTGGAGCAAGACAGGGGGTGTGGAGAATGCTGCCGGCGGATTTCTGCTGGGAGCATCTTCGCTGGCAGCTCCCTGGGCGTGGTTGTATTCCCTGGCAATCCTGTTACGCATCTCTTATTCCAGGCCTTTCCGATCCCGGTTGCAGAGGGGGTTCTGGTGGGGGTTGGTGTGTGGCCTGCTTCCGGGGCTGATCTGGCTGGCAGATGGAGGGAGAGGGGGCCGGATCGATCTGGGGATTCACCTTGAAACCCTGGTTCCAGGGAAAATATTGACAGCTTTTTATCTGATTCGGGATGGATGGGGTCTGCCTGTTTTCCTGCTGGCGCTTCTGGGGATTCGGGTGGCGGGTTCCTTGAAAGGATCTCCGTTGAGCTGGTGGGCCGACCTGGTCTGGCCCTTGCCGGTTTCTTTCTTGCTGGGTTATGGGGATTCGATCTCCCTGGCTCAGGCAGGCCCGGGGATCCTGTTTCTGTCGCTGGCAGGGATCCAGCGTGCCGGTAAAATTTTTGTCAATCGCACTGAACAGGTTGTTTTGCCAACCTTTCTGGTCCTGTTGCTGGCTTATCACATGTTTTTCGCGGGTCTCAGGGAAGTGCGTGACTGGCAGGCTTATGCACGAGAAAACCAGGGGCTGGCCGATCTGGTCCGTGAGAATGTTCCACCCGGGGCTTCGCTGGCGTTGTTCTCAAAATCCAGCCTGGTGGCACTGATCGACCCATATCGACCGGAGAGCTACCTGGTGGGAATGGTGCCCACACAGGAATTTAACCGTGGAATTGAGGATCTCGTACGGTATCTGTCACAAAGAATCGAGAGGCGAGGAAGCCTGTGGATGGCCCCCAAACAATTCAGGGAGGTGTTTGCCCCGGATGGGGAAGCCATTCTGGCCAGGCTGTGCAGACAGTTCGATTGTAAGTCGGTCATCGGACAGGACCAGGCGGAACTACTGGAAATGAATCTGCCCAATTCGCGGTAAGTTTGCCACACACCCCTTTGGATGACCGGAAGATTGAGGCTAATAAACCGCATTCCTGGCTTTTTGGAATAAACCAGGCTTGGATGGAGATCATGGGCACTTTCAGTAACTCATTGATTATGCAGAGGATATGTGGATGGTAGAGGATGATTTTGGCTACTGGCACAGGACATGCATTACTTAAAAGCAACAAGAATTCCCCTAGTACCCGTTTCAGAGTGCGGGGCCTGATTGACCCTGAGCAAGTGAGTCAGGCGCCGCACTCCTCCTCAAAACCTCGGTGAGCGAAAGTCAAAAGCTTTCGCTCTCTTTATTTTTGCCCCCTCCAGTTTGCCTGATCACTATTCCATCAGCAAATAAATCTTCGCCAGCAGGTAAAAACGCAGGTTTCGCCAGTAGTTGTTTCGATCATGGCGGGAGAAGGTTTGGACTGTTTTTTTGAAGGCATTCCGGCTCTCCTCCGGAAGCCCTTTTTCGCGATACAGAAGCCCCAGCTGATAAGAGGGTTCACAGATAGACGAATTGCGTGCCATAGCCCGTTCGTACCAATCCATGGCAGCGGTTATATCGCCCAGAGCTCGATAGCACTGCGCGATCAGCAGGTGAGTCTGGCCATAGCCTTCCTCGGAACGGATCTGCAGGGCGGTTTCGAATTGGTCCGCGGCTTCATGGTATTTTTTGAGGTGCAGCAGGGCGAGGCCATACTGCGAACGGCAGTGGGCGTGTTCCGGAAACAGATGGACCGCTTCTGCCAGCTCTTTTTCAGCATTTTTCCATCTGCGTGATGCGAGGTACATTTCACCCAGTGCGAAACGTGCTTCAAATCCATGCGGATTGATCTTCCCCGCAGCAATGCGTTGGCTGAAATATCTCCGATGGTTCAAAAAGCGAAAGAAGTGGAAAACAGGAATGCTGAGGTAAACCAGCAGAATCAGAATCGCTCCACTCGCCACCAGCTCGCCTAACCATTGAAACAGAGCCTGCATGTTGAAATCGCTTATTGCCAGTCAATCCGCAGAACAGCCCCATCGAATCCACCGGGCACAATGCACAGCAGGGTATCCGATTCTGAATCCAGTGTCTGGCGAACCTCGAGAGGTGTGGCCTGCAGGTGGGCCTGGGCGGAGACTTTGAATGGCTTCATGCCATGGCAGGCCAGGCGCAGGGTGGATGGTGTATTGTCGGGTGAACGCAGCTCGACAATTGTCCGGGTTTGGCTTTCTGTGGCCTGTCGAACCCTTGGACCGGCAAAGAGGATTCTCGATCCTTCCCGACCGGCCAGTTTCTTTTCGCAATCAAGGAACAATCCGACCGACTTAGGAGCCACAGAGGGATCTGTTAAAACCGGGAGATCCGGATGGAGCAGGTCGAGATACCTCCCTTTGAAGGAGTGTTCCCGGGCACAGCTGCGGACCGCAAGGAAGTTCCCGCGCCGGGTCTGATAAAGGTCGGGCATTTCCAGCGCACCTTCCCGGCCTGAAACCAGTGCCACCAGATCGAGCGCAAAAAGCCCCATCTCTTTCGAGTCGGCGAAGGAGGTTGCGGGCAGGCCGCAATAAAGCAGCTCTCCTTTTTCGATGCCGACCCGGCTGATGATGGAGAGGTTGTTGTTCCCTGTGAGGCTGTCATCGTCCGGAGTAAAAAGGGTTTGTGCCCCCTTGAGTGAATAAGCGGCAGCCGTTTCGCTTTCCTTGAATGGAATGGTTTTTTTTCTGTCAGGAGATACGACTCCTTTGACTGTCTCCAGAACCTGTCTGGCATCACCACGCGACCAGATCCCCAGCTGTTCCCAGAGGTCTTCCTGGGGGGAGTTGAATTTTTCCCGTGACCACCACTCATCGACCTGATCATAGGCATCCTGGCTGCCGACATATATCAGTTTGCCACCGGCCCGAATCCAGCGGGCAAGGCTTTGATGGATTTTCGGGGAGAGTGGTTTCTGCGCTTCATAGGACAGAATGAGGACATCGAACCCATTGAGAAAGTCGATATCGGAATGCCTTTCGAGTGGAACCATTTCGACCGGTATTCCCCTTCGAAGAAAGGGAACAGTCAGGCCATGCAGGGATTCCATGTGTGATCCCTCAGGTCCTCCACGCTGCCAGCCGAGGGTATCGGCGACAAAGAAACCGATCCGTGGCCCATGGGAGGGAGAGGATGAGGAGGGCTCCGGCGGGAGATCTCCCAGGTCCTGAAGGATCGCGAAGGCGATCATTAAAGCCCGCCGGTAGTCCTCAGGGCCGGGGGTTCCGGTGGCCATCTGATATCCGGGAAGGAAGACCCGGTCCGGCCATGGCATGACTTCGAAATCTTTCATCCAGGGGAACTGGAGCATGGCGACCAGGCACTGGTTGTACCAGCGGCGGTATTCATCCCAGGTGTACTGAGGGTCGTCTTCGACCGGATCGGCCAGGAGGTAGCAGGGGATGGATGTTCCTTTGACCAGGTGAGCGAAATAGGAGTACATCATGTAAGCTGATTCGAAGAAATCGTCATAACGGGACATCGGGGAGCCTTCAGCCGAAGACATGCCCCAGGCGATCGGGCCAGTCCAGACCTGGCCGACAAAACCATCCAGCCCTTTCCCCGCCAGCTCGAGGGACCTGCCGGAGGCATAGGTCATGCGGCCTGTGGCATGAGACATCAGGGGGTGGATGGGCAGCAGCATCGTGGTCCTTTTCCCCTGCCCGGCAGCACAGGCATGTGTGTATTCAGCCGCCTCTTTCACCAGCTCGAAATACAGGTCACAGAGAAGCTTGCTGGACTTGTAGTAGCTGTCGACAGAAGAATGGGGTGGCTGCCAGGGGGATCCATATCTCTCCTGCCAGATCTTTTTGAAGGCTTCTCCATATCCGCCGAAAACATGCGCAAGCGGTTCTTCAGGCAGAATGGCGACAGCATCGGCCTCAACTCCCTGGCGGATCTGTTCGAAAACGAAACGGGTCCAGCCGGGTGTGGGGATCATGTAGGGGCGCACACCGCCACATTCGACGACATTTCCATCTCGATCGAGTTCGGTTTCATCCAAGTGCGGCTGGTTGTCAAATTTTCCAGTGGTATAGAGGCGGTCGGCGTCGGAACCGATGAAGAACATGCGTCCAGCCGGGTATCCTTTATCACGCCAGGAGGCGATCGCTTTGCCGACTTCGGGATCGCCATGCCGGTGAACCACGAGGAAATCGACATCGAGAGCGATGCGTGCATCGAAAGGCACATTGGTCTGAAAGAAGGTATTTCCCAGAGGCTGGCACAGGGGATCTCCGGTGATGCACAGATTGAGGATCAGAGCAGAAAAACTGAACAGGGTCGATTTCATAGCAGGGAATCCCTTCGATGGAAATTGGTAAGGGTTACTATGACGCTGGTCTGTGGTTTGGGGTAGGGGAGAAATACAGGAAGAAAAACTACCCGGCAGATTTCTGTTGACTCAGAGCCTTCTCGATCCGCTCGATGATATCCTTGTTTTTTGTGCGCTGCGCGGCCTCCAGGATGGTGGTTCCGAAACGGGTCTTGATGGAGGGGTCGGCTTTGTGTGCCAGGAGCAGGTCGATGATATCTATCCACCCTTTTCGGATGGCAATCAGCAATGGAGTTCCTGTATCGAATGTTGAGAGATTGGGATCAGCCCCGGCTTCGAGCAGGATCTCCACCACCCTCAGGTATCCCTGCCCGGCCGCTGTATAAAGCGGTGTTTCCTTATATCGGTCCTGGGCGTTGGCATCGGCACCCCATTCGATCAGCAAGGCCACCTTGCTGGCATCCCCGATTCGTGCGGCATGATGCAGCGGGGTTCGTTGCAGCTTATCGGGGTTGTCGATCCTGGCTTGGTGTTCGAGGAGCTGGCGGACCATGTCGATTGAACCGTAATCGATCGCCTTGTGGAGAGGGTATTCACCCGAAGCGTCCAGCCCGTTGACCACACTTGGGGAACGTTCCATCAACCGTGCTGCACCCTCCAGGTCATCGTCAATGATGAAGTCAGCAAGTTCGGGTGTGGTGGCAATGGCAATAAGCATGACCGGAATAAGCGCCAGCAGGATCCAGTTGAAGAGGTAGAGTTTCCGCATCGTGGTGGGCAGCTTTCAGGGTTGCCGGATCGGTCCCTGGATGATTCCTGCATCAGCCATTGTACAGCCTCTCAACCCCCGGGAGGGAATGGGTTGACACTTTCTCCATGGAGTGGACCCAGCCTGGATAGTGGCCAGAAGCGCACAAAGGCTTTTCCGATAACGCGATCCACAGGGACAGGCCCCCAGTAACGGCTGTCGTAGCTGTTCTGGGAGTTATCGCCGAAAACCATGATATGCCCTTCGGGGACCAGGGTCTCCTGGTAGGTCTCTCCATTTCCCAGGTGGGAAGAATAACGGTTGCGAGCCATGAAGGGTGGATCGGAAATCTGCTTTCCATTCACCAGCAGATGCCCATCGGTTATGGCGACATGATCGCCCGCCACTCCCACGACACGTTTGATCCAGATCGGTTTGTCGGGATCATAGTTGGGGATCGTTTCAGGGACTCGAAAGACAACGATATCCCCGATTTTCGGTTCATCAAATAGATATGCCAGACGGAAAACAAAGACCCGGTCATATACCTTGAGGGTGTCGAGCATGGAGGGGCTGGGGATGTAGAAGGCTGTCACGACTGTGCAGCGCAGGAGAATCACCAGGGCGATGGTCAGAGTAAATGACCAGGCCTGGCTGTAGGCTCCCAGGCGGGACATGACATGGTGAACCACCCGGTTTCCGAAATCTGTTTTTTCCAGATATCGGGCGATGAAACTGAAAAACATGCCACTTAACGTGCGCCGGGCTGGCTTCTGCGGGGTTTCTTCCACTGTGATCAACTCCGAATGATGAATAGTGTCCTTTTGAATCGATTCCCTGAAAAGGAGTTGTGCTGTACGTTCCCCGGACCGAAGAGGGATATGCATTTCCTTTCTGGATCAACCGAACCATTATAGAGAGAACGACTGAGCTGTCACGAGGTTGAAAGAAATCTGTAATCCCTGAAACCAGATGATAAAAGAGAGAATAAACAAAAAAGCGGAAGATTTCTCTTCCGCCTTTACAAAGATCCAATGGTGCGGGGGTGTCTGGACGTTATCAAACAGATTTCAAGTTGATTTGAAGCGAAGTTGGACTGTCTGACACCAGGGCAAGTTGTCGCCCAGACCCCCCCCTCGGTCAAAGTTGTCTTTCACATTCATAATATAGCATAAGCAAACAAACTCGGAAAGGTGTCCATTTACCTGGCCATCCCACCCCCTAATCTGCATGATGGCCAGATAAATCCTTTCCGAGCAATAAAAAGCATGTCACATTAAAATTTTCGGGTCAAGAACTTTTTTAAAAAAACCGGTTAACTCAGGATTTATCCTTGATATTTCAAGGATTTTGAGAGGAATTGAATTCATCGAGCCAGGCCATCTGGATCGCTTCCAGCTTGGCTTCATTGGATTTGTGAATGTCATCCGACCAGTCTTCAAGTTCGTTGATCCAGTCCCGCAGGTCCGTGAATCGAACTGTCAGTGGATTTATTTCGGGGTGAGCTTCATGGAGAGCCAGAGCGATGTCTTCGATATCGGTCCATTTCAATGTCATGCTGGCAAGCATCCTTTCTCAGGGAGTCAAAGTGGCTGAAGCCGAAAGAATCGCAGGCTGATCAACTGCAGGACGACTGGATTTCAAAAAACTGGATTCAGGGACAGGATCCGATCCGATTTTGCCACTATCGATAATGTTTTCCATCGGGTCGATGGCCGTGAATTCACCATTTTTTTGACTGAACTGAAAGATCAAAGCGATATTGGTTTTATCGTTGCCGGCAAGCAGATCCGGATCATCCCAATTGATTCCTCCCTCATCCAGCTTGCCCCCGGAGCCAGCGGTGAAATGGTGGACGCCTGAGGCCGGGCGGAATCTCTGGTAAACATGATTGTGCCCACACACCACCACATCGACTTCCCCGTCGATCAGGATGGGTTCAATGATCCTTTTGAGCTGCTGGTCCGGCACCGGGTATTTTTTTGTTTTGCCATAAACAGGGTAGTGCATAGCCACAATTTTCCAGGTGGCTGTAGATCCATCCAATTCATTTCCGAACCAGTTGATCTGCTCGGGTTCATCTACGAAGGTGTTGCTGTCAAGAAAAAAGACCTGAACAAGATTATCGCCAAAGATCCGTGTGTAATAACGTTTTCCTTCCATATTCAGGAGCGGATGGTTCATCTGAAAGCTGGAAAAACCGCCCGCAACATCATGGTTTCCCAAGGTGGCAAAAAAACGGACACCATTGCGGATCAGGGCATCATAGGGCTGGGTGAAGCTTTCTGTAAAGAATTTGGGATCCCCCGTGAAAGAAAGGTTATCGCCGAGAAGGATGATGCCATCGAGTGGACGTTCTTCATCGATATGATAAAGGGCGGAGCCGAGTTGAACCTGGCCGCTGTCGCCAGTCCGTGTATCACCCATGGCGACCAGGCGGACCACCTGATCATCCGGTGGAGCCGGGTTAGTGATCAGGAGGGTGAAATTAAAGGGTCCTTTGGCTTCCTTAAAGACCACTTTGTGGTGCTTCAAGAGGTTGGTGGTAAACTCATACTCACGGTCACGCACAAGGAAAATGTGATATTCCGGGCTGGTTCGCAGCTCATGGATTTCTTCCTCGATGGGCTCAGGCAGAACAAAAGCCGGATAAGGGTTATCCCGGGTAGTCACCCACTCCACATTTCCACCGGAATAGAAGCTCAATCCATGCAGACGTGCATTGACCACCACGACTTCATTCCGGCCGACTGGAAGGTGTCGGCGAACCTCCTCCCATACGGCACGTGTATCGCGGTCGGTAGGGATCACAGCCATGACCAGCTTGGCGGTGACCAGAATCAGCACCCATACAGCTGGGTAGACAAGCTTTTTTGTTGGCAATGGAAAAGAGATCCATTCGGGCTTCCATGCGATCAGGCAGCGCGAGGAGGCGACTGCAATTGGCGCGAAAAGCGGAAGGATGTAGAGAGGGAGCTTCGAAGAGGCCAGGCAGAACACGAGCAGGGGAGGAAAGGTCCAGTCCAGCAGCAGCTCGACCCGCTGATCCGGATGCCGCCAGATCCAGCCACGCCAGTTCCTGATCTGCGGCCAGCGTTGCCTGATCTGAAAACACCATCCAAGAGACCAGGGAAGAGTCCCGAACAGGAGGATGGGAAGATAAACCACCAGTGCATCATGAAGGTCGGGATTGCGCTTATATTTTTCGGT
>JAANMT010001524.1_pt1 | contig 22434 bp, 9 predicted proteins | sample 7279711 | NCBI WGS metagenome assembly JAANMT01 (sample SAMN14094538, study PRJNA606508) | bioreactor metagenome | isolation source: A lab-scale SPAN reactor treating ammonium-rich wastewater day 1 | place: Ireland: Galway | collected 2017-01-16 | reverse complement strand
TCATGTTTGCAGTCTGTAAGCATCTTCGGCTTTCGATGGCGCGCACGAGCGCGGTCGCGGAGTTTTCGCCCTATCTGTGCCGCAAGTTCTCGTACTCCGCCTCGAGCAGTTCGAGTGCGGCGACGGCGTCCTCGACGGGGACGGGCGAGGGTCCACCGCGCGCGACCGCGTCCACCATCGCCCTGGCCTGCACTTCGTAGCCGCTGAGCGGGCCGACGTCCGGGGCGTGCGACTCCGTGCCGCGGTGCAGCAGAAACTGCGGCGTGCGGGCGAGGTCGAAGTCGGCCGTCGCTCGCTCGAAACAGATGACGTAACGAACGCGGAAGCCGAAGCCGGGCTGGTGCCCCCAGCCGCCCTCGGCGACGACCTGCGGCACGTGGTCGTAGCGGTAGATCGTCGTCAGGTGGTTGGTCGAACCCGCGCAGACGACCTCTCGCGGCGGGCCGAAGCACCAGCGGATGAAGTCCGCATCGTGCATGTGCAGGTCGATGATCGCGCCGCCGCTGCGCGAGTCGTCGGCGTAGAAGTCGGTCCACTCGGGGCGCGAGCCGAGGCGGTGGAAGGTCGCGCTGGTCACGCCGCCGAACTCGCCCGAGTCGATCGCCCGTTTGAGCCATGCCCACGCGGGCCAGAAGCGCATGCACATCGCTGGCGTGCAGAGCGTGCGGGCCTTCGACGCGGCCTCGGCCACGCGGCGCGCGTCCGCCGAGCGCACTGCCAGCGGCTTCTCGACGAGCGCATGCTTTCCTGCCGCGATCGCCGCGAGAGCGAGCGCAACGTGCGTGTCCGTCGGCGTGCAGATGCTGACGAGATCGACGCCGGGGTCGGCGAGCAGATCCTCGGCTCGCTCGTAGGCCCGCACTTTGCCCGGATCGAAGAGACGCTCGCCCGTGCCGCCGGTGTCGATGTTGCCGGCAACGGCGACCTCCCCTGCTCGCCGGCGCGGATCAGAGTCGGCGACGGCGACGACGCGGCAGGCGTGCCCGGCCCCGTTCGCGGAGCGGTACGCGGCCAGGTGCGTCCGCCCCATGAATCCCAAACCGATGACCCCCACACGGACGGGCGGCGTTTCGGACATGGATCAGCCCCCCACCGCCCCAGTATTGACGGGCACGCCCGGACCGCGCGCCGCGCTCGCGCTGCGCTCGTCGGCGAGCGAGCCGTCGTTCTCGCTCGGCCGCCAGAGGACGAATCCCTCGATGGCCTGGTACTCGGGCAGGCCGAGGCGGTCGTACAGTTGCGCGGTGGCTCGGTTGCGGTCCTCCGCCCGCTGCCAGAACTCGCGCGGATCGTTCGGTCCCGGAAACAGCGCCTTGTCCTTCTGCGACTGGTGCTTGAAGATGGCCATCCGCTTACGGTCCACCTCGCTCGGCGAGAGTGGCACGGCCATCTCGATCTCGTGCGGCTCCCACTCCTGCCACGCGCCGCGGTACAGCCAGACTTCGCAGTCGCGCATCCAGTCGCGCGATGCGAGGCGGTGCAGCGCGGTCGTGATCGCCGCGAGACAGACGCGGTGCGTGCCGTGCGGGTCGGAGAGGTCGCCCGCGGCGTAGACCTGGTGGGGCCGGACCCGTTCGAGCAGGTCCGACACGATGCGCACGTCGTCTTCTCCGAGCGGACGCTTCTTGACCCGTCCGGTCTCGTAGAACGGCATGTCGAGGAAGTGGATGCGGTCCGTTCGCACGCCGGAGGAACGAGCGGCGGCGCGGGCCTCGCACCGGCGGATCAGTCCCTTGATGCGCTGGAGTTCGGGCGTGTCGATCGCACCGGGCGACTTGCCGCGGATGAATCGTCGGACGCTCTCGGCCAGCGTCCGTGTCGCGCCGACCGCGTGGTCGAGGCCGAACTCGCTCGAAAACTCGGCGGCGAACTCGGCGAACTTCTCGGCCTCGTCGTCGAAGACGGCGATGTTGCCCGAGGTCTGGTACGCGACGTGAACCTCGTGCCCCTGGTCGCAGAGTCGAATCAACGTGCCGCCCATCGAGATCACGTCGTCGTCCGGGTGAGGGCTGAAGACGACGACGCGCTTCGGGAAGACGTCCGGAGGGTTCGCGTTGTCGATGCCGACACCGGGGACGAAGCGCGGGCGGCCGGGCTTCCCGCCGGGCCAGCCGGTGATTGTTTTCTGGAGGCTCTTGAAGACCTCGATGTTGATCTCGTACGCGCTGCCGCGGGCGGAGAGGATTTCCTGCAGGCCGTGCTCGTTGTAGTCCTCCTCGACGAGCTTGAGGATGGGCTTTTGCAGCTGCAGGGCGAGCCACGCGACGGCGCGGCGCGTCAGGCGGTTGTCCCACGTCAGGCCGAAGCGCGCGACGGGACCGAGCAGCCACGGTGTCTTGAAGCGCGTGAGCTCCGACGCGGCCGCAGAGTCTAGGACGAACTTCGCGTCCGGGTGCCGCTGGAGGAAACTGGCGGCGACCGCGGGCGTGATCTCGCCCTCGACGGCGCGGCGGACAATCGCCGCCTTGTGCTCGCCGAAGGCCATGAGCACGACGCGGCGCGCGTCGAGGATCGTACCCACGCCCATCGTGACGGCCTTGCGCGGAACGTTCCACTCGCCGAAGAAGTCGCTCGCCGCGTCCATCCGCGTGACCTTGTCGAGCGTGATGAGGCGGGTGCGGCTGTCGCGGGGCGAGCCTGGCTCGTTGAACCCGATGTGCCCCGTGCGGCCGATGCCGAGAATCTGCAGGTCGATGCCCCCGGCGTCACGGATGGCTCGCTCGTAGGCGGCACAGTGCTCGTGCACGCGCTCGATGGGAACCGTACCGTCCGGGACGTGCGCGCACGCCGGGTCGACGTCCACGTGGTCGAAGAGATGCTCGCGCATGAACCGCCGGTAACTCTGCAGGCTCTCCGGCGGCATGGGCCAGTATTCGTCCAGGTTGAACGTGGTGACGTTCGAGAAACTCAGGCCCTCCTCGCGGTACATGCGCACAAGCTCGTCGTAGACGCCGACCGGCGTCGCGCCCGTTGCCAGCCCGAGCACGGCGCGTCTACCCTCTTCCGCCCGCTCGCGGATGAGAGCAGCGATCTCGGCCGCAACGGCACGGGCGGCGGCAGCACTCGACTGGTGCACGGCGACGGGAATGTGCTCGCATTCGGGCGCGCGGGGCGTACTCGGTTCGGTCATCTCGTTCTCAATCTCCGCAAGTGGGCGTGGGCGATTCGCATGGCGGGTCTAGCCTACCGGCTCGCGGGAGTACGCAGGGCGATTGCACCTTCGACCAGATCGTGCGACCTCTTCTCAACGAATGCATCCGATTGTACGCCAACGACTTACGGATAGTCCCGGGTCGTTCGCCGTCTCCTCGTACAAGATGGTGGCCGCTTTCTCTCACGAGAAACACTTGAAGCGCACTCAAGGGGCGGGTAGGGTGCGAGAAGTCCGGGTGGCCGGGAGGGCCGTGAGCGGGTTTCGGCGGGTCATCTCACTCAGAGTTCGCACACTCAATATGTTCGCTCGCGGAGGCGTCCGTGCGCGCGCGGATCGGATCGACATTGATTGATCGTCTGCCTTGACATCCCGGGAGGGGTGTTCGTCGCACGCCCGCCGGGTCGCGCTGCTCGTCGCACGCGTCAAGGCGGCAGTGCGTTCGTCGCTCTCTGGCACAGAGCAGAAGAGGAAGGAAGGGGAACCCGATGAGGCTTTCACACCGTGGATTGCGGCGTACGTTCACCGCCGTCGTGCTGCTCGCTATTGGTGGGGCCGCCACCGCGACGCTTGGCCAGGTCGCCGTGCCGACCCATCAGGCCGGTCCGCCGCCGCGTGAGGCTGTCCAGCCGCCGCCCATGCCGACCCGGAGCGGGTACGTGCCGTTCGAGCAGTACGAGGACGGCTCGTTCCGCGAGGAATCGGTGGGCATGCGCCCGATCTTCGGGCCTCCCGGGGGCATCGGTCTGCCGGACGGGCAGCGCGGATGGCGTGAGGAGGAGATGCCGAAGCGCCGGCTGCGGCCGAACGTCGGCGAACTCTTCATCCCGAGCGGGTTCAACGACGGGCAAGCGCACGATGATACGGGTGAGTGGTCGCGCGCGCAGCCGCTCATGCAGAACTTCGAAGGCCCCGGCCCGAACGGGCTGACGCCCCCCGACCCCGACCTCGCCACGGGGTACGACTACGTGGTCACCGTCACGAACGATGACTTCGCCGTCTACGACAGGGCCGGCGAACTGATCTTCTACCGCGACATTCACGACTTCCTCGGCGTATCCGAGAACTACCTCCTCTTCGACCCGAAGGTGATCTTCGACCCGTGGAACGGGCGGTGGGTCATGCTCTACCACAAGCGTCGCACCGCCACACAGGAAGCCTCGCTCGCCGTCATCGTCAGCTCGAACAGCATCCCCTGGGGCGCGCCGGGTGCGGGCGGCTGGTGGTGGTACGACATCAACTCGGTGCAGGACGCCGGAACGAACGACGCGTCCTGGCCCGACTATTTCGACCTCGGGTACAGCAACACCGCCATCGCCATGGCGGGCAACATGTTCCGCTTCTCGGGCGGCTTCCGCTGGGCGAGGATGCGCTTCCTCAACAAGACCGAGCTCTACAACGCTCAGACCGTTTTCCCCGTCAGTTTCTCCAACCTCACCAACGCAGACGGCAGCACGACAGAGACCCCCCGCACAGCCAAGATGCAGTGGTCGTGGTCCGAGAGCGGGCAGAACGTGGACGCCCTGCTCTGCAACGCCCGCTGGGGCGGCGGCAACCGCGTGACCATCTGGAAACTCAAGGGCGCGTTCAACACCAACACGCTCACGCGCGTGGACACCGTCGTCTCCGACTACGCCGTGCCGCCGAACGCCGCCCAGCCGAGCGGGCAGACCCTCGACACGATCGACACCCGCCTGATGACAGCGGTCGTCACCGGCGACACGCTCGGCAGCAACGGCATCGAGCTCTTCACCGGCCATTCGATCGCCTGGGAAAGCGGCGCGACCTCACGCTGCCGACTGTACAAGTTCGACGCCGTCGGGCACGGGCTGGAGTTCGAGTCGAACTTCGGCTCCACCGGCCAGTTCTACTGGATGCCGTGCGTCGCCGGCGACTACTCCGGGAGCGCCTACTGGGTCTTCTCCCGATCCAGCAGCACCATCAACGCTGAAATCCGCTACGTCGATTACAACAAGGGCACCTTCAGCAGCGCGTCGTCGCTGATGAAGGCCGGCACCGGCAGCTACGGCGGCTTCCGCTGGGGCGACTACTTCGGCGGACAGTTGGACTGGGGCGACTACAGCGCGAACATCTCCATCCCCGGGCGGCCTGCCAAGGCCTGGCTCTACGCCGAGTACGCCAAGCCCGGAGACTGGGGAACCCACGTCGGCGCAACCAGCGTCTGGACGCAGGGCAACCTCGCGTCTGTCACGCCGTCAACCACCTACGTCATCACCGGCCCGGTCGGCGGCCCGTTCTCGCCCTCCAGCCGCGTCTACACGCTCACCAACAACGGACAGGTCGGCCTGGTCTACGAAGTGGTGTCGCTCCCCTCGTGGCTCAATACCTCGAGTGCGAAGGGCCAGTTGTTCCCCGGCTCGGCCAACGTCACGCTCTCCGTGAACTCGAACGCCAACTCCCTCGGCAAGGGAACGTACAACGCCAACGTCGTCTTCCGCGACACGTTCAACAACGGCAACTCCTTCAACCGTGCCGTGCAGCTGATCGTGCAGGCGCCGGACCTGCGCGTCGCCTCCTTCGACGCCCCCAGCGGGACGTTCTACCCCGGCCAGACCATCAACGTGACCGGCAGCTACGTCAACGACGGCGACTTCGCAACCGGGAACTACTCGGCGACGTTCTACGCCTCCACCAACACCATCATCTCGCCCGCGGATACGCCGATCGGTACCCGCAACTACAACAGCCTCCCGCCGGGAGGAACGCAGAACTTCTCCCACATCCTCACGCTCCCCTGCCTGACGCCGCAGCCCTACTACATCGGCGTCATCGTCACCGTGACGAACGACGCGAACAACGGCAACAACACCGGTGTTGACCTGACGCCCATCGACTACCGCCTCTGCCCAGCCGACTTCAACCAGGACTGCACCGTCAACTCGCTCGACTTCATCGCCTTTCTGAACGCCTACACCGCAGGGAACAAGAGCGCAGACTGGAACGGCGACACCGTCGTCAACTCCCTCGACTTCATCGCGTTCCTGAACGACTACAACTCCGCCTGCCCATAACACGCACCGGGTCGTGCAGGCTGTACAGGGCCGTCGCGCCGTTCACACGAACGCCGCGGCGGCCCTTTCTCCTGCGCGCGGTCATGCCGGAGGGATGGGGCGATCGTGCGGATCCTGTCCATCGCCGCCGCGTTCGGCCAACCGTGTCGCCATCGCGGCATCGGTCACGTGTTCAAGGTCCATCGCCGTCGCGTGCACGTGGTCGGGGCGCAGGCCCATCACGTTGACGAGATAGGTCTCCCAGAGCCTGTGGCTTCGGACGAGCGATCGAGCACGGGCGCGGCCGGCGTCGGCGAGGCGAACACCCTCCGACGTCTGCTCGACCTCCCCGGCACGGCGCGCGGCTCGAAGAGCACGCCGCGTCGCCGCCCCGGCGTCGAGCGCCCGCAGCACGTCCGCCGGCGCGACCGCCGTGCCTACGCCTCGCAACTCCTCGGCGCGGTAGAGGAACCCCAGCATGTCCTCGTGCGCGATGGAGCATGCAAGCCGAGCCTGGCGAAGCCGGCGTGCCAGCACGCCGTGCCGAGGCCCGAAAAAGGCCGCTGCAACGAGCAGCAACCCGGAGACGACGGTCATCATGCCCGCGGCGTTCACGGCGTTTGACATGCCGACCCACCCCGGCCCGAATGCAGCGAGGACATATCCCCCGATGCCCGAGAGAACCGCCGCGACCGCGCTGACGACGATCTGCGGCAGCAACCGGTCGGTCAGCAAGCGCGCCGTCGCGGCCGGGCAGACAAACATGGCGATGACGAGGATGGACCCGACGGCCTCGAACGACGCAACGGCCGCCGCCGCGACCATCACCATCAGGACGTAGTGAAGCACGCCCGCGCTGAATCCGAGCGACGACGCGAGCGCGGGATCGAACGCAGCCAGACGCAGTTCCTTGAAGAACGCGGCAATGAAAGCGATCGTGATGAGCGCGACGATGGCGAGCGTCCAGACCTGCCTGGGCAACGCCGCGAGCGTCGCCGCACTCACGAAGTCCGACCAGTTCTCGGGCGGGAACCAGAAGAGCGTTTCGAGCTGCCCGTGCAGGACGCAGTCGGCGTCGAGGTCGACGTGGCGCGCGGCCGCTCGCTCGATGAGCAGCACGCCGAGCGCGAACAGAACGGTAAAAACGACGCCCATGGCCGCGCCGGTCTCGACGCGGCCGTAGTGCCGCACTGCTTCGATGAGCGCTGCCGCCACGAGACCGCTCGCTGCCGCGCCGATGAACATGGGCAGCGAGTCGCGCGTGCCCGCCACGAGAAAGGCGACCACGATGCCAGGCAGCACGGAGTGAGCGACGGCATCGCCCATCAAACTGAGGCGACGCAGGACCAGGAAGTTGCCCAGCAGGCCGCAGCACAGGGCCGCGAGCGTGCCGGCGAGCATCGGCGGCAGGTCGAGCGAGACGAACTCGTGAACGGCGGGTGTCACGCTGCGCCCCCCTGCTGCTCGTCGTTGAGCGGGTGCGGGCTGGGCGGCGTGCCGTTGGTCGCGGGCAGTCCACACCCGCCCAGGGCGTCCTCGAGTTCCGCGATGAGAGCGGGGGGCAGTGCGTGCTCGACCTCGTCCGCCGAGACGTCCACGTGCGACGGCGCGGCGTCAGCGTACTCGATGAGATACCGCTCCCAGAGGCGGTGGGCGCGCACGATGCGACGTGCTCGCGCTTCGCCGCGCGGCGTCAACACCACGCGGCCCCGCGCGATACGGGCCAGCCCACCCGCTCGCAAGGCAAAGGCAACGGCGGGGCCGGGGCGGGCCTCGCGGCCGCCGTCTTCTCGTTCGACGGCGGCACGAAGAGCATGGTCAACCGCGATCCTTGCCCGAAGCGACGAGAGCCTGACGACCGACGCCAGCACGCCACGCGACGGCGCGAGAAGCAAGCTCACGGCAAAGCAGGCTCCGGCGGTCAGGACGATGATCGCGCCGGCCGGCGCGTTCGTGAGCAACGCCGAGATGCACGAGCCGAGGTATGCGCTCATGCCGCCGAGCGCGCCGGAGAGCGGGACCATCACGCGCAGACGTTCGGTCCAGAACCGGGCCGCTGCCGGCGGGATGATCAGAAGCGCAACGATCAGGAGCAGCCCCACGGCCTGCAGGCCGATCACCGTGACGACGACCAGCAGGCCGGTCATCGCGAGGTCGATCACGCCGAGAGGCCAGCCCTGCACCGCGGCGAACTCGCGGTCGAAGCAGGTGAGCCGGAACTCCTTGAAGAGCAGTGCGACGGAAGCGATCGACGCGAGCGCAACGATGCCGATGAGCGACGCGTCCCGTACGCTCATCGCCGCGGTCTGGCCGTAGATGAACGAGGCCAGCCCGCCCTGGTCGCCCGTCGGCATGGACTGGATGACGCTCAGCAGCACCACGCCAACGCCGAAGAAGACGCTGAGGACAGCGGCGATTGCGGCGTCGTCGCGCAGGCGCGTGAAGCGTACGATCGCCTGTACCGCGAGCACCCCGAAAACGCACCCCGCTGCCGCCCCGGGAAGCAGCACGCTCAGGCTGCGACCCTGCACGCCGAGCAGTGTCGCGGCGATGAACGCGCCGGCAATGCCCGGGAGCGCGGCGTGGCTCAACGCATCGCCGAGCAACGCCCGCTTGCGCAGCACAATGAACGACCCGACCACGCCGCCCGCTATTCCAAGGAGCGTCGCGCCGAACACGACGACCGCGGCGTTGTGCCCGGCCTGGAGCGTGAGCGTGCGCCACAGTTCGTCGAAGGTAACGCCCTCGGACGGCCATTCGGCGGAGCTCATTGCCGACCCGGTCACGGCTCACTCACCCCGCGCGGCGCGCGCCACGGCCTCGCTCGCCTCGTCCAGCAGCGTGAGCCGTCCGCCGTACGTCCGCCGAAGATTCTCGGCGGTGAATGCCTCGGCGACGGGGCCGCACGCGACGACTCGCATGTTCAGCAGCAAAACGTCATCGAAATACTCCTCCACGGACTGGAGGTCGTGGTGAACGCAGATCACGGTGCGTCCGCGCGACTTGAGCTCCCGCAGCACTTCGACAATGGCACGCTCGGTTGTTGCGTCCACGCCCGCGAACGGCTCGTCCATGAAGTAGAGTTCGGCGTCCTGCGCCAGCGCGCGGGCGAGAAAGACCCGCTGCTGCTGCCCGCCCGAGAGCTGGCTGATCTGCCGGTTCGCATAGTCCGCCATGCCGACGCGGTCGAGCGAGACGAACGCGGCTTCGCGGTGCGCTCGCGTCACCGGCCTGCACCATCCGATCATGCCGTACCGCCCCATGCACGCGACGTCGAGCGCGGAGACGGGAAAGTCCCAGTCCACGGTCTCGCGTTGCGGCACGTAGCCGACGCGACGCCGTTGCTGCCGGTACGAGCGCCCCCAGTACTCGACGCGACCCGCGGCGAGGGGGACAAGCCCGAGGCACGCGCGGATGAGGGTGCTCTTGCCCGCCCCGTTCGGGCCGACGATGGCGACGAGCGAACCGGGCCTCGCGTCGAAGTCCACGTCCCACAGCACCGGGCGCCTGTGATAGGCGACCGTCATCGCGTGGACCGAGAGGGGGCTGTCCGCGCTGTGCTCAGGCAACGAGGCGAGCGACTCGCCGCGAGTTCTCGGCGCATGGAGCGGGGACACTGGCTACTCTCCTCCCGCAAGCCGGCCGTTCATCCCCCGGACCGGCGCATCGCCGCCGAGCGCGCGGGCAATGGTGGTGACGTTGTGGTCAATCATGCCGAGATAGGTGCCCTCGTAGGTTCCGGGCGTGCCCATGGCGTCGGAAAACAGCCTCCCGCCGATGGCGACCGTCCAGCCGCGCGAGCGCGCGCCATCGATGAGCGCGCGGACGTTCCGGTCCGAGACCGTTGACTCGACGAAGACGGCGGGAATGCGGCGGGAGACGATCAGGGCCACGATGCGCTCGATGTCGCGCACCCCCGCCTCGGACTCGGTGCTGATCCCCTGGATGCCGACGACCTCGAACCCGTACCGGCGGCCGAAGTAGTTGAAAGCGTCATGGGCGGTGACAAGCACCCGACGCTCCTCCGGCACACTCGATAGCACGCGCCGCGCGTACTCGTCCAGTTCCCGCAGCGTCGCGGCGTATCGCTCGGCGCTGACGCGGTAGTGCTCCGCGCCGGCAGGATCAGCCTCCGTCAGCTTGTCCCGCACGACGCCGATGGCACGCGACCACGCCGACGGGTCCATCCACACGTGCGGGTCGTACTGGCCCTCGAACTCCTCTGGTTCGAGCAGGTCCGACTCGTCGAGCAACTCGGTGACCGCATGGACCTTTCGACCGGCGGTGGCGGCGCGGATCAGCGCGTCCGTCATCTTCCCCTCGAGCATCAGGCCGTTGTAAAACACCAGGTCCGCCCGCATCAGCGCGGCGGTGTCGCTGCGCGTCGCCTTGTAGAGGTGCGGATCGACTCCCGGCCCCATCAGACCGGTCACCTCCGCGCGTTCTCCCGCGACGTTGCGGACCAAGTCCGCGATCATCCCCGTGGTCGCGACCACTCGGAGCGGCTCACCCCCGCGCGCAGCGGACACACCCGCGAACACAACCGCCACAAGAACGAGCACGCGATGCATCAGCGTCTCCTCGGCCGCCCCGGGCGGGGCCGGCAAATGTAGCCAAAGCTACTGTAGCCCCGGCTCCATTCCGATCAAGCCCCCCGAGTTTCGGGCAGGCGAACGAGGCGGCCCGAACAATCGGCGAACGCGCGGGAGAATCCGGAGGTCGATCATCGCGTGCCCCTTCCGCTACACTGCCCGTCCACGTCGGCAACCCGGGGGCCGGCGCTGGTCGATAGACATGAACCGGTCGCGGGGACCGCGACCGGCTGCCCTGGGGGTCGGACGCCCCTGATCGGCGCCGTGAAGGGATTCTGTCGTTGTCGCCGAAACGCTCGCTCGAAGAACTGCCCACCCTCGCGTGGAGCCTCGATCCGCAACCCGAGATGGTCGGGGAGCGCACCGCGCGATTTCGTGCCCCGGATGCGCCGCAGCCGGTCCCGCCCTCGTTCGCGCTCGCAGGACCACTCGGAGCGAGCGGCCAGGTCGAGGACGCCTTCTCGCCTCGGCCCCGCTTCGCCCGCTTCGAGGATCGGCACCTCATCCGCGTCGAGACGGACCACTCGTGGAGTCTGTACGGAACGGGCGAGGTCGCAGGCCCGCTCCTGCGCAACGGCCGCCACACCATCGCCTGGAACACCGACGCCTACAACTACGACTCGACCACTCGCTCGCTCTACCAATCCCATCCCTGGGTGCTGGGCGTTCGTCAGGACGGCAGCGCGTTCGGCGTGCTCGTGGACACCACCCACCGCGTCGGCATCGACCTTGCCGAGGGCATCCTCTTCGAAGCCGACGGCTACCCGCCAGCGGTCTACGTCATCGACGCCCCTGGCCCCGAGGACGTGCTGCGAGAACTGGCCGCTCTGACCGGGAAGATGGACCTCCCCCCGTTCTGGTCGCTCGGATACCACCAGTGCCGCTACTCGTACATGACCGAGGAGGAGGCGCTGGAGGTCGCCGCGGAGTTCCGTCGCAGACGCATCCCGTGCGAGGCGATCTGGTTCGACATCGACTACATGGACCGCTTCAGGGACTTCACCTTCGACAAGGTGCGATTCCCCGACCCCGCCGGCATGGTGCTGCGGCTCGCGGAGCGAGGGTTCCGGTCGGTCTTCATCCTCGACCCGGGCATCGTCGCCGATCCCGCCGACCCGACCTACGCCGACGGCGTCGAGCGAGACCACTTCGTGCGCGATGCCGAGGGACGCGAGTATCGCGGCACCGTCTGGCCGGGCGTGTGCGCGTTTCCCGATTACACGCGCGGCGCGACCCGCCACTGGTGGGCCGACCTCATCGACACCTTCGTCACCACCGTCGGCATGGACGGCCTCTGGAACGACATGAACGAACCGGCCATCTTCGACGGACCCGGACGCACCATGCCGGTTGATTGCATCCACCGCGCGGACTCCGAACTCGGCGGCCCGGGAACGCACGCTCGCTACCACAACGTCTACGGCATGCTGATGATCCGCTCCACGAAGAAGGGGATGCTTCGCGCCCGTCCCGAACGCCGTCCCTTCGTGCTGACTCGCTCCAACTTCGTGGGCGGTCAGCGCTACGCCGCCATGTGGACCGGCGACAGCACCAGCACCTGGGACCACCTCGGCTGGACCATCCCGATGATCCTCAACCTCGGACTCTCGGGGCAGCCTTTCGCCGGGTGCGACATCGGCGGCTTCTCGGAGAACGCCGACGCCCACCTCTTCCAGCGGTGGATGGGCCTCGGATCGCTGCTCCCCTTCAGCCGCGCCCACTCCGACAAGGGCACGCAGCGGCACGAACCTTGGTCGTTCGGCGAAGAGTGCGAGCGCGTCTGCCGCCTCGCGCTCGAGCGTCGCTACCGACTCATGCCCTACCTCTACACGGTCTTCCGCGAGGCCGCCGAGACCGGCCTGCCCGTCATGCGCCCGCTCTTCTTCGCCGACCCGGCCGACCCGGCGCTGCGATCAGCCGAGGACTCGTTCCTGATCGGACGCGACGTGCTGGTGCGGGCGTCGCGCGACCCCGAGAACGGCTGCCGCGACCCCATGCCGCACGGCCGATGGCGTGCGTTCGAGCCGGCGAACGCCTCCCACCACGACCTGCCGGAACTCTTCGTGCGCGAAGGGGCGATCGTCCCCCTCGGACCCGTGCGCCAGTTCAGCGGCGAGAAGCCGCTCGACCCCATCACGCTCGTCATCTCGCTCGACCGCCACGGGCACGCCGAGGGCACGCTCTACGAGGACGCCGGCGACGGGTTCGCCTACCGTGAGGGCGACTACCTTCTCACGACGTACTCCGCCGAGCGCGATGGCCCGCGCGTGATCGTGGGCATCCGCGGCGCGGAAGGATCGCGTCCACGACCGCTCCGCGCCGCAGAAATACTCATCCTCCTTGACGACGGCACGGTCAGGCGCAGCGTGGGCGTGGGAGGCGACAACATTCCCGTGCTCATCGACCAGCCCCGCTGCTGAGGCCGGTCAGCGCCCCGGCAACCCATGAAAAACCCCCGCCTCGAGCGCGGGGGTGTTCGGGCAACCGGTTGTGCGCCGCGGTCAGTTGCAGCCCGCGGTGTAGAGATTGAGGAAACAGAGCACGTCCTGCGTGTTGATGACCGTATCGCCGGTGCAATCGGCCTTCGCGTTGCCCGACGTGTACAGGTTCAGGAAGCAGAGCACGTCCTGCGTGTTGATGACGGTGTCGCCGTTGCAGTCCGCGTAGCAGGCGGGAGGGGTGTTCTGCACGGTCCTCGCCGCGTTGATCCGACCGTACCCGTAGTTGATGTCGAAGCCCGGCGTGCCGAGGTCGTCGGCGTTGTTGCGCAGCAGCTGACGCACCTCCGCGCCGGTCAGGTTCGGGTTGCGCGAGTACATCAGGGCGACCAGGCCGCTGACGTGCGGCGCGGCCATGGATGTACCCGACATGTAGATGTAACCGGAGTTGTTCGCGTAGTTGCAGGAGATGATGTCCTCGCCCGGCGCGGCGACGTCGATCCAGTTGCCGTAGTTCGACCAGCTCGCGCGGTTGTCGCTCGCGTTGGTGGCGCTGATCGCGATGGCCTCGGGGTACGCCGCCGGATAGAACGGCGACTGGCTGCCCCAGTTGCCCGCCGCGGCGATCACGGGCATCCCGTTCTGATCGGCGTACTTGCAGGCGTCGGCGAGAACCTGTGCGCCCCCGCTCCCGCCGCCGGAGTAGTTCAGCGCGTGCGCGCCGTTGTCCACCGCGTAGTAGATGGCGTAGGCGATCGCCTCCCACGTGCCGCCGCCGCCCGAGTTGAAGACCTGCAGCGGCATGATGGTCACGTTCGCCATCCCCGCGACGCCCTTGCCGTTGTGAAGGCCCGCAGCGATCGTGCCCGCGACGTGCGTGCCGTGGCTGTGACCGTCCTGCGGGTTGTTGTCGTTGCTCATGAAGTCCCAGCCGCGATAGTCGTCGATAAACCCGTTCCCGTCGTCGTCGATGCCGTTGCAGCACGGATCGCCGGCATTCGCCCAGTAGACGCCCTGGAGATCCTCGTGCGTCCACGAAATCCCGGTGTCGGCGACCGCGATCACCACGTCGCGCGTGCCCATCGTGATGTCCCACGCCCCCTCGAACTTGGCGATCTTCGGACCGTACTGCTCGTTGTAACGAGGATCGTTCGGCACGAACGCCAGAACCGTGTGCCCGTTCGGCTCGGCATAGCGAACGCCCGGAAGCCGCGAGACGCGCTGCGCGAACTCGACCGGATCGACTCCCTCAGCGAGTTTCGCCACACGCACCATCGACAGCGGGTGCGGCTTCGCCGGATCGTGCTTCGACCACCGCGGATGCCGCGTCTCCTTCCACCCCACAACCTCGGCCATCCCCGCGATCATCGCCACCGACTTGTCGGTCGGGACGTGGTCGAACCCGATGATCAACTCGTCGGCGACGTGCCCGAGTTCCATCGGACCGTCCGCCATGCCCAGAAACTGGGCGGACGCAGCCGCGGGCACAAGACACGAGGTCAGACCGATCAACGCCATCTTCAACTGACGGTTCATCCCTGCACGCTCCTTCACTCGGATGACACTCACACTTCACGCACGAACCCGACGGGTGTGCGATCATCAACGTCCCGCACGGCGACAGACCACGCGGCAGGGGCACTGTACCACACCACCACGCCATCGAGAAGTGCCTTGTGACAGTCGCCGATAACCTCTCCTCGTATTCCGAGGGAAAGCCCCCGCTCGCCGCGTTTTGCTCCCGGAACAAGAAACAGGCCGGGACTTGCGCCCCGGCCCGTCGAGGTTCTGGTGCTGTCACCGGGGGGTCACTTCGGGCGCACATACCTCCCGAGGAGCAGGCTCGCGTTCTGGCGTCCGAGGAAGAAGTCGGTATCCAGCACGGTGTCGGCCGCGTTCGAGAGCGCGCGCCCTGTGGCCGGCAGCGAGTAGGAACCCTGCGATCCTGGGACGTCGGAGACGGAGTTCGCGGCCATGAGATCGAACTGTTCGCCGAACGGGTCGTAATCGCCGCTGATGCGCAGGCCGAGCATCTCGCCGACGCGGCGTCCGACCGCGGCGGTGAGCGATTGCACGAACCCGTCGAGCCCGTCCGGAGAGGGCGTGTAGCCGAGCAGCGCGAGCGACGGAAGGAACACGACACCCTCGTCGGTGCGCGTCGAGTTGAAGCCGTCGGATCCGAAGGAGAAGCCGTAGGACTCGGAGAAGAAGTCGAAGGTGCGACTGAAGAGCAGCGTGATGGGATCAACGGTCGTGGTGAGGAAGATCGTTGAGTAATCCTGGAACTCGAATGCGTTGGGGTTGGTCGAGAACCGCACGTCGAGGCCGACGACGTCGTCCGACGTGCCAACAACGCCGTCCGGACCGGCGTCGGCCACGGCCGAGGAGAAGATGCTGCTCAGGTTCGCCACGAGTCGAGTGGTAACGTAGTCGTTCACGCTCTGGCCGTTGGAGGCCTTCCCGGTGAAGCCGAGAGCGGCGGCATCGAACGGCCGCAGCGGGGTCGTGAGACCGCCGACCTGGAGCCAGTCGATCGTGCCGCCGTTGAGTTCGATGAAGACGTTCTGGAAGCGCTTGCTGATCTGCGATGCACCCTCCGTGACGACTTCGAGCCTGTAGTCGGTATTGAAGATGCCCTGCACGTAGACCGCGTATCGCGCGGGCTGGCCGGTGAGGTCGAGACGACCCGGGGCGACGAAGTCGATGAAGAAGTCGCCGTTCGCGTCGTAGCCGTAGGCGAAATCGCCGTTGCGTGCGAGCTCCCCGGGCGTGGACCCGTTCGGGCTGATGCGAGAGGGGGAGAACACGAGCATCCCATCGTCGATGTCGCTCGACGTGGTGATGTCGAAGATGCCGAACTGCACGCCGCCGCTGAAGTCCTCGAAGGTGACGGGATGGCGGCTGCCGAGGTCGGCGCCGAGTTCGTTGAGTTTGAGGGTGACGCGGACGCGAGAGCCGGCCGCGATCGGGTTGCCGCCGTTGAGGGCGTAGACGTCGACGTCCGGGACGACGTTCGAGGGCAGGCCGAACGAGCCGCGCGGCCCGATCGCCGACTCGACGTTCACGATCTGGCGGCCTGCGGTATCGGTGAACGCCGACACGGTGCCCGCCGCGTTCGAGCCGGTGACGAAGTCGTCCGCGGTGCCGAGGATGCCGTCCGCGCCGGCGCTGATGGTGAACGTGAAGTCGCCGATGACGCGGGTTGTGAGGTCGTCCGCGGTGCCGAAGACGCCGTCCGCCCCCGCGAAGGTGATGGGGGCAGGCGCGTTGACGAGCGGGTCCGCACTGCCCGCGTCGGTGAGGGCGCTGAAGCCGGAGTTTCCGTCGTCGAAGACCTCGACGGTGAAGTTGTAGTCGCCGACGCCGCCGGCCGCGGACGAGATGTTCGGCACGCCGAAGGTGTTGTAGGTGAGAACGTTCGCGACCATCAGGTGGTACACGCCGGTCTGCTTGATGAGGAACGCCTCGCCGAACGTCGCGTCGGTCTCCGCACCGACCGGCGCGGGCAGCGGGACGACGAAGTCGCTGGGCCCGAACGATCCTTCGACGTCCCCGTTCGGATTGACGAGGAACCGGCCCGCGAAGAGCGCCGATCCCTGCATCGCGCCCAGTCGCAGAATCTGGCCAGCCTGGAGCGTGATGCGGTAGAGGTCCGTGTCGTTGGGGAATCGGAAGAGGTTGGTGTTGTGGTCGGGATGGTCGCCGATCGAGCCGCGGAGCGTGAAGGGCCGGTTCGGTGTCGGCAGGCCGTCCGGCGCGTGGTTGTCGTCGAGGACGATGTCGAGATTCACCGGCGGGTAGAAATCGATCCGGCGGATCACACCGGTCGTCGGTTCGGGCACGAAGACGGTGCCGGCGAAACCGGGCAGCTTGTCGCCGGGGTCGCCGACGATGTCGTCCTGCGAGTAACGCTCGCCCGGCGCGACCATGCCGTCGCCGTTGCCGTCGAGCGGCGCCAGCGACAGCGAAGACCGCACGTGCGACGAGCTCAGCTCGAACCGGTAGACCCCCGGCCCGGGCACGCCGGCGAGCTGCGGGAGATCGCGCTCCGTGACCGAACGATCGAAGATCACCTCGAGCTGGTTGGCCTGCGGGACGTAGTTGAGGGTGTAGTCGATCCTCTCCACGAGACGGATCTCAACCTCGCCCGTGCCGCGCACTTCCGAGACCGACAGACCGGCGGAGAAGCTCGACGAATCCATCGGCTGGTTGAAGGTGAGCACGGCGCTGTACACCCGGCTGCGCTCGGTGACCGCGAGCGAACTGACCTGGATGGGCAGCGGCGTGTGCCTGGGGTTGGTGATCTGGAAGTTGCCGTTGTTGCGTGCGGGCGCGCCGCCGGCCGTGACCGCGCCGAGGTCGCCGGTGGAGGAAACGCGGTACGACTCGGAGTTGCGGTTGGAACCTTCGATGGCGCCGACGACGCTGACGCCGGCGAGAACGGACCGCCCGCTGGCGAGGGAGTCATCGCTCGTGCCGAAGTACCCGTCCGAGCCGCGGGTAAAGCCAGCCACGACGCTCGAGCGGATCATGCTGCCGCCGATGTTCACCGTGCCGGCGAACCCGGTGGTGGCACGGTCAGCGGCATCGCCCGTGCCGCCGACCTCGGCGTCGCGCCCGAGATCGCCGCCGACCATGATCGCGCTGTCGGTGACGTTGCCCGCAATGCTGACGGCGTCGAGGAAGTCGCGCGAGGACACGAAGGAGCGGCTGAGCGACGGCGCGGAGAACGAGCCGATCGCGGAGCCGGAGCGAACGACGCCGCTGCTCATGGGGGCGTTGAGGGTGATGGAGGTGGCGACGCGGTCAACGTTGACGTGCCCGCGCATTGTGCCGCCGAACGTCACGAACCCGGTGGTGAAGACGTCGATAAGCGCATCGCCGCGCTCGTCGGGGTCGGAATCGCCGAACTCTCCGACGACGCTGATGAAGGCGGCGTTCTTAGCGGAGATCGTGCCGTGGCGGAAGTGCCCCACGACGAGGGTGTCGAGGTGCTGTCCGATCGTCACGTCGCCCGTGCCCTCGTCGTTGCCCAGCTCGATGCGCACCGCGTAGTGATCGATGTAGACGTCCGAGTCACCGAAGAGCGTCGCCTCGATGCGCAGCAGGCCGATCGAGGAGAAGTTCGTCGTGACGACGTCGAAGTTCGTCAGCGCCCCGTTCGTGGAGGTGACCACCACCGCGGACCCCTCCGTGGTGCCGGAGAGGATCACGCGGTTGGTCGCCGAATCGAACGACACGCTGCCGGGGCCGGAGAAGAAGATCGTGCCGCTGTTCAACGACGTGGCGAAGTCCAGCGACCCACCCGAGGGCACCGGCGTGCCCACGAGCGACCCGGCGGCGTCGGGATGGTTGATGGGCAGCGAAGGACCAAGCACACCCAGTCGGCCGCCCGCCGTCGCCCCCGGCGCGATGCCTTCGCTCACGACCATGGACTCGAACACGTCGCCGACGACGTTGACCTCGCCGACGTACGAGACGCCAGGCTCGGTGCGGTCGTCGAACGAGCCGTAGACCCCATCCGGCCCGTGCCAGATGCCGGCGACGATCTTGGACCGGACCATCGCGCCGCCGACGTTCACCACGTTCACGAAGCCGGACTGCGTGGAGTCGCGGTTGGCGATGCCCCTCCCGCCGGGTCGGCCGTCCTGGCCGAAGTCGCGCACTCCGGCGATGATCATCGCGTCCATGACGCTGCCGCCGACGCTGACAGCGTGGATCGAGTCGCCCGCGGCGATCACGGAACCGGTCGCAGCCGTCAGTTCGTCGTTGCGCAGGTCGCCCCCGATGGTCAGGAACCCGATCGCGTAATCGGCCTTGATCATCGCCTCGAACACGGACCCGCGGTCAACAAGGACATTGCCGATGTTCCAGCCCGCAGTGATGGTCGGCCCCTGGATGGCCGTCCCCTGCACAAGCCTGGGCGGCAGCTGGTTGCGGAAGGCGTCGTACGGCGTGGCTGCGGAACGGAACGGGTTGACGCCCATGTCGCCGAAGACGCCGTCCTCCGTGCCGAGCACCTGCACGGAGAGAACGATCCAGTCGGCATGGACGCGGCCGTAGAAGTTGCCCGCGTTGACGACCACCGAATCGACGTGCCCGTCGTACGCGATGACGCTCGCGGTCGGCAGGAACGATCCGCCATGGATGTTCACCGCGCCGATGCCGCCGGAGTAGCTCACCACGCCGCCGGCGAAGTCGCCCGTGACGTTCACGGTCCCGATGCGCCCTGCCGCGTAGATCGAACCGCTGCCGAGGAGGTCGTCCCCGGGACGGTTCGGGACCAGTCCGAGCGTGACCGTGCCGATGGTCTCGCCGGCGCGAATGTCCGTGTACAACTGGCTGCCGGCGGTCACCGTGGGCAGCGCGCCGTGGACGACGATCATGCCCGGCTTGTTCCGATCGCCGATGTGGCGTCCCGCGGTGAGGGTGTTGATGCTCCGGCGAACGTCCGCGGTGATGCGCAGGTCGCGCGACGCCGAGAGCGTGCCGACCGTGCCCCGCGAGGTGTCCGTGGCGACGTGGATCGCAAGGTCGCCCTCGTTGACGCGGATCGTCCCGATGGGGCCGGACGAGGAGACCCTACCGCTGAAGAGCGTCCGCGCGGTGATGGTGTCGATCTGGCCCTGCGGCCCGGTGACCGCGAACGCGGTGTTGTAGATGTCGTCATCGACGGACACACGCTGCAGCGGGCCGGAGACGGTGATCTCGCTGGTCCGGATGGCCTTGGCCGTCAGGTCCTCGATGCGGCCGGCCGTGAAACTGCTGGAAGCGATCACGCCGGTCGCCCGGAATCGCGGGATGTGGTTGTTCACGTCGAGATCGACGCGGGTGAAGTTCCGCCCCGATATCTCGTTGTTGATCCAGCCGAAGACGTCGATGCGGATGTCACTGTAGTCTCCCGCGGACCCGAAGGTCGAGAGCCTGTCGAGCTCGCCGCCGCTCAGAATCTCGGCGGGGTGGAACTCCAGCTCGGTCCCCTGCGTCGTGCTGTTGCGGTAGCCCGAGGCCTGCACGCGGAAGATGCGCGTCCACGCGTCGAGGATCGAGGCGTCGAAGAAGCCGTTGTCGAGACGGACATCGTTGATGATGTCCGCGCGGATGGTGGAACGGAAGACGTTCCCGTCCAGCCCGTCGACGAGGTTCACGGTGCCCGTCAGCAGCAGCGGATCGACGTAGATGAGCGACAGCCAGAAGCCGTCCAGGAGTTCCGCGCTGGCGTGTGCATCGATCATGCTCGCGCCGCGGAGGCGGATCGTGCCGATGCCCTGGGCGTCGAGCTGGTTGCCCGGACCGACGGTCGCCGGCGCGGAGTTCCGTGCGATGATCGGCGCGGAGATGAACGCGCCGGGATGGATCGCTCCCTCCGCCGTGACGAGGCGGATCTCGTCGTCCGCGAAGATGCCGGCAGTGGCAAGCGGCGAGTGCTTGGTGTTCCGGATGCCCATCCCCACGCTCACGTCGCCGATGATCGTGGCATAGAGCACGCCCACGATGCCCTCGAACTCGCCCGCGGGGACGGAGCGGTCGAAGTTGGGCCGCACGCTGACCAGCGTGGCGTTCTCGTCCTGGAGGATCACGTCGCCGATCGAGCCGCCGACGTTGACGTTCAGCACGTCGCCCGTGCGGGCCACGAGGCCGTTGAGGTAGCCGTCGAACGGGCCTCCGATGTCGTCGAGGAACGCCGTGCCCGCGTCATTGACCACGTTGCTGACGGGGCGGTGCAATCCGCCGGCCCAGTCGCCGTCGATGCTGCCCTGCGAGATGCCGAGCGGCCCGCCGACGGCCGTGTTCTTCCCGCCCTGCACGCCGAGGAACGGTCCGATGAGGCTCGGCCCCCACGCGGGAACCTGCGTCCGTCCGAGGGTACCGGTGCGGATGTCGATCGTGTCCACCCCGACGACGTCGATCGCCACGATGTCGCCCCGCGGCGTCTCGTTCGTGATCGCCTGGAGGCGCTCGCCGCCGGACTGAACGATGCGCCAGACGTCCACCTCGACGTTGCCGCGGATGCCGATCGCCGCCGCGCCGTCAGCGCCGATGATGTTGATGCGGCCGATCGAGATGGGAGCGAGCGCATTGCCGCCGCCCTGATTGCCGGTCGAGGTGATGAGAAGTTGGCGGCCGCCGGTGAGATCGACCTGATCGATCTGCGCGATCGCGACGCCCTGGGAGACGTCGACCGGGAGGTACCGGACGATGCCGCCGAGCGCGCCGGTGGGCAGGCCGAGGATTTCGATGCGGACGCGCCCGCCGCCGTCATCGACGAGTTCGAGCGGCTGCCCGCCCCGGATCTCGACATTCGAGTCCAGGGTGTTCCCGACGTCGATGCGCGGGAAGTCAACGAACCGGACGTCGGAACCCGAACCCGTCGTCGCCACGACACCGCGATTGTCGCCGAGCCAGATGCCGATCTCGGGCGCGCCGGGATCGAACGCGATGTCCTGACTGACGAGCATCCCACCGACGGTCGATCCCGGCGGGGTCGTGAGGAGCAGGGTGCCGCCGAGCACGTGCGAACCGACACGGATCATGCCGATGCTGCCATCGCCGCCCGCGGTGCCGGTGATGACGTTCGCGCCCAGAGGGAACAGGGTCCGCTCGGTCTCGGATATCTGGTCGTACCCGACCGCGCCGCGGAAGTCGAGCATGGCGATGCGGCCGGCCACGCGCAGGTCCATGAAGATCACGTCGCCCAGCAGCCCGTCGTTCTGCGCGCCGAAGGCGGGGTTGAGGCCGGTGTGGAACTGCCCGAAGTCGCCCCCGATGACGAAGTTCACCGGCGCGGCCACGGAGCCTCGGACGTCGCGGCCGACCGTCACGTCGAAAAGCGTGCCCTTGACGCTGAAGGTGCCGCTGGCGAGGTTGTGCGAGAGCGGGTTGTCCTCGCTCACGCCGCGCGGGTTGAAGGTCTCTGTCGCCTCAATGTCGCCGCCGTTGGCGCTGGGCCAGTACCCGGTGCCGAAGCGGAACGATCCGACGTTCCCGTTGAGCACGGTCACGCCGTTCGAGAGGCCGCCCGGGATGGTGCCCGTGTTGCCGTTCCCGCCGCCGGTGCGGTAGGCGCCCAGAGTGGTCGGCGTGAGTCCGGTGAGGGTGGCGGCGTATCCGAAGCCCGTCTGGGTGTTGTCGTCGGTCGCCTGCGCGACGCCGACGCCGGAGACGACGAGGTAGTACACGCCCGGCGCGGGAGGATCGAACCGCAGGAACTGCGACTCCTCGAAACTGCGCGTGAAGCGGGA
>JAANMT010001519.1_pt1 | contig 22514 bp, 15 predicted proteins | sample 7279711 | NCBI WGS metagenome assembly JAANMT01 (sample SAMN14094538, study PRJNA606508) | bioreactor metagenome | isolation source: A lab-scale SPAN reactor treating ammonium-rich wastewater day 1 | place: Ireland: Galway | collected 2017-01-16 | reverse complement strand
TTCCAGTAATCCCAAGCCTTCGCGCAACGCGCGGACAAGTTCCGTCTGTGCGGGATTGAGCGAACCGTTGCGCGCGCGTCGGCGACCGCGAGTTTCGTCTATGATGGCGATGGCAAGCAGATCAAAGCCACCGTCAACGGGATCACCGCCGTCTACGTTGGCAATCACAATATTATCCCCTTGCGGGACGAAGTGAAGACGAAGTACTGCTTTGCTGGTTCCACGCGTCTCGCCGTCCGCACGGATGGGACATTGCGCTTCCTGCTCTCCGACTGCCTCTTCCGCGACCTGCCTTGAAACGTTGTATGATAAGGTACAATTATTTTAGCGGGGCATGGCCGCCGTTCTTTCCAGGATCGGTCTCCCGAAAGAATGCCTTCGGCCTGCCTTGCTGAAATTTAACCGTTCAGATCTTCAACACAGACAGGACCCGCATGAACCCCATTACCAAACTCACCTCTCTCGGCCAGTCTCTCTGGTACGATAACATCCAGCGCAAACAATTGGAGAACGGCGAATTCGAAGCCATGATCCGGCGCGGCGACATTCGCGGCGTCACCTCCAACCCGTCCATTTTCAACCACGCCATGACGAAGTCCAACGACTACGACTCGGCGTTGATCCCCCTCGCCTGGGCGGGCTGGGACGCGGAGCAGGTCTTCTGGCGTCTCGCCGTGGAAGACATCCAGAAAGCCTGCGACCTTTTCCGTCCCCTCTACGACGAGACGGACGGCGGCGACGGCTACGTCAGCATCGAAGTAGACCCGCGCTATGCCGACGACGAGGAAGCCACCCTCGCGCAAGCGCGGACGCTCTGGGAGCGCGTGAACCGTCCCAACCTGATGGTCAAAATCCCCGCGACCCAGGCCTGCATCCCCGCCATCCGACGCTCCATCGCCGCGGGCATCAACATCAACATCACGCTCATCTTTTCGCTCGAACGTTACGCCGAAGTGATGATCGCCTACCTCGACGGGCTCGAAGAACGCCTCGCCGCGGGACATCCCATTGACCGCATCGCCTCGGTGGCCTCGTTCTTCGTCTCGCGCGTCGACACGAAGATAGACCCCAAACTTCCCGAAGGCGCGCCCCTGCGCGGCAAAGCCGCCATCGCCAACGCCAAGCTCGCCTACGAAGCCTTCACCGCGGTCTTCACCACGCACCGTTGGGAACAACTTAAACTCAAAGGCGCGCGCGTCCAGCGCCCGCTGTGGGCCAGCACCAGCACGAAGAACCCCGCCTACCCCGACACCCTCTATGTGGACAGCCTCATCGGTCCCGAGACCGTCAACACCATCCCGCCCGCCACGCTGAATGCCTTCCGCGATCACGGTCACGCCGAAATCACGCTCACGCGCGACCTCGACGAGGCCCGCAGCGTCTTCGCGCAGCTCAAGACGCTCGGCATCTCGATGGACGCGGTCACTCACGAACTCGAAGTGGAAGGCGTCAAGACCTTCGCTGAAGCCTTCACGCAATTGTTCGCGGAACTGGACGAAAAACGGAAAGCCGCCGTCGCCTTGCTCGGACCCTTGGCGGACTCTGTCGCCCGGCGCTTGTCCTCCCTCGAAGCGGACGCGTTCTCCGCGCGGCTGTGGCGGCGCGACGTCTCCCTCTGGGCGGCGGACGAGGCGGGCCAGCGCGAGGCCGCGATCCGTCTCGGCTGGCTGGACTCTCCCGAAAAAGCCCGCGCCCGCATCCCCGACTATCAAGCCTTCGCGGAGGAAGTCCGCAACGCGGGCATTGACCGCGTCCTCGTGCTTGGAATGGGCGGCTCCTCGCTGACCGCCGAAGCGCTGAGTTCCCTGCAAGCGGCCGCGAACGTCGCCGCGCCGCTCTCGCTGGCGATCCTCGACTCCACCGACCCTCGGCAGGTGGCGGAGGCCGCGAAGAATTTCCCGCCCGAAAAATCGCTGTACATCGTCGCCAGTAAATCGGGCGGCACGGCCGAGATGATGGCCGCCTTCGACCTGTTTTGGAAGTTGTCCAACGGCGACGGCTCGCGCTTCGTCGCCACCACCGACCCCGGGACTGGCCTGGAAAAACTCGCGCGCGAGCGCGGCTTCCGCAAGATTTTCTCCTCCGACGAATCCGTGGGCGGACGCTACTCCGCCATGACCGACTTCGGCATGGTCCCCGCCGCGCTGCTCGGATACGACCTGCCCGGCTTCCTCGACCGCGCGGATTGGATGAAGAGCCAATGCGGCGCGGACGTCCCCGCGGCGCGCGACCCGGGCGTCGCGCTCGGCGCCGTGATGGCTGAGTCCGCTCTGGCCGGCCGCGACAAGCTGACGGTCCTGGCGGACGCGCCCCTGTCCGCGCTGGCGGGCTGGGTCGAGCAGATCGTCGCCGAATCCAGCGGCAAGGACGGGAAGGGAATCCTGCCCGTCGCGCTCGAACCGCTCGGCGCGCCCGAAGCGTACGGAAACGACCGGCTGTTCGTCTATCTGCATCAGACGGGCGAGTTCGATGCCGGGATCGCCGCTCTCAAAAGCGCGGGCCATCCCGTGGTTGCATTGCCCCTCGCCGATTATCACGACGCCCCGGCGGAATTTTTCCGCTGGGAGATCGCGGTCGCCGCGGCGTGTCATATTCTCGGCGTCAATGCCTTCGACCAGCCCAACGTGCAGGACAGCAAAGCGCGCACCAACGCGCGCATCGCCGATTTCCAAAAGACGGGCAAGCTCGCCGACGTGGATCTGGTGGACGTCCGCGATGCGAAGCCCGCGCTGGAGAAATTTTTGGCGCAGGCGAAGGCGGGAGATTACGTTGCGATTAATGCCTACCTGCCGCGCAACGCAGAGATGACCGAAGCGCTCCAGCGGATGCGCGTCGCCATCCGCGCGAAAACTCATTGCGCGACGACGGCGGGATTCGGTCCGCGCTTCCAGCACTCCACGGGACAGTTCCACAAGGGCGGGCCGAATACGGGGCTGTTTATTCAGGTTGTGTGCGACGCGGAAAACGACCTCGAAGTCCCGACGCAGGACTTGACTTTCGGAACGCTCATTCGCGCGCAGGCGTTGGGCGATTACGAAGCGTTACAAGCGGCAGGGAGGCGCGTCTTGCGCGTGCATTTGTCCAGGCCGGAGGAGATCGAAAGCCTGGTCGAAGCGCTGGCATAGTCCATTCAACTGATGGGGAAAACGATGCGCGCCATATAATTAGATCGCGTAAATTGAAGCCTCGCGCGGACTGGATAAACCGCTCGCGGCGCTCCTCGGACGAGGACGTGCCGCGAGCCGCGCGGTTACAACCGATCCAGGCTTTTCCGCTTCTTTTTCAACATCGAGTCGTCGAGCGCTTTCAGCAGCTTCAACGCCGCGGGCTGGTTTCCGAGCCAGCCCAGCAGCGCGGCGGTCACGGTCTGCGCGCCGCGGGGTGCGGGCGGCAGCGACAGCGCTGGGGAGAAGTCCACCGTTCGGTCGTCGAGGCGGAAGCGGACGCGGTCGAGGCGCGTCGCGTCGAGGGCCGCGGTCAGAAACGCGCGCAGGGTGTCGCGTTCAGTCGGGGTCATCCATTGCGGCAGGTCGGAGGTCGCCTTGAAGCCGCAGACCAGCGCCAGGTCCTGGAGCAGGAGCCGCTGTTCGACGGTCAGCGAATTGCCTTTGGCGGCGAAATACGCCACGTCGGGATCGGTCTGAACGAGCGGACTCAACCAGAGGCGGTTGACCGTCGTGCGGATGGCGTTGCGCGTCCCGGGCGTGGTGGGATTTTGGAGCAGGACCGCGTCGCGATGACTCTCCCATTCGCCCGCGACGTCCGGGCCGACGCGCAGCGCGTCGCACAGACCGAGCGAGGGGACGATCGGCGCGCCGCAGGCGAGGAAGTACGCGTCCGCGCCCATCGCCTCGCGCAGAACTTTCAGCCCGAGGCGGTACGCGGCCTCGCGCGGCGCCTCCGTGTGACGTTTGCCGCGCAGCGCGCCCGCGTAGAGAAAATCGAGTTTGAGATAATCGAAGCCCCAGGCGCGGACTTGTTTCATCAGCGCCGCCAGCCATTCTTGCGCGGCGGGATGGGTGGTATCCAGCGCGTACATCCACTCGCCCCAGTTGAACCCCGCCGAGGCGAATTTCCCCGCTTCATCTTTTAAAAACCAGTCGGGATGTTCGCGGAACAGCCGTGAAGATTTCGCCGCCAAAAGCGGCGCGAGCCACAGTCCCGCCTTGCGCCCGGTGGATTTTATTTTGTCCGCCAGCGCGGCCATGCCCGACGGGAATTTGTTGTTCGCCTCCCAATCGCCGAGGCTGACCTGCCAGCCGTCGTCCACTTGCAGAACGTCGAAGGGCAGATTGCCGAGACCGTCGAAAACCGCGTGGAGGATGGGTTCGTCAATGGCGGCGTAGAGACTGTACCACGAGCACCAGACGCGCGGCGCGGGCTTCGCGGCGGCAAATCCGAATCGCTCGCCGAGCGCTTGCGTATAGGCAGGAAAGGCGTTTTGTTCCGCGCCAAAGTGGATGAACCATTCGCCCTCGCCCGATTCGTACCAGCCTTCGAGTTGACTGCCGTCCAGGCGGACATGCGCGTCCATGCCGAGCGCGCCGAGGAGGACGATCCTGCCGTCGTCCATTTCCGCCGCGCCGACCCACGATCCGTGCGGGAGCGGCTCGCGGGCGTAGGCCGCGTCCGTTTGGAGGACGTGGAAGATGTCGGGCTTTTGAATCGGGAGCGGGGAGAGGTCCGTCCACGCGGCGAGGGACCAGGACTGCCATCCGTGGCGGTAAAACGCGCGGGGAGGCCGCGGCAGGTTCAAGGTCACGCGCGAGGCGGAGACGGTTTGGGAGGCGGGAGTCGAGTCGGTGATGAGGATGTCCATGTGGGGGATTATCCCGCGAGTTGGTTTTGCCCGCAAGTGACGCGCCGGTTGGGAAATCTCTTTGTCCGTGAACTGGTACAATTGAAAAACAACAAGGAAAAGCCCGATGGAACATGCCGGCTGGCGTATGTTGCACAGCGGTAGGAGCGGAGAATCTCATGCGTAAGGTTTTAATTTTCCTCGTCATTTGTTCGAGCATCCTAATGCCTGTTTCAGCGCGCGCGCAGGCGCCGACCCCGCCGCCGACCGCGACACCCGTGCCGATCTGCCCACCAGACCTGCAAAAAACCTGTGATTGGGGAATTGCCGTAACCCGGGAATATGGCATCTGGGTTTTATTATTAGGGGTCTTGCTTGCCATTATTGTCTGGATATTCAAAAGAATCCAAAAAGTGGCAGAAACGACCGCAGAAGGCGGTTTGAGTAAAGTTTGGGAAACCGCGGAAAAAGAAGATCGGTCAAAGGATCTGACCACGCGTTACTTGAGAAAAGCGAGCGTAACCTACGCGCGCTTCAAATTTCGCGGACTGCCGCGTCATATCGCTAAAAACGACGCCAATCGTCTCAGCCTTGACCAGGCTTATATATCCGTGCGGGTTCTTTCCGAAAGTGAAAAGCCAACCACTGAGAAGTCAGGCAAACACTCGGAGGCGGGCGAGTTGGTGGGCCATTTGGAGAAATCAGAGCCTGTGGTATTAACTGATGTTCTGAAAAAGAACGAAAACCGCCATCTTGCGATCATTGGCGTGGCTGGTTCTGGAAAAAGCACATTGTTGCAATGGGCAGGGCTGGCATGTGCCCGTTCGTATTTGGGCGAAAGGCTCAAAGAAGATCAAGAGGAATTCGTAAAAGCCCTTGGGGGAGGAAAAATCCTGCCAATTTTCATTTCCTTGCGCGCCTACAATGAGTATTGCAAACAGAAGAAGATCAATCGTTCAGCAAGATCTCTGCTCGAATTTATGGCGTCTCATTTTTCCGAAAATCAATCTGATTGCGAATTTGCCGTTGAGTTCTTCCAGGAAAAATTACGCGGACCATGCCTGTTGATGTTCGATGGCGTGGACGAGGTCGAGAAGGACGACCGCGCTGGTGTGCGTACCGCCATTGAGCATTTGCTGGTTGATTTCGAACATCCCAAATTGTATTGCCTGATCACGTCCCGTCCCACAGCGGCTTATATTTCCGATCAAATGCACGGATTCCGCCAATGTGAAGTTCAACTTCTGACTCCCGAACAGCGTGAGAATCTGATCCATTTCTGGCACAAGGCGGTATTTTTGGATGAACCGGGGGAAGCCGGGCGAAGAATATCCCAACTGATCCAGCGCATAGACAATGCCCCCAGGCAGGTGCAGGAACTGGCTGTCACGCCGCTCATGGTCACTATTTTTTGCATGGTTAGTTACAGCCACGATCTGCCCCGCCTGCGCGCGCAACTCTACGAAGATGCCGTGGAAATCCTCCTGACTGAAACCGTTCATCACGAGGGCGATTTTTATAAAGGATTGGAACAATGGGGCGGCATGGGTTGGGGAGCGCGCTGCCTTCGTCTGTCTTTTATCGCGTTCACGATGCAGAACAAGAAAGTCCTGGAATTGCCCGAAACCGACCTTGTGGAGTTGATCTGGGGCAAATTCGGCGTGGAGCGCGAATCCGCCCAGGAAAGCGCGCGCCAGTTCCTGCGGCTGATCGCCGAGCGGGGCGGCCTGCTGGAGTCGGTGGACGAAAAGTACGCGTTTTATACGCACGCCACATTCCAGGAATATCTCTCGGGCCGCTACCTTGCCCAGGAAATGAACGCCCGCGACCAGGAGTCCTTTCTGGCTGCGAATTTCATAGATGACCGCTGGCGCGAATCGGTCCGCCTGGCGGCGGGATATCTTTCCATCCGTAGTCAGGAGCCTGCCGACCGATTCGTGAAACTGTTGGCGGGGCTGGGAAACACGCCCGCTGAACGCGCCTGCGCCCTGACACTCGCCGGGGAAGCGTTGGTGGATATGATGGATGAAAGCCGAGTGCCGCAAACCGTCCGAGCGTTTACCGCAGTGATGAAGACCTCCTTCATTTCCAATCCTCCCACCATTGAAATACCGATCCGCCAGCGGCTGGGGCTTGCCCTCGGCGAATTGGGCGACCCGCGTTTCTCCATTTCGATGATGAACGGCACACGGGTCGTCCTGCCCGAGATGATTCCCATCCTCAAAAGCGTCTTTCGCATGGGGACAAACGAAGGCGATGAGAAAATCATCGCAGAACAAGGCGCGCAAAGTTGGGATGATGAAAAACCATCTCACCTTGTTTCTCTATCCGAATATTCCATCGGTAAATATCCAGTGACCAATGCCGAGTTTCGTTGTTTTTGGGAACAGGGCGGCTACGATCCCAAGGCAAACTGGTGGAGCGAAGATGGGCGCATATGGCGCACCGGCGCATGGGATTCCGACTTCTCGTGGCTTCCCAACGACGACTTAAAAAAACAGTGGAAAGAATGGCTGACGAGAAGACCGCTGGAATTGCGCGACCGGCCGTTCTGGTGGGATGACTCCAAATGGAACGCGGAAAATCTACCTGTCGTCGGAATTACCTGGTTCGAAATGGAAGCCTATTGCAATTGGTTGAGCCATGTCACATCCAAACCGTTCCGCCTGCCGACCGAAGCCGAATGGGAACATGCCGCGCGCGGCCCTGAAAACCTGATCTGGTCCTGGGGCAATGGTTGGGATTCGGAAAAAGCAAATACGGATGAGGCTGAAAAGAAACTTGGCAATACATCCCCTGCAGGGATGTATCCGCACGGAGCAAGCCCTTATGGCGTCGAAGACATGATCGGCAACGTTTGGGAATGGTGCCTGGATTGGTATGACGAAAACGAGTATCGAAATCGCAGGAATGGTGTTCAGAATCCACGAGGACCCAAAACCGGCCAGGCCCGCGTGCTGCGCGGCGGTTCGTGGGACGACCTTCGGAACCACGCCCGCTGTTCGTATCGCAGCTGGTACGGACCCGATGACTTCAACATCAATGTCGGTTTTCGCCTGGTCTGCTCCCCATCCATCTCTGAACTCTGATTCTCTGCACTCTGAATCTCTGAATCAGGGATTTCTCGCCGAAGGCGAGTCAATTTTTTTGAAAAAATGAACCTTCACGAACAGATCTGCGAATGGGAAAACCTGCGGCGGGCGTACGCCAACGCCTCGCGCGGCAAACGCGGGCGCGGCGCAACTGCTCCGACGAGGCTCAAATGATGGCTGAATGACGTCCTGCCCGCGCCGTTCCTTCTCCCCTCTCCCTTTGGGAGAGGGGCCAGGGGTGAGGGCCGGGCAAATATCAAAATGCCCGCGGCCTGGATACGCTCCCGCCGCGGGCAAATTCTTCCCACGTTGCCAATTTAAAAATTTTGTGGCATAATGCCGTCATCAAACGCGTGGATGGGAACGAGTACGTTCGTGGAACTGTCAGAGAGCCTGCAGATGGTGTGAAGCGGGTCAGCGAAGCGGACGGAAAATCCTCCCGGAGCGGCGAACTGAAATTAGTCGAATAGTCTGATAGTCGCGTGGTCGCATAGTCAGGTGGTCGCGTGGTTGGATGGTCAGATGGTCGGCGGAGAGTAGGCGAGACGGAGTCGCGCTTCGTTATCAAGGCGCGAGGTTGATGGACCTCGACGAGCGCCCAGCAATGGGAAGCAGAGTGGTACCGCGTGAGCCATGCTCTCGTCTCTGTGTGAGACGAGAGTTTTCATTTTAGGAGGGAAGAGAACAGAAAGTAGAGAGCAGTAACTGTTCTCTTTTCGTCTGTTCTCTGTTCTCCCTCCCTCAAGGAGATCGAATGTCATTTACATCAGTCAGCCCCAAACTCGACGTGACGGCGATGGAAGAAGCCGTGCTCAAAATGTGGAAGCGCGAAGACGTCTTCAAGAAGACCGTCGAGCGGAGACAAGGCGCGCCCGAATACGTCTTCTTCGAGGGACCGCCGACAGCCAACGGCAAACCGGGCGTTCACCACGTTTTGGCGCGGGCGTTCAAGGACATGTTCCCGCGCTACAAGATCATGCGCGGTTACCGCGTCTCGCGGCGCGGCGGCTGGGACACGCACGGCCTGCCCGTCGAGATCGAAGTCGAAAAGCGGCATGGGTTCAAGAACAAACAGGACATCGAAGCCTACGGCGTGGCGAAGTTCAACGCCGAGTGCCGCAAGTCCGCCTTCGATTACATCCAGGACTGGGAACGGCTGACCGACCGCATCGCCTTTTGGGTGGACCTGGAAACGGCGTATGTGACGTTCACCAACGACTACATCGAGTCGGTCTGGAACATCCTGAAAAATTTCTGGGACCGCGACCTGCTCTACAAGGGATACAAAGTCGTGCCGTACTGCCCGCGTTGCGGGACGACTCTCTCCGACCATGAAGTCGCGCTCGGCTACGACGAGGCGACCGACCCCTCGGTTTTCGTCCGCATGCCGCTGGCGGACAAGCCCGACACCTCGCTCCTCGTCTGGACGACGACGCCGTGGACGCTTCCGGGCAATGTGGCGGTGGCCGCGCATCCCGACGTGGAGTACGTCACTGTGGAGCGCGCGGTGAACGGTAAAAAGGAGAAGTTGATCCTCGCCAAGCCCCTGCTCGAAAAAGTCTTCCGCGGCGAGGAAGTGAAAATCGTGGACGCGTTCAAAGGCAGGAAATTGAAGGGACAGAAATATCTTCCGCTGTTCACCTTCCTCCCGCCCGACAAACCCGCGCATTACGTCGTCCTCGGCGATTTCGTCACGACCGAAGACGGCACGGGACTCGTTCACATGGCGCCCGCCTTCGGCGCGGAGGATATGCAGGCCGCGCTCGAATTCGACCTGCCCGTGCTGATGACCGTCCTGCCCGACGGGACGTTCATCCCCGAAGTGACGCCGTGGCGCGGCGTATTCGTCAAGGACGCCGACCCGATGATCATCCGCGACCTCGACGACCGCGGCCTCCTGTTCCGCGCGGAATCGTACACGCATACGTATCCGTTCTGCTGGCGGTGCAAAACCCCGCTGCTTTACTACGCCCGCGACGCGTGGTACATCCGCACGAGCCGCTTCAAAGAGCGGATGGTGGAACTCAACAAGACCATCCACTGGACTCCCGACCACATCCGGGACGGACGCTTCGGGAACTGGCTCGAAAACAACATTGACTGGGCGCTCTCGCGCGAACGCTACTGGGGCACGCCGCTCCCCGTGTGGGAGTGCGAGGACTGTAAAGACCGCGAGTGCGTCGGCTCGGTGGACGAACTCTCCAAATTCGCGGGCCGCGCCCTGAGCGAACTCGACCTCCACCGTCCCTATGTGGACGAGATCGCCTGGGATTGTAAAAAGTGCGGCGGCAGGATGCAGCGCGTCCCCGATTTGATTGACGTGTGGTTCGACTCGGGTTCGATGCCGTACGCGCAGTGGCATTATCCCTTCGGGAATCAGGAAAAATTCAAACAGCAATTCCCCGCCGACTTCATCTGCGAGGCCGTGGACCAGACGCGCGGCTGGTTCTATTCGCTCCATGCCATCAGTTCGCTGTTGATGGATTCCGTCTCGTTCAAGAACGTGATCTGCCTCGGGCTGATCCTCGACGGCGAGGGCCGCAAAATGTCGAAGAGCCTCGGCAACATCGTGGACCCGTGGGACGTGCTCAAAGTCCACGGCGCGGACGCCTTCCGCTGGTACCTCTACACCGCCACACCGCCAGGACAGGAGCGCCGCTTCTCTCCTGAACTGGTTGGCTCGGTGGTGCGCGACTTCACGCTGCTGCTGTGGAACGTCTACTCGTTCTTTGTGACCTACGCTAACCTCGACAAATGGAAACCTGAAGCGCAAGCCAACCTGCGTTACTCCAGCCTCGACCAATGGCTGCTATCGGAACTCAACGTCCTCGTCCGCGAAGTGACGGCGGGCTACGAGGAATACGAAGTGACGCGCGCTACGCGTCCGATCCAGGAATTTGTGGAGAAACTCTCGACCTGGTACCTGCGCCGCTCGCGCCGCCGCTTCTGGAAATCTGAGTCGGACTCGGACAAGCAGGCCGCGTACTCCACCCTCTACGCCGCGCTGGTGACGGTCGCCAAACTGCTGGCGCCCGCCATGCCCTTCCTTGCGGATGAACTCTACCAGAACCTCGTCCGCTCGGCGGACGCGGACGCGCCCGAATCCATCCATCTGGCGCGGTGGCCCGAAGCGGACGTCTCGCGCATTGACGAGACGCTCAACCGCGACATGGCGACGGTGATGAAGCTTGTCTCGCTCGGACATTCGGCGCGGCAGAAGGCGAATCGCAAAGTCCGCCAGCCGCTGTCCGAGGCTGCGTTTTCGGTGGGCAACGTCTCCGAACGGAAGGCTGTGGAAGCGTTCGCCGAGTTGATCGCGGACGAGTTGAACGTGAAGCGGGTCCGTCTGCTGGATTCGTCCACCGAGGCGGTGGCGCACACGATCAAGCCGCTGCCGAAGCAGCTCGGACAGAAATACGGCAACAAGTTCCCCGCCATCCAGAAGGCGATCCTGGCGATGGACGCGGAATCGGCGGCGCGAACGCTGATGGACGGCGTCCCGCTCAAGGTCGAGGCGGGAGGCGAAACATTCGACGTGTTGGGCGATGAGGTGGAGGTCAAAGCGGCCGCGAAGGAGGGCTTCGCCGTCGCCGAGGAAGGCGCGTACGTCGCGGCTCTCGTCACCGAGCTGACGCCCGAACTCGTCCGCGAGGGACTCGCCCGCGAGTTTGTCCGCCGCGCGCAGGACCTCCGCAAGTCTGCGGAGCTTGATGTGGCGGATCGGATCAGGATGTTCGTCGTCGCCAGCGAGGGATTGAAGGCGGCGGTCGAGGAGCATCGCGATTATGTGACGTCCGAAACGCTGACGGTGGATTTGCAGTTCATGCCCCCGCCCGCCGACGCGTTTACCGCCAGCGACAGTTTCGACGGCGAGACGCTGACGGTGGGGTTGGTGAAGGCCTAAAAACGAGAAACCCGTTTTCTTCAAGAAAACGGGTTTCTGATTTATTCGCCGTATATTTCCATCAGGCGCTGGTAGATTTCCCGGTCGTGCGGTTCGATGTGGGTGATCTCGAAGCCGACTTTGAACAGGTTGGGCATGATCTCGTCCGGCTTGATCCATCTGGGGCGTGCGGAGAAGAACATGAACAGTTTGTCCGAGACGTCGGGAGTGAGTTCCATGTGCAGGTGAAAGACCTGTCCCATCGGAAGGGAGGCGGTCGTTTCGAGTTGCAGGCCGTCCGCGCTGATGTCTACGAGATGGCCGACGGTCTCCTCGTTTTCGTCGTTGAGGACGCGCATGTAGAAGCCAAATTTTTTTCGCTGCGTGTGCCTTCGTTCGCGCATGAGGCGGTCCTTTACGGGGATTTCTTCAAGTATAGACCAGGTTTCGGTCCGGGGCAATAGGCGTTATGGGGGAACGCATGGCTGTAGCAAAGCAGGTAAGTTAGCGAAATTCGCCCACACTTGCGCCTGGCGCAAGCGCTGGTGTTCGCGCTATGCGCGTTCCATATCGCCAACTTGTCAAGCGACTTTGAGAAGGCCATATGGGGGAACGTCCGTGAAGCGCAGGCTGCCTCGGTCAGGCTCGTTTTGCGACAGAGGCCTTTTTTCCAACGGCGATCGCCCAAACTTGCAGGAATTTGAGCGCGCCGTTCCTTATAAAGGGTCTCATGCCTGTTTTGGAATCGGCGCCGAGGTCTTTCAGCAGCCTTTCTTTGAGCGCTTCCGTAACGCCGGGGGCGGTTCCTGTCATCTGTGTCCATCGCTGAAAATCGACCTCCACGTTCCTGGTTTCCAGCGTCTCTATCGCCAGGCCAGCGTCCGCAAATAGCGCTTTCATTTGGGTTATTGACAATGCGGCTGTATGGGATGGGTCTCGCGATCTTTCCAGACTGTTGTAGGTTTCTGCGATTTTTGGATCTTCGGGAGCCATCAGGTCAATGGCCGCCAGTCTGCCGTCTGGCTTGCACACCCGGGCCATTTCCCGAAGCGGGATTATGGGCTTCTCGAAATGATGGAGCGCCAGCCGTGATGCCACGAGGTCAAAGCGTCCCGTCTCATAGGGTAATCGTTCGGCGTTGCCCTCTTCAAAAACGATATTTGTCAGATTTTGCCTGGCCGCTTCCTCGCGGGCCTGGGCTAACATGGCTGGGGTAAGGTCAATGGCCGCGACCTCGTTGACGCGGGGAGCGATTGCCCGGCTGAGATGTCCCGTCCCTGCCGCGACGTCCAAAACTCGGAACTCCTTCTTCAGGGGCAGGGAATCCACGATCCAATCCAGAAGGTCCTGGCTGGAGAGCGTCAGTCCCTGATCTCCAAACCTCGCGGCTTGTTTTGAAAATTCTTTCCGAACTACTCTGTTATGGTCCATGGTCGCTCCTCCGCGTAAGAGACAGTTTCTTCAGTACACGGATGACGCGGGTTGCACGGATTCTCGCGGATAGAATCACTTAAGAAAAATCCTGTTTGTTCGTGCAATCCGTCAATTCTGTGTGCAAAAAGGAGTTAAGAAACACTCTCCAGGGCGTTTTCGAGATAAATTTGCAGCTTGCGAAAGGCGTGATCGGCGCTTGCTGCCGCCAGGCTTGCGCGCTGCGCGCGGGTTTCCGAGTATAAGCCTGTTTTCGAGAAGTTTGAGAAAACACCGTTTGACCTCTTCCAGAATTTTCATCATTCTGATAGAATATCGCCCGCACGCCGAACGACTTCTAAACGAAACCCTCGGCCTCCCAGTCGGGGGTTTTTTGTATGGTTGGTCTTTAATCGTTCGACCGTCAATCCGCTATTCCGACCTGACGTTTGCTTTTATTCAGCCTCGGTTAAATTTTGGAGCTACAAAATGCTTTCCCAGACTCTTCGGCCAGAAAATTATGAAACCATGACCATCGAACGAACCGACCTCCGCAACATCGCCATCATCGCCCACGTGGACCACGGCAAGACCACCCTCGTGGACGGACTCCTGCGTCAATCGCACACCTTCCGCGATAACCAGCAGGTCGCCGAGCGCGTCATGGATTCCAACGACCTCGAACGCGAACGCGGCATCACCATCCTCGCCAAAAACACCGCCATCACCATTCCCGACCCGCAGACGGGCGGACAGGTCAAGATCAACATTGTGGACACGCCCGGTCACGCCGATTTTGGCGGCGAAGTCGAGCGCGTCATGAACATGGTGGACGGCGTCCTCCTCCTCGTCGACGCGGCCGAAGGCCCCATGCCGCAGACCCGCTTCGTCCTCAAGAAGGCCCTCGAGATGGGACACAAAGCCGTCGTGGTCATCAACAAAGTGGATCGCAAAGACGCCGAGCCCGCCCGCGTCCTCAACGACACGTTCGACCTCTTCATCGAACTGGGCGCGACCGAGCAGCAAGCCGACTTCCCCATCGTCTACGCCGTCGCCACCACGCAGCGCGCGGGACTGACGCCGGATCTCGGCCCCGACCTGAGTCCGCTCTTCGACGTGATCCTGCGCCACATTCCCGCGCCCAAAGTGGACCTCGACGCGCCGCTCCAACTGCTCGTCACCGCGCTGGGCTATGACGACTATCGCGGCGTCACCGCGGTCGGGCGCGTCCACGCGGGACGCATCCACGCGGGACAAAAGCTGGCGCGCATCCAGGCGGACGGTTCCATCCTGCCCGAAGCGGCGCGCTACCTCTACACGTTCCAGGGCTTGAAAAAAGTGGAAGTGGACGAAGTCAGCGCGGGCGATATCGTCTCGCTCGCGGGCCTGGAAGGCATCGCCATCGGCGAAACTTTGGCCGACCCGCTGGAACCCGTCGCGCTTCCCACCATCAAAGTCGAAGAGCCGACCGTCCGCATGACGTTTGGCGTCAACACCTCGCCGTTCACGGGACGCGAAGGCAAGTGGGGCACGTCGCGGAAATTAAGGGAGCGTCTCTTTGACGAACTCCGCACGAACGTCGCCCTGCGCGTCGACAAGACCGACTCGGCTGAGAATTTCCTCGTCAGCGGGCGCGGCGAACTGCATTTGGGAATCCTGATCGAAACCATGCGCCGCGAGGGTTACGAGTTCCAGGTCTCGCGGCCGGAGGTCATCTACCACAAGGCGGAGGACGGCGCCACCCTCGAGCCGTACGAGGAAGTCCACGTGGAGACCAGCAGCGACACGGTCGGCGTGGTCGTGGAGATGCTCGGGAGTCGGCGCGGCAAGATGATGGAGATGCACGACACGGGTCAGGGGACGACGCGCATGGTCTTCGTCGCCCCGACGCGCGGCCTGCTGGGATTCCGCTATCAGTTCCTCACGTCCACGCGCGGGATGGGCGTGATGCACACCATCTTCCGCGGCTACGACGAAATGGCCGGGCCGATGAACACGCGCAACACCGGCTCCATCGTCGCGATGGAGGCCGGGACGACCACCGCCTACGCCTTGGAAAACGCCGAGCAGCGCGGTACGCTCTTCGTCGGCCCGGGCGTGGACGTGTACGAGGGCATGGTCGTCGGCGAGAGTTCGCGCGGCGCCGACCTGCCGATCAACGTCTGCAAGAAGAAGCATCTCACCAACACGCGTTCCTCGCGCGGCGATATGGAGATCCGACTCACGCCCCCGCGTTCGATGTCGCTGGACGAGGCGGTGGAATACCTCGCGGACGACGAACTGCTCGAGGTCACGCCCGAAAATTTCCGCATCCGCAAGCGCATCCTCGATACCGAGTCCCGCGGCAAGCAGACGAAGAAGGCGAAAGAATTGCTGGAAGAATGAATCAAAAAAGCCAGGTTTCTCGAAGAAACCTGGCTTTTATTTTTATCCCGAGCAGGAAAACGAGACCGGGTTTCCCATCGCCTCGCCCGCCGCGTTGAACGCGGAGACGCGGTATGAGTAGGTCGCTGCGGCGCTCCCGGCGAACGTCTCTTTATAAGTAGCGGTGTTGGCGGGTAGTTCCTCGACCATTATCCCGTCGCGATAGACCCGGAAGCCGGTCTCGTTTTTGGAGCGGTCCGTCCAGGTCAGCGTCACGGTGATGTCGGTGTTGACGCCGTTGAAACTGCACGAATACTGATAGTACAAGCCCGAAGGCGCCTGGAGCTCGCCCGCCGCGGCCGAGGTCGGGGCGGCGGGAGTCGTCGCTGGCAGCAGGTTCACGTTCCCGAAGGCGTTTGACATCTCGGCCGGCACCCAGCACGGCGCGGATTTTCCGATCTCCGTCACGATCCAATATTTGTTATCGGCGGAACGCGCGATCATCTGGTAGGTCGTCCCAGGCACGAGTTGGATCACGATGGTGTAACTTGTGCCGGGCCCCTCGCGGCAGTTGGTGTTCGAATCCACCGTCAGGACGGTGGCGGTCGGCGTGCCGGTCGTCGCGGTGGGCGTGATGCCCGGCTGCGGCGTCGGGACGTTTTCCAGCGTGGGCGTGGCGAGCGGGACGAGATTCTCCTCGGTGGGACTTTCCGCTGTGGGCGAGGCCAGCGGCGCTTGCGGGGCCGCCGCGGTCAGCGTCTTTGCCACCATAGTGGCGGCCTGGTCGTTGACCGAGATCGTCTCCTGCGGCTTGGGGAGATTGCAGGCTGAAAGCAGTAAAGCCATCAGGCTCAGCCGGACGATAAGTTTTTTCATGGCAGGGTCATCCCTTTTATAGCGATTTGGAGCGTTCCAGTAATGTAGACGAAGCCGGGCTATTGGATGTTCAACGATTCGATCAATCTGTCCAGACTCGTCAGGGCGGGTTGGAAACTGTTGGGCGCGGCGGAGTTGAGCAGGGACGTCGCGTCGTTGTAGTAGGCCGCGATGGCGTCGGGATCGTCGTAGCCGGGGAAGGGGAGGCCGCCCGTAGGCGGGACGGTTTCGGGCTTTTCGTTAATCGCCAGCAGGGGATGGGAGATGGGCAGGATGGCGAGGATGAAATATTTCCCGTCGCTCGTCAACCCCTGAAATTGATAGAACAGGTCGCGGTTGTTGACGGTGGCGTAATATTGACCGTACTCGACCAGGGAGCGGACGCCCGCCCCGTTCGCGAAGCGGACGACCTGGATCTGCGCGGCGAACAACTGTCCCGCGTTGAACGTGACGATGCGCGGCAGGTTGTCTTTGTTTGCGGCCGTCGTCCCATTGACGATGGCCTGCAACGCGGCGACGCTTTGGGCCGCGGCGTCGTTCATGGCCGCGTATGCCGGCGCGGGGTAGACTAGGATCTGCGCGTCGAAGAAGGTGTCGTATAACGCGTACCCGTCCAGTTCGAATTTGACGTGTTGGGGGATCTCCGACCCGCTCATCTCGTCCATGACCGCGGGGACGTTTCCCGCCAGCGCGCTGAAGGCCGCGTCAGTGGGCAGGGTGAAACTGATATTTTCAAACGAGACTGCCGTCCCGTTGACCGTCGGCGCGGACGTGGCGGTCGGCGCGGCTGCGGTCATGGCCTGCATCGTCCCGGCTACGAGCGTTTCCACGCTGGGCGCGGACGTGGCGGGCGCGGGCGGCTGCGCCGTCGCGCAGGCCAGCGTCATCGCCAGAAGCAATCCCACGATCAGAAATTTCTTTTTCATGCATCCTCGTTTTCGCGGCGGCGTTCTATTTCACGCGTACCGTTTTGCCGCCTGTCATTTTCTGCAAATCTACAGTCTTTAACTCGAAGATCGCATTGGGAGTTCCCGCCGCAGCCCAGACGGTTTCGTATTGCAGAAAATCTTCGTCGAGGTAGGTTTCGATTTTTTCGGGATGGCCGATGGGCGGGACGCCGCCGATCGCGAACCCGGTGACGACGCGCGCGAAGTCCGCGTCGGCCTTGCCGATGGTTTCGCCCGCGTATTCGGCGATGCGTTTCTCGTCCACGCGGTTCGCGCCGCTGGTGAGGACCAGGATCGGCTTGCCCGATTCCTTGCCGCGAAAGATCAGCGACTTGACGATCTGCCCCAGTTCGCACCCGGCGCGGTCGGCGGCCTCCTGCGCGGTGCGCGTCGACTCGGCGCGCTCGAGGACGACGTAATCGTAGCCGAGTTCCCTCAGCAGGTCTTGGATTTTTTGAGCGGAAGCGGAAAGTTGAGTCATGCGCCCAAGTTTAGCACAGGTTTGTTATACTTGCCGCATGACCGATCCCCAGCGAATCATCTATCAGACCGAAGCCGACCGCTATGAGGCCCTCATCGCGCGCGAGGACTATCAGGGCAACATCCTGCGGACGCTCGAACGGATCGTCCCCGACCTCGACGGGCGCGTCGTCCTGGACCTCGGCGCGGGGACGGGACGCCTGGCGCGGCTGCTCGTCCCGCGCGCGAAATTCGTCCGCGCCTTCGACGAATCCGCCGAGATGTTGCGCGTCTGCCGCGCCAAACTCTCCGCGACGGGACGCGTCAACTGGACTGTGGACGCGGCCGACCACCGCCGCCTGCCCGTGGACGACGCCTCCGCCGACCTCGTCGTCTCGGGCTGGAGCGTCAGTTACCTCGCCGTGTGGGGAGACGAACAGTGGCGCGCGAACCTGTCCGAGTGGCTGGGGGAGATGAAACGCGTCTTACGACGCGGCCGGCCTGTGGTCCTGTTTGAATCGCTCGGCACGGGACACGAGTCGCCCTTCCGCCTCCCGCATCTCGCGAACTTCTATCCCTGGCTGGACGAAGTCGGATTCCAGTTCGAATGGATCCGCACCGATTACAAGTTCGAGTCGTTCGACGAGGCGGAAAGTCTCGCGCGCTTTTTCTTCGGCGACGAGATGGGCGACCAGGTCCGAAAAAATAACTGGGTCGTCCTGCCCGAATGTACGGGCGTGTGGCGGTTGACGTTGTGACGCTCCCTCTCGATCGGCGCGAGGCGGGAAGAAGCTGACCAAAATGATTGACACTTTCCGCATATTGGTAGTATAAATTTGGACAGACAAATAGCCCTCGTTAGGCGAGGCGTCTGCGTGGCACATAAGCCATTGTCCCGAAACGTCGAGAGACGCCAAGGGGTAGACCAGGCAAAGTCGGCTTAAGGCTTTGCCCGAAGTGGCTGGGAGGCAGGATTTCCCTACGACGCGCAGTGCTGAAGCTCAACCAGTGAGGAGCCGCGCTTCCCTGCGCGGAGGAACGACGCGTGACGCCTCCTGGTTGGACCGGGAGGCGTTTTGTTCAGCCATGGATGGACAAAATTGCATGGCGGAAAGAAGGTGATGTTTCATGGACGCTGACAGCGATAACCCGGATAGACAGATTCTCCGAAACACAGTTTTCGCGGGAGCGTCTGTGAGCGCGCCTCCTCGAATTTCGATTCAAGGCGGGACTTTGTAATTGCGCCTTGACCTCCCAGCGGACTGTTCCTTCGGACTCGTTCCAGAATAGTTCTCGACAGGAGGCCGGCATGGCTTTACCAAACGATATTCTCGAAAAAACCGTCAACGACCTGACGGAGATGATCAAGTCGCACAATTTCAACGGCTTGCAGGGGCAGATCAAAAACTGGTCCGCAACCGACATCGCGGATCTAATGGAGCCGTTATCGGCGGAAAAGCAGGCGGTGCTTTTCCGCCTGCTGCCGCGCGAACTGGCCGCCAAAGTTTTTTCGTACCTGCCCGGCGAGCGCCAGGAGGAACTGCTCAAAGCGATGGCGACGGGGGAAGTAGCCAGCCTGTTCAATGCCATGTCGCCGGACGACCGCACCTCCATTTTGGAGGAGATGCCGGCCAACGTCATTCAGCATTTGCTCAATTTGTTGTCGCCGGAGGAGCGCGCCATCGCCTCCACCCTGCTCGGCTACAAGGAAGACAGCGTGGGGCGCATGATGACGCCCGACTTCGTCCGCCTCCGCCAGCAATGGACGGTGGAGCGCGCCCTCGACCACATCCGCCGCTACGGCCGGGACAGCGAGACCATGAGCATGACCTACGTGATCGACGAGGAGAACCGCCTGGTGGACGACCTCCGCATCCGCCAGATCCTGCTCGCGGCGCCCGAAACCCTCATCTCCGATCTAATGGACAGGCGTTTCGTCTCCTTGAAGGCCACCGATAACCGCGAGGCGGCGGTGGAGCTCTTCAAAGACACAGACTTGATCGCCCTGCCGGTGACCGATACGCAGGGCATTCTGATCGGAATCGTCACCGTGGACGACATCCTCGACGTGGTCGAAGAGGAAGCCACCGAGGATATTCAGAAGATCGGCGGCTCCGAAGCGCTGGACGAGCCATACATGAAGATCACCCTGCCGCGCATGGTCCGAAAACGCGCCACCTGGCTCATTATCCTCTTCTTAAGCGAAATGTTGACGGCGACCGCCATGGGCAAATACGAAAACGAAATCGCCAAGGCGGTGGTGCTGTCCATTTTTGTCCCCCTGGTGATCTCCAGCGGCGGGAACTCCGGCTCGCAAGCCTCCACCCTCATCATCCGGGCTATGGCTTTGGGAGAAGTCCATTTACGCGATTGGTGGCGGGTGATGCGGCGCGAGATCCTTTCGGGCTTGTCGCTCGGCGCGATCCTGGGAGCGATCGGCTTCATCCGCATTTCTGCCTGGGCAACGCTGTTCGGCGCTTACGGGGAACATTGGCTGATGCTGGCCCTGACGGTCGGCGTCGCGCTGGTGGGGATCGTGCTGTGGGGAACGCTGGCGGGTTCGATGCTCCCCATCCTGCTCCGCCGCGTCGGACTCGACCCCGCGACCTCGTCCGCGCCGTTCGTCGCCACGCTGGTGGACGTCTCCGGGCTGGTCATTTACTTCTCGGTGGCCTCGGTGATCCTGCGCGGCACATTGCTTTAACCGCGAGCCTTCGCGGTCAGCGCGGTTTAAATCCATTCCTTGCCGCCAGCGCGAATCCCGCCGCGGCCAGCGCCGCGCTGGCGCCCACGAAGATCCACTTGCCCATTCGGAAGACCGTCAACATCCACGCCAGCGGGACGGATCGTTCGGGCCACAAAGCGAGCATGGCGACGATGCACAAATTCTCCAGCAGGTCGAGCGACCACGCGCCGAGGGGCGTCACATTTAAAATTCGCATCTTGTCGCCACGCGCAAACCCGCGCTGGAACAGCCACGAGATCAGCAGCCCGAGCGCCAGCGTGTATAAAATCGGGTGCAGGATATCCAGCGTCAATTCCGAACCGAGATAAAACAGGCGCGCGCGTTCGTCGTAACGTTCGAGCCGCGCGAACGTCTCGCTGGGCGCGGAAAAAAACAGGAGGTCCAGCGGCGGTTCGGGAGACGCGGCGCCGCCCGCCAGTTTTCCAGCGAGCGGCATGATGAATCCCATGAAGGCCAAATCCAGCGCCGCCAGCGTCAACGCCAGCCAGCCTTTGGCCCACGAATAAAATCGGTTCGAAATCGCGTGCAGCATTCTGCCTCCGTCAAAGTTGGTCTGCGCGCCGGGCAAAAAGCGCGCTCCCTGTATAATCGGGACATGCTCAATTATCGCGCCGAAGGCGACGGCCCGCCGATCCTGCTTTTGCACGGCTTTGGAATTTCCTTTAACATTTGGACTGAACTGATTCCCCTTCTGCGCGGACGTTTCTCGCTCGTGACGGTCGAACTGCCGGGCATCGGACTCTCCCCCCTCCCGCCTCTTTCCTACCCCTATCTGGCCGCGGCCGTAGACGCGTTGGACTCCCTGCGAGTCTCTCTCGCCATCCCGCGCTGGGACGTCCTCTCCTACTCCTCGGGGACGCGCGTCGCCGAAGCCTATCTGCAAACGCACGCGGACCGCGTCAAGCGCGCCGTCTTCCTCGCTCCGGCTTATACGACCAAAGGCAAGGCATTCGGTCTGCGCGTAGCCAGTACAATTGATGCGCGCTTTCCCGCGCTGGGAGATTGGACGCTTTCGGGCGCGCGTCTTCGCTTCTTGATTCGCCTGCTGGGATTCAACCTGCGCGCCGACCCTTCTGTGGACGCGTGGTTCTCGGAGATCTCCTCCCAGCCCCGCGAGATTCTCAAAGCGACGCTGCGTTCCCTGCCGGGGTTTGGGGCGCGTCCGTTCGCGGTCCCCGCCAATGTCCCCGCGCTCTTTGTCTGGGGCAGCGAAGACTTGATCACGAAAACGCCGCGCCGCCCGTCCGCGCGCGACGTCGTCATCCCCGCCACCCATGCCATGCCGCAGTCGCGGGCGCGCGAGGTGGGGGAGATTTTGCTGTCGTACCTGGAATAGCGCGCCTTCACTCGAAGAAGGCGGACATCAGGTTGGCGCGCCAGGCGATGTTTTTCAGCGGGATGAGCGTGAAGAGTTTGCAGATGAAGAGATGGGACGTGTACCCGCTGGGATGCGTCATCCCCAGCGTGGCGCACAGGGTTTGGAACTCGGCGGAATCGCCCCACAGAAGCGAGGGCGCCAGCGTGCGGACGTATAACGCCAGCGCCAGAATCCCGATGGCGAGGGAGATGAGCAGGTCGGCGCGTTTGATGGGTTTCATTCCCCCCAAGTCTATCTCAACGACGCGTCTTTGGGGAGGCGTTGTTTCAGGACGCCGTATCGGGCGCAATCGGGACCAGGTCGTATATCAGCATCTCGTCCGTGCCGTGCGTGGACTCCGCCAGGATTTCGCCGTTTGGATCCACGATCATCGCGCCGCCGAACGACGCTTCAGGTTCAGACGGGTTTTCGAGCAGGTTGACGATCAATCCAGTCGCGCCAGTTTTTTTGACTTCATCGGCATAGGCTTGCCGTTCTTCCCTCAACCATCTTTCCAAATCGGGCGATTTGCCGTCGAAACTTCGCGCCAGCGGAAGGATTAAGGCGTCCAACCGTTTGTCG
>JAANMT010001518.1_pt1 | contig 22516 bp, 25 predicted proteins | sample 7279711 | NCBI WGS metagenome assembly JAANMT01 (sample SAMN14094538, study PRJNA606508) | bioreactor metagenome | isolation source: A lab-scale SPAN reactor treating ammonium-rich wastewater day 1 | place: Ireland: Galway | collected 2017-01-16 | reverse complement strand
CTCGCCTTCGGCATCGGCACGTCGGAGGTGGAGCACGTGCTGGCGACGCAGACGCTGCTGCAGAAGCCGGCGAAGAACATGCGCGTGCTGGTCGAGGGCAACCTCGCCTTCGGCTGCACCGCCAAGGACATCATCCTCGCCATCATCGGCCGCATCGGCACGGCGGGCGGCACCGGGCACGTGATCGAGTACGCGGGCGACGCCATCCGCGCGCTCGACATGGCCGGGCGCATGACCGTGTGCAACATGTCGATCGAGGGCGGCGCCCGCGCCGGCATGGTGGCGCCGGACGAGACCACCTTCGAGTATATCCGCCGTACGCCGAACGGCCCGAAGGGCGAGGCGTTCGAGCGCGCCCTCGCCTGGTGGCGCACCCTGCCGAGCGATCCCGGCGCGCGCTTCGACAAGGATGTGCGCCTGAACGCGCACGAGATCGCGCCGCAGATGACCTGGGGCACCAACCCGGAGGCGGTGCTGCCGATCACCGGCGCGGTGCCGAACCCGGAGGACGAGGCCGACGAGGCGAAGCGCGCGCAGATGCGCCGCATGGTCGAGTACATGGGCCTGACGCCGGGCCAGCGGCTGACCGATCTCAAGGTCGATGTCGTCTTCATCGGCTCCTGCACCAACAGCCGGATCGAGGACATCCGCGCCGCCGCCGCCATCGTGCAGGGCCGCAAGGTCGCCGAGGGCGTCCGCGCAATGGTCGTCCCCGGCTCCGGCCTGGTGAAGAAGCAGGCGGAGGCCAAGGGGCTCGACCGCATCCTGAGCGAGGCCGGGTTCGAGTGGCGCGAGGCCGGCTGCTCGATGTGCCTGGGCATGAACCCGGACATCCTGGCGCCGGGCGAGCGCTGCGCGAGCACCTCCAACCGTAACTTCGAGGGGCGGCAGGGGCGCGGCGGACGCACCCACCTGGTGAGCCCGCAGATGGCCGCCGCTGCTGCCATCGCCGGCCATTTCGTCGACATCCGGGATTGGAAGTAGGGAGCCCTGATGAACAAGTTCGAAACCGTGAAGGGGCGCACCATCCCGATGAACCGCGCCGACGTGGATACCGACCAGATCATCTCCAAGGAGTTCCTGAAGCGGATCGAGCGAACCGGGTTCGGCCCGTATGCGTTCGACGAGTGGAAGAAGGACCCGGACTTCGTGTTGAACAACCCGGAGTTCAAGGGCGCCCCGATCATGGTGACGGGCCCGAACTTCGGCTGCGGGTCATCGCGCGAGCATGCGCCGTGGGCGCTGGAGGACATGGGCCTGAAGGCGATCATCTCGCCGTCGTTCGCTGATATCTTTCGGAACAACTCGGCCAAGATAGGGTTGTTGACGGTCGTGCTGCCGCAGGACGACTGCGACTACCTGATTGCGCGGTCAGAGGAGCTGCCAGCCTCGGAGCTGGTGGTGGACCTGGCTTCGCAGACCGTGGCGACCTCGGACGGCTCGTGGTCACGGCACTTCGATATCGACCCGTTCGTGAAGCATTGCCTGCTCAATGGCCTGGACGACATCGGACTGACGTTGCTGGAAGAGGGGAAGATCACCTCGTACGAGCAGACGCGAAGCACGCTATACCCTTCGACCGCGGCGCTGGCCTGATGAGCGCGCGGCAATCGCGGCCAAGCCTGGGCTCCGTAGTAACGAACTGGCGCACGTATGAAGCGCCTTTCGGGACGAAGCTGCGGATGTTGCTGCGGAACAACTGGAAAAAGGCGCGCAACCGGAGCAATTGCTGCGGGAACACCGGCGAGCCTGGCTGCTGAGTGGTTACTCCAGAGCCCGGTCCGGGCTCCGAAACGCCGTAGTCCCCAATCTCCCATCCAGGGTCGCAAGGGCCGCGAGGACCGCACCGGTCTGCGGCGCGAGTTGGAGCGCATCGCGAGCGAGCTGCAGGCGAGCCTGGAGCATTTCGCCTGGCAGGGTTTCGAGGAGTACGACGAGCAGGTCGTCGCGGCGGCTCGCCACGATCGCGGTGACGAGAAAGCCGTAGACCTCCGGAGTATCGGCCCCCGTGAGCATCCCGCGGACGGCGGTCGTAACGGCCTCCCCGGGTTCGAGTGACACGACGAGGTCACCAAGGCCGAGGAGGACGACCTCGTCCGTGGAGGAAGCGAACGCATCGAGCACGGGCTGGATGTGGCGGACGGGCAAACCGGCGAGGCCCCGGATGCATTCGGCGGTGACTTCGGGCGGCTCGGCGCGGGGCGGGCGCAGAACGTGGGTGGCGAGTGCGACCGAATGACCCAGCGAGCCGAGCAAGCGGGCGGCAGTCAGCCCGGGCTCGGCGTTCATGGGGTGGGCATCGACCCGGGCAAGCATCGCGGCGGCCCGGAACGCGGCGGCCTCCGGATCGAGCACGCCAAGGAGCGCCAGCCCTGCCGCGCGGATAACCTCACCGTTTCCATTCAACGAGCGTTCGGCGCGGGTGGAAGCGGCCTCCGCGAACTCCAGATCGTCGCGCGCGCGCAGGTGCCAGAGGGCGCGGAGCACTTCGACGCGCACCAGGCCACCGGGATCGCGGCGGCGGAAGTCCTCTTCGAGCCAGGCGTAGAGGCCGCGCAGGAGACCGTGGTCGTCGAGGCGCGCACCTTCTCCCAGTGCCTTTAGCGCGGCAACGAGGAGCTCGGCGTTGGCTTCTTCAGCAAGGATTTCGCGGGCGAATTCGTGCGCGGCGAGCGGGTCGTTGCGGAGCGCGCGGAAGCGGTCGAGTTTGCGCCGGACCTCGGCGGAGGGGGCGGAGCGGCGTTTCACGAGGCGCACTGTACAGCGCCATGCGCCAGGTGTTGACGGCGGGGGCGTTGCCTCCGCGGCCCCGGTGGGGCAAGGTTGCGGGCGATGAGCGACGAGATACTCGAAAGCTTGCGCGAGCTCTATGCAGGGCGCTACTGGGGGCTGGTCGGCATCGAGACCGTCTCGGCCAAACCAGGGGAGGTGGTGAACCGGGTCCTGCTGCAGGAGCACCACCTGAACTACAACCATGTAGTCCACGGCGGCGTGATTTCGAGCCTGATCGACTCCGCGGCGGGCGGTGCGGTGCGATCGATCCGTGAGGCAGCGGAGATCAAGGCGCGGCCGCACGCAACGAGCGACCTGCACGTGGTTTACCTCTCACCAGCGAGCGGTGGCGAACTGATCGCGGCGGCGAAGGTGGTGAAAGCCGGACGGACAGCGATCTTCACCGAGGTTGATGTGGTGACTGATGCCGGGAAGCTGGTTGCCCGGGGGATGGTGACCTTCGTGATCGGCGCGGGCCCGCCGGTAAACACGCCCCCGTGATCGTCGCGGGGATGCCACTGGTGGACTCGGCCGGGCGCGAGGTCCAGGTAGCGATCGAGGTACATACGCCGTGCGCCCCCCGGCACCTGCCGCCGTGCCCATGGCAGCTCCCGGACGTCCGCCGGGCGCCCCCCGACGGACTGGTAGGCGGGGGCGGGGACTTCGAACCCTCGACGATCGTGGCGGAATATCTCGCCGGGATCTTCCCCTGGCCACATCCGGAGGAAGAGTACCTGTGGTTCTCGCCGGACCCACGGGCGGTGTTACCCCTCGACGGGCTGGTCATCCCACAACGGCTCGGGAGGACCGTTCGCAGTGGCCGGTTCCGGGTGACGATCGACGCGGCGTTCGAGGCCGTCATGCGCGGTTGCACTGACCGGCCGGGTGAGGGGACCTGGATCACGCCCGCGCTCATCCGCGGGTACACGGCACTTCAGCAGCTGGGCTGGGCCCACAGCGTTGAGGTTTGGAACAGCCGCGACGAGCTCGCCGGCGGGCTGTACGGCGTTTGCGTGGGGGCCATGTTCGGCGCGGAATCGATGTTCCACCGCGAGACCGACGCTTCGAAAGTTGCGCTGGTTGCGCTTGTGCAGCACGCCAGACGGATCGGGATCGAGCTGATCGATATCCAGGTGCTCACCCCTCACACGGAGCGATTGGGGGGCGTCTCGATCCCGCGGGCGGAGTACCTCCGGAGGCTCGGTCGGGCGTTGAACCGGCGGGTAGAGTGGCGGACCGACCACGAGCCGGGCGCTTAATCGATTTCGACGATCATTTCAATTTCGACGGCGATGTTCATCGGGAGCATCTGCATGCCGACTGCTGAGCGGGCATGGCGGCCGGTCTCGCCGAAGATCTCCACGAGCAAGTCGCTCGCGCCGTTTATGACCTGCGGGTGCTGACCAAAGTCCTCCGTGCAGTTCACCATGCCGAGGAGTTTCACCACGCGCCTGACGCGGTCGAGGCTGCCGATCTCGGCCTGGAGCGAGGAAAGGCAGGCGAGGATGGTATCCCGGGCTGCGGCGTAGCCCTCTTCCATGCCGAGGTCCCGGCCGAGCTTGCCGGTGATCAGTGAGCCATCGGGCCGGTAGGGACCGTGTCCCGAGAGGAAGACGAGGTTGCCGGTGGTGACAGCCGGGACGTAGTTGGCCATCGGCGACCGCGATGGCGGGATGGAGATGCCGAGTTCTCGCAGGCGAGCGGTGACCGACACGTGGGGCCTCCTGGGGTAGGAGAGGATCATCAGTGCCCGGGCGGTCCCGTTCAATGCGGCCGTTCAGCCATGCCCCAAGATTGACGGGAGGGGGAAACTGGAGACACGACGAAACAGGAGACGAGATTTCCATGACAAGTCCACGCCCGGCGCCGGTTGGCCTGTACCAGATCCTCCAGGACTTCGAATGCCCAACGGCCAGCGTCCGCGTGTTCCGCATGGCATCGACAGGCGACTCAGTCGCCGGCCATGTCCATCGCCGCTCCATGCAGATTTATGTCGCACTGGAGGGATCGGTGGTTATTGACGTGGACGGCGTGGAAACCCTGCTGGAACCGTACGGGACCATGGCTGTGTGGGCCGGGAGCCAGCACAGCGCCACGCCGGTTGGAGCCGATGCGGTGCTCATGAACATCTCAATCCCGCCGCTGGCGGCTGATGACCAGCTTGCGACGCATTTGGCGCACGAGGCGCCGGACATGGTGCTGCCCCACGACGGCGGCGACGTGGACGTAGAGGACTGAGACGTAGCGAACTGCAGGGAACGAGTTGAACATCCTCATTGCATACGGGACGACTGAAGGGCAGACGGCCGCGATCGCGGAACGGATCGCGGCACGCCTGATAGAGGCGGGGAACGCAGTCCGGTTGGCTGACCTCGAAGGCGACAAGCCGGAACCAGGCGACTTCGACCGGGTAGTCGTCGGGGCGTCGGTGCACTTCGGTAAGTACCAGGACAAGGTGACACGCTGGGTGGCGCAGCATGTGGCCGCCCTCAATGCGATGCCGTCATGGTTCTATGGGGTGAGCCTGAGCGAAGCGGGAGGGCTCACCGCCGATGGGCCTGCGGCCGCGCAGGCGGTGCTCGACGGGTTCCTGAAGACCTCGGGGTGGCACCCGGTCGGGTCGACAAGCCTGGCCGGGGCCCTCAAGTACCGCGAGTACAACTGGCTGAAACGCCGGATGCTCAAAGCGATTGTCGCAAAGGCCGGGGGCGACACTGACACCTCGCGGAACCACGAATACACCGACTGGTTCGCAGTCGACCGGTTCGCCGGGGAGATCACGAGGGTCCAGGCCTTCGCCGGGCTATCGGAGCGATAGCGGGCGACTCTTGGACGGGTGCCGGCCGGGGCCCTACGATCCGGCCCACTATGTCCACTTATCGCATCCTGCTGACCCCCGGCGATGGCATTGGGCCGGAAGTCATGGAAGAGGCCCTGAAGGTTCTCGGCCGCATTGAGAAGCGCTTCAAACACGAGTTCCAGTACGACGACGAGACGATCGGCGGGGCGGCGATCGACAAGTACGGCGTCGCCCTGCGACCGGAAGCGGTCACGAAGGCGAAGGCTTCGCGGGCGGTGCTGTTCGGCGCGGTTGGCGGCCCAAAGTGGGATGACCCGAAGGCCGCGGTGCGGCCTGAGGACGCTATCCTGGGAATGCGGAAACAGCTTGGTCTGTTCGCGAACCTGCGCCCGGTGCGGATCCATAGCGAGATGATCGACGAAAGCACACTGAAGCCAGAGGTGCTCCAGGGCGTCGACATGGTGGTGATCCGCGAGCTGACCGGTGGGCTGTACTTTGGCCAGCCGAAGAAGCGCTGGGAAAATGCGCAGGGCCGCCAGGGCGTGGATACGCTGCGATATAGCGAGAAGGAAATCGAGCGGGTATGCCACGTCGCCTTCGGACTGGCACGGCAGCGCCGAAAGAAGGTAACGAGCGTCGACAAGGCGAACGTGCTGCGGACAGGCCAGCTCTGGCGGGAGATCGCGACGGAGGTTGGCCGCCTGTACCCGGACATCGAACTGGAGCACATCCTGGTGGACGCCTGCGCGATGTACCTGGTGCGGAAGCCGGCGAGCTTCGACGTCATCGTGACCGAGAACATGTTCGGCGACATCCTGACCGACGAGGCGGCGATGCTGGCCGGCTCGATGGGGATGATGCCGTCCGCAAGCCTGGGGCGGCGGCGCAAGGACGGGACGGGGATCGGGCTGTACGAGCCCATCCACGGGAGCGCGCCCGATATCACCGGCCAGAAAAAGGCAAACCCGCTCGCGATGATCCTCAGCGCGGCGATGATGCTCCGGCTTTCGCTCGGGCTCGAAGCTGAGGCAGCGGCCATCGAGGCAGCTGTCGATGGGGTGATCCATGAGGGGTACCGGACGCCGGACATCGCGGGCAAGGGTACCCAGGTAGTGGACACAGCGAAGATGGGGACGCTTGTGGCCGACCGCGTGTAGCTGGTTTGGCTGCTGTCTGGGCCGGACAGGCGAGACAGGCAATGGTAGAATGCGCGGGCTGTATACAATCCTGTTTCGAGGAGTCCGCCGATGTCCGAAGCCGTCGCCCGAGGTCTTGAGGGCGTCAACGTTACTGCGACCAAGCTCTGCCGTATTGATGGCCAAAAAGGCGAGCTGATTTACTCCGGCTACAACATCTACGACCTGGCGGAACACTCAACCTTCGAAGAGGTCGCGTTCCTGCTCTGGAACCTGCGGCTCCCGAACAAGGCCGAACTGGCCGCCCTGGAACAAGAGCTCCGCGAGCAACGCCCGCTCTCCGATCTGAATTCCCGCGTGCTGCGCGAAATCATTGGCCAGATCCGGCCGATGCGCGCCCTGGAGATCGCCGTCATCATCGCCGGCGCGCTTGACGCGAAGTCGAGCGACCTGACCAACCAGCAGTTGAAGAAGACGGCTGCTCTGCTCACGGCACGGATGCCGACGGTGCTGGCGACCTTCCACCGGCTGCGGCAGGGGCTGGAACCGGTTGCCCCGCGGGACGACCTGGGCCACTCGGCGAACTTCCTCTGGATGTTGAACGGGCGCGAACCGAACGAGCTGGAATCGCGGGTGTTCGACGTAGCGATGATCCTGCACGCGGAACACGAGATGAACGCCTCGACGTTCTCGGCGCTGGTCACGGCCTCCACCCTGAGCGACATGTACTCGGCGACGGCATCGGCCATTGGGACGCTCAAGGGCCCGCTGCACGGCGGCGCCAACGAGGCGGTCTACAGGACGGTCGAGGCGATCGGCGTCGAAGCGAACATCGCGCCGCACGTGGAAGGAATGCTGGGGCGGGGCGAGCGGGTGATGGGCATCGGTCACCGCGTGTACAAGACAACGGACCCGCGTGCCATCATCCTGGAGAAGCTGGGCCACCAGCTGGCGGAGACCTCGCCGGACCGCAAATACTTCGACCTTTCGCTGAAGCTGCGGGACTACCTGGCGCGGAAGCTCGAAGGGAAGCCGCTGTATCCGAACGTGGACTTCTTCAGCGCATCGGTTTACAAGATGCTCGGGATCCCGAGCGACCTGTACACGCCCATCTTCGCGATGTCGCGGATCACGGGGTGGACGGCGCACATGCTGGAGCAGTACGCGGATAACCGCCTGGTGCGCCCGAATGCGCTCTACGAAGGCGCCGCGAACCGGGAGTACGTGCCGGTGGCCAGCCGCTAATTACGACCCGCCAGCAATCACCCAAAGAGGGCAGGCCCGATCGAGCCTGCCCTCTTCACGTCGCCGTCGTTCAGAACTGGGTCTTGTGGTCCGCTTCCTCGGCGCGCTTCATCTGGTCGAAGCCTTCCTCGCCTTCGAGGCGGCGCTTTTCGCGCTCCTGCGCCTCGAGCTCTTCGCGCCGCTCGCGCTCCTCTGCAGTCTCGACGATGAGGCCGCCGTTGATGTCGACTTCGACGACGGCGTCCATCGGGTCACCGATGACTGCGTAGCGCGTGCCTCCGATGAAGGTCAACGGGCTGTGTTCGCGGTCGTTGAGGAGCCACTGCTGGGCGTAGGCCTCGTCGTCGGCCTGGACCTTCACGACATTGCCGACGAACAGCGTGTGGTCGCCGGTACGGATGACGTCCTGGACGGTGCACTCGATCCAGGCGAGACAGCCCTCCAGGAGCGGGGCGTCGATCGCGAGAGGGTTGAAGACCTCGAGGCCGGACGCTTCGATCTTGTTGGTGTTGAGGCCCGTCTGGCTGCCGAAAAACGCGGTGTGCTTGAGCAGCGCAGGGCCGGGGATGTTGATCGCGAAGGCTTCGCTGAAGCGGATCATGTCGGCGGTGTGGCGGTGGGGGTGGATGACGCAGCCAACCAGGGGCGGCTCCATCGAAAGCGGAGCCAGCCAGGCGATGGGGGCGGCATTCGTTATCCCGCGCCACGAAGTGGTGACAATGGCGACAGGGCCGGGATTCAGGATCCGGCGAGCATCGGTGACATCACAGAGACGGCGCATGGATCACGTCCGGGTACACGAAGAGGCCGGGCGCGAGGCCCGGCCGTGATCATGCTGGTGGGAGACTAGTGGCGGCTGTTGCCGTTGGCGGACATGCGGCGCCAGCGCAGGAAGTTCCAGTACGAAAGCAACTCGGGGAGGTCTTCCGGGCGCTTCTCGAGTTCGCCGATAAGTTCGGCGATGTCGCTGTCCTTGACGTAGAGCATGTCGCCGTCTTCGCCGAGGAAGTAGTGCAGCGGGCGGTTGAGAATGCGGGCGACGCTGAGGAGCATGTCGATGCCCACAGAGCGCTGACCGGCCTCGTACAGGCTGATGGCGCTCTGGGTGGTGTTGAGCGACTGGGCAAGCTGGCCCTGGCTCATGCCAGCATCGCGGCGGGCGGTGCGGATTCGGTTGCCGAGGCTCGCGGAGACAGGCGCTTTCCCGGTTTCGGACGTAGCTTTAATCATTCGTGTTTCGACTCCAGGTGGACCAATGGGATGGCCCTCTGTCCGGGGACTGGGGCCAGATTCTGCTTCCTCAAGGTACGGATGCAATCGCTTCGGGTCAATCGACCTGCCACGTTGCAGCAATTTCGCAACGTCAACTTTCCTGTCCCGCTGAGCACGCCCCGGCAAAGGTCTCTGCCGGGGCCGTACCGGGAGGTCCGCGAACAAGCCGAGGTGGCGCCCGGGAACGGGCCCGCGCGCCGCATATGGCGTAACCGGGGGCGTGCCTATACTGGCAAGGATGAGTGAACAGCACGACCTGGAACTTGGCTCGACCAGCGAAGAAGAGACCCGGCAACTCGGCGAACGGCTGGGCCGTCTCCTGCAGAAGGGCGACATCGTGCTGCTCAATGGAGACCTTGGCACGGGCAAGACGTGCCTGACCCAGGGCATCGGCCGCGGCCTTTCGTGCACTGGCCAGGTGAACAGTCCGTCTTTCGTGCTCATGAACGAGTATGAGGGGCGAGAGACGCTCTACCACGTGGACCTGTACCGGGTCGAGGACGTCGAGGAACTGGACGACCTCGGCCTGTGGGACTACGCGGAAACGGGTGTGCTGGTGATCGAGTGGCCGGAGCGTGGCGCTGAGTTGCTGCCCGGCGATGGACTCGTGATCGAGCTACGGGCGGGCGCCCGGGGGCCGCGGAGCCGGAATCTCAAGTTCATCCCGCGGGGCCCGCGTGGAGAAGAACTGGTCGCCTTACTCGGGGCCGCGTGAGCACGATCCTTTGCATCGACACGGCCTCCGACCGGTTCGCGCTCGTGTTGGACCGCGACGGATTGGTGACAGCGCTGGAGGCAGAAGCCGGCCGGGACCATTCGAAGCTCCTTCTCCCGGCCATCGCCTCGCTGTTGGGCGATGAGGCCAAGCTGGATGCCATCCTGGTCGTGACCGGGCCGGGCGCCTATGCGGGGGTCCGAGTGGGGATAGCGACGGCTGAAGGGCTCGGCCTCGCCCATGGAGCGGGGGTCTTCGGGATTGGAACCCTTGAGGCGGTGGCACTGGCTCGCAGGGATGAAGGCGAGACGGGCCCGTTTGCAGCGATTCACCCGGCCGGGCGCGGCGAGTTCGCGATTCAGCGGTTTGAGGCCGGAACGCCGGCTGGACCGGTGATGATCACCGCGCTGGCAGACCTCACGCAGGACAGCAGGGGAGAGGGGGCTGCGCTGCACGGCGGGATTGAGGTCACGCCGCGACAGCGGGCAATGGCGGCCCTCCGCGATCGCGCACCGAAGATACGATCAGGCGAGCTCACCGCGGGAGCCGAAGCGTTTTACCTGCGAGAGCCCAACATCACCGTTTCGCGGCGGCAACGCGCCGCTTCATAACACCTGGAGGAAATCGTGGAACCACGTGAACGCACCCTCGTGCTGGTCAAGCCCGACGCGATGCAGCGCGGACTGGCCGGCGAAATCATCGGCCGGCTAGAACGGCGCGGTCTGCGGATCGCCGCCACAAAGCTCATCCACATCACGCGGCCGCTTGCGGAGCAACATTACGCAGAGCACAAGGGCAAGGGCTTCTACGACGGACTGGTGGACTACATCACCAGTTGTCCGGTGGTCGCGGCAGTGTTCGAAGGGACGAACGCGGTCTCCGTGGTGCGGGCAACGATCGGGGCGACGGACCCGGCGGCGGCCGCCCCGGGCACGATCCGGGCCGACTTCGGCCTCGAGCGCGGCCGGAACCTCGTCCATGCGAGCGACAGCCCGGCGAGCGCGGTGCGGGAGATCGAACTGTTTTTCAAGCCGGCCGAGGTCGTGGACTGGAGCCGAGACACGGACCGCTGGATCTTCGAGTAGCCCGCACCGGGCAAATGTCTCGCCCGACCCGTGAGCGGTCAGCGCGCCCCGAGGCGGCCCTCGATTAGCCGGAGGCCGAACTCAACGCCGAGCACAAGTGCATCTTCATCGATAACGAACGCGGAGTCGTGGTGGCGGCCGGCGATGCCTTTCGCTTCGTTGCGGGCGCCCAGCCAGAAGTAGCAGCCTGGGCGCTCCTGGAGGAAGACGCTCATGTCTTCGGCGCCCATGGTGGGGACGGCGACGATGGCCTGGGGGCCGAAGAACGCCGCAGCCTCGTCGCGGACGAATTCGGTGACTCCCGGATCGTTCACCAGGGGCGGGCAGCTGGTGGAATGCTCGAACGCGTACGCGGCCTGGAAGGCAGCGGACACGCCGGCGACGATCTCCTCGGTACGTTGGAGCATGGCCGCCCGGATCGCGTCGGTGTAGCTCCGGATCGTGCCCGTCATGGTGGCAGACTCGGCGATGACATTGCCCCGGAAACCGCCCGCGAGCTTTCCGACGGTGAGCACGGCCGATTCGGAGGGTGCGACCGAACGGCTGACAACCGTCTGGAGGGCGGTGATGACATGGGCAGCGACGACGACGGCATCGATAGACTGGTGTGGTGCGGCGGCGTGGCCCCCACGGCCTTCGATGGTGATGCGGAAAGCGGTGGGAGCGGCGAAGAACGGGCCCGGCGCAACGTTGATCGCGCCGATCGGAATGTCGGCGCTGATGTGCAGACCGAGGACGGTCGAGACGTGGGGCGACTCGAGGACGCCGTCGGCAATGCAGGCCTGCGCGCCTCCGGCCGCCTCTTCGGCGGGCTGGAAGACCATGCGGACAGACCCGCGTAGCGAATCGCGGCGGGCAGCGAGCACCTCGGCGATGCCGAGTGCGATGGCCATGTGGGCATCGTGGCCGCAGGCGTGCATGACGCCCTCGTTGGTGGAGGCGAAGCTGAGCGAGCTCCTTTCGGGGACGGGGAGCGCGTCCATATCGGCCCGCCAGAGCACGCATGGTCCGCGCTTGCCTCCTTCGATGAGTGCGGTGGCGCCGGTCCTGGCGATGGGGCGCACGTCGGAGAGGCTGAGTTCGCGGAGGCGTTCGAGGATCCGCTCCTGGGTGCGCGTTTCCTTCCACGACACCTCGGGGTGCTGGTGGAAGTCGCGGCGGGTGGCAAGAATGCGCTCCCGGATCGCCTGGACCTCGGGGCGGATGTGGAGGCGCTTCATGGCCTGAAGCTTAGCAGGGCAGGAGCATGCTCGGGGTCAGTCGCCGCCGGCGGGAGCAGGGAGCGGGGCGGCCGGCCGGCGGCCGGCCAGGCGGCGGAGCGGGAAACCCTGGACGAAGGCGACTCCGGCCAGGATACAGGCCAGCCCACCGAGCATGTTCCAGCCGATGCGCTCATCGAGGACGAGCCAGCCGACGAAGACGCCGACCGGAGGGATGAGATAGGTCACCACCGAGGCGCTGACGGGGCCGGCTTCCTGGATGAGCCACATGTAGGCAGCGACGGCGATGCCCGAGCCGAGGGCGCCAAGGGCGAGGGCGCTGAGCACCACGTTCGTTTCCCAATCCCCCGCGTAGGAGCCTGTGGCAAGGGCAAGGGGAGCCAGGAAGAGCGTCGCGAAGCCGATCTGGCCGCTGGCCAGCACGATGGGCGGCACGTGGCCCAGGTGCTTTCGGATGAAGACGGCGGAGCCACCGTAGGAGAAGGTCGCCACCAGGATGAGCAGGATGCTCAATGCAGCGGCCCCGCGGAGGTGGGTGATGTCGTCTCCCATGAGGACGACGATCCCGAGGAAGCCGAGGCCCAGGCCGAAAGCTTTGAGCCCGCTCACCCGTTCGGCCTTAAGGAACGGCACGGAGAGCATGGCCACCCAGAGCGGGGCAGTGGAATTGGCGATCGCTGCAACGCCGCTGGGGACACGGCTGCCAGCGATGCCGAAGATGGTCCACGGCACCGCGAAATTCATGAACCCGAGTCCCGCCAGGGCGATCCATGTTCCACGGGATTGGCGGAAGCCGGCCCGGACGTGCCAGGCAAAGGGGATGAGGCTCAGGCCGCCAAGGAGCGTCCGCAGCGATGACATGCCGAGCGGCCCGACGCCGGAATCGACGATCACACGGATGAAGAGGAACGAGCAGCCCCACGTGACGGCAAGGATGCAGAGAATGGCGAACTGGCGAGGGGTCACGGCGTGGCAACGCTCCTGGAGTTCAAGCGTAACGCCATGGCGCCTTAGCGAACGCAGCCACCTTCACAGTCCCTCGTACTGCAATTGGTATGTGACTTCCAGGAGCGTGCGCCACGAGGCCCCGGCCAGGGGATTCCCGGTGAACCCGGGGCACTCGGCGTGGCCCAGGAGCAACGGAACGGGCGAGAGAGGCTGGCCGGCAAGGAGTGCATTGAGGGCGCGGCGGGCATCCCCGGGAGATGGTGTGGTGACTTTGCCTGTGGCGTCATCGACGAAGACGACGAAGTGCGGGTAGAGGCGGCAGGCGTTCGGCCGCCCCGTGTAGACGGTGCACCCGAGCTCGGGGCCGAGGAAACGGCAATGGCCGCCTTCGCGGGCAAGGAGGAACGGCTGGGCGAGGGGGAGGGTGATGGGGTCGCCATCTTCGAGTTCGAGGAACTGGACGAGGGCCATGCCGGTCTCGCGGGTCATGCGGGCGGCCTCGGCCTCGCCCAAATTGACGCTGAAGGCGTTGCAGCAATGGGCAGTGCAAAGGTTTGGCTGGCAAATGAACGACGGTGTCCCCGGCAACACGAGGGAGTACGCGCCGAAGCGCTCGCGGACGTGATCCCAGGCGGCAACAATCCGATCCAGGGCGGCGTCAACGGTCACTCCTGGATGGTAGTGGGTCGAAACGATACGGCGCATTGATGAAACCTTTCCTGGCCCGGCGCGAATTCGTTGCTCCACGCGATATCGCAACGTATCCTGTCGGCTCGCCGGGGCGGGGTTAGAGGCACCCAACATGAGCAATGAACCGAATCTCGAAACTATGTCGCTGGAAGAGAGGGCGCGCCTGAGGAAGCAAATGAGCGACCAGGCCGTCAAGCTCGCAGTGAGTAGCCGCTGGCTCGAAGCCGCGAATCTGAACCGTGAATACGTCCGGACCTTTGGCGATGAAGCCGAGGCCTATAACCGCCTGGGCAAAGCCCTCACGGAGCTCGGCCAGGTTGCCGACGCCCGGGACGCATATGGCAAGGCCCTGGACCTGGACTCGACCAACACGATCGCGCGGCGAAACCTGGATCGCCTCGCGACCATGAAGGAAACGGCCGCTGCCGCTGCCGCGCCGAGCCAGCTCGACACGCGCCTCTTCGTAGAGGAGACCGGTACCGCGACGCTGGCAAAGCTCCAGGCCACAAATGCCGAAATCAGTGCTGTTCTGGACGCGGGCGACATTGTGAACCTCCAGGTGCAGGGCAACGCGGTGAACGTGCTGACGGTGAACGGCGAATACGTCGGCATGGTCGAGCCGCGCATCGGGCTCCGCCTTTCGAAGATGATGACGGCCGGGAACCGGTACAGCGCCGCGATGGTAACCACATCGGGCGAGCTGAAGGTGATGCTGCGGGAGACCTTCAAGCACCCTTCGCTCATCGACAAGGTGAGCTTCCCAACGGGGCGGGCGTCGGAGATCCGGGCGTACACCCGCAAGGGCCTGCTGCGCCGCGACGACGAGGATGAGATCGAATTCGGCGACGACGAGTACGTGGAGGAGGAGTCGGACGAGGGCTGGAGCGAGACGGGCGAGGAACTGGGCTCCGGGAGTTCGGGCATCGACGTCAACTCCGACGACGAGGGTTTCGACTAGGTACTCCCCCGGCTGTCGTTCCACCAACACGGCGTGACCGGGCGCTACGCCTCGTGGACATCCCGGAGGCAACCGGGTTGGTCGAAGCAGGTTCCGCGGTGCACACTCTGATCGGACGCCAAGGAGGAACGCATGAGCAACTACATCCCCAGCCCCGTCGAGTGGGTGCGCAACCAGGTCGAGCTGTACGAAAGCTCGGGTGGCACAGAGGGCACAACGCTCCGCGACACGGGCATGCCCGTCGTCATCGTCACCAATACGGGGAATAAGACGGGAGCCGTCCGAAAGACACCGCTCATGCGCGTGAAAGACGGGAGCGCATACGTGCTGGTCGGCTCCATGGGAGGCGCCCCGAAGAACCCGGTCTGGGTCCACAACCTGCGGACCAACCCCGCGATCCAGCTCCGGGACAGGACCGAAGTCCAGGACATGAGGGTTCGGGAAGTGCAGGACGAAGCCGAACGGGCACGGCTCTGGGAGATCGCGGTCGCGGCGTTCCCACCGTACCGGGACTACCAGCAGCGGACATCGAGGGTGATCCCGCTGTTCGTGGCGGAACCCGTTGGCGCCTGACACGAAGCAGGGCCGGGTGATGGCGCGGGCTGCCCAGCTGGTCAAGCGAACAGAGAGCGATGGAGCGGCTGCGCCTCCGCGCGCAGGGGTCCACGTGTCGTGGGCTCTTGCTCCTGACCGGAGGAACCGATGATTACGAAGCAGGAACTTGTCGATGGCATCCGCTTTGCCGGGCAACGCGCGGCGGCGGCTGCCCGGAACACGAAGGACTGGGACCACCAGCTGGGGCACCAGTGGACGAGCGGAGACGCGTTCCGGCACATCGCGGCGACGGCCGGCGGTGCGAGCGGTTTGTATCCGTTGCTGGATGCTGGTGTGCTTTCGGGGATTGGGGCCGACCGTATCGCCCAGGGGAACGCCGCCGCGATCGCCACGCTGACCGAGAAGCCGAAGGACGAGGTAGTCCAGGCGATCATCGATGGTCACAACACCTCAGCCGACTTCGTTGCCACGCTGGACGAGGCCGACCTGGCGAAGGTGGTAAAGCTGGGCGGGTACGAGATGGAGAAGGCGGAAATCGTGGCGCAGGTGTGGATCCATCACGCGATCGCGCATGCGTACGAGGCGAGCGCTCGCTGGCCGATTACGTAAGTCAGGGTCTCGCCATGAACCCCACGGGCTGGATATCTCCATTCAAGCCACGGTCGCCGGTGCTCGGCCAGTTCGCGATTTTGTGACCGCCGGCGAAGAGGTCGCCCTGGCGCACGGTGCCGCCAATCTCAACGCACCCGGCATCCCACGTCCCCCAGCGGTTCAACACCGGTGAGGTCGGCGGCCACCGTTCGCAGGCGGCCTCGACCAGCGTATCGCCGTACCAGTCCCGGTGTAGCGCGGCGATATCGTTGACCGGCGTGACCGCCCCCGTCGCCAGATCAAGCAGGTGGAACTCCTCAGGCGATTCCGTCCAGGTACATGCATCGCCGAGGGGGCCGGCCAGTGTCAGGTACAGGAGTTCCGTGCCGCCGGGCGACCACTCCCAGGGAGCGATGGCCGCATCGCCGGGCGTGAATTCGTGGAGGACAGCCGAGCTTTCGAGGTTGATCACGCGGAGCACGCGGCCGGCTGCGTGCATACAAGCTCCAGCAATGCCCGCTCCTTCGGCGTAGCGCGTGCCGTCAGGAGAAATGGCCCCGTAGCCCCGCGGCTCCTGGTGCACCGCGAACGTCCCGTCAGTGAAGGCCGTCGCCCGGCCGCCCCAGGCCTCGCTCGATGTCCCGCCCGCCACAAAAACGCCTGAGCCATCGGCGCGGAAGCGCAGTTGCCACGCATAGCCGCGGAAACCGGCGTCGTTCAGCCGCGATGTGGGTACCTCTGAAACAACCGTGCCATCAGCGACCCGGACGAACTGGACGGAGCCGCGGTCGCTGCACGGCAAGCAGTACGTGGCGATCGCGACCATTGCGCCATCGGGAGACACGGCGATGTCCCCGATGACCGCCTCGCCTCGCCTCTCGAAGAGCACGGACGGCTGGCTGCCATCGAGCTCGTGGCGCGTCACCCGTACTTCGGTCGCAACAATCATTCGCTGCCCTGCAAGCTCGACTCCCACCGGGTAGCCGAGGTCGGGCCCGGAGTAGGTGAACTGGCTTTCGATGCTCCCCGCCGCCAGGTCCTGGACAACGACCGCACGCACCGGCCAGCTCCTGGCGCCCAGGTCCTTTCGTGCCAGGAGCACCGTGTAGACCAGGAGATCCGTAGCGCCCGGCAGCGGGTAGACGGTGAACTCCACGGCGGGGTCCGGTGTGGGTGATGCGGCTGGAAGCGGCCGGGTCGGCGTGGCGGTCGGGACAGCCGTAGTCGCGGTCACCGAGGCGGCAGGCGTCGCCGCTGGCGGCTGACCTCCGCTGCACGCGGCGATCGCGAGCGCGCCCACGAGAGCGGCCCAGGCCAGGACTGTGCGACGCATGCTCATACCGTACTCGACGAACGCAGGGGCCCGCCGGTTCCGCGATCCGGCGGGATGGGTGGCCTCAAATCACGCCCCCGCGGATCCGCATGGTTGCGCCGGTGCAATTCACCTAGACTAGCGGGGCAAAGTCCAAACGGAGGAGCGTCATGGAAATCGCCCCCATCCCAACTCTAGACCCGGAGATCAACCAGGTCCGCGAGGCGACCGCGAACATCGTCAACCGCTACATCATCCCGAACGAGGAACAGCTCGGGGACTACCAGAACCCGGACACAATGCGGCTTCGGCGGGAGATCCAGGAGAACGTGAAGAAGGCGGGGCTCTGGGCCCCGCACCTGCCGCAGGAATACGGCGGGATGGGCATCGGCTTCATGAAGCACGCCTATATGAACGAGATCCTGGCGTGGAGCCCGTACTCGAACCCGTTGTTCGGCGTTGTCGCGCCGGACTCCGGGAACCAGACGATCCTGATCAAGTACGGTACCGACGAGCAGAAGAAGAAGTGGCTTGAGCCGAGCATCGCGGGCGAAATCCGCTCGTGCTTCTCGATGACCGAGCCCGACGCACCGGGTTCGAACCCGTATGCAATCCAGACGCGGGCGATCCGCGATGGCGACGAATGGGTGATCAACGGGCGGAAGTGGTTCACGTCCGGCGCCGACGGTGCTGCCTTCGCGATCGTGATGTGCCGCACCGAGGAGGCGGACGGAGCCGCCGGCGTGCGCGACAAGATGACCCAGATCATCGTCCCGACGGACACGCCGGGCTTCAACATCGTGCGCCGCATCCCGGTGTGGGGCCACGATTCGAACCACTGCGAGATCGAGTACAAGAACGTGCGCGTGCCGGTCACGAACCAGCTCGGACGCACGGGGACCGGCCACCAGGCGGCCCAGGACCGGCTGGGCGCGGGACGGGTCTTCCATTGCATGAACAGCGTGGGCCAGATGTGGCGGGCGTTCGACCTTATGGTGAAGCGCGCGATCGACCGCGAAGTGCACGGCGGCCGGCTTGAGACGAAGCAGTTCATCCAGGGCTTCATCGCCGACTCGTACATCGACATCATGACCGCCCGCCTGATGACGATTCACACGGCGGAAGTCATCGACAGCGGCCAGGACCCACGGACGATCATCTCAGCGCTGAAGGTGTACGTGCCTGCCGCTTTCGAGCGGGTGGTGGACCGGGCCATCCAGGTCCACGGCGCGATGGGCGTCTCGGGCGACACGCCGCTGGCGGGAATGTACACCGGCGCCCGCACGCTGCGACTGGCCGACGGCCCGGACGAGGTGCACCGCATCCTCATCGCCAAGAACGTCCTCAAGAAGTACCACGATGGCGGGAGCTGGGACTTCGGCGTTTAGACCGGACAGGACTGGTTCCGGCACGGCAACGCGACGGGCTCTTCTTCAACGAGGAGCCCGTCGTGATTTGGCCGCCGTGACCAGCTCATGGCTGCGGCGGATCCAGCCGCAGGTCATGTCGAACTCGGGTTCGGTTGCGATGATGCTCATGATCCAGTGGTTGCGGGCGAGGTAAGGAGCGGGCCGGACAAACGGGAGCGTGAGCGCTTCTTCTGACTCCGCCGGGGTCAGCTTGAGCGAGACGTGGGTGCCGTCGTCCTGGTCCGAGGCGATCGCGAACATCTTGCCGTTCGGTGCTTTGTAGAGCGCCCTCCCGGGGCCGAAGGAGAACTCCTCTCGGGTCCCGTCGAAAGCCATGGCATAATCCCGAACGCGGCCGGCGAAGCTTGTGGGCACCTTCCCAGTCTAGCGTTAATCGCGCCCGTGCCTCGGCGGACGCGGAAAGAAGCCGCTTGGGGGTGGCGAGGAAGTGTCCCGATCCCGGCAGACTCCAGCGTGAAGGATTGCCCGGTCATGCCGCGTCCATGCTACTCCTGAGACAGCCGGTGGGTGGGCGGGGGTTCGCCGGATCATGTACGAATTGCGGTTGCCGGGCGTTCACTCGATTCCCCATACTCGCGCCATGAGCCAGACCGCCGCACTGCTGGGGGGCACGCCAGCCGTCACCGCCGCTACGCCCTCGTGGCCGCTCATCGACCAGGAGACGCTGGCCGAGATTACGAGGGTGATCACCGAGGAGACCCTTTGCCCGGTCGGGGCGGAGGGCACACAGGGCGAATTCGAGCGGGAGTTCGCTGCGCTGCACGGGCGGAAGTACGGATTGGCCGTGAACGGAGGTACTGCTGCCTTGATGCTTGCGTTGCACGGGGCCGGCGTGCAGCCCGGCGATGAGGTGATCGCCTCGCCGTTCACGTGGGGGGCTTCGGTCAGCTGCATCCTCCAGAACTTCGCGATCCCGATCTTCGCGGACATCGACCCGCACACGTTCACGCTGGACCCGGACTCGATCGAACGGCGGATTACGCCACGGACGAAGGCGATCGTGGTGGTCCACATCTTCGGCTTCCCGGCCGACATGACCCGCATCATGGAGGTCGCGCAGCGGCACGGGCTGGCAGTCATCGAGGATTGCGCGCAGGCACATGGCGGCAAGCACGCGGGGCGGTTGCTGGGGTCGTGGGGGACGGTGGGTGCATTCTCGCTCCAGGCTTCGAAGAACCTGACGGGAGGCGAGGGCGGCATCCTGGTCTGCGACGACCGGGAGATCTACGAACGGGCGATGAGCATGGGCACCCACCCGCAACGGCTTTACGCCGAACTGGAGCTGCCGGAGTTCCGGGAGAAGATCGACAGCCTGGCGTTCAACTACCGGATGCACTCGATGGCTGCGGCGATGGCGAACACGCAGCTGAAGTACCTGGAGGAGTGGACCCTGGCCCGCGGGCGGAACGCGCAGCGCGTGTACGACGCGGTTCGTGACATCCCGTACGTGCATGTGCCGGACCCGCTCCTCGAAACCGACCGGCATGCGTACTACAACATCCCGTTCACGTACGAGCCGGGTGTGATCCCGCTTTCACGCGACGAGTTCGTGGAGGCGCTGAAGGCCGAACAGGTGGCCGCCAACATTTATGTGAAGGTGCCGCTCTACCTGCGGCCACGCTTCCAGAACCACGACTACTTCGGCCGCGGCTACCCGTGGGCGCTCGCGCCCGAGCCGATCGAGTACCGGAAAGGCGACTGCCCGGCCGCCGAGCGCATGGCGATGGTCGAGTTCCAGGTGAGCGGGAACTACTACGTTGACGAGCCGGAACTAATGGCGCAGATCGGGGCAGCGATCGGGAAGGTGGGGGAACACGCGGCGGAGTTGCGGGCGTGGTTCGACGCGAAGAAGGCAGCCGGCTAACCCATCTGCCGTTGCACGGTCCTGCCCGACGGGAATTGGCTCATCTTCGCCACGTCGGCACCTGGCGAGCCTCTCTCGGTCACCGTTGCGGGAGACGGGACGTTGTACCTCGGTGATGTCGCCGGGGTTACCGGATGCCCGTGCCGCGGGGGATCGTAGGGACCGGCGGGATCAGGCTTCGACGGGAACCAGGTACGTGCACACACTGTCGCCCAGGACGCGGTGGGCAGCACGCTCGATGCCTTCGACGCCGAAGGCGGCGCGCATGCAGCGCTCTTCGGCCTCGCAGACGCCCGGGTGCTGCGGTGCGACGCCCATGAGGGGACAGTGAAGGAACGAGACGCGAGCGACGTTGCCTTCCATAGTCACAGAAGGGAAGTAGCCATTGTCTTCGAGGGCGGAGATGGCGGCCTTGAAGCGGGTCGACGGCTCGATACCTTCGAGACGAGCCAGCGTACGGCGCATTTGGGCCTGTGCCACGCGGTTGAAGACGCGGTCGCGAACGTCATGGTCCTCGGCCTCGACGGCGGCCAGGAGCGAGTCGGCCATCTCCTCATAGAATTGCGGGAAGAGCGCTTGTCCCGCCGGGGTGAGGCTGAAGAGGTGGCGCGGACGGCCCGGGCCCCTGCGTTCGAGGTCGAACGCTACGAGTCCCTGGTCGACCAGTGCCTGCATGTGCTGGCGGGTCGCGCCGATGGAGAGGAAGGCCTCAGTGGCGAGGGTTTCGGTGGATGCCTGGCCGTGCCGCTTCAGGATGGTCATCAACACCCGCCGGGTGGGATCGAGGAGGTCGAGGCTGCAGTGGCGTGCCATGAGCGGAGCGTACCGTGTTGTCAACTGGCCTGCTTGTGACGAATGTCACCTCGGGGCCGATTTACGGGATTAACTCGACACATCAGTAAGAAACTATTGGCCGGGCTGGGAGAAGCGGTCTACGCTCTGGCTGATGGAGACTCGCAGGCGAGCCCGGGCCATGGAGATTGTGGAGAGCGAGGGGCTGAGGCTCATCGGCATCGCACCAGCGCGGCCCGTGGCCGGGGTGCGGGAGGCGGGGTTGGCGGCGCTGAAGGAGGGCCGGCTCGCCGGGATGGCGTGGATGAACGAAGCGTGGATCGAACGGGCGGCCGACGCCCAGGCGTTCCTGCCGGGAGCGCGGTCGCTCATCGTTGCCGGGCTGCCGTGCCACTCGCCCGATCCTGAGCCGGGCCCCGCCGGCCCAACACGGGGGCGGGTCGCGCGGTACGCCCGGGGACGCGACTACCACCGCGTGTTCGAAAAGCGGTTGCGCCGCATCGCGCGGACGATCCGGGAGGAGTTCGGCGAGGCGGCCAGGGCGACCGTGGACTACGGGCCGCTGCTGGAGCGGCCACTTGCCGCGGCGGCAGGGCTGGGGTGGATCGGAAAGTCGACCATGCTGCTCGTGCCCGGCGCGGGGCCGTGGGTGCTGCTGGGCGTTGTGGCGACAACGCTCGACCTGGAGCCGGGTACGCCACTGAGGAAGACGTGTGGCACCTGCACTCGCTGCATCACGGCGTGCCCGACCGGCGCCATCGCCCCGGATGGCCACACGGTCGATGCGCGGCTGTGCGTCAGCTACCACACGATCGAGAACCGCGGCGCGGTGCCGCGGGAGTTGCGCGCGAAGTTCAAGGACTGGGTGTTCGGCTGCGACGACTGTCTCGACTCGTGCCCGGTGGGGGCGAACCGGTGGGAGACGTATCCCGAGTTCGCGCCAGCGACCGTGGACGACGCGCGTCCGGTGCTGCGCGACCTGCTCGCGCTCGATGAACAAAGTTTCGCGGAACGATACCGGGGGCGTGCGATCATGCGGGCGAAACGCGACGGGATGGTGCGGAACGCGTGCATCGCGCTCGGGAACGTGGGGACGGCCGAGGACCTCCCCGCGCTGGCTGGTGCACTGGC
>JAANMT010001515.1_pt1 | contig 22543 bp, 23 predicted proteins | sample 7279711 | NCBI WGS metagenome assembly JAANMT01 (sample SAMN14094538, study PRJNA606508) | bioreactor metagenome | isolation source: A lab-scale SPAN reactor treating ammonium-rich wastewater day 1 | place: Ireland: Galway | collected 2017-01-16 | reverse complement strand
GTCTTCATGGCGCGCGCGGCGGCGCCGACGTTGCCCGGATGGCTGGGATGGGAGAGGACGATGCGGATGCGGTCGAGTGGATTGTTCATATACAATGCCGCCTTCTTCGCCACAGCGACGCGGCGCGCTCATTCGAAAACCGGACGCCTCATGCACCCGACACTCAACATCGCCGTCAAGGCCGCGCGCCGCGCCGGCGGCATCATCAACCGCGCTGCGCGCGACGTCGATCTCGTCAAGGTGAGCGCCAAGCGCGACAAGGATTTCGTCACCGAGGTCGACAAGGCCGCCGAGGCGGCCATCATCGGGGTGCTGCACGAGGCGTATCCGGACCACGCGATTCTAGCAGAGGAGTCCGGCGCCTCCGGCGACTCCGAGCACGTCTGGATCATCGACCCGCTCGACGGCACCACCAACTTCATCCACGGCTTCCCGCAATACTGCATCTCCATCGCCCAAACGCAGAAGGGCGTGCTCCAGCACGCCGTCATCTACGACCCGAACAGGAACGAACTGTTCACCGCCAGCAAGGGCGCCGGCGCCTTCCTCAACGAGCGGCGCATCCGCGTCTCGAAGCGGGCGAAGCTCAACGAGGTGCTGGTCGGCACCGGCTTCCCCTTCCGCTACTTCGAGCACGTCGACGCCTACCTCGGCATCTTCCGCGACATGATGCACAAGACCGCCGGCGTGCGCCGCCCCGGCGCCGCCGCGCTCGACCTCGCCTGGGTCGCGGCCGGCCGCATCGACGGCTTCTGGGAACTCGGCCTCTCGCCCTGGGACATGGCGGCCGGCGCGCTGCTCATCGCCGAAGCCGGCGGACTCGTCGGCGACCTCACCGGCGAAGCCAACTACCTCGAAACCGGCAACATCGTCGGCGGCAACCCGAAGGTCTTCGTGCAGCTGCTGCAGATCATCGCGCCGCACCTCAATGCCCGGCTGAATGCGTAGACGCCGGCCATGACGAAGAAACTGCCGGCCCTGATGCTCGTGCTGCTCGCCATGCTGCTGGCGATGCCGGCGCAGGCGCAGATGGGCGGCTTCGGGCGCAAGGGCATGGGCGGCGGACGGCCCGAAGCAATGCAGGGGAAGCGCAACGGCGAAGATGCGGCCGCGCCTGCCCGCGACACCGTCGAGCGGCGCGACCACGCCATCGGCGCCAGCGGACTGAAGGCGGCCTTCCCCGAAGGCCATGCCTGCCAGCCCATCTCCTGCGCCTTCGCCTCCCCGACCCGCTACGACGGCAGCCGCCGGCCCAACGACCGCAACGGCGGGCTGCACGGCGGCATCGACCTCAGCCTGGACGAAGGCACGCCGCTGCTGGCCATCGCCGACGGAGAAGTCATCGCGCTCGGCGAAGGCGGGCGCATGGAAGGCATCTATCTCTGGCTGCGCCATTCGCCGGAAGACACCGGCCTGCCCTACTGGGTGTTCAGCAAATACCAGCATTTTTCCGCCCTGCCGAAGCTGAAGGTCGGCGAGCGCGTGAAGGCCGGCCAGGCGGTCGGCCCCTCGGGCGCGACCGGCACGGCCGGCGGGCACTATGGCGCGACCGGTTATCCGCACCTGCACCTGTCCACCTACTTCGGCCCCAGCGGCGAATTCGAGATCAGGGGCATGTTCGCCTCGATGGTGAGCGGCAAGGACGCCGTCCTCGACGACGCCCTGATCCTCTACCTGCGGGACTTCCGCGACCTGGCCGAAGTGCGCCAGCTGCCGGAGGAGCGCCGCACCGTCCGCCCCGCCTTCGTCGGCGAAGACGGCAGCATCTCCCCCCCGGGCAGCAAGACCGTCTGGCCGGTCGCCTGCAAGCGCAGGTAGGCGGCATGCGCCATCCGCAAGGCTGCGTTCGCGCATGGACCCGCTGACCCACGGCCTGCTCGGCGCCGTCGCCGCCAGGGCCGTGCTTGGCCGGCGCCTTGGCCACGCCGGCTGGATGATCGGCGCCGCCGCCGGCATGCTGCCCGACGTCGACTTCTTCATCCGCAGCGACGCCGACCCGCTGCTCAACATCGAGCACCACCGCCAGTTCACGCATTCCCTCGTCGCCATCCCGCTCGGCGGCGCCCTCGCCGCCCTGCCGTGGCTGACTTTGCGGAAATACCGCGAACAATGGCGCAGCGTGCTGGCGGCGGGCCTCCTCGGCTACGCCACCCATGGCGTGCTCGACGCCTGCACCACCTACGGCACGCACCTCGCGTGGCCCTTCTCGCCGGCGCGCGAATCATGGAACCTGATGACCACCATCGGACCGTTGTTCACCCTGTTCCTGCTGCTCGGCCTGTTCTTCGCCGCGCGCAGACAATCGCGCGCCCCGGCCGTCGCCGCGCTGGCGCTGTGCCTCGCCTACGTCGGCGCGGCGGCCTGGCAGCGCGGGCACGCCGAGGACGCGCTCCGGCAGATCGCCGCCGGGCGCGGCCACGCCGTCGAGCGTGCGGAGATATTCCCCACCGTCGGCAACCCGCTCGTCTGGCGCACGCTCTACCGCAGCGGCGACACGCTCCACGCCGACCGCGTGCGCGTGCCACTCTCCGGCGACGCGCAATGGAAGGCCGGCCCACGCATGGCGCACATGGACGAGCGCCACCTCACCGACGCCGAGCGCGCCGACCCGCGCGTCCGCCGCGACTTCCAGCGCTTCCGCTATTTCTCCGCCGGCTGGGTGACGCGCGCCTCGCGCGACTCGAGCGTGATCGCCGACGCCCGCTACTCGCTCGCCAACGACGCCTTCGAGCCGATCTGGGGCGTGCGCTTCAAACCCGCCCAACCCGTCCCCACCGAATGGGTCGCCCGCGACCGCGAGCGCAAGATCCCCCTCGGCGAACTCTGGCAGGAAATCACCGGCCGCGCCGAAGGCTATCGTCCCCTGCCGCCGCCGCGGCTCGAAATCGCCCGACAGACGCCGTAACATCCCCTCCCCGCCGTTCTGCGGGGACCGACTTTTCCTTCCCAGCCCCAATTAACCTACTTGCCAAATTTAACCAAGTAGGTTAATTTCTCGCTAATGGAAAAACGTACGCCGCACTATCGGCTCCAGACCATCCAATCTCTGGTCGAGGCCGGCAAGGTGCGAACCACGCATTCCGCGCGCGCCGGTGCGAATGCCCTGGGGTTCGACTACGCCGGCATGCTGGCGGTGGTGGTGGCGCTCGAACCGGCGGATTTTTACAAGAGCATGACCACGCACGTGGATCACACAATCTGGCAAGACGTATACCGGCCCGCCACGCCGGCAGGCGACGTCTATCTGAAGCTGACGGTGATCGACGACGCGCTCATCGTGTCCTTCAAGGAGCTATGACCATGAAATGCCCAGTTTGCGGCGCGGCGAAGTTGGTCCACGACACCCGCGACTTGCCTTACACCTACAAGGGCGAAACCACCCTCATCCCGGCGGTGACGGGCGACTTCTGCCCCGCCTGCGCGGAATCCATCCTCGATGCGGCGGAATCGGATCGCGTCATGAAGGAAATGCGCGAGTTCTCGAAACAGGTGAACGCCGCCATCGTCGACCCGCAGTTCATCGCCAGCGTGCGCAAGAAACTGAAACTCGACCAGCGCGAGGCGGCCGAAATCTTCGGCGGCGGCGCGAATGCCTTCTCGCGCTACGAAAACGGCAAGACCAAACCGCCGCTCGCCCTGGTGAAACTGCTCAAGGTCCTCGACCGGCACCCGGATCTGCTGAATGAAGTGCGAGCAGAGTAGCTTGCCAATGTTATCTACTTCAAGCAAGTTGCAAGACATTGGGGAGCTTTAATGTCAGAACTGCGAGTTGCAATAAGGTTGCATGGCCTTGACCGGGTGGTATATGACCAAACCGCTCAATGGGATGGGTGTTCGTTCACGTCAATTGATATGTCATCTGCGCTTGTGGAAATGTGGGAAGAAAATATCCGTGATCACAGTGAGATGCAATCGGCTTTACATTCAATCAGTGAAAAATTACGTCGTCTAATTCTCGCTCTTCAATGGACATATGGCCATGAGCTAAAAGTTGAGCTAGATAAAACCAAGACCATCGCGCCAGCATTTGGAGGCACGAAAGACTTAATCCTGGAAGTAGAAAACGCAATTGCCATTAGTGCCAAAGTAACTTTTGATGTCCCGCCTAGAAAGATACCGCCACACATGCCAGAAATTCCTGTGGAAGCATCTCGATGGGTCGCGCTATGGGTCGAGACTGGGAAGTTATCAGAATATGTGGAAGAGCAATTGAGGCGCCATTACCTAATTATCGAAGAATTGTGGGACGAATTGCACGGGACATTGGGCCAAAAAGAGAAAGAACAACAAAAAATAGTTAAATTGATCAGGGATTTTGTTTCTCACGCAAGCTGTGATAACAAGGACGTAATTGCACTTGTCGAGCCGGATCTTCCATCAGCAGTTGTATATGACGCTAGTGGCAATAAAAGAGTGGCTTTCGACAGAAGTGTTGAGCACCGCAACTTTGTCGCAAGATTCGAAGTTATTGCAAGAGGGCTTGCACGATCTCTGGCAGAGATGAAGATGACGCGTCTTGGGGGAGTTGTGCGTGGCGTCTAGCTCAAAGCAAGCCAGCCTCATTCTCTACAAACAAAGGGCCTGTCCGGAATTTTGTGTGCGAGGCATATCATGAAGCCTGAAAGGAGCATGTATGCCAAGCAAGACGAGGAAGAAGAAAGCGGCGGCGGAGCTGCCGCGCATCCCGAAAGAGGTCATTGACCAGTTGGTGAGCGGACCGATGACGGCGGAGGCGGTCAATGCCGCCTCGATGGCCTTCAAGAAGGCGCTGATCGAACGCGCCCTGGGAGCGGAGCTGAGCCACCACCTGGGCTACCCGCCGGGGGCTGAGAAGCCGGCCGACGCAGACAACCATCGCAACGGTGCCAGCAGCAAGACCGTCCTGACCGAAGAAGGGCCGCTGCGCATCGACGTCCCGCGCGACCGGCACGGACGCTTCGCCCCGATCCTGATCCCGAAGCACGAACGACGCTTCACCGGCTTCGACGACAAGATCGTCGCCATGTACGCGCGCGGCATGACGATGCGCGAGATCCAGGGCTTTCTGCTCGAGCAGTACGGCACCGAGGTGTCGGCCGAGTTCATCAGTACGGTCACCGACGCCGTGATGGCCGAGGTGACGGCCTGGCAGGGGCGGCCGCTCGAAGCGATGTATCCGGTGGTCTTCTTCGATGCCCTGCGGGTCAAGATTCGCGAGGACGCCGTGGTGCGCAACAAGGCCGTCTATCTGGCCCTGGGCATCCTGCCTGACGGCACGCGCGACATTCTCGGGCTGTGGATCGAAGGGGCCGAAGGCGCCAAGTTCTGGATGAAGGTCTTCAACGATCTGAAGACCCGGGGCGTGGCCGACATCCTGGTCGCCGTCACCGATGGTCTGAAGGGCATGCCCGAGGCGCTGGCGGCGGTGTTTCCGGCGACCACGCTGCAAACCTGCATCGTGCACCTGATCCGCAACAGTCTGGATTACGCCAGTTGGAAAGACCGCAAGGCGCTGGCGGCGGCGATCAAGCCCATCTACACGGCACCCAGCGCCGAGGCCGCACTGGCCGAACTCGATGCCTTTGCCGAGGGTGTCTGGGGACAGAAATTCCCAACCGTCACGGCGGCTTGGCGCCGCGCCTGGGATCGGGTGATCCCCTTCTTTGCCTTCCCGCCGCCGATCCGCAAGGTGATCTACACCACCAACGCCATCGAAAGCATCAACGCCCGGCTGCGCAAGATCATCAAGACCCGCGGCCACTTCCCGAGCGACGAGGCGGCCACCAAGCTGATCTGGCTGGCGCTGCGCAACATCACCGCCGACTGGGGCCGCGCCGCCAAGGATTGGAAGGAAGCGATGAACCAATTCGCGATCCTCTATGCCGAGCGCTTCACCGAGGCCAGGAGTTAGAATGACCCCCGACTTTCCCACCGCGCCGCTCGCCCCCGGCCATAAAGGGGCCGGCGGCGGCGCCGTGGAAAAGTCTCATCACGCCTCACACACAAAAAATCTGACACTCCCCAAACAAACCATGATCATGACCACACCCCTCATCCTCATCGACCTGCAAAACGACTACTTCCCCGGCGGCACGATGGAGCTGGTGGGCGCGGAGGCCGCGGCCGCGCAGGCAGCGCGGCTGCTGCAGGCCTTCCGGCAGCGCGGGCTGCCGGTGTTCCATGTCCAGCACATCGCCACGCGTCCCGGCGCGACCTTCTTCCTGCCCGGCACGCCGGGCGCCGAGATCCACCAAGCGGTGCGGCCGAATGGGAGCGAAACGGTGGTGGTGAAGCACTTCCCGAACAGCTTCCGCGAGACGGCGCTGCTCGAATCGCTGCGCGCGGCCGGGGCGACGAAGCTGGTGTTCGCCGGCATGATGACGCACATGTGCGTGGACTCCACGGTGCGCGCGGCGGCCGACCTCGGCTTCCAGTGTTCGCTCGCGGCGGATGCCTGCGCCACACGCGACCTGCAATTCGGCGCGCAGCGCATCGAAGCCGCCGCCGTACAACTCGCCTACCTCGCCGGCCTGAACGGCCTGTTCGCCCGCGTGCGGACGACGGACGAGCTGTGCGCCGAGCTGTAGGCATGCGCCGCCCTCCACTTCGCCGTCCTGCACGGACTGACTTTTCTCCGCGCTGAACCGCCATGACGATCGCGCCCTGCGGCGAAGCCGACATCCCCGCCATGTTCGCCGTCATCGACGACGCAGCGCGAGCCTATCGCGGCCACGTGCCGGACGACTGCCTGCACGAGCCGTACATGCCGGAAGAGGAACTGCGCGGCGAGATCGCCGCCGGCGTGCGCTTCTTCGGCTGGTTCGAGGACGGCGAACTGCTCGGCGTGATGGGCATCCAGGACGTGCAGGACGTGACGCTGATCCGCCACGCCTATGTCGCCACGCGCGCGCGTCGCGGCGGCATCGGCAGCAGGCTGCTGCGGCACCTCCTCACGCTGACCGGCCGCCCGGTGCTGGTCGGCACCTGGCGCGCGGCGACCTGGGCCATCGATTTCTACGCGCGCCACGGCTTCCGCCTCGTCGACGCGGCGGAGAAGACGGCGCTGCTGCGGAAATACTGGACGATCTCCGAGCGGCAGAACGAGACGTCGGTGGTGCTGGCTCAGGACACGCTGCCGAAGCTGAGGTCCCTGGAAAGATAGGGGGCCTTCAGGCCGGCGATGCGGCAGCCCTGGGCGATGGGCCCGCCCGGAAACATCAGGTAGAGCGCCTTGATCCCACCTCGCGCATGAAAGCGCTCGTCGAGCGCATCGTGCAACTCGCGCATGTTGATGGGCGGCTCCGATTCGTGGCGGGCGAAATACTCCTGCAGGCCGCGCACGGCTTCCCAGTGGTCGGCGGTCAGGTCAATCCCTTCCGCACGGGCGATTTCCTCGGCGATGGACGCAGACCAGTCCTCCGGCGCATGGGAAAAGACCATGCTACCTGCAGTGCCTGTCGTTGCGCGGCGTGCCTCTGCTGTTGGGTTCATGTTCGCAACCTCCTTATCCGACTGTTGGACTCGGATACTTCACATCTAGGTTACGAACCCGGCACTGTCAAGGCGCGCCTCAACGCTTGACGATCACCCCGCAGGCCATGCGCGCGCCGGCGTTGCCGGTCGGCTGGGTCTTGAAGTCGTCGGGCGCAGCGTGGACGATGACGCCCTTGCCGACGATACCGTGGGCGCCTTCCAAAGTCAGTCCCGGCAGGACGGCGACGAGCTTCGCGTTGCCATAGGAATCGGTCTCCAGCATCGGCATGTCGCCGGCGTGGTGCGGCCCTTGGTGCGGGTGGCCGTGCGGATGGCCGCCGGGATTGAAGTGGCCGCCGGCGCTCATGCCGTCGGGCGCGCTGCAGTCGCCCTTCTCGTGGATGTGGAAGCCGTGCGCGCCGGGGGTAAGGCCGGCGACGTGCGCCGTGACTTCGATGTCGTGGCCCTTCTGCCGGAAGACGACGGTGCCGGTGGTGGTGGTGCCCTGGGTGGGCGCCAGCCTGGCCTCGGCGGAGGGGCCCCGGTGGTGGCCGGCGCAGGCGGACAGCAGGACGGCGGCGGAGGCGGCGGTAATCAGCGTCAGGGTGGTTTTCATTCGGGTTTCTCCTCTGTTGGGGTTGGGGTGCGGCTCTCTGTTTTAGAAAATCATGGTGCGCCATTCCGGGTCGAGGGTGCGCGCGACGAAGGCCGCGGCGCCCGCGGCGCCTGAATACTCCGGGATGAGGGGGCAGTCGGCCAGGCCGTGGGCGCGCAGCGCCATCTGGCAGCCGTAGAAGGCGGCGCCCTGCTCGGCCGCATCGCGCATGAAATCGTGGATCGAGCGCTCGCGGCCGGCGCTCGGGTGCATGGCTTCCGCCACGCTTGGCGCAAGCAGCTTCACGGCGGTGCCGGCGAAATGGATCTCCACCTCGCAGTCCATGGCGCAGGCGGTGGCGGCGTACACGAAGGGCGCGGCGGCGAGCTCGGGCCGCTCGGGCGAGAGCGACCAGACGAGGATGGCGAGCTTCGTGATCATGGCTCGATCACCGCCGCCGGCTCGATGGCGAGGATGTGCGCGACGTAGGCCGCGGCGTCGACCAGGCGTGCGGCATCGGCGTCCCAGTCGCGCGGCACGCCGCGCGCCATCCAGCCGGCGCCGTAGGGATCGCGGTTGATGAGGTCGGGCCGCTCCTCGGCGTCTTCGTTCGGCGCATCGAGGCGGAAGGCCACGGGGGAATGCACGGCCAGCACGGTCTTGGCGGATTCGACGGTGCCGAGGCCGCGCCCGGCCGCTACTTCGGCGCCCTTCGGCTTGGCGGTGAAGGCGATCACCTCGCCGGCCAGGTGCAGGCCGAAGCTGGTGGCGCCGATGACGACCTCGTTGCCGTCGCGCCGCACCCACATGTCGTACCGGGTGTCGTAGAGGCGGTCGGCGGGGACGCGGCCCTTGTAGATTTCAGTCGCCATATTGGATTGGCGGAAGAGAGTGGGAGTCGAACCCACCAGGGACCGCTTGGCCGCCCCTCCCGGTTTTGAAGACCGAGCGCCCCACCGGGGTGCGATCTCTTCCGTTGTTCAGATTATCCATTGTCGTTCGCCTTCGCCGCCGCGCAGGGCGTGCTCGTCGCGCACGCGCCGAGTGTAACCGACACGGTCGAAGAATTCGAGGATGTGGATGGCAACCTTGCGCCCGCCGCCGATCTCGTCGCGCAGCGCGGCGGCGCGCGCGGTGCCGTCGCGCGCGCACAGGCGGGCGACGCGGCCGGCCAGGTCGGCCACCGCTTCCGCGGAAAAATAATGGTCGTGCGCCACGGGATAGGCCTGGCCGACGCGGGCGACGCGCTTGAGCAGGCCGCGCACGGTCTCCTCGGCGATGCCCGTCACCTTGGCGATGTCGCGCACGCGCGGCGGGTTGCAGGGCGCGGCTTCCAGCAGCGGGCGCAAAGTGCGCCAGAGGTCGGCGTCGGTGGCGGCGAGCGCGGCGCGGTGCTCGGGCAGGTGCAGCCAGCTGCCGCTCTGCGCCAGCTCGCCGCTGCCGAGCAATTCAAAAGTCAGTCTGTCGAAGGCGGCGCGGGAGAGCGTCGGCAGCGTCAGGCGACGCAGGCGGTCGCGCTCGACGCCGATCATGTCGGGGGCGCGTTCGTGCTCGGCGCGCACCGCGTCGAGCAGGCGCGCGCGCAGGGCCTGCCAGTTCGCTTGAGAGAAACCGCTGCGGCCGTCCGCCTCGTCGACGACGACGAGGCCCATGCCCCGCCACAGCGCCTGCGCATCGTCGGCGGCGAGGTTGCGGTTGAGGGCGTAGCGGTCGAGCTGGGTGCCGGCCGGCTGGCGCGCCAGGGCATGCGCCAGCGCCGGCGCCGGATCGGGCTGTTCCAGCAATCGGAGGAAATCCAGCCTCTCCGGCGCGCGCTTGTGGCGCGTTGGCGGAAAGATGTCGAGCACGCGGCCGCCGCCGAGGGTGCGCGTGGCCGAGGCGTCGCGCAGGATGAAATGGTCGCCCCACAAGGCGCCGGCCGGCTTCTCGAGGATGACCTCCGCCAGCATGGCCTCGCCCGGCGCCAACGCCTCCCCTTCGAGCAGCGCGACGCGGCCGAGGATATCCGAAGCGCCGAGGTGGACGTGCACCGGCATCCAGTGCTTGATCGGGGCGTCGCTTGCTGCCGGCACGCGCAGGCGGGCGTGGAAGCGCGCGACCGGCGCGTGCAGGGCCGGATCGACGACCCACATGCCGCGCGAAACATCCTCCTTGCCGAAATCGCCGGCGAGGTTGAGCGCCAGGCGCTCCCCTGCCCCGCCCGACTGGGCGCTGCGGTCCTGGGCGTGGATGCCGCGCACGCGGGCGGCGAGGCCCGGCGGCGTGATCGTCACCGCATCGCCGACGGCAACCCGCCCGGAGAAGGCGGTGCCGGTCACCACCAGGCCGACGCCCTGCAGGGTGAAGCAGCGGTCGATGGCGTGGCGGAAGCCGCCCGCCGCGGCGTGTGCGGCGATCCGGCCGGCTTCGGCCAGCAGATGCGTATGAAGGGCTTCGATGCCCTCCCCCCGGGTGGCGGACACTTCGAACAGCGGCGCGCCTTCCAGCGCGGTGCCGGCCAGCAGCGCGGCAGTCTCCGCCCGCGCCGCCGCGCGCCGCTCGGGCGGGACGGCGTCGATTTTCGTCAGCGCCACGGCGCCGCGCCCGAGGTCGAGCAGGTCGACGATGGCGAGGTGCTCGCGCGTCTGCGGCATCGGCCCGTCGTCGGCCGCCACCACCAGCAATACGAAATCGATGCCGGTGGCGCCGGCCAGCATGTTGTGCACCAGCCGCTCGTGGCCGGGCACGTCGACGAAACCGAGGCGTCCCTCGTCGGCATAGGCGTAGCCGAGGTCGAGCGTGATGCCGCGCGCCTTCTCCTCCTTCAGGCGATCGCAGTCCACGCCGGTCAGTGCCTTGACCAGCGTGGTCTTGCCGTGGTCGATGTGTCCGGCGGTGCCGATGATCACGTAAACATGTCCTCGTACATGTTCTTCGCCCAGCCGAAGTCCTCCGCCACCAGCTCGGGGCGGCGCTCGTTGTCGTCGATCTGAGTCTGGATGATGACGCCCTTGTCGTCGACCTTGTAGTCGAACTGCACCGAGATATCCAGTTGCGGGTCGGCGCTGACCATCATGTAGCAGAGGTTGTCCGGCAGGATGTATTTCGGCTCCCGCCCGGCCGCACGCTCGGCGATGTAGCGGGCGACGATGCGGGCATGGCGGTTGGCGACGTGGCCGGCCTTCGGGTAGAAGGCGAACTGCGGCGAGACGAAGCCGACGGCGTCGCCGATGACGTAGACGTCCTTGTCCTCCTTCGCCGTGAGGAACAGCGGATCGACCGCCGCCCAGCCGGCCGGCTTGCCTTCCGGGTTCTTGCCGATGACGCCGGCCTTCCAGGCGAGGTCGCCGGCCTGGTGCGGCGCCATCAGGATGGCGTGCTCGAAGGCGAAGTCGCCGGCCGCCGTCCTGATGCGCTTGCCGAAGGGGTCGACCTCCTTGACGTGGGCGTTGGGGACGTAGGTGATGATGTCCTTGTAGAGTTCCTCGAAAGCCTGCTTGAAGCCGTAGCCGATGGGCCGGATGGCGTCCTTGTGGTCGAGGATGACGATGCGGCCCTTGACCTTGTGCTTCTTGAAGTGCGAGGCGATCAGGCAGGCGCGCTCGTAGGGCGACGGCGGGCAGCGCTGCGGCGGCGGCGGCAGAGTCATGACGAGGTCGCCGCCCTTGAAGTCGTGGATCGCCTGCTTGAGGCGGAAGTGCTCGGCGTTGGGCACGTAGGCGCCGGGGAAGCGCGCCCGCGTCGCCTCGGCTAGGCGGCGCTCGCCGTCGAACCAGGCCTCGTAGTTGTAGCGGATGCCGGGCGAGAGAACCAGCCAGTCGTAGTCGAGGGCGCCGAGCGCGGTGACGACGCGCTTCCTGTCGCGCTCGATCTCGAGGATCTCGCACTGGATGAAGCGGTAGCCGTATTTCTCCGAGACCTTCAGGTAATCGTGCGTCAGGTAGTTGGTGTCGACGACGTCGACCAGCCACTTGTTGCTCATCGGGCAGGAAAAGAACACCGGATTGCGCTCGAGCAGCACCACCTCGAGGTCGGGCGCCAGCTGGCGCAATTGCTTGGCGGCGGTGAGGCCGCCCCAGCCGCCGCCGCAGATGACGACGCGGCGGGCCTTGCCCTTCGGCAGCAGCGTCGCCGTGCCGCCGCCGATGAGGAACGGCAGGCCCTGCGCCTGCGCCGGCAGGGCGGTGGCGAGCGCGATGCCGCCGGCGGCCGCCAGGAAACTTCGGCGTGAAACGTCTTTCATGTCTTGCATGGTCGATCTCCCGTTTTCAGAATCTGCCGCGGAGCGGAAGCCGCCGCGGCTTACGATGCCTCCCGCGAGGGAAGGCGGTGCTACGCACCCAGTCCGCTCGAGGCGGAAAGCTGGGCAGCGAATTCGGTTTCCCCGTCGGGTGCCAGGCAGCGCAGGTCGAGGCGCAGGGCATCGTCGGCGATGTGGCCGATGACGGGCATGGGCAGGCGGCGCAGCGCCGCCTCCAGTTTGTGCAGGACTCCCGAGCGCTTGCCGCGCGGCCGCGCGACGAGGGCGACGCTCGGCAGGCGATCGACCGGCAGCGAGCCGGAGCCGATCTGCGAGAGCGTCGCTTCGATGGCGGCGTCGAGCGGCCACTTCGCCAGCGCCGCCTGCCAGACCGGCAGCAGGCGCGCGGCCTGGGCGCGGATCTCGCCTTCCGGCCGCGTCAGCAGGCGCAGCGCTTCCAGGCGTTGCGGCAGCCGCTCGGGATCGCGGTAGAGGACGAGCGTCGCCTCCAGCGCGGCGAGCGTGAGCTTGCCGGCGCGCAGCGCGCGCTTGAGGGGGTTCTTCTTGATCTTAGCGATCAGCTCGCGTCGCCCGACCAGGAGGCCCGCCTGCGGCCCGCCGAGCAGCTTGTCGCCGGAGAAGGTGACGAGGTCGGCGCCGGCATCGATGGAGTCGCGCGGCGTCGGCTCGTGCGGCAGGCCCCATTGCTCCAGGTTCACCAGCGTGCCGCTGCCAAGGTCGACGACGAAAGGCACGCCGCGCGCATGGGCGAGTTGCGCCAGTTCCGCCTCCGGCACGGCGGCGGTGAAGCCCTGCACGGCGTAGTTGCTGGTGTGCACCTTCATGACGAGACCGGTCTTCGGCCCGACGGCCTCGTCGAAGTCGCGCAGGTGGGTGCGGTTGGTGGTGCCGACCTCGACGAGCTTCGCGCCAGCGCGGCGCATGATGTCGGGCACGCGGAAGGCGCCGCCGATCTCGACCAGCTCGCCGCGCGAGACGACCACTTCCTTCTTCTGCGCCAGGGTGTTGAGCAGCAGGAACACCGCCGCGGCGTTGTTGTTCACCACCGTCGCGGCTTCGGCGCCGGTGAGTTCGCGCAGCAGGCCCTCGACGAGGTCGTCGCGGTCGCCGCGCCCGCCCGTTTCGAGGTCGTATTCGAGGGCGCAAGGTGAGCGCGCCGCGCGGGCGATGGCCTCGACGACGGACTCGGGCAGCACGGCGCGGCCGAGGTTGGTATGCAGCACCGTGCCGGTGAGGTTGAACACCGGCTGCAGGCGCGGGCGCATGTGCGCGGCGACGCGCCGCTGGATGGCGTCAACCAGCACGGTGGTCGCCGGCAGCGCCGCCCCACCCTTTACCGCTTCGCGCACGAAAGTCAGTTCGCCGCGCGCGGCGTCGGTGACGACAGTGCGGCCATGCTCGGCAACGAGGGATTGCAGGGCCGCCTCGGACAGGAGGCGGTCGACGGACGGAAGGTTTTTGAGTTCGTTCATGCTTTCACCCGGACCGGGCAGAAAGTGGAAAAAGAATTTTAACCCCCGCCGGGCACCAGCAGGAGGTTGGGGCCGCTGCGAGAAAAACCGGATTCGTCGACCAGGATGTCGAGGGCCAGCGTGGCGAGGTCGTCGGCGACCGGGTCGACGGCGGCGTCCTTGTCGCGGCGCACGAGCTTCAGGTAGGCCTTGCAGACGTCGCAGGTCTCGGCCTGGACGAGGCCCTTGTCTCCCTCGATGTGCTGATAGGCCACCGCGCTCTCGCCGGCGTCGCAGGCGGTGCACTGGGCGCGCGTCATGTGCCATTCGGTATTGCACAGCGAGCAGTGCAGGTAGCGCAGGCCCGGCACCTCGGGGCTGGCGCCGATGACGCTGACCGAAGGCAGCGCGCCGCAGCAGGGGCAGACGCCGGGCACGTCGAGCGGCGCCAGCGCGGTGTTGCCGAGCTGCGCGGCCATTTTCGTCCAGTAGACCTGCAGGGCGGCGGCAACGAAGGGCAGCTTGTCGGCGTGCTCGCCGTAGAGTTCGGTGCGCAGGACGCGCTCGGCGAGGGCCTCCAGCGCTGCGTCGTCGAGCTGCCGGATCGCCTTGAGGGTCGCGGCGGCCGCGTCGGCTGCAGCGGGAGCAACCTCGTCGAGGATGGCGTTCAGGGCGCCGCGCCAGGCCGGGTCGCGCGGCCGCCAGGACTGCGCCGGCACCAGCGGCATGCCGTGCTGGCGGGACTGACTTTTGGCCGCGTCGTCGGGAACCGGCACGGCGGGCATGGCATCGAGCGCTTTCTGCTGCGCCTGCGCGAGGCGCCCTATGAAGCGCAGGTAGTCGCCGAGGGGATGGCCGTCCGCCAGCTGCGCGAAGCGGCGCGCACGGTGGGCGAAGACATCCTTGGCGTCGGGTACCAGGACGCGCGGCGCGTCGCCGCTGGCCTGGGGAATCTGTCCGGGTTCTAGGAGTGTGGTCATTCAAGAAATAAAGTTATTTGCGACAAAGGCGCGGTAACCGCCGCATCCCCCTCTCCCGCTGGCGGGAGAGGGTCGGGGAGAGGGTGGCAGGCCGTTGCCCCCTCTCTCCGGCTCTCTCCCCGCAAGCGGGGAGAGAGGGTTGGCGGGCGATGCGCTACTTCCCCGTCATCTCCCGATACCAGGCGCGATGGTGCTGCTTGGCCCAGGCGCGGGTGACCGTGCCGTACCACATGGCGCGGATGGTGCCCTTCACCCAGATGGCGGCATACACGTGGATCATGATCAGGGCGATCATGGCCGCGCCGGCCACCGCATGCACCACGGCGCCGAGGCGCACCAGCTCGAGCGGCGGCGAGAACTGCGCGCGCCAGATCAGCACCCCGGAGACGAGGAGCAGCACCATGCAGACCACCGACGCCCAGAACATCGCCTTCTGGCCGCCGTTGTACTTGCCCTGCTCGGGCATGTTGTGGTCGTCGCCGTCCACCATCTCGCCGATGCGCGAGAGCCACTCCTTGTCGGTCGGGGTCATGGCGTTGAGCTTCCTGAAGCGCAGGAACATCAGCACGAAGAAGAACGCCATGAAGACGCCGATGTAGGGATGCAGGATGCGCGCCCAGGTGCCGCCGCCGAAGAGGTACGTCAGCGGGTAGAACGCCGGGTGGAAGAAGGCCAGGCCGGACAGCGCGAGGAGGATGAAGCTGATCCCCACCACCCAGTGGTTGGCCCGCTCCTGCGGGGTGTAGCGCTGCAGGTCTTTCGGATCGCGGATCATTGGCTTCCCTCCTTCTCGACTTCCTTCTCGGTCTCTTTCGACACCTCGTTGGGACCCTTCATGACGTAGTGGAACAGGCTGCCCAACGCCACCGCCCCCAAAGCCAGCGAGGCGAGCGGCTTGGCCATGCCCTTCCACAGCGACACCAGCGGGCTGATGCCCGGGTCCGCCGGCAGGCCGTTGTAGAGCGCCGGCCGGTCGGCGTGGTGCAGGACGTACATGACGTGGGTGCCGCCCACGCCGGCGGGATCGTAGAGCCCGGCCTTGTCGAAGCCGCGCTCCTTGAGGTCGCCGATGCGCTTGGCGGCGTAGTCCTTCATGTCCTCCTTGGAGCCGTACTGGATGGCGCCCGTCGGACAGGCCTTGGCGCAGGCCGGCGCCTGGCCCACCGCGACCCGGTCGGAGCACAGCGAGCACTTGTAGGCCTTGCTGTCCTCCTTGGAGATGCGCGGGATGTTGAAGGGACAGCCGGTGACGCAGTAGCCGCAGCCGATGCAGTTCTCCTCGTGGAAGTCCACGATGCCGTTGGCGTACTGGACGATGGCGCCCGGGGCCGGGCAGGCCTTGAGGCAGCCCGGGTCGCCGCAGTGCATGCAGCCGTCCTTGCGGATCAGCCACTCCAGCCGGCCCTTCTCTTCCACTTCGGCGAAGCGCATCACGGTCCACGATTTCGCCGTCAGGTCGACGGGATTGTCGTACACCCCGTAGTTGATGCCGACCTCGTCGCGGATGTCGTTCCACTCCATGCAGGCCGCCTGGCAGGCCTTGCAGCCGATGCAGGCGGACACGTCGATCAGCTTCGCCACCTCCGTGGTCTTGCGCACCGAGGGCGCCGGAGTGGTGGTCGCCGAGCGCTGCTTGATGTCTAGCGATTGCAGTGCCATGGTTCCTCCCTCAGGCCTTCTCGATGTTGACCAGGAACGCCTTGTATTCCGGCGTCTGCGAGTTGGCGTCGCCCACGTACGGCGTCAGGGTGTTGGTGATGAAGCCGGGCTTGGTCACCCCCTTGAAGCCGAAGTGCAGTGGTATGCCGATGGTGTGCACCTTCTTGCCGTCGACGTCCAGGCTGCGGAGGCGCTTGGTCACCACCGCGACGGCCTTGATGTAGCCGCGGTTGCTGCGCACCTTCACCTTGTCACCGGCCTGGATGCCCTTCTCCTTCGCCAGCGCCTCGCCGATCTCGACGAAGTGCTCGGGCTGCAGCACGGCGTTGATGTGCGCGTGCTTGGTCCAGAAGTGGAAGTGTTCGACCAGACGATAGGTCGTCGCCACGTACGGGAAGTCCTTGGCCGTGCCGAAGCTGTCCATGTCGCCCTTGAACACCCGTGCCGCCGGATTGCTCTTCGCCTTCGCGTTGCCCGGGTGGAAAGGGTTGTTGTCCAGCGGCGACTCGAACGGCTCGTAGTGCTCGGGGAACGGGCCGTCGGCCATGATCGGCGAGAACAGCCGCGCCACGCCTTCCGGCGCCATGATGAACGGCATGACGTGCTCTTCCGGCGCGGCGTTCGGCCGCATGTCCGGGATGTCGTTGCCGCCCCATGCCGTGCCGGTCCACTTCATCACCGTGCGTTTCGGATCCCACGGCTTGCCGGAGAGGTCCGCCGAGGCGCGGTTGTAGAGGATGCGCCGGTTGGCCGGCCAGGCGAAGCCCCAGTTGAGCGTCTGGCCGAGGCCGGACGGATCGGAGGCGTCGCGCCGCGCGGTGAGGTTGCCCGCCTGCGACCAGCAGCCGCCGTAGATCCAGTTGCCGCAGGAGGTGGAACCGTCGTCGCGCAGCATGGCGAAACCGGGTACCTGGTCGCCGGCCTTGACCAGCACCTTGGTCTTGTCGGCCGGGTCGGTGACGTCGGCCAGCGCCTTGCCGGATATCTCCATGAGGAGTTCCTCGGGCGCGGGCTTGGCCGGCTGCCGGTAGGGCCAGGCGAGGTTGAGGATGGCGTCGGGGAACTTGCCGCCGTCCTTGGCGTACATCTCCTTCAGCCTGAGGAACAGCGCCGCCATGATCTCGGAGTCGCCCTTCGATTCGCCCGGGCCGTCGGCCGCCTTCCAGTGCCACTGTACGACGCGGCCGGAGTTGGTGAAGGTGCCTGCCTCCTCGGCAAACAGGTTGGCCGGCAGGCGGAACACCTCGGTCTGGATCTGCGCCGCATCGACCTGGTTGAACTCGCCGTAGTTCTTCCAGAACTCCGACGTGTCGGTCGCCAGCGGATCGATGATGACCAGGTACTTGAGCTTGGCCAGCGCGTCGCCGATCTTGCGCTTGTTGGCCATCGACGCCAGCGGGTTGAAGCCCTGGCAGACGAAGCCCGTCATCTTGCCCTGGTGCATGCGCTCGAAGATCGCCATGGCGTCGTAGGCGCCATCCTTCTTCGGCAGCCAGTCGTAGCAGAAGCCGTTGTCCTTGGTGGCGGCGTTGCCGTAGAAGGCCTTGCACAGGCTGGTGAACCACTTCGGGAAGTTCTGCGGGAAGTTCATCTGCCCGGGACGCAGCGCCTTCGGCGTGCGCTTGGCGAGATACTCGTCGCGCGTCTTGTCGGCATCCGTCGGCGCCGACAGGTAGCCCGGCAGCACTTCGGAGTACAGGCACATGTCGGTGATGCCCTGCACGTTGGCGTGGCCGCGCAGCGCGTTGATGCCGCCGCCGGCCATGCCCATGTTGCCGAGCAGCAGCTGGATCATGGCCATGGTGCGGATGTTCTGCGAGCCGACCGTGTGCTCCGTCCAGCCCAGCGCGTAGAGCACCGTCATGGTCTTGTTCGGCGCCGCCGTCTCCGCGATCATGCCGCAGACCTTGAGGAAATCCTCCTTCGGCGTGCCGGTGACCTTGCTCACCAGTTCCGGCGTGTAGCGGGAATAGTGCTTCTTCATCAGCTGGAAGACGCAGTTCGGATCCTGCAGCGTCTCGTCCACCCTGGCGTAGCCGTCCTTGTCGAGCTGGTATTTCCAGGTCGACTTGTCGTAGCTGCGCTTCTCGGCGTTGTAGCCGGAGAACAGGCCGTCGTCGAACTTGAAGCCCTCGTCGATGAGGAAGGCCGCGTTGGTGTAGTTCCTGACGTAATCGTGGTGGATCTTGTCGTTCGTCAGCAGGTAGTGGATGACCCCGCCGAGGAAGGCGATGTCGCTTCCCGGCCGGATCGGCGCGTAGAAGTCGGACACCGAGGCCGAGCGCGTGTAGCGCGGATCGACGACGATCAGCTTGGCCTTGCGGTCTTTCTTGGCCTCGATCACCCACTTGAAGCCGCAGGGGTGGGCTTCGGCGGCGTTGCCGCCCATGATGATGGCGAGATCGGTGTTCTTGATGTCAACCCAATGGTTGGTCATCGCGCCACGCCCAAATGTCGGACCCAGACTGGATACCGTGGGGGCGTGTCAGATGCGTGCTTGGGTGTCGAGCGCTACGACTCCTAATCCGCGCAGGATTTTCGACGTCAGGTAACCGGGCTCGTTGGCCGCCGCCGAGCTCGCCAGGAAGCCGAAGGTGTTCCAGCGGTTGACCGTGGTGCCTTCCGCGTTCTTCTCGATGAAGTTCGCGTCGCGGTCCGCCTTCATGTGCTTGGTGATGCGCGTGATGGCCTCGTCCCAGGAGATGCGTTTCCACTCGTTCGAGCCGGCTTCGCGGACTTCCGGGTACTTCAGCCGGTTCGGGCTGTGCACCATGTCGAGCAGGCCGGCGCCCTTCGGGCACAGCGTGCCGCGGTTGACGGGGTTGTCCGGATCGCCCTCGATGTGGATGATCTCGGCCTTGGCATTCTTCGACTTGTCGCCGATCGAATAGGCCAGAACGCCGCAGCTTACCGAGCAGTACGGACACATGTTCCGCGTTTCGGTGGCGCGGGCGAGCTTGTAGTCTCTGACTTCCGCCAGGGCTGCCGTGGGGGAGTAGCCCAGCATGGCGATGCTGGATCCCCCTAGCCCGGCGGAGCAGATCTTGAAGAACTGCCGCCTGGTGACTTGCACGTCGTTCCCTCCTCTTGTGGTGGCCTCGCGGGCCGGATTATCTTTTTAAAGCATGTTATTTATAGTCTCGATGTGATGAATTGTCAAGCTGATCGACGCATTGCGCCGCATCAAAACCCTGCAATGGCAATGGCTTAGTTCCACGCAACGCTTGCATGCAGGGCCATTTTGTCGGAGAGTGATGCATGTAAAATAAGATACAGCCATGCGCAACGAATCCCTGAGTCCCGAATCGATTCCGTCCGGCCTCGAGCACTTCGTGCCGAAGACGACGCCGGCCACCTCCTCCCATGCGCCCGGCACGCTGGTGGACAAGTACGGCCGCCACATCACCTACATCCGTCTGTCGATCACCGACCGCTGCGACTTCCGCTGCTTCTACTGCATGGCGGAGGAGATGGAATTCCTGCCGCGCGACCAGGTGCTGAGCCTGGAGGAATGCCTGCGCATCGTGCGAACCTTCGTCGATATGGGCGTGACCAAGGTGCGCATCACCGGCGGCGAGCCGCTGGTGCGACGCAACGCCATGTGGCTGCTGCAGGAGATCGGCCGCCTGGAGGGGGTAAAGGAACTGGTGATGACCACCAACGGCTCGCAGCTCGAGCGCTACGCCGCCGAGATGCGCGAAGCAGGCGTCAAACGCGTGAACATCAGCCTCGACACGCTGCGCGCCGACCGTTTCAAGTCGATCACCCGCGTCGGCGAGATCGACAAGGTGTTGCGCGGCATCGATGCGGCGATCGCCGCCGGCTTCGCCGGCATCAAGCTCAACACCGTGATGATGCGCGGCGTGAACGAGGACGAGTTCGCCGACCTGGTGCGCTTCGCCGCGGACAAGGGCATCGACCTCTCCTTCATCGAGGAAATGCCGCTCGGGACGGTGGGCCACCCGCGCGCCAACACCTATTTCAGTTCCGACGAGGCGCTGGCGCTGCTGCAGCCGCACTTCGGGCTGGTCAGCTCGGCCGAGTCCACCGGCGGTCCGGCGCGCTACTGGCGCATCCCCGGCACGAAGTCCAGGGTCGGCTTCATCTCGCCCCACTCGCACAACTTTTGCGACAGCTGCAACCGCGTGCGCATCACCTGCAAGGGCGAGCTGTATCCCTGCCTCGGCCAGAACGACGCACTCGCCCTGATGCCGGTGCTGCGCACCCACCCGGACGACGACGCGCCGCTGCGCCAGGCCATCGTCGACACGATGGGCATCAAGCCGAAGGGACACGACTTCATCCGGCAGATGCACGATCCGAAGGTCATCCGCTTCATGTCGATGACGGGTGGCTGATGCGTCAGGCGGCCGCTTGCCGGAACCACGCCAATAGCGACGATTGATGCAAGCCGAGCGGATCACCGGCCTCGTCCTTGCCGGCGGCCTCGCCCGCCGCATGGGTGGGCGCGAGAAGGGCCTGCAGCCTTTCCGCGGCAAGCCGCTCGCGGCCTGGTCCATCGAACGCCTGGCACCCCAGGTGGACGCCCTGCTCATCAATGCCAATCAGAACCTGGAAGACTATGCGGGCTTCGGCCATCCCGTCGTCGCTGACCGCCTCGACGGCTTCGCCGGTCCGCTGGCAGGGTTGCACGCCGGCCTGTCCATCTGCGAAACGCCGCTGCTCGTTACCGTGCCCTGCGACTCGCCGTTTCTGCCGACGGACCTGGTGGCGCGCCTGCGTGCTGCGCTGGAGGCGGCCGGCGCCGACCTCGCCGTGGCGAAGACCGCAAGCCGGCCGCATCCGGTATTCTCCCTGGTACGGCGCGAGATGCTCGGCCGCCTGAGCGCCTTCCTCGAGGCCGGCGGCCGCAAGGTGGGTGCCTGGTACGCGGAGCTGAAAGTCGTGGAAGTGCCCTTCGCCGACGAGCGCGCCTTCGCCAACATCAACACCCTTGATGAACTGAATCGGCTCGAAACATGAACTCCCTGCTGAACAGGATTTCCGGCGCAGGCGCTACGGATCCCGAATCGTTCAGCGTCGAACGCGCCCGCCAACTGGTTCTCGAACTCGTCGAACCCATCGAGGGCAGCGAGCGGCTTTCCGTGCGCAATGCACTGGGGCGCGTGCTGGCCGAGGACATCCTGGCGACGGCCAACGTGCCTGGCCACGACAATTCCGCCATGGATGGCTATGCCGTTCGCTTCACCGACCTCTCGATCGAAGCCGATAGCGCGCTCACGCCCGTCGGCACGGCTTTTGCCGGTCGTCCTTTCGCGGGCCGGCTCGAGGCGGGCCAGTGCGTGCGCATCATGACTGGCGGCGTCATACCCGATGGCGCGGACACGGTGGTGATCCAGGAAATGGTGCGCGACAGCGGCGGACGCATCGTGATTCCGCCCAAGCAGCGCCGGGGCCAGCATGTCCGCCGTGCCGGCGAGGACCTGCGCATCGGCATGCCGGCGATCCGCGCCGGCAAGATCATCCGTCCCGCCGACCTCGGCCTGATCGCTTCGCTTGGCGTCGCCGAGGTCAATGTGCGGCGCCGCCTGCGCGTCGCTTTCTTTTCCACCGGCGACGAACTGCGCTCCGTCGGCACGCCGCTCAAGGAAGGCGAGGTGTACGACAGCAACCGCTACACCCTCTACGGCATGCTCGATCGGCTGGGCTGCGAGGCGATCGACCTCGGCGTGGTGCGGGACAGGCCGGCCGAGGTGGAAGCGGCCTTCCGCCGGGCCGCCGCCGAAGCCGACGCCATCCTCACCAGCGGCGGCGTCTCGGTCGGCGAGGCCGACTTCGTCCGCGGCATGATGGCCAAACTGGGCGAGGTCGCTTTCTGGCAGATCGCCATGCGGCCCGGCCGCCCGATGGCCTTCGGCCGCATCGGCAGCGCCTGGCTGTTCGGCCTGCCCGGCAACCCGGTGGCGGTGATGGTGACCTTCCACGCGTTCGTGCGCGACGCGCTGCTGAAGATGATGGGCGTCTCGCCGGTCGCGCCGCTGCCGCAGTTCCGCGTGCCCTGCGCCACGCCGCTGAAGAAGCGGCCCGGCCGCAGCGAGTTCCAGCGCGGCATCCTGTTCCGCGAGGGTGGCATCTGGAAGGTGCGCGCCACCGGATCGCAGGGTTCCGGCGTGCTGCGCTCGATGTCGGAGGCGAACTGCATCAT
>JAANMT010001512.1_pt1 | contig 22576 bp, 16 predicted proteins | sample 7279711 | NCBI WGS metagenome assembly JAANMT01 (sample SAMN14094538, study PRJNA606508) | bioreactor metagenome | isolation source: A lab-scale SPAN reactor treating ammonium-rich wastewater day 1 | place: Ireland: Galway | collected 2017-01-16 | reverse complement strand
GGTGTCCAACCGCTAATTCCTAAAGATCAATTATCCAGGGTAGATGTGTCACCCACACTTAACCCCAATTCTTTGGCCTTGATAATTCTCCGCATAATTTTGCCACTTCTGGTTTTGGGTAAATTGAGGACCGACTCAATCTTCTTTGGCTGGGCATGAGGACCGATTTTTTGGCGAACAACTTGTTTCAGCTCCTTTTCTAAGCTGGCTGACATTTTATAATTAATATTTAACTGCACAAATGCTTTGATTACTTCCCCTTTTAATGGATCACCCAAACTAATGACCGCGGCCTCCGCTACTGCAGCGTGTGAAACCAAGGCGCTTTCGACCTCAGCCGTCCCAACCCGAATCCCTGCTACATTCATCACGTCATCTGCACGTCCTAGCACTGTGTAGTACCCATCTGCATCACGTTGAGCAATGTCTCCAGTATAGAAATAATTACAATTTGAAAATTCACTCCAATACTCCTCGAAACGTTGGTGATTATTCCAACATGTCATCAAAGCTCCTGGCCAAGGATACTTAATCACTAAATGTCCAATCACGTTTGGAGAAGTGATTTCTTGACCATCATCCGTAATTAAGGCAGGTTGTATACCTAAAAATGGCAAGCCTGCACTGCCGGCTTTTTGTGACATAGATGGTTGTGTAACCAACATATGTCCTCCTGTCTCTGTTTGCCACCAAGTGTCAATAACCGGAATCCTATCCCCACCCACATGTGTGGCAAACCAATGCCAAGCTTTGGGATTAATTGGTTCACCGACACTGCCCAAAACCTTGAGACTTGATAAATTATGTTTTAACGGATACTCCTCTCCCTCTCTCATCATCATACGAATAACCGTCGGAGCAGTATAAAAGGATTGCACTTGATATTTTTCAATCAGTTGCCAACAATGATCGGGTGTAGGAAAGAAAGGCGAACCTTCATAAGTGACTGAAGTACATGCGTTTGAAAGAGGACCATAAACTATGTATGAGTGACCAGTTATCCATCCTGTATCCGCCAAAGCCCAATGAACTTGGTTTTCCTCAATTGAGAAGTCGTGCTTCATCGTCAGATGCGCAAATAAGCCATAACCACCATGACCATGAACTATGCCTTTTGGTTTCCCGGTTGTACCAGAAGTATAAAGAATAAATAATGGGTCAGAACTCAACATTGGCTCAGGTTTACAAATGCTTGGTTCATTCTTAATAAGTTCAGCCAGGCTAACTTCATGTTTTTTCAAAGTCACTGAGTTATGTTTTTTAATGGAGACAATTACACGTTGGACACAACTAGAATGTTCTACTGCCTCTCTGACCACACTCAATAAGTCATGTGTTTTACCAGACTTCTGAGTTGAACAACCAGCCAAAACAACCTTTGACTCAGTATCATTTATTCTTAAAGCCAATGCCTCGGCGCTAAATCCCGCATAGACCACTGAGTGAATGACTCCAATTCTGGCACAAGCCAACATACAAGATATTTGATCGATACCTAATGGCATGTATAAAATAACTCTGTCCCCTTTTGATAAACCTAATTTTTTTAGAGCATTGGCTGTCTGACAGACTTTGCCAAGCAATTGTTGATAAGTAATTTTTTCCTCATTACCCATTTCATTTACATAAATATACGCAAGTTTTTCCCCCAATCCGTTTGTGATATGTCGGTCTAAACAGTTGTGAGTAATATTCAGTTTTCCACCTACAAACCAGTCGTAGCTCGGCTTCTTCCAGCTCAGTGTTTCCGTAAAGGGAGTAAACCAGTCAAGTTCCTGACGAGCTATTTCTCCCCAAAATGAATCTGGATTATCTACTGATCGTTGATATTTGCTGGCGTATTCATTAGGAGATAATCCAGGTCTCAATTTTTTTCTCATAGTTTTGTTTTGAATATCAACAAATACTCTGACTACTTTGGTGTCCAGTTAGTGATACCAGCTATTAGTGCTCGGCACTCGTCACGAAGGACTCCGCCTTTTACTAAAACTCCTCTATTGTTGTGAGTCACCAATCTAGGTCCCCACTCCTCGGCGTGATAATCTCGTAATTCGTACTGATTGCCAGGTACGTCCTCCTGATAAGCACCAAAGACAACCTTGTCTAAGCTGGCCCAGCCGGCGGTGGCCATACACATTGAGCAAGGCTCGAGCGTGGTGTACAGAGTGCAATCTGGAATAGCAATAGTTTGTAGCTTTTGACAGGCTTCAGATATGCAAAGCCGTTCACCGTGAGCCGAAGGGTCTTTGTTTGGCCAAACTAAACTTTGACCTTGGGCGAGAACTTCTCCTTGATAAACAATAAATGAACCAATAGGCAACGCTCCCTCTTTTTCGATCTTTTTTGCATGCTCAATGGCAAGCTTCATCCATTGTTCATCAACTTCATTATTATTGAGTTGAGTAGTTTGTGACATGCAGTCAAGTGTAACATAAATTAGCAATCAAGACTCATTACCCGTCATCCTGAACTTGTTTCAGGATCTAGTAGGAGTGTCTTGTCAATTAAATTTTTGAGATGCTGGATCGAGTCCAGCATGACGACAAGAAAATAATGTCTGTTCTCTGATATAGTGATAGGGATGCTAGATCATGCCCGCCAACATCATAAGCACCGCGCTGGATTAAGACGGCGCCTGAGGCCAAATCGCGCTCCCCAAACTGATGTAATTTTGCCCAAAAAATCGATGCGGCTAAAAATTGACCGAAAGAGTCAGAAAAATAGTCAGCGAAAAGCGATCAAATTACCAGGTATCAAGCCTCAAACAGAAAAAGTCAACTTAATTCTGGCACGTTCACCTAGGAAAACCAAAGTTGGGTTACTAATTGGAGCTGGTGTTGGGCTGGTGGCAACCATAGTAATAATCAACTGGGTCTCACCAGCTTCAATCGCCAATTGGGGACTACCCAATTTATATGCACCGTTGCTAATCAGTTTTGGATTGATTTGGTTCTGTGTGGCACGCTTAGTTTTTGTTAGTCCGTTGGCATTGGCGATTGCCTTTGGCCCAGTGGCACTCCTGTCACTCAAATTACATCAGGTAGTCATGACGAGTCAATTAGTGGCATTCGTAATTGCCCTAGTGGTCTTATTTGTGCTAGTTAGTATAATTGTCAGGCAGATACTCATATGGGCTTTTGATTAATGTCCAACTACTACATCACCACCACCTTGCCATACGTCAATGCCTCACCGCATATTGGCTTTGGTATGGAGTTAGTGACGGCTGATTTTTTGGCTAGATTTCATCAAATAATGGGCGATCATGTCTTGTTCAATACCGGTACGGATGAACACGGGCAAAAGATTTTTGACGAAGCCACCAAGGCTGGTTTGTCGCCCCAAGCATACACTGATCAAATGGTGATCGCTTTTCAAAATTTAAATCAGCTACTCAATATTAGTAATACACATTTTATTCGCACTACTGATACTCACCATATTCAGGCAGCTCAAGAATTTTGGCAGAGGTGCCACAAAAACGATGATATTTATCAAGCCGAGTACACCACTCATTACTGCGTTGGCTGCGAACTGGAAAAGCAACTAGGTGAGCTAGTCCACGGTAAGTGTCCGCTTCATCCCAATCGTGATCTGGAACAAAGAACAGAGAAAAACTACTTTTTTCGACTCAGCAAGTATCAGGATCAACTCCTAACAATGTACAACTCGCAGCCAGACTTTGTGCTACCAGCCAGTAAACACAAAGAAATTTCCTCATTTGTAGCAGGTGGGCTACAAGACTTCAGCATTTCTCGATTAAAAAGTAAAATGCCATGGGGGATTGAGGTGCCAGATGATGCTGAGCACGTCATGTACGTCTGGTTTGATGCGTTGGTCAATTATATCTCAACATTAGGATGGCCAGATGATGTGGGCAAATTCAATGATTTTTGGCCAGGGGTACAAATAGCTGGCAAGGATAATTTAAGGCAGCAAGCCACCATGTGGCAGGCGATGTTGTTGTCAGCTGGATTACCAACCAGTCGACAGATTTTGATTAATGGTTTTATTTCAGTGGAGGGGCAAAAGATGAGTAAGTCCATAGGTAATGTGATTACACCAAGTGATATGGTGAGTCGATTTGGGCAAGAAGCAACTCGATATTTGTTATTTAGGTTGGGACCAGTGGGCGGCGATGCGAATGTGTCTTGGGATCAATTTGACACCACATACACTGCCGAACTCGCCAATGGCCTGGGCAACCTCATCTCCCGCATCGCCGCTCTCTGTTTAAAAACCCAACTTCCTTCCGCCTCCCTCCCAACTCAATTTTCACAAGAGGTACAGCTCGCCTTTGCAAACTGCCAGTTTGATACTCTGGCTCAGCTCTACCAAACTCAAATCACCGACCTTGACCAAAACCTTAGTACTCAGAAGCCTTGGTTACTATCTGGCGACCAACAAACCCAACTCCTATTAGTAATTCGCTCATCCTTGCTTCAACTTATTTTTGATCTGCAACCAATCCTACCTCTCACTACCGCCCAGGTTTTATCCTATTTCTCTCACCCCACTCCCGACCGTATTTCACCCCTCTTTCCCAGATTGGAGCCTGTTCATGGCTAAACACTTGGCTAGCTACGTTCGACGCCATCCTCGTCGCACCCAACGATTCTTAGAAATTTTGCCAGGGTTTGTGTCCTGGTCGCTCATTTTATTTCCTATCTGGGGATCATTTATCGTTCCTGAGCTAGTCGCCTATTATGTAATCCTATTTGCTGTTTACTGGTTGTATCGCTCCTTTTCTGTCGCCATTCTGGCTCTGTCTGCTCACTTTGCGATTAAAGCCGCTAGCAAATACGATTGGCTGGGGGAGCTTAAAGCCAAACTCCCTAACTGGAAAAATGTTCATCACCTCATCATCATTCCCACCTACCAAGAACCTTTAACAACCCTCAAACGAACGATAGAACGACTCTCTAAACAAAACTTCCCCATTGATCACCTGCACATTATGGTGTCTTTTGAGGAGCGAGAAGGTGCAGAAGCTAAAACTAAAGCCAAAGCGTTACACAAGGAATTTGACCAGGTTTTTGGTCATTTTTGGACCACTTTTCACCCCGATATTACTGGTGAAGTTAAGGGCAAATCAGCCAATACCGCCTGGGGAGCTCGGCAAGCTGTGGCGCTTCTCCAAAAGGCTGACCACCGCCATCTGATTGATCTTGATCTGGTGACTATTTCTAGTGAAGACGCTGATGCCAGTTTTCATCCCAATTACTTTGCTGCTTTAACTCAAGATTTTCTAACCGTGCCCGACCCTTATAACAATGTCTGGCAGGGTGCTATCATGTTTTATAACAACATTTGGCAGGTGCCAGCCCCAATTCGAGTCCTATCATCAGTTTTTTCGGTCACTCAAATGCATATGTTAAAACGCTCCGACCGACTAATTAATTTTTCCACCTATACGACCTCACTCAAACACGTCCGAGATATTGATTATTGGGATACCGATGTCATCCCAGAGGATTATCGACTCTTTTATAAATCATACTTTGCTAAAGATGGCAACTTTCACGTCCGGCCAATTTTTCTCCCTATCTTTGCTGATGCGGCACAAGCGAAAAACTGGTGGTCAACTATGGTTAATCAATACGAACAATTGAAGCGTTGGGCGTGGGGAGTCAGTGATGATGCTTACATCATCAAACAGTATCTCCTGGCCGATAATATTCCTTTCTGGCAAAAAACTTTACGAGTGATAAAGACGATTGAAGATCATTTCCTCTGGCCGGTCAATTGGTTTATCATTACCGTGGCAGCATTTTTTCCACCTTTACTCAATGAAGAGTTTGGTCGAACTATACTGGGCAAAACTCTACCTCAAGTTACATCCTCTCTTTTAACCGCTTCACTTCTATCATTTGCGGTCATTTTCTTAATTGACGCTCTTAACCGCCCTTCTCGGCCTCACAAAAATCGATTTTTTTCTATCATCTTTCAACCATTCGAGTACCTACTTTTACCCGTGCTTGGGTTTTTCTTTGCAGCTTTGCCAGGGATCGACGCCCACACGCGTCTCATGATCGGCAAGTACTTGGAGTATCGAGTGACAGAAAAAGTTTAATACCCATCATGCTTGATTTGCTAATTTATCAATCATCTTTAGCTAATCAGTTCACCCGTCATCCTTAACCATCGAGGCGAGGAATCTTGAGCTGACTAACATATTTTCTTAATTTACTTGTCACATTCTGATTGGGTCAATCAAAATAGCATTTTAATTTCTCTAATCAACCTGCTACTATTAATCAACTAATGAAAATTCCACACCAGATTGTTGTTTTTGACAAAAAGATAGAAAGATGGTTGTCACTGGTGATCATATTATTGCTGGTGCTACTAATAAGACTGCCATCTCTTTTTGAGCCAGTCTGGTATCTAGACGAATCTATTTACCTGACAATCGGCAACGCCCTCAATGATGGTCAGGTGCTTTATCGTGACATAGTCGATCACAAAACTCCCGTAATTTATTATCTAGCTAAAGTCGGTGGCCAAGCTCAATTCCGTTTGCTATTCACCCTTTGGATGTTAGTAACTACTGCTGGCGTGTTTGGGTTACTTAAAAAGATTGGGCTTAATAAAAAAATTGTTTGGCTAGCTACTCTGGGTTTTGGTGTAGCGACCAGTTTACCTAAATTTGAGGGACTACTGCCTAATGGCGAGTTATTTGTGATGGGATTTGTGGTGGGTGGGCTAATTCTTCTGTCAAATTCTAAAACTTGGAGGTTTGCTTTCAATCACAAACAACGTTTCGATAAAAAAACAACTCAACATAATTTCAACAACAGTAAACCACTCTCTTTATCCTATGAAACCTTAAAACAAGTTCAGAGTGGTGAGATGAATAGCTCAATTAGATCTAACACTGCCAAAATATTTTTTGGGGGGTTTTTATTAGGGTTGGCAATTTTAACAAAGGTTCCCGCTATTTTTGATGTGATAGGAGTTGCATCCCTAATTTATGTTGGTTTTTGGCGTCAAAGAACTCAAAAACCTTTCTTGCATGACCTTATGCGGTATTTTATATCGATCAAACATGAATTGGCTTTGGTGACTCTTGGGTTATTAACTCCAATCCTGCTCTCAATTGTTTACTTCGTACTGCGAGGAGCTGGTAGTGAATATCTCCAGTTTGGCTTACTCTACAACTTCCGCTATGCTGGCACTTGGGTGCCAACAGAGCAACCAATTATCAACACTGTTCTTTCTTTACCAGTCAAAATGCTGATCTTAATCTTGATAACTCTGCTAATGACTCGGCTTAGAAAATACCTGTTGCCAGTTATGTTTTGGGGCGGCATCTGGAGTTTGCTTGCTCTGGTTGCTGCGACTTTGTCCAATCGTCCTTACCCACATTACTTTGTCCAAGTTTTATTACCACTCACCTTTTTATGGGCGGGCTTTTTGCAGATACTGCTTGATTGGTGGCAAAAAAAGGCCATAGTCATGGCTACTCATAGAGGTTTGCTAGCATCTGGCTTGGTCACAACCACTATCATCATCATCTTTTTTGCCACATGGCAAATTCTCCAAGTTTGGAATTACCCCACGCTCAATTACTACCAAAAATTTGCTCAAATGGCCATTGGTCGTGTTTCTGTAGTAGATTACTGGCAGTCATTTTCTCCCTTAGTCAAAGATAATTACCAGGTCGACCAACTGATGAAAGAGCATAATATTACTCAGCTCTATATTTGGGGCATTAATCCTAGTCTATATGCTTTAACTAAATCTTATCCCGCCGATCCATTTACGGTTTTATTTCACATTACGGATTTTAATACTCAGGAGCAGACAGCACTTAATGTGATTAAGGCTCGACCAGAAGTAATTGCCATCATGTACGATGCCGAGGAATCTCCGCCACCACCACTAAATTCATTTATCCACTCAAACTATAAACCCTGGAAGAAACTTGAACACCTGATGCTGTGGCGTCTCAGAGAAGCAGTGTAGAATACCTCCATGCTCTCTAAATCAATTCCTCCAACTAGCCAATTTGCCTTAATCGTCGGTTTATTTATCACACTGGCCTCGGCACTGATTACTGGCACCATGATTCATGTAGTCCAGCCAGAACTACCTCTCCTCTACACCCAGGCCCAACCCGTTGCCACTTTAGTAAAGAATGAATGGCTTATGATCATCCCTGCCTTGTGTTTGTTACTAGAACTGCTCAATCTGACCATGGTGGCATGGTTCAAGTCACTGTCCAATCTGCTTTTGGGCGTATTTAGTTGGGTTTTAGTCACGTCTCAAGTCTTGCTTTTGCTGGCTTTAATCAGAATTCTATGGATTATCTTATAAATCAACCTCACCGCTGGCTCTACCTATTGATCGCTTTGTTTTTACCCATGGCCATTGTTTATCTAGTCACACCATTTGTGTCTTACCTATATCGAAAGTTGGGTGTATTAGATGACCCCGATTCACATCAACACAGCAAAGTCACTCACCAGATTCCAGTGCCTAGAGGTGGGGGAGTGGCCTTGATGGCCGGCGTCCTGTTTGGTTTGGTGGTGCTAATACCTTTCACCCCACAATCGATAGCGATCCTGGCTGGAGGCATAGTTCTGACCATGTTGGGTGTGGCAGACGACATCTGGGATATTTCTCCATGGTGGAGATTGCTGGTTACCATTGGAGTTGGTCTGTTAGTGGCTGGGGTTGGAGTGGGGATTGCTTTTTTTACCAATCCATTAACTGGCAACATTATTCACCTTGATTATCCACAACTTGTCTTTAGTTTTTTAGGTCAGACCAGGCACATCTGGATCTTAGCCGACTTGTTTGCCGTGATATTTATCGTGGCCTACATGAACATCATTAACTGGTCGACTGGTTTGGACGGGCAAATGCCGGGTTTTGTAACCATGACTGCTATATTCTTGGCTATTTTATCAACTCGATTTTTAGATGATCCGACTCAAATTACCGTAACAGTTTTTTGTCTGATCGTGGCCGGCAGTTATGCGGGCTATTTACCATGGAACTGGTTTCCTCAGAAAAGTATGCCCGGTTATGGAGGAACTAGTCTGGCTGGATTTTTCTTAGCTATCGCCTCAATTTTATCTGGGGCCAAAGTGGCAACGACGATTATGATCCTAGCTATTCCCACTGCTGATGCGGTGTTTACTATCATGCGGCGTCTCAGAGCCGGCAAATCACCTTTCAAAGGCGACCGAGGACACTTACATCATAAAATGATTGATGTTTTGGGTTGGAGTAAACCAACCGTGGCCAGGTTTTATTTAAGTAGTTCTTTATTGCTCGGAATTCTTAGTTTGTATTTGAATCATTGGCAAAAATTGGTTACAATGCTGATAGTTGCTGCTGGGGTATTTGGGTTTTTAATATGGGCAAAGTATCAACAACTCTCAACTCATGGCCAACATCCATAACTCACTGCCATACTTAATCATTAAGTCCGCCCGACCTAAACAATGGGCTAAGAATTTAGCTCTTTATGCCGCTTTGCTTTTCTCAGGTTTCTTTTTCTATGTACCAGTTGATGGTTTGCCCTATGCAGTCACAGTTGCCATTGCCTTCATTTTGTTTAGTGCCTTAACATCCAGTGTTTACTTTATTAATGATATTGTTGATCGAGAAGCAGATCGTCATCACCCGTTCAAAAAAAATCGACCAATTGCCTCTGGCCAGCTTCCTATTCCTATTGCGGTTCTAACTGCTACATTGTTATTAACTTTTTCTCTAGTAGGAGCCGTGTGGCTAATGCCGTTCTTCTTCTGGATCTGCTTGGCATATTTGATGCTACAAATTTTGTATGTTTTCTGGCTGAAAGAGGTTTTAATTTTTGATGTCTTAACTATAGCCCTTGGTTTTCTGCTACGGGTTTATGCCGGTTCGGTGGTGGTCAATCTGCACATGAGTGTTTGGTTTCTCCTCACAGTTATCTCTGCCTCATTATTCTTAGCGGCCGCGAAAAGACAAAGTGAGCTAACTCTTTTAACATCCCATCCTGATTTGATCGGAAATACTCGCAAAACTTTAGCTAGATATAGTCAGCGCCTGCTCGATCAATATACTGCCATGTTTGCCACTGCCACTTGGTTAACTTACGCTATTTTCACGTTTGAGCATCAAGTGCCAACCCAAGCAAGTTTTTTCGGCTCCCTTTACAGTCTGATTCCTCGTACCTGGCATTCCCAAAAGTTGTTGATGCTGACTATTCCGTTTGTAATTTTTGGGGTGATGAGGTATTTGCAACTGGTCTATGAAAACAATCAGGGTGAATCACCAGAAAAAGTGTTATTCAGTGACAAGCCCATTATTTTAGATGTATTGGCTTTTGGTGGGTTGTTAGTGGTGATTTTGTATGTGTTACAGTAGAATACTAACCACGTATCACTCCCGTAAAATTAACTCTATCTTGACTTACTTGTCGTGCCGATCCGATGAGCGGAGTAAGAAGTTTTGAACCGTCAAAGGAGTTCTGAACTTAATTCAGGATCAATTCGGAATATGTGATGGTTTTAGTGTTTCAAATATTTAATCAATTGAGTGTTCGTCATTATCGTCAAGTGATAAATTAATGACTAAAAATATAAGATCAAAATAATGTAGCTACAGTCCCAATAGAACCCTGATTCCAATTGCGTCGAGACAGGGTGACGGGCGAACAATCAATTATGTCTAACGATCTGGTGATTATTGTTTTTTCTTGGCTACTACTCAGCTTATTTGGTCTAGCTAGTTTACCATTGATCATGCTCACCATTGGTCGAATTTTACCTGATAAGGGCTGGGCTTTCTCCAGAATTATTGGGTGGTTAATGGTGGCTATCCCAATTTGGTTTTTGGCACATATCGGTTTGCCAATTAACACCACCCCCGGCATTTGGTTGGTGTTGCTGGGCTGGTTAGGACTATCAGCTTGGTTGGTTTATAAATATGCCGACTCACTGATTATTCAAGTCAAGTCGATTAGACACTTGATCTATATCGAGGAGGGTTTATTTTTATTTGGATTAGTTTTTCTCTCCTTAGTCCGTGGTTTTGCCCCAGATATTAATGGGTTAGAAAAGTTTATGGACGCGGGTTTGATGGTAACTTACCTAAACTCACCGACTTTACCGATCCAAGATATGTGGTTAGCGGGCGAAACCTTTAATTACTACACGTTTGGTCATTATTTAGGAGCAGTCGCTAGTCAAGTGATCCGACAACCAATCGAGCATTCTTACAATTTAATACTTGGTTTCATGATGGGATTGACCTTGATTCAGGCTTTTGGTTTAATTATCGCTTGGGTCAGTCAGGTCAGCAAAAAAATTGCTTGGTCAACCTTGCTTACCGGAGTACTGGGTGCCCTATTAGTAGTTTTTGGAGGTAATGTTCAGCATCTATGGTTCCTTTTGACAAACAAAACTTTTCTTGGATACTGGTACCCAGACGCTACTCGTTTTATTCCTAACACAATTCATGAATTTCCTGCATATAGTTTTATAGTCTCTGACTTACATGCTCATGTTTGGAGTATGGTTTTAGTCTTGTTGCTATTGCTGTTCTTGTGGCTTTTTACTCGAGCATTATTTTTACCTTTTATGTCGATGGGTAGCAATCTATCTTCAGCTCCTAAACAAAAAAAGAAGTTAAAAAAGTCAGATCAGACTATTGGCATTACGACTCCAGAGTTGGTCTGTCAACTCCCCTTACTTGATTCACCCTACGTGATAGCAGTCCCATTAGGATTTTTACTAGGTCTAATTACTTCCACTAGTACCTGGGATACATTAATTTATGGCTTGTTCTTGGTGATCTTAGGAGTTGCCCTTCTAATTTACTCTCGCCTCAAACTGTTAAAGACTCTCCTAATCTCTGCCGTCATTATCGCTGTCTCGCTGGCGGTCGCGGCGAGTCCTTGGTGGCTGTCTTTTGAGTCAATTTCTGAAGGTGCTCGGTTAGTCACAGAACGTTCAGAGGTTTGGCGATTTTTAGCTCTGTGGAGTGGTCATATTTTGGTTAGTGGTATTGCCCTCACGACGGCGACATGGTTGCTGGTGAAAAAGGTTGGTCGTCCTCATCGCTACGTGTTTCTGATTGTCTTAGTCGCCACTGCCTGGTTGTTACTAATTTTGCCAGAAATTTTTTACATGAAGGATATTTATCCAAGTCACCCCAGAGCAAACACCATGTTCAAATTAACTTTTCAAGCTTTTATTTTAATGAATTTGAGTGCGGCTTGGGCGATTGGGACTCTGGTTCCCAACCAAACTTTGCCCAGGGTTTTTAGAATTACTGCTGTTTCACTAATCGGACTTTTTGCCCTTTTGACCTTAATTTATCCTTACTTCGGTTATCGAGATTACTACAATCGATTGAGTGAGTATCGTGGCATGGATGGCCTAGCTTTTTTGGCCAGAGAAAATCCAACCGATTACGAGGCTATTATGTGGATGCGAGAGAATATTAAAGGTCAGCCAAATATTGCCGAGGCGGTGGGTGAGAGTTACACTACTTTTAATCGGGTTTCTGCCTTTACTGGTTTTCCCACTATTTTAGGTTGGCGAGTTCATGAGTGGTTATGGCGAGGAAGCTTTGACATCCCTGGTACTAGAACTCCAGAAGTGGAAACCATCTTTCAATTGCCAACTTCCTATGAGGCTAAACAAAAACTTCGCCAATACAATGTGGAGTATATTTTTGTGGGTGATAAAGAACGGGAAGCCTACGCCAACCTTGATCCCGTTGGCCTCAAATCTCTCGGCGACGTCGTCTTTGAAGCGGGGGATACTTTTGTAATCAAACTTAAATAATTTTTTCGTGTCACCCTGTATCAACCTATCGTCATTGTGGACATGCCCGTCCTGCAAACGGCGCGGTCCCAATCTCTCAATCACTAGGCTGAATAGTCACCCTGTCCTGTTAAAGAAACACTTACTATCATTTGAACTTGCAATAACTGGTTCAATCAGTATGTTGTATGCTAATTAGCAATGAATAAGTGGATATTTTTGTTACTAGCAGCATTTCTGTTTCTAATAGCGTCTTTGTTAAGATTTTCCAACCTCAACCAACCCACCCAATATCTCTTTGATGAAGATTTGTACGTTTATACAGCTAGTTTGATCAGACAAGGCAATAAGCAAGCTTTTGAGTGGTGGCACCCACCAGATACAACTATGGATAGCCCATATCAATATCGATCACCAGCCGTGGAGTGGTTGCATCCTCCTTTATCAAAGTACGCAATAGCAAGCTCGATGGTTATTTTTGGCGATCAACCCTGGGCGTGGCGCTTGCCAAGTGCATTAGCAGGAGTTGGCTTGGTATTAGCTATCGGTTGGCTGGCTGAAACTTTGTTTGATAAAAAATCAATCACTTTGCTGGCAATGTTGATTGCCTCAATTGAATCATTTTTGGTTGTTCAATCCCGCCTCGCCTCTGCCGATATTTTCGTGGCTCTCTTCACGACAGCTACTCTGGCTAGCTTTGCTCAGTGGCAATTGAGGGGTTGGCGCTGGGGCTTGCCCTTAGCTGGGATTCTGGCAGGCCTAGCCATGTCCAGCAAATGGTCTGGAGGGTTAATAATATTAGCCCTGGTTGTGTTATTAATTATTGATTACCTGCGAAAACAAAACTGTCGGTTAAGTAAAAAGAGTGGCGACAATAGCCGTCATGCTAAACCTGTTTCAGTATCCTGCCATCGATCATTGTTTCCAATTAAAAAACTCATTATCTCGCTCTCTACAGTAATCTTCATACCCACACTCGTCTACATTATTGCTTTCCTCCCCTCCTTCTCCTTCGGTCACACAACCGCCCACATTATCGAGCTTCACCGCCAAGCCTGGCTGTATCATGCGACCAATCGCTCCTTTCACCCCAACTCTTCACCCGCCTACCTGTGGTTACTCAATCAAAAACCGGTTTGGTACTACTTTAATGAAGAGACTGGTAAATCTATCAAGGCTCAGACTTCACCGATTATCTTTTGGGGGGGTACAATGGCGTTGTTGTTGTCTGTAATCATAATTATCTTCTCAAATCAACAATCGACAGTTAAATCAAGACCACAATCCATGTTTTCAAGGCTTTTCGCAATTTCGAATCAGGAAAAACAGAGTTTTTTCACGCTACTGGTTGCCTTTTTCGCTCTCTGGCTCCCTTGGCTCTTTGTTTCTCGCCCCACCTTTTACTACCACTTTTTACCATGTGTACCGATTTTGATTACATTATTAACCTACTGGGCTGTCAGGCCAATCAACTTGTGGCTAAGTTATAAATCTGCCGAAAAGAAGCTTTAAAAAAAATGTGGGCGCAACAGAATTATTTTTACTTCCTGACTTGTGATATTTGTACCCAGCGTGGTAGATTTGACTGAGTTTTCTGTCAGATCTTCGCGACTTGCCCTTCCCAATTTATCTGGTAGTTTTGTTGCTTTTTCGCTATACAATAAGTTATTGTTAGTAACAATGACTTATGACATATTCCCTCAAGTTACTACGGATCAAAGAAATGGATGAAGTGGTGGGGGTAAATCCAGCCATCCTTTTGCAAGTGAGGACAACGAAAGCAAGCTTCCGGCAGTTAAGATTAGCAAGCGTGGCGACTGGCAGTAGAAGATAGAAGGTATTGAGAGATTTATTATTAAAAGGACTAAATAATATGGCAAATAATCACCACCGAGATACGACTAAAGAGCAAGAACGCACAGAGCTACACCGAGCCATCTGGCAAATCGCCAACGATTTGCGTGGTAGTGTTGATGGGTGGGATTTCAAACAGTATGTGTTGGGTATGCTTTTCTACCGCTTCATTAGTGAGAACCTTACTAATTATATAAATGATGACGAACGCAGGATCTCTGGTAAGGAACAGTTTGATTATTCGAAGCTCTCTGACAAAGAAGCTGAGTTTGGTCGCCACGAGACTGTCATCAACAAGGGCTTTTACATTTTACCTAGCGAACTGTTTGTCAATGTCTGGGCCAAAGCCAGAGGCGATGCCAACCTAAATGAAACATTATCCAAAGTATTTAATAACATTGAAAATTCTGCGAAAGGTTCTGTTAGTGAAGATGACCTCAAGGGTTTATTCGACGATTTAGATGTCAACTCTAATAAATTAGGTAACACTGTCGAGAATAGAAACAAAAAACTTGTTAAATTGCTCGAAGCCATCGGTAATCTCAAGTTGGGTAATTATTCCGATAACACCATTGATGCTTTTGGGGATGCCTACGAATTTCTTATGACTATGTATGCCAGTAATGCCGGTAAATCTGGTGGTGAATTTTATACTCCTCAAGAAGTAAGCGAACTACTGGCAGAAATTACCACCGCTGGAAAAACTGAAGTAAATAAGGTTTACGATCCTGCTTGCGGTTCCGGCTCACTTCTTCTTAAATTTGCCAAGGTGCTGGGAAAAGACAATGTGCGTCAAGGGTTTTTCGGGCAAGAAATCAATCTCACCACCTACAACCTCTGTCGCATCAACATGTTTTTGCACGATGTTAATTACAATCACTTTGATATTGCTCATGGTGATACGCTTACCGACCCGAAACATTGGGATGATGAGCCATTTGACGCGATTGTTTCCAATCCGCCCTATTCAATTAAATGGGATGGTGACGCAAATCCGTTGCTTATAAATGATCCAAGGTTCTCTCCTGCTGGAGTGCTCGCGCCCAAAAGCAAAGCTGACCTGGCGTTTACTATGCATATGCTCTCATGGCTCTCTACTAGTGGTACAGCAGCAATTGTTGAGTTCCCTGGTGTACTTTACAGAGGCGGTGCTGAGCAAAAAATCCGCAAGTACCTGATTGAAAATAACTACATTGATACAGTCATTCAGCTACCTCCCGACCTTTTCTTTGGCACAAGCATTGCCACCTGCATTATCGTGCTGAAAAAGAGCAAGCAAGATAACAAAACCCTTTTTATTGATGCCTCTGCTGAATTTGTACGGGGTGGGAATAAAAATAAACTTAGCGAGGCGAACCGCTCCAAGATTTTAGAGGCGTTTATCAAGCGGGAAGATAGTGAGTATTTTGCCAAACTGGTGGACAACAAAGACATTGCCGAGAAGGACTACAACATTGCTGTATCCAGTTATGTAGAGCAGGAAGATACGAGAGAGGTAGTGGATATACTCAAGCTGAATGCAGAGATTGAACAAATTGTAGCTCGTCAGCAAGAGTTACGAATAGCGATTGATGAGATCGTGAAGGATATTGAGGGTACAAAATGAGTATGAAAAAGAAACAAAAACTAACTAGTGCAATTGCACTGCGTTCATCTGCCGCCGAGTATTTGACTTTTATTTCTGCGGTTGGAGGCGAAGAGTCTGCAGTAGAACTTCGATACGAAGATGAAAACCTCTGGTTGACACAAAGGCTAATGGCAGAGCTTTATGGAGTAACTGTGCCAGCCATCAACCAACATATAAAAAAGCTCACGGAGGATGGAGAAATCAATGAAGCAGTTATTAAGCAATACTTAATAACTGCCACAGACGGTAAAAAATACACTGTGGATCACTACAGTCTCCAAGCCATTATATCCGTCGGTTTTAAGATTGAGAATGAACGGGCGATTCAGTTTCGCAAGTGGGCACGCCAGATTGTGAAAGACTACACTATCCAAGGTTGGGCAATGGATACCGAGCGGCTCAAGCAAGGACACATGTTTACCGACGAGTATTTCGATCGTCAGCTACAACAAATTCGTGAGATTCGTCTCAGTGAGCGAAAGTTCTATCAGAAAATTACCGATATCTACGCTACAGCTTTTGACTATGATAATTCTGCCGAACGAACCAAGAAGTTTTTTCAGATTGTCCAAAACAAACTTCATTTTGCCGTACATCGCCACACCGCACCCGAGCTGATAGTTGAGCGAGCCGATGCTAACAAAGAGAACATGGGGCTAACCACTTGGGAATCAGCACCAAATGGCAAAATACTCAAAACAGATGTCATAATTGCAAAAAACTACCTCAACAAAGAGGAGATGAATTACCTAGAGCGAATCGTATCTATCTACCTTGATTTTGCCGAACTCCAAGCCGAGCGCAAGATTCCAATGAGCATGGAGGATTGGGCGGTGCGACTCGATGGTTTTTGGAGTTCAATGGCAACGAAATATTGACCGACGCTGGCAAAATCACTCGCGAACAAGCCAATCTCCACGCCGAAACGCAGTTCGAGAAGTACCGCATTGTACAGGACAAATTGTATGAAAGCGACTTCGACCGCTTTGCTCAATTAGAGAAGAAGGTTGAGAAGAAAATTAAGTAATAAATATGAAGATATAAAATGAATTGGGGAGAGAAGATGATGAAATCGTGGAAGATATTGCAGGAAGTTTTATGAAGGTCAAATTCAAAGAGACAAGTAAATATGGATACTAAAATAACAACATCAATATTTGAGTCAGGTTTGATGCCGATAGTAACTATTATTGTCTCTGGAGTCATAAGCTATTTCGTCGCGAGAAGTCAGAAAAATCATGAGCGTCTGATGGAAAGCTACAGACTTTATGTAATTGAAAAACAGAAAATTTATAATATTTTTTGGCAGAAATTGTTAAAATACAGCGCAAAGATTGAAGCAGTGGAGCCTCTAGATGCATCACAATACTACAACTTAGAGCGAGAGATTAAAAACCAATTTACTCTACATCAACTATTTTTTTCAAAAACTGTATATGACGACTGTATAAAAATATTTAATCTGTTGACTGACGCCAAAGCCCTCCAAACCATCTCTGCCGACACTAATGGGAATACGAGTTCTAATGCTAAAAAAACTAGAAAAGACAATCCAAAAAAATGGTACGAGATCAGAAATCAAATTAATAATCTGACGGAATCGGTCGGTGAAAATATGCGCAAGGAGCTGTCTGCGGGATATGATCATTTTGAACTTAAAAAATAATATGACCAAACACCAAAGCAAAATTGAACAACTAATCGCCAAGCTTTGCCCGGAGGGGGTGGAGTTTAAAGAGTTGGGGAAACTTGGAGATTTTTATGGCGGATTGACTGGAAAGAGTAAGGATGATTTTAGTAATGGCAATGCAAAATTTATCACCTATGTGAATATTTATAACAACATTGCTGTAGATACGAGTGCGAATAATTTTGTAAAAATAAGTGAAAATGAAAATCAAAACAAGATTGAGTATGGTGATGTGATATTTACAGGATCTTCGGAAACACCTAATGATGTGGGAATGTCATCAGTGCTTACCGAGAAAATTGACGAGCCTTTGTATTTGAACAGTTTTTGTTTTGGTTTTCGCTTTCAAGATAAGGATCTTCTACTCCCTGGTTTTACAAAATATCTATTTCGCGATGAGCAGGCACGAAAACAAATTGCTGGTACCGCAAGCGGTGTAACTCGCTTCAATATTTCAAAAAAGCGTTTTGCAAAAATAAAAATCCCGCTCCCGCCACTTGAGGTGCAGCGGGAGATTGTTGACATTTTGGATAAGTTTACACAATTAGAAGCGGAGCTCGAAGCGGAGCTCGAAGCGGAGCTCGAGGCGAGAAAGAAGCAGTACGAACACTACCGCAACCAACTCCTGACCTTTGACGACATGGGGGGGGGTACGATGGGCAACCCTCGGGGAGGTCGTCAAGATGGCGAGAGGAGTTCGCGTGGTTAAAAAAGAACTCGAAGAAACTGGTGAAATACCTGTGTATCAAAATAGTATGACACCGCTAGGCTATTACAATAAAAGTAACAATAAAGCTGATACGACTTTTGTGATTACTGCTGGCGCTGCTGGTGAGGTTGGTTATAGTGATGTAGATTTTTGGGCAGCAGATGATTGCTTTGCCTTGATTTGTCCGCAAGATTTGCAAGAAAGATTTTTATATCATTTTCTTATGACAAAACGAAACTTTTTACTCTCGAGAGTGCGTAGGGCGAGTGTACCGCGACTTTCAAGAGTAGTTGTCGAGAAGTTGCAAATCCCCATCCCACCCCTCGCCGAACAAAACCGCATCGTCGCCATCCTCGACAAATTTGACGCTTTGACCAACAGCCTCTCCGAAGGTCTACCTGCCGAGCTTAAAGCACGTCGTCAACAATACGAGTTTTATCGAGATAAATTACTGACGTTTCAATCTCTCCCTGTATAACGCATGTTATTAAAACAACACTGTTCACATAGCCTTGCAAATATGAACGAATTTGTATATAATGTTCGTATTCAAATAAACATATGAACGATCTACAAATAGGAAAATTCATTCAGCAACGAGAGGGATTTAGGGCTTTTGTCCCAGATCCATTTCCTCCCGTACCAAAACTAGAGTTAAGCAGTGCTATTATGGCAAAGCACACTGAAGCTGTGCGACTTCTGGGAAAACTTGACGGTATTACAGAGCTACTTCCAGATAAAGATTGGTTTTTGACGATGTTTATCAGAAAAGACGCGTCTTCCTCCAGCCAAATTGAAGGGACGAATGCTACCATGATGGACGCCATAGAAAGTGAGAACGCTGAACCACGCACTGATCTGCCGCCCGATGTCGATGACATCTTGCATTATATCCAGGCTCTTAATTACGGACTCGAGCGTGCCAAATCATTCCCTTTTTCGTTGCGATTTATTCGCGAATTGCACGCAAAGCTGATGACGGATGCACGCACAACACATTTGGCTTATCCTGGAGAATTTCGTACTACTCAGAATTGGATATCCGGCACAAGACCAGATAATGCTAAATATGTGCCACCACCAGTTGAAGAAATGAGCCGAGCGCTTGATGATTTGGAAGCATTTATACATGCTGAGGATAGTTATTTGCCTTTGATCAAAGCTGGTCTTTTACATGCACAATTTGAGACAATTCATCCGTTTAATGACGGAAACGGTCGTACTGGCCGAATGATTATTACCATGTTCCTGTGGTACAAAAAATTACTTGAAATGCCGATCTTGTATCTTTCTTCATATTTTAAAAAGTATCAAAAACTCTACTATGAGAAACTAGACGGATATCATGATGGCGAGGTTATAGAATGGCTTGAGTTTTTTCTTGATGGTGTAATTGAAATAGCTCTTTCATCAATTGCTACCTGTGCTGCTATCACAAAACTTCGTGAGAAGGACATGGCAAGGGTACAAATACTTAACCGTACAGCATCAGAAGCGACGGTAAAAATCCTAGAGCAGCTCTACAAAATGCCAATTGCCGGAATTGCCGATATAGTGAGATGGACAGGATACACAGAGCGTGGAGGATATAAGGCTATTAATAGGCTAGTAGATATGGGGATATTAAAACCAATGAAAACAGGTGAAAACGTGTATGCACAAAAATGGGTTTATGAAGAATATCTAGATCTGTTTAATAAAAGTAACTGATATGCCAATTAACTATAAATACAGTTTAGTCGCGGAAAACACGGAAAGTACTGTGGTCGCGCAATATGTCCCCGATGCCCAGATACTTCGAGATGCGGGGTATCAAAGCGAAGCACAGCTCGAACAGACATTTATAAATCAGCTCCAATTGCAAGCCTACGAATACCTTCGAATTACTGCTGAAGATGATCTGATACTAAATCTGCGTCAGCAACTGGAGAAACTGAACAACTTTACTTTTTCCGACAGTGAGTGGGAACGCTTTTTTGTGCACGAACTTGCCAATCCCAATCAAAGCATAGCGGAAAAAACGACAACTATTCAAGAAAACCATATCAAAAATCTGACGCTAGATAATGGGCAAGTAAAAAACATCTATTTAATCAAAAAAGACAGCATTCATGACAATAGCTTGCAGGTTATCAATCAATACGCAACTGAAAGTGGTCAGCACGCCAATCGCTACGATGTCACTATATTGGTAAACGGTTTACCCCTCGTACATGTAGAGCTCAAACGCCGTGGCATGCCAATACGGGAGGCATTTAATCAGATCAATCGTTATCAGAGGGAAAGCTTTTGGGCTGCCTCGGGACTATTTGAGTATGTCCAGATATTTGTAGTCAGCAACGGCACGCATACCAAGTATTACAGCAATACCACCAGATCACAACACATTAAAGACACTAATGAGGGTTCTGTCAAAAGAGGTAAGCGAACTAGCAACAGTTTTGAATTTACCAGTTGGTGGGCAGATGCCACCAACAAGCCAATTACCGACTTGATGGACTTTGCCAAGACATTCTTTGCCAAACATGCGCTTCTTAACATCTTAACTCGCTACTGCGTCTTTACCACCGATCGCCTACTTTTGGTCATGCGTCCCTACCAAATAGTTGCCACTGAGCGAATTCTCAACCGAATTGAAGTAAGCACGAATTATAAGAAACTTGGTACTACTGAAGCTGGTGGCTATATTTGGCACACAACTGGATCAGGGAAAACACTCACCAGTTTCAAAACCGCCCAACTGGTGAGTAAATTAGGATATGTAGATAAAGTGTTGTTTGTGGTGGACAGGAAAGATCTGGATTACCAAACCATGCGAGAGTACGACAAATTTGAAAAAGGTGCAGCCAACAGTAATACCAGTACAGCAATTTTGAAAGAGCAATTGGAAAATCCTGATTCAAGAATCATCATTACTACTATTCAAAAATTAGACCGCTTTATTACTAAAAATAAAGAGCATGAGATTTTTGGCGGTCACATAGTACTGATTTTTGATGAATGTCATCGCTCGCAGTTTGGTGAAATGCACGTCGCCATTACTAAAGCGTTTAAGAGCTACCACCTGTTTGGCTTTACTGGCACACCGATTTTTGCGGTGAATTCCTCATCTGGTGGCAGGCCTGATTTTAAGACAACAGAGCAAGCCTTTGGTGATAAGCTGCACACCTACACCATAGTTGATGCAATTGCTGATAAGAATGTGTTGCCATTTAAGGTAGATTACGTTTCTACTGTTCGTGAGGCCGAGGATATTGCAGACAAAAAGGTCAGCGACATTGACCGAGAAGCAATCTTGTCTGCTCCAGAGAGAATAACTAATATTGTTAGGTATATTCGGGAACACTTTGACCAAAAAACCAAAAGAAACAGCTATTACAAAATCGAAGACCGTCGGTTAGCTGGGTTTAATTCAATTTTTGCCGTTTCCTCAATTGAAGTGGCCAAAAAATATTATGCCGAGTTTAAGAAACAGCTTGCCGATGTGCCGAGCGATAAACATCTTAAAGTAGCCACAATTTATAGCTTTGGTGTTAACGATGAGGACTTGGATGGCATGATTGATGAAAACTCTGAGGATACATCCGGACTAGATGTTAGCTCCAGAGATTTTTTGGATAGTGCCATAGTTGACTACAATAAACTGTTTGGTACTTCGTATGATACTTCATCAGATAAGTTCCAAAATTATTACAAGGATGTCAGCGAGCGAGTAAAAAATCGAGAGATTGACATCCTGATTGTGGTAAATATGTTTCTGACTGGATTTGATGCAACTACGCTTAACACCTTATGGGTAGATAAAAACTTACGACTTCATGGATTATTACAAGCCTACTCTCGCACCAATCGCATCCTAAATAGCGTCAAAACCTTTGGCAACATTGTCTGTTTTAGGAATCTTGAAAAAGCGACAAATGAATCCATTG
>JAANMT010001509.1_pt1 | contig 22604 bp, 13 predicted proteins | sample 7279711 | NCBI WGS metagenome assembly JAANMT01 (sample SAMN14094538, study PRJNA606508) | bioreactor metagenome | isolation source: A lab-scale SPAN reactor treating ammonium-rich wastewater day 1 | place: Ireland: Galway | collected 2017-01-16 | reverse complement strand
CGCGTTGGATCGCGGCGTCGAACAATTGCTTGCTCAAGGCAGCCTGGTTCTCGGCGGACTCCATCGGTTCCGGGAACAATCCGCGGATTGCCGCCTCCGCCGCGAAGCGCAGGTCGCTCAGCTCTTTCGCTAATCTCTTCAGGTCCGGCTTCTTGAGGTTTCCCTTCTTCCCCAGCCACCGCGCGATCAGCAGCCCCTCCTTCGCCTTGGCGTCCCCCGGCAGGTCCTTTAACGCTTCCACTCCCTCTCTTAGCAGCTCCGGCGTCCAAGCCTTAAGCTTCGCTAGCTCCGACGGCTTGCCCCCTTTGGCCATTCTTCCCAAAAAGGCGTGGTAAATAAGCGTTCCGCCCTCACTCAGTTGACCCTCTTTCAGCTGCCCCAGCTCCATCAGCTTCGGCAAAAGCTGGCTGTCGATCATCCGCCGATGGGCTCCCAGCTCCAAGCGCTTGATCCCCGGAATCCGGTGGGCCGCCCAGCCCCCGGCCTTCATCCCCGCGTCCTCCACGAAGCTCTGGATCACCACCTTCCAAAAGGGGTCCTCCGTCGGCGGCTTCAAGCCCAATAGCGGGTCCACGTACTTCGTCGCCACGAAGGTCCCCACTCCCGTGAAATACTGCGCGACCTTTCCTCCGCCTAACTTGGCCACCGCCGTGTGCGCCACCCTCCCCAACCCGAACAGCACCATCATCGAGCCGAACTCTTTTCCAAAATGCGAATAATCCGCCTTCGTCCCGCTCGCCCAGGCATGGAGGTTGATATTCGTCAGCGTCACCCCCACCGCCTCCGCCGACATCGCCCCAACCTCGACCGCAATCGCCGCCGCCTTCGCCGCCTTCCCCAGTCGAGCCCCCTTCGCCGCCTGCCCCGCGACGCCCGCCGCCCGGATCGCCGCCTTCATCCGCTTGGCCACCAAGAGCGCCGATCCCGCGCGAAATCCCGCCGCCGCGAGCTTCCCCACCCCGAATCCCGCCGCCGTGAACGCAAAGCTCTCCACCGCCGCCTCGAAATCCGTCGCAAAGATAATGCTCGCGTTCCTCAGCTCCGTCCCCATCGCCGACCAAAACGCCGCGTTGGGGATCTTTTCCATCAACTCCTTGGCCTCCTTGCCCACCTGGGGATCCGCCGCCAACAGCTGCGCCAGCCGCCCCGCACCGCTGAAATGATCGTGCTCGAACATCCGCCGGCAGGCCTTCAGCATCATTCCCGAAAACTCTTCCTCCGAAAGACATGGATTCGCGGCCTTGAGAAACTCTTGCATCGACGTGAAGACCGCCGCGTTCGGACTGTCCACGAAGAACACCTTGTAGAGCTCCGAGTGCTCAGGCATCCGTCCCGCATACTCCAAGGCCTCCGAAAAGCTCGCGCAGCTCCCCGACTCCAGCAACCCCCGGACCTCTCCCAAAAAGCCCTTCACCGACGCCTCCGACCCAGCGTCGCCTCCCACCGCCTTCGTCCCGGCGAACTCCAGCATGCTCGCCTCTAAATAGGCCAACAGCTGAGCCTCCCTCCGCTTCTCCGGAAGCTTCAGCCCCCACTGCGCTTGCTTCATTAGAGCTTGAGCCGTCTCGTTGCCCGGCAGCGCGGCCAACAAACGGACCGCTTCCTCTATCCTCCCGTCTTCCAGGGCGTTCATCCCCTTCGCCAGCTGCGCCGATTCCTTTCCCCTTCCGCCCGCCGCGATCACCGCCTCCCGGCACGCCCGCGACTCCGCCTTCATCCCCGCAGAACCGTAGATCTGCGCGGCCACCCAATTCAGCTCGACGCGAAGCTCCGCCGGCGTCTCCGCCCTTTGGGCCACCTGCTCCACCGCGCTCAAGGCCTGCTTCACCTTTTCCTTGATCCCCAACGCCGAAAAGGCCTGCGCCGCCTCGAGGCACGCCTCGAATTGCTTCTGCCCTTCCAACTTCGGTATTCGCTTAAGCCGCTGCTCTGCCTTGGCTAATTCGACTGCGTAGCCGCGCAGATACGCCCCGTCGATCTCCCGCAACGATTCCGCGTCCCCCGCGCGAACCGCCTCGGCGACCAAGTCGAACAAATGCAATTCGATCTCCGCCGCCAAGTCCCCTTGGGATCCCGGCAAGATCTTGGCCGCCGTCTCGGCCGCCTCGTGCAGCCTTCCCTGCAATTTTTCCCTTAAGCCCCGAAACTTCTCTTGAAGGTCCGCCCCGCTCAGCAGGGCCCCTTCCCCGCGGGTCAACGGCGCATAGGCCGCCAAGGCCAGCGACAGCTTTTCCAAAGGACCCTCGATAGCCCCTTCGCTGCCCCCGGGCCTTGCCGCTTCATCCCCGACCTTCTCGAGCAAGGCGTCCAGATCCCGGACCAGACTCGCCTGAAAGCCCCTCCAGGCCTCCGGCGACACCGCGGGATCCTCGCCCCGGCTCCATGCCCCGTACTCCGAGGCCTGCGATGCGAGCCTCCCGTAGGCCTTGAGCCGCTCCTCCAGGCTCAGCTCCTTCGCCCCTTGGATCTCCCCTCTCCAAGCCTCCAAGACCCCCAATCGCGCCTGTGGCCCCTCTCCCTCTTTACTCTCTTGATGCTCCTGCGGCAGCAGGACTCGGTCCAGGCGAACCGCAATCTCGACCCTCTCCAATCTCTCCAGGCTGCCTAAACCGGGGCTCGCCTTCCGAAGCTCTTCCCTCAGCTGCGCCATCTCACCCTTCCATGACGCGATCCGGCCGCTCTCTCCGGAGGCCTGGTAAAACTCCGCCGCCGCCAAATAACTCCTCGCCCGCCCCTCCGCGGACAGCCCCTCCAAATCCAGACCCTCCGCCAGGGAGGCGCCCAACTCCTTCACCTCCGCCTCGACCCCAAATCCGCTCCCGCTCAATGCCAAGGCCAGATCCCGCAGCACCCCCAACCGCTCCAAATCCCCGCTCTCCTGCCCGACACCCAAGCGGATCTCCTCCGCCAACGCCTCGGCCTTCGAGGCGTCCCGAAGGACCGCCAACTCCCTCAAGCACCCTAAAAGCGCCTCTCGCCGCTCTTTCGTCCCCTGGACCTCCCTCGCCTCTTCCCATTTCTTCCGGACCGACGCCGTCTCTTGCGCGTACTGCTCCAAGCCCCGCGCCGTCAGCCTCTCCCGCAAGGCCTTGTCGTCGTGGTCGATCACCCTCGAGAGCAGGACCTCCACCGCCTCCAATGCCCCCGCAGCCTTCAACTCCGAGCCAAGCTCGCGAAGCGTCGCCCCGATCTCGCGCAATCTCGCCGTGAGCTCCCGCTTCCCTTCCGCTCCCGCGTGGTCCCGCGCCTTAAGCCCCATCCGCAGCATCTCTCCCAAGCGATCCAGGCGCTCGGGGACCGACAGCCGCTCCGCAGGCAGGCCCTTCAACTCCTCGTGCCAACCCTTCAAATGCCCCTTAAGTCCCGCGTCATCCCCCACCTCCAGGCTGATCCGCGCCATTAACGCCTTGTCTTGCGACGAAATCTTCCCCATCTCGTAGCGGATCCCGCGCAAGGCGCGGTCGTGGTCGCACTCCAACGCCTCCGCCAAAGGCTTCCCGCCCTCGCGCAGAGACTCTCGATAGGCCTTCGCCGAACTATGATATTGCTTGATGAGCTTTAAATCTTCGAACTTGCGGCTCGCCTCACCCGCCGGCAATCCCGCGACATCCCTCTCCCAAACCTTCAGCTGCGCCAAATGCCTCCGCGCCGCCTCGGGCTTGCCCCTCGTAGCCCCCTCGAAGCAACGCAGCGCGGAGGCAAATCGCGCCCGCGCCTCCTCTCCGCCGACCTTCGGCCCCTGCTCCAAGGCCTCCACATACAAAGCCAAGGCCTCGCCATCCCCTCCCTCCAGACGCTCGCCTCGCTCCAAATGTTCCCGGACCTTGCCCCATAGCGCGCTCGCCACCTCCGGCGCGTGCCGCTCCCTCGCCCACGATGCGTAGGCCCAGGCCGTCTTGTCTTGTAAGGATTTGTCTCCCGAATCGAGCTGCGCCGCCCTCGAATACAACCGCGCTGCCGAGCCCCAGTCCTTCCCCAAACGCTCCGCCGCCGCACCCACCAAAAGGGCCTTCGCCTCGAAGGCCTTCCCCGCCTTCACCCCGCCGCGACCGTCCAGCAGCCCCGCGGGAACCGCGACGCCCATCCCCTGAAACTCGTCCTCTAAACCCCTCGCCCCGCCGCCAGAAACACCCTCTTCCCCGCGCGGAGACCCATCGCCCTTCGGCCCCTCAAGGCCGCGGTCCAAAAAAAAGCCTACCCCTTCGCCCGGACTTCCCCCGCCGGGACCTGCCTCGCCTTTGACCCTCGTTCCCACCTATTCTCCCTTATTCGACTGCCACCTCTACCCTTCTCACCTCCACTTAAAGCAATTAACGTGCCGAGACTTTCGGCCAAAACATTCTCAAAAACAGCCCTTATCGAGAGCTGGATTTGCTATTCTTGAAATCATGCTTCAACTCCTTCAATATTTTTAAAAAAATCCCAAAAAACTCAGGCAAGCCCATCCCCATATCTGGCATGTATTTTGCCTATATGTGGAAGTTGCCATGCAAAAAAATGCATCCCCACCTCTCCGTTTGTTCCCGCCCATTCAGAAGACCGAAAGTATTAAACTGGCAGCGCTGGAAGAAGACCCTGAAGCCCTGGATACCCTCGTCGAAAATAGTTTAGCAGGAGATCCCGCGGCCTCGATAGCGCTGTGCTCGGTGTTGCAATCTCGCGTATGGGCGCTCCATCGCCTCGGTTGGTTGATTTTCGAGGAGACGCATGGCCCGATCCTTCAAGCCCTGATCGGGACATTGAAATTCAAAGTCGCGGAGTACCAAAAGTCGGTCGACGAGCAGCCCAACGCCTATTTGCCGTTCCTATGCAATTTAGCCGATTTTGGTTACTTCAATGTCAGGGACTTACTCGTCGCATTGGCCGGCAATGGAAACGAGGAAGTATTTTTCGCCTTCGTCGGCATCGCCGCAAATGGGAGCTTTTGGGCGCTCCACGCGATCAACGAGGGAGGCACGGAAGGGCATTTCCATTTGCTGGCCCAGTATGCCGAAAAATACCGGGACAACCCTCGTTTTGGAAAGCCCTTGTTGGGTATGATACAGAATCCCGATTTCAAGCCGAGGTGCTACTTGGCGAGGCCTAAGGGGCCGTTTCAGCCGACGATCGTCCAGTCCTTCGCAAAATTAGGCGCTCCTTTCGCCGTCACGCTCCTTCAAAATGCCAGCCTGGCGGTCCATTGAACCTAATCCCGAATTTTGCAACGCGTGCGCGCCGTCATTTATTTTTTACGCCGGCGCAGGACAGTATAGAGGCCGGCGATAAACGGTCCGCCCAGGGTAACCCCTTCGCCCCAAGATTTTCCCATGCCTAAACTACAACCCCCGCCGTTTGACGGGACTTCCGCCGCGGGAAGTTCCGGCTCGGACTCCAGGGCGCCGATATCGGGCGCGGACCCCCGCGAGCGTGCGTTGCCCGCGAAATCGAATGCCGGCAAATCGGGCGCCGAGGCGCTGCCGGCGTCGATCGCCGGCGAGTCGTCGGACAGAGCGAAGTTCCCGTTGGCGGGATCCAGAAGGAATGGGCCGCTCGCCATGTTGGCGGCCTGCATGATCCTCGGCTGGCAAAGGGCGCCGTTTTGGCAGTTATCGGCGATATCCGCGAGAACATTGTGGTACAGGCCCAAGGTGAAGGCCGGTCCGGTCGCGTTGCTCTCGAAATAGTAAAGGTCTCTTCCCGCGCCCGCGACATTTTCGCTGAACAAATTGTTATAAACGTTGGAGACTTGATCGTCCGAGGCCGTCAAGTAGAGGCCTCCTCCGTTTTCCACCGCCGAGTTTCCGAAGAAAGTGTTGTTAACGACGTTTATTTCCAAACCCGAATCGTCCTCTTGGCCGACAAATAGTCCGCCGCCATGATTCTTGGAAGCGTTGGAGGCGAAGATGTTACTGGCGACCACAATCTTGCCGAGGGCGGAAAGCAAGGAGGCGCCCGCCCCGCCCTCCCCGGCATTGCCGGAAAAGAACGACCGGTCCAGGCGAATTTCGCCTTGAGCCGTATACAGCTGTGCTCCTCCTCCGAAGCTAAGCCCGGCGTCGCAATTCAAAAATTGCGCCTGTTCGACGACGATATCCGCCTCATTGGCCGAAACCGTAAGCCCGCCGCCACTTCCCGTGTCCGCGGCGTCTCCGTTCTGAAACGTCAGTCCCGAAACTCGGATCGTCGTGTCATTGTCGTCAAACTTAAAGCTGGAAGCGATCGTCAGCACCGGCCCGAGGCCTTCGGCGTCCAGAATCGAGTTTTCCACCCCCGCGCCTTGGAGGGTCAGGTCGAAATCTTCCGAGTCGTTGAGGATATTGTCCGCGTTGTAGGAGAATGGGGTGCCGCCCGCAAGGAAAGTTCCCTCGCCGATGAGGATAAGGTCGTCCTGCCTATTGCCGGCGGCCTGCGCCAAGGCGTCCCGTAGTTCCTGGCTGGTGTTGACATTGAAAGTGGCTCCCCATGCCGTGTTTCCGGCAAGGAAGGCTTGAAAGGCAAGGACGGTTCCTAAAAGCGGTTTCTTGAATTTCATATCAGGATCCTCTGTTCAGACCACGGCGGGTTAAAGCAAATTCAGAAAAAGGCCGCCCTACCCGAAATTGGGTAGGGCGGCCTAAATAAAGAGCCACAACTTCTCTTAACGCCTCCTGAAGCGCAGGCCGAGCAACGACGCCAAGATCGCGGTCCACCAAGCCATGCCGGAAGAGGCCGCGCCGACCGGGGCCAGGGCGCAACCGCCTCCGCCGATTTCCGGATTCGGCTCGCTGACGGACAAGCTGAATTCCGATTCCAGCGCTCCCATGTCGGGCCCGGTGCCGAATTGGCGGGGGTTGCCTTCGTAATCCTCGGCCGGCAAGCCCGGAGCGGAAACGGAACCCGCGTCGACAGCCGGCGAGTTCTGAAGCAACTCGAAGTTGTCGTTGGAAGGGTCCGCAAACAGCGCGTCGCCCCCGATGTTCTCGCCCCGGTTGATCCGAGTCTGGCAACTGCCGTCGCCGCAGTTGTCGGCGACGGGGCCCACCAGGTTCGAATAGACGTTCATCGTGAAGCTCAGGAGGCCGCCGCCGACCTCGTCGTAATAGAACAAGTCGTCCCCAGCCGGGGCCTGGTTGGCCTGGAAGATGTTGTTGTAGACGTTGGCCACCAGATTTCCGGATCCGAAGACCAGGGCGCCGCCGCCTTCGCCGCCGGCGTTATTGAAAAAGGTGTTGTTCACGACCGCGATGTTCTGCCCGTCGGGATCCACGTGGCCGATCTGCAGGCCGCCACCGTCGCCGTTCGCGGTATTGCCTTCGAAGATGTTGTTGACCGCGAGTATTTCCCCGCCGAGGGAAGTCAGGCTGGCGCCGCCGCCGTGACCGGCCCTGTTACCGGAAAAATAGGATCGGCTCAGGGTGATGGCGCCGGTTTCGGAATAGGCATCCAAGCCGCCGCCCCACCAATCGTCGGCCGTCACCTCGTTGTCGAAAAACTTCACGCGCTCGACCAGGATGCTTCCCGATCGAGTGAGCGCGGCGAGCCCTGCGCCGTCCCAGTCTCCGACATAGCCGTTTTGAAAGGCGACGTCCCGGACCTCGAAGCGCACATTCGCATCGTTCGCAAGCAAAAACGACGAAAGGAAGAGGATGGCCGAGGCGTCGCCGCCGTCAAATACCGTGCTATCGGCGCCTGCGCCCTGGATGGTCAGCTTAAAATTCTCTTCGGAGTTCGCCGTGGCGTCCGCGAGGTACTCGAAGATATTCCCCTCGGGGGCATACACGCCCTCCGCCATATTGATCACGTCGTCTTGATCGTTGTCGGCGGCCTGGGCCAAGGCATCTCGAAACTGTTGGCCGTTGCTGACGTTAAACTCTGCGGCGCTGGCCACGGTTCCAGCCAAGACGGCTTGAAACACAACGACACCGGTTAGAATGGATTTTTTGAGCATGACGAATCTCCTTTAATCAGGAGTCGTAGAGCAATAGTCATGCCAAAAAAAATCCCGCGAAAACTCTGGGAAAATGCGCCTCGGCGCGAAGGCTCGGTTTGTCTTTATTGATTTTTTTGCAAATTTTACATTTGCTAAATTCAAAAAGGCTGGAGGTCGATTCTCACGCAGACATCCCTCGAGAAGAGAGCTGAATTTTCCCAAACTCCATTATCGCTTCAACAATCCCTGGGCCTTAAGCCGCTTGCGGACCTCTTGGAACTCCGAAAAGAAACCCAGGCCGCCAGCCGTGGCCGAACGGTCTCCGGTGGACGAAGCGAGGCGAAACTCGGATTTCTTTTCAGCGGGCTCGGGGGCCGGCGCGGGATCTCCGGGGTGTTCGGAGCTGCGGCGCAAGACCACGGCTTGACCCCTGGAATCGTAGCCCAGGAATTCCTCGATGGCGGGAGTGGAATGAAGGGATTTCGCGGCGGTGCCCATGCCGGGGTTTAAGATAAGCAAAACCCGGGCCAAGATCGCCTGAGTGAAATCATTAAATATTTAATATTTTCAATAAGTTAGATGGCAGTTACTTTCGTTGGAAGGCCTTCTGGGGAATCCAGGCCACAAGCGCCCCGCCGAGGCGGGGGCGAGAATCCCTCCGGGCTTAATCCGACGGACCTGCCAAATCGTAGCGCGCGCACTCGGAGAGCTGGGCCAGGATTTCCTCCCCGTCCTGCGTGGGCGCCCGGCAGGCATGGTCTCGGCAGAGGTAGTAAGTGGTCTTGCCGCCCTGGGCCTTGCGGTGTTGCAAGAGCGGCGGAAAATCTGCGGACTCCACGGCGGAGGCGACGACGTGGTTGGGGAAAAAACCGCCGCGCAGCTTCGCGAAAAAGCCGGCGCCCTCCCCTGCCTTCCCTTCCAAAACCGCGAGCTCGCTGGAGAGATCGGTCAGGTAATCGTAGGCCAAGAGCAAGGTCCCGAAGGCGGAGGGAAACTCGGCCGCGGTCGGGGCGAAGACCTCGAGGGTCTTGAGCGCCTTTTCGCGATAGGCGGCATCCAGGGTGAGGTCGTGGAGCCGCAGCAAGTTGGCGGCGGCAACCGCGTTGGCATTGGGCAGGGCGCCGTCCGAGCCCTCCTTGCCACGCACCAAGAGGCTCGCGTCGCTGCCGTCGGTGAAGAAGTAGGCCCCGCCGGCCGCGTCCCAAAACTTGGCATCCTGCCGCCGTTGCAGGTCGAGGGCCCAGCTCAGGATCTCGGGGCGGAAGTCGCACTGGTAGAGCTCGATCAAGCCCTGGATCAGATAGGCGTAGTCGTCGAGGCGCGCGGCGAAGCGACCCTCGCCGTCGCGGTAGCGGGCCAAGAGATCGCCCTGCGGCGCGAGCTTCGTTTTCAAAAAGGCCGCCGCGCGATGGGCCGCGTCGAGATAGCGCCGATCCCCCAAGACCTGCCAGCCCATCGCCATGGCCCGAATCATCAGGCCGTTCCAGGCGGTGAGGATCTTGTCGTCCTTGTGCGGATGCACGCGGGCCTCGCGGATCTGGAAGAGCTTCTCGCTCGCCGAGCGGAGCAGCGGGTGGTCTTTCTCGGCCCAGCCGAATTCCGCCGCTAGGCTAAGGTTATTCGTTCCGTGCTCGAAATTGCCGCCGGGCGCGACTTGGTAGACGCGGCAGAAGTGATCGAGCTCGTCGCGGGTCAGGACCTCGCTCAGCTCCTCGAAGGTCCAGACGTAGAACTTTCCCTCTTCCCCTTCGCTGTCGGCGTCCTCGGCCGAGTAAAAGCCGCCCTCGGGATCGGTCATGACGCGCAGGACGTAGTCGAGGGTTTCTTGGGCGACCCGCCGGAACATCGGCTCTTGCGTCGCGCGAAAGCCCTCGAGGTAGGCGACTGCCAGCTGGGCGTTGTCGTAGAGCATCTTTTCGAAGTGAGGGATCAGCCAGCGCGCGTCGGTGGAGTAGCGCGCGAAGCCGTAGCCGAGGTGGTCGTAGATCCCGCCCCGCGCCATCTTGTCGAGGGTGAATTTCACCATTTCCAGGGCGCGCGGATCGCCGCCGCGCCGCCAGATCCGCAACAGCATCGAAAGCTGGTTGGCGTGCGGAAACTTCGGCGCCTGGCCGAAGCCGCCCCAGGCGGGGTCGAAGCTCATCAGGCTCTGGCGGAAGAAGGCGCCGAAGACGTCCTCGCTTAGGCCCACGCCCTCGGCTTGGGCGGATTTCTGCAGCTTGAGGTAGTCGACGATGGAATCGCCGGTCTCGAAGACCTGGCCGGGCGCTTCGCGCCAGACCTTGGCGACCTGGCCCAGCACGTTGAGGAAGAGCGGCTTGGGCCAGTAGGTTCCGCCGTAGAAAGGCTTGAGCTCGGGCGTGAGGAACATGCTGAGCGGCCAGCCGCCGCGCTGGCGCATCGCGTGCAAGGCGGACATGTAGATGTCGTCGACGTCGGGGCGCTCCTCGCGGTCGACCTTGATCGGGATGAAGTCGCGGTTCAAGACCTCTGCGACTTCCGGAGCCTCGAAGGACTCGTGCTCCATCACGTGGCACCAATGGCAGGTGGAATATCCGATGCTGAGGAAGATCGGCTTGTTCTCTTCCCGCGCCGCGCGGAAGGCCTCCTCGCCCCAGGCCTGCCAGTGAACGGGGTTGCCCTTGTGCTGGAGCAGGTAGGGGGACTTTTCGAATTTAAGCCGATTTTCTCGCGTCGACATGGGGATACCTCGTGGGGACGGGATGTTCCGAATCGCTTCAATCAACGATTTTCAGTGGAATCCACGCCGCCATTTTCTTAAAAATCTGGTCAAAACTATATAGGAGACCTCCGCCGTCGAGGGCCGCCTGCGCCACATGGGCGTCCGGCGTGGAGACCTGAAGGCCTTTCTTCGCCAACTTCTGCCGCAAGACGCCCACCTCGAACCAGTGCCCGATTCCGAAGGCAGGCGTCTCAAGATCCAACAGGAAGGCCCGCAGCTTTTTTTGCTCGGAACCGGCCCTGGCCCCGCTCAGCAACTCGGCGGCCACGACGGGACTGAGCCGCGCCCTCCCTTCCTGAAGGGCCTCCTCCAAGCGCGGCAAAGGACGTCCGGCGAAAAAATCGATCCATACGCAAGTATCAACCAGGATTTCGCTCACGGGATTTCTCGATATCGACTTGGAGGCGCAGCTTGCCCTTCAGGGCCATCGCCTTGTCGTAGGCACGGCGACGCTTCAACAGATGAAGACCTTCCACGAGGGTCTCGGTGATGCCGCGCCGGGTGACCTTTTGAGCGTCGCGCAGCAGGTCTTTGGGAATATTGGCGGTAATTCGCTGGGTCTTGGGGGAAAGCTCCGGCATGAAGCCATACTAATGCCGATACATACGGCCGTCAATACGGTTATTCTTCCCTTTCGGTGCGGGCGCCCTCTAAAAGCTGCTGCACGACGTTGGGGTCGGCGAGCGTCGTCGTGTCGCCCAGGTCGCCGACCTCGCCCGAGGCGATCTGGCGCAAGACTCGGCGCAGGATCTTCCCGCTGCGCGTCTTGGGCAGCGCGGGCGTGAATTGGATGTGGTCCGGCTTGGCGATGGGGCCGACTTCGCTCGCGATGTGCTGGATCAGCTCGCGGCGCAGGCCCCGCGAGGGCTGCACGCCCTCTTTCAAGGTGATGAAGGCGTAGATGCCCTCGCCCTTGATCGGGTGCGGGAATCCGACCACCGCCGTCTCGGCGACGTCGGGATTCTTCACGAAGGCGCTCTCCAGCTCGGCGGTCCCGAGACGGTGCCCCGAGACCTTGAGCACGTCGTCCATCCGGCCGAGAAACCAGTAGTAACCGTCGGCGTCGCAGCGGGCGCCGTCGCCGGCGAAGTAATGCCCGGGAAATTTGGAAAAGTAGGTCTGCTTCACGCGCTCGGGCTGGCCGTAGACGCCGCGGATCATCGCGGGCCAGGGCGCCTCGATCACGAAGAGGCCGCCCTCGTTGGGGCCGCAGGGCTGGCCGTTTTCTCGCAGGATCTTGGGCTGGACGCCGAAGAAGGGCAGCGCCGCCGAACCGGGCTTCAGCGGCATCGCGCCCGCCAACGGGCTGATCATGATCGCCCCGGTCTCGGTCTGCCACCAGGTGTCGACTACAGGACAGCGGCCCTTCCCCACCGTCTGAAAGTACCAAACCCAGGCCTCGGGGTTGATCGGCTCGCCCACCGTGCCCAGGACCCGCAGGCTCTCGAGGGAATGTTTTTGTACCGGCGCCTCGCCCGAGCGCATCAGCGAGCGGATCGCCGTCGGGGCGGTGTAGAAAATACTCACCCGGTGCCGGTCGATCGTCTCCCAAAAGCGGTCGACCGCCGGGTAGGTGGGGATTCCCTCGAACATCACGGTCGTCGCCCCGTTGAGCAGCGGCCCGTAGACTAGGTAGCTGTGCCCCGTCACCCAACCCACGTCCGCGGTGCACCAGAAGACGTCGCTCTCGCGGTAATCGAAGACATACTTGAAGGTCGTCGCCACCTGCACCATGTAGCCGGCGGTCGTGTGCAGGACGCCCTTGGGCTTGCCCGTCGAACCGCTGGTGTAGAGGATGAAGAGCGGGTCCTCGGCGTCCATGGGCTCGGGGGCGGCCTCGTCTTCCTGCAAGGAGATCAGCTCGCTCCACTCGTAATCGCGGCCCTCGACCATGTCGATCGCTTCGCCGGTGCGGCGCAGGACCAGCGAGGCGATCAACTTGTGCCCCTCCGCCTCGCAGGCCGCGAGGGCCTTGTCGGCGACGAACTTGAGCGAGACCGACTTCTCGCCGCGGAACAGGCCGTCGGCGGTGAGCAGGAACTCGGCGCGGCAGTCGAGGATGCGCTCTTTGAGCGACTCGACGGAGAAGCCGCCGAAAATGACGTTATGAATCGCGCCCAACCGGGCGCAGGCCAGGAGCGCCATCGCCAGCTCGGGGACCATGCCCAGGTAGATCGCCACGCGGTCGCCCTTCCGGACGCCCAAGGCCTTCAACGCGTTGGCCAGGCGGCAGACCTCGCGATGCAGCTGGCGGTAGGTGAAGCTCTTCGTCTCGCCGGGGCGGTTGCCCTCCCAGATCAGGGCGACCTTGTCGCCGCGAGACTTCAGATGCCGGTCGAGGCAATTGAGGCTTAGATTGGTCTTCGCGCCCTCGAACCAGGACACCTCGATCTTGTCGCCCCAGTCGTAGCGCAGGACACGCTCCCACTTTTGGAACCACTCGAAGCCCTCCGCGACGCCGCCCCAGAATTCCTCGGGGTCTTCGACGGAAGCCCGGTAGAGCCGGCGATAGGTCTCGAGGTCGGGCAGAAGCGGCGCGCCCTCGCCGCGCGGCTTCACGTCGAAGACGCGGTGGTCGCTGAAGACGTTTTGGATGGAGGTTTCGCTCATAGCGCTCGGGAGACGGTTAAAACAGGGGCTCGATCCGCTCGATCTCGGCCATCAGGCCCTTTAGCACGCCTTTCTGGAAAGGCAGCAGCAATTTTCCGGCGGCGAAAAATTCCTTCAGCGGGAGGGTGCCGCCGAGCTTGCAGAGGTTGAGATAATTGTCCAGGGCGGCCTCTTTGTCGCGGAGGCTCTGGGTCCAGAGCTGCCAAGCCCCGACTTGGGCGATGGCGTAATCGATATAATAGAAGGGCACTTGAAAGATGTGCAGCTGGCGGATCCAGCGGCTGCGCTTCCAGGCCTGCAGGTCGCCGAAGTCGATGCCCGGCATGTATTTGTTTTCCAGCTCTTCCCAGGCGCACGCCCGGCCCGCCTCGCCCTTCGCCTCGCCGGAATAGACGCGGTGCTGAAACTCGTCGACCATCGCGATGTAGGGCAAGAGCAGGATGCTCTCGGCCAGGTGCTTTTTGCGGAAGGCGTCGGCGTCCGGTTCGGAAAAAAATTCTCCGTAGTAAGGCTGGGCCAGGAATTCCATCCCCATCGAGTGCACCTCGCAGGCCTCCAGCGTCGGGTGGCTGAGCTCGATCAGCTCGATGTCGCGGCTCTCCCAGGCCTGGAAAGCGTGGCCGCACTCGTGCAGCAAGGTCGTCACGTCGGCGGCCTCGCCGACGCTGTTCAAAAAGATATACGGGACCCGGTAGTCGTAGAATCCGGTGCAGAAGGCGCCGGGCGCCTTGCCGACGCGGGCGGGGACGTCGACCAAGTCCCAGTCGATCATCCGCTGGAAGTGTTCCGCCAGGCGCGGAGAGAGGCCTCGGTAGACGTTCAGGCCCGCCCGGGTCTGCTGGGGGATGGAGACCTTGAGCTCGCCGGTCTTCCACTCCGGGAAATAATCCAGGTCCCAGGCCTGCATCCGCGCCAGCCCCAGGGACTTGGCCTGCCGCTCGCGGATCTTCACCGCCAAGGGCACCATCACCTCGCGGATCTCCTCGCGGAAGACCCGCACGTCCTCGGGGCCGTAATCGAGGCGGCGCATCTTTTGGTAGGCCAGCGGAATGAAGTCGGGATGGCCGAGGGTCTTGGCCATCGCGTCGCGGTATTGGACGGCCTCGTCGTAGATCGCTTCGAGGGCGGGCTTGTTCTTGAGAAACCAGCCGCTGTAGCTGCGGTAGCTGTCGCGCCTCAGCTCGGGTCGCGGCGAGGAAGAGAACTTCTTGATGTGGGCCAGGGGGTAGGTCTTCCCCTCCACCTCGAAGCTGGCGCCCCCGCTCAGCTTGGTGTAATCCGCCAGGACCTTGTTGAGCTTGGTCTCGAGCTCGACGTTCTTCGGGTCGAAGGCATCCTGGGCCAGTTGCAGCTGGGCGAAGAACTGCTTGCCGTGCTTGGCCTCTAGGGCCTTTCGCTCGGGGGAGGCGAGGAATTTCTCGCGGACCTTGGCGTTCCAGATCGAGTAGACGGGCTCGATCTCTTCCCTTAGGCGCCGTTCCTCGGCCTCGACCTCGGGGTTTTCGGTGAAGCGCTGGAAGGCCAGCTGCACCAGCTCGAAATGGGTTTCGATGTGGGCCTTGACCTCGTTCCACCGGCCCAGGGCGGCCTCCCAGGCGGGGAGCGTCTCGGCCTGCTCGACCTCGGCCAGGACTCCGCTTAGGAATTTTTCGGTGGCGGGGCCGCTGAGCTTTTCTTGGTAGTCGTGGAAGTAACGGTTCGTCCGGCGTTTCAGCTTGCGGACGACGGAGACGATAGGATCTTGGACATCGGACATGCGGCAATCTTAAGCATCTTGAGGGGTGTGAATCCAGCAAGAATTGCTAGGGCCTGGGAAGAAGCTCGTCATGCTCGGCCGTGGAGCTTTCCCACGAGGACCTATCTTGACGATTCCCCGACGCATCGCCGTAAATACCTCCGTGCTAACGCCACGCCCGGATGGAAAAGGAATCTCCCCCGGAAGGCTACGGCCCGGTCGGGCTAGTCGCATCCAAAAAGCCTGTTCGCATATCGGGTTAGAGGCTTCCTCCGTCAGCCTCTAACCCGAATGCTCTCTAGGCTTTTTGGACGCTCCTACGCCCTCCCTCCTGCCTAATGCCTTCCGGGGGAGATTCCTTTTCCATCCTAGGTGCTCCTTAAGAAGAAGAAGAAGAAGAAAGAAAAGAAATTACTCTGAGCTAACGACTCGCATGCTTACTTAAGCCCACAAGCCTTAGACTTCCGATTCACACCTGCTGTGGTTCCGACACCGCAGGAAACCGATCGTAGGCAAGACTTGAGATTGGATTATTTTTTAAAGGGATTTTTCAGCACGATATGCTGCTGCCGCGACGGCCCCACCGATACCGAGGTCATCGGCAAATCGAGGAGCTTTTCGACCTTCTCGACGTATTTCTTCGCGAACTTCGGCATCTGCTTCCACCGCGTCACGCCGGTCAGGTCCTCGGACCAGCCGGGGACCTCCTCGTAGATCGGCTTTACCTCTTGCAAGTCCTCTACCGTGGCGGGGACTGTCTTGAGGACCTTCGAACCGAGGCGATAGGCGGTGCAGATGCGAATCTTTTTTAGGCCGCTCAAGACATCGAGCTTGGTCAGGACCAATGACGTCAGGCCGTTGGCGCGCATCGCGTGGCGGATCACGACCAGGTCCAGCCAGCCGCAACGCCGCGGGCGGCCCGTCGTCGAGCCGAACTCCCCGCCCTTCTCGCGCAGGTACTCGCCGGTCTTGTCCTCCAACTCCGTGGGGAACGGCCCGCTGCCGACCCGCGTGGTGTAGGCCTTGGCGATGCCGACCACCTGGTCGATCTGCGTCGGGCCAAGGCCGCTGCCGCAGGAGGCGTAGCCGGCCACGGTGTTGCTGGAGGTCACGTAGGGGTAAGTGCCGTGGTCGACGTCCAGGCTGGTGCCCTGGGCGCCCTCGAAGAGCAGCTTCCAATCCTTGCGCACCCAGGTCTGCAGCAGGTCGCCCACGTCGTCGACGTAGGGGCGGATCGCCTTGGCGAGCGGCAGGTATTCCTTAAGCAAGGCGTCGGCGTCGAAGGGCTTCCCCTTCAAGACTTGGGCGATATAGGCGTTGCGCTCGGGCAACAAGGTCTTGAGCCGCTCGGCGAAGATGTCCGGATCGACGAAATCCGCGATGCGAACGCCGCGCCGCGCGACCTTGTCCTCGTAACAGGGGCCGATGCCCCGGCCCGTCGTGCCGATCTTCGCGTCGCCCTTCGCGGCCTCGCGCAGCAGGTCGATGGATTGGTGGTAAGGCAGGATGACGTGGGCCAGGTTGCTGATCCGCAGCGTGTCCGGCTTCTTGAGGTAGCCGGCCTTCTTCAAGGCCTGGATCTCCTGCAAAAGCACCTTGGGATCGACCACCACGCCGTTGCCGATGACGCAGACCTTCTTCGGGTGCAGGACGCCGGAGGGAATCAGGTGCAGGATGGTCTTCTTCCCGTCCACCACCAGGGTGTGACCCGCGTTGTTGCCGCCCTGGAAACGGACGACGGCGTCGGCGTTGGAGGTGAAGAAGTCGACGATCTTCCCCTTCCCCTCATCGCCCCATTGGGTGCCTACGATTACGACGTTAGACATAGATTTTTTTGGTTAAACCTTTCGCGAAGACGCATTCCGTAAAAGAAGGCCGAAGGCAACGCGTTATAATTTAACCTCTTTGACGGACAGGATGTTCGGCAGGGCCTTCAGCTCCTTCAAGACCTCGTCGGGCACGTGCTCGTCGACGTTGTAGAGCGCCAGGGCCTCGCCCGTCTCGCGCAGCAGGCCCAGCTGCATGCGCGAGATGTTGACCTTGTTCTTGCCCAGCAGGGTGCCGATGTTGCCGATGACGCCGGGCCTGTCCTGGTTGCGGACCACCAGGATCGTCCCCGCGGGGACCGCCTCGAGGTAGAAATCGTCGATGCGCACGATGCGGGGGTGGGTCTTGCCGAAGGTCGTCCCCGAGACGATGCGCTTGCCGGAGCTGGTCTCGAGGGTGACCGTGACCAGGCTCGCGAAGTCCAGCGCCTCCTGGGTCTTGGCCTCGACCACTTTGATGCCGCGCTCCTTCGCGATGACCGGGGAGTTGACGTAGTTGACGCTGACGTCCTCCAGCATCGGCTGCAACAGGCCCTTCAGCACGCAGACCGTCATTGGGGCCAGCGGGTACTTGGTGATCTCGCCCGTGTACTCGATCGTGATCTGCTGCGGCGTGCCCTCGGCCAGCTGGCCCTGGAGCAGGCCCATCTTCTCGGTGAGCAAAAGATAAGGTTTCAGAATCTTCGCCAATTCCCCGGAAATACTGGGGAAATTGACCGCATTCTTGACCTCGCCCGTGGCGAAGTAATTGACGATCTGCTCGGCCACCTCGATCGCGACGTTGAGTTGGGCCTCGTCGGTCGAGGCGCCCAGGTGCGGCGTGCAGACGACCCGCGGGTGCTTGACCAGCGCGTAGTCGGGCGGGGGCGGCTCCTTCTCGAAGACGTCCAGGCCGGCGCCGCCGACCTTGCCCTCTTCCAGGGCGGCCAGGAGGTCGGCCTCGTTGACGATGCCGCCGCGGGCGCAGTTGATCAGGAAGACGCCCTTCTTCATCTTGGCGAAGGAATCCTTGTTGATCAGGTTTCGGGTCTTGTCGGTGAGCGGGACGTGGATCGTGATATAGTCCGAGCGCCGGAACAGGTCGTCCAGCGTCACCAATTCGATGCCCATCTGGGCCGCCGCCTCGGGGGTGAGGAAGGGATCGAAGCCGATCACCTTCATCTTGAGGCCCAGGGCCCGCTCGGCGACGATCTTGCCGATGTTGCCGACGCCGATCACGCCCAAGACCTTATTGGTGAGCTCGCGGCCGACGAAGCTCTTCTTGTCCCACTTCCCTTCCTTCATCGACATGGTCGCCTGGGGGATCATGCGCGAGACGGCGAACATCATCGCGACGGCCTGCTCGGCCGTGGTCGTGGCGTTGCCGCTGGGGGTGTTCTCGACGATGATGCCGTGCTTGCTGGCGGCCACGCAGTCGACGTTGTCGACGCCGATGCCGGCGCGGCCGACGATCTTGAGGTTCTTCGCCTTCTCGAGCAGCGCGGCCGTCACCTTGGTGTTGGAGCGGATGATCAGGGCGTCGTAGTCGGGGATGATCTTCTCGAGCTCCTCCGGCTTGAGATCGGTCTTCACGTCGACCTCGAGGCCGGGACCGGAGCGCAGAATTTTGAGGCCCTCTTCGCTGAGCTTGTCGCTGACTAATACCTTGGGCATGAATTCTCCTATTTCTCCATGAGCACTTGCATCGCGGCGCCGAGGCCGACCCCCGGCGCGATCTTGTGGCCGTGCTCGATCAGCGCCGACTCGACCGCCGCCAGGACGTTCAGGATGTCCATCGGGTCGTAGTAGCCGAGGTGTCCGATGCGGAAGATCTTGCCCTTCGCCTGGTCTTGCCCGCCCGCAATGGTCATGTTGAATTTATTCTTGAGCGTCTTGACGATCTTGCCGGCATCCATGCCCTCGGGCGAATAGACGGCGGTGACCGCGTCGGAGGGCGCTTCCGGCGCGAAGAGCTTGAGCCCCATCGCCTTCAGGCCCTCGCGCGTCGCCTTCGCCTGGAGGGCGTGGCGCTTGAAGAGATTTTCCAGCCCCTCCTGCTTCATCAGGCGCAGCACCTCTTGCAAGCCGAGGATCAGCGAGACCGCGGGGGTCCAGGCGGTGGTGTTCTCTTGGATGGACTTCAGCTCGCGCTTGAAGTCGAAATAAAACTTCGGGAGGTCGCTCTTCTCGCAGAGCGCCAGAGCCTTCTTGCTGACCGAGGCGAAGGCCAGGCCCGGCGGCAGCATCAGGGCCTTCTGCGAGCCGGTGATCAGGACGTCGATGCCCCAAGCGTCGGTCGGGATATTGACGACGCCCAGCGCGGTGATGGCGTCGACGACCAACGCGGTGTTCGGCATATTTTTGACGATCTTGGCCACCGCCTCGATGGGATGCGCGACGCCGGTCGAGGTCTCGGAGGCCTGCAGGAAGACCGCGCGGTAGTCCTGCTCTTTCAGCTTGGCCTCGATGACTTTGACGTCGACGGCCTGGCCCCACTCCACCTTGATCACGTCGTGGGCGATGCCGTAGGCCTTGCAGATCTTCCACCAGCGCTCGCCGAACTTGCCGCCGTCGACGATCAGGGCGCGGTCGTTCTTCGAGAGCAGGTTGACCACCGCGCCTTCCATCGCGCCGGTGCCGCTGGCCGCGAAGATCAAGATTTCGTTTTGCGTCTGGTAGAGCCACTTGAGCCCCTCGCGGACCTCCGCGACCACCTTCTCGAAGGCCTCGGTGCGGTGGTGGATGATGGGCAACGCCATCTTGGTCAAGACCGATTCGGGGACGGGCGTGGGGCCGGGGGCCATCAGGCGGTAGCGGTACATCGTTCCAACTCCTTAAAATTGGGAAAGATTTGCCCGGTGTCGGGCATGGGCCCGCGCGCAGGCGAGCCCCGCTCATACCCAGCCCCCTCGGGGCGCGTCAAGGCATTAGTTGGTCGCGATAAAGGCGATTATTTCCGGGAGGATGCGGAGCCGTTCCCGGGAAACGGCGCCTCCGCTGCGGTCAGGACCTCCGCATGTCGGGCCGGGTCGATGTTGGAGCCGGTGAGAATGGTGACGACGGGATTCTTGGGATCCACGCCCAGCTCCGGCAAGCGGCCGCTCAGGACCGCGGCCAGGCCCGTCGCCGCGCTGCCCTCCACCACCAGGCCCTCGTGGCGGTGAATCCGCCGCATCGCCTCGCCGACCCAACCGTCGCCGACGGCCAGCGAGCCGTGCAGACCCTCGCGGAGCAGCACGAAGGGACGCGCCCCGGGGATGGTCAGTCCGATCCCGCTGTCGCAAAGGCCTTTCTCGTTCAAGTAGACCTCGCTGCGCCGCCCCTCCATCAGGGAAAAATGCAGGGCCGGGGCCTCCGCCGAGACGACCGCGATCACGCGGGCCTCGGGCAGGTGCCGCCGCAGCACCGTGCCGACGCCGGCGGTCAACCCGCCGCCGCCCGTAGGTAAGAGGAAGGTCCCCCGCGCCAAGCGCTCGCGGAGGGGCGCGGGAAGCGCGCGAATCCCCGCCAGGATCTCGAAGCCCGCAACGCCCTGCCCCGGAACCACGTCTTCAAAGCCGTGGACATAGCGCATCGCGCCTTCGATATCGAAATTCCGCTCGAGGTAGAGGTTGCGCTCGAAGACGTAGCGCAGGGCCCAGTCGCGGGCCTCCTCGTAGCCGCGCCAGGGCTGCTCGCCGGTGGTGACGACCGTGGCGCCCAGCCCGCGCAGGCGCTCCTGTTTCACTTGCGGGGTCGTGTCGGGGACGACGATGGTGCTGCGCAGGCCCAGCTTCCGCGCGGCGAGCGCCACGGCGAGGCCGTGGTTGCCGTGCGAGGCGGTGACGACGTGGAGGGCGCCGGCCTGGGCGACGCGGTGCACCTCGACCAAGGCGCCGCGCTCCTTGAAGGAGCCCGTCGGCCGGGCCGCGTCGTTCAGGAAGAAAAATTCGGTGCCGAGCTCTTGGGACAGCCCCTCGCTGCGGCGGAAGCGCGAAGGCTCGAAACGCGTGCCGTCGGCGAAGCTCATCGCCGCCAGCGCCTCCCTCGCCAGCTCGATCTCGCGCAGCGTCGCCTCGAAGCGCTCGGAGAAGGCCGCGTCGGCGCGCGGGTTGCGCCATACCTGGGCGATGCGCTCCTGCACCAGGGGATGGTCGAGAGGATAGGTCGCCAAGCCGCGCTCGTCGAGGTAGCGGCGGATCGCGTGTTGAATACGGGCGTGCTCGGAACGGGTGAAGAAGCCGCGGCGCAGCCGCGAGAGCAGCATGCCCAGGCGCTCCGGCGTGAAGTACTCGGGATCGCCGGCCTCGATGCGGCGCTCGACGCCGACCCGGACGATCAAGCGCCGCTGCAGCTCGACGGAGCCGTTGCTCTCGCGGCGCCTGGGGGCCCCAGATCCCGCAGCACCGGGACTCGCCGTGTCGCCCTCGAGACCGGACATCATCAGGACGTTGGAAATTCTCGGGCCGCGTTCGGGACCCGGCACCGGCCACCGTAGGCCTTCGGGCGTCGTCGCGTGGGAAAAAATCCCGAGTCCCGCACTTAGGCCTTCCAAAGCCGCGCCGCCGCGCGAAGGCCCCGGCGCTTCCAGGCCGCGAGTTCGCAGCGCGAGTCCCTGCATCCAAGCCGCGTGCCGCGGGCCCAGGAGCTCCCGGCTCAAGCGGCCGCCGACGTGGAACTGCAGCAGAGTCGCCAGCGAGTCGCTCCAAAAGCCCCCCTCGGGGCCGGCGGGGCGCAGGCCCAGCCGCGTCTCGAGGGAATGGGCCAGGCCGATGCCGGCGAAGAGCCCGGCCTGCTCGGCCAGCGGACGCGACCAGCGCGTAAGAGCGGGAAGGCGCGCCGCCCCTCCCATAGGATCGATGCCGTGGGCGCGGTCGAAGAAGCCGCGGCTCGCCCAGCCGCCCAGTTTCAAGAGTCCGAGACCAAGTCCCAGGCTCGCGAACTCGCGGGAGACGCTGCGCGCGTCCCAGGCCTGCTCGCGCCCTATGGCGGCGTTGGCCAGCCGACTCGCGCCCCAGAAGGCGCCCACCTCGGGAATAAAGGCCGCTCCGGCGCCGACCCAACGGGCGCCCGCGCCGCGCGTCAATAGGTTTGCCGTCGGCGCCGCGAGCAGGCGCGACAAGGCGCCCAGGCGGACGAGCGAGGAGACGGTCGCGGCGGCGCCCATCCCCGCCAGCATAGCGGGATCGGCGGCCTGGGCGGCGAAATTTCGCGCGAGAAATTCGAAGCGGGCGCCGAACGGACCTCGACCCAGGATCGCGTCGAGCCGCGCTTGGGCGTCGCGTTGCAGGGGCCCTTCGCCAACGGCCCCTGCGGCGTTGGCGTATATCTCGGCGGCGGTCTCGATGCTCCCCGACCTCTCCTGTCTCGCCGCAAATGCCAGCCAAGACTCGGCGGCCAAGGCCGGGTCGGTCTCTTGTTGAAGCGATTGGATTTCCGCTCGGGCGGCGGCGTTCAGGCGAGTGCGGGATGCTGCGGAGAGCAATTCCATGGCGTATTTTCGTCCCTTATTAGGAGGCTGTTGAAAAACTAATTTTATTCCCGCCGGAGTAAGTCCGGCTCCATATACCGCCCGCCAATCCGCCGCAGGCGGCTTGGCCCAACGACCGGCGGTTTTTCAACAGCCTGTTAGCGGCCCTTGGACGAAGCCGCACCCCGGCTTTCCAAAAACGGCCTCAAGTCTTCCCGGCGGAAATACAAGAATAAAAGCCTGCGGTCCAGCCCGGTCCACCGGGAAATCTGCACCAGGCTGCGCTCGCCGGGGTTCCCGCTCTTGCGCAGGCTGCGCAGGACCGAGAGGGGCACGGCGCCCCCGGTCTCGCGCGAACGCTCCTCGATGCGGGC
>JAANMT010001508.1_pt1 | contig 22620 bp, 22 predicted proteins | sample 7279711 | NCBI WGS metagenome assembly JAANMT01 (sample SAMN14094538, study PRJNA606508) | bioreactor metagenome | isolation source: A lab-scale SPAN reactor treating ammonium-rich wastewater day 1 | place: Ireland: Galway | collected 2017-01-16 | reverse complement strand
ACCGTAAAATTCGTGCACTGGTGGCCGGAAGGGATCTTTTTGAAGGACGCCAGCCGTGACTGACCTCATGATGTCCAGCAACCAGGCATCGCCATCCCGGAATCTCCCCCATCGGCGCCTGAATCCACTCAATGGCAGCTGGGTCCTCGTGTCTCCACACCGCACTCAACGCCCCTGGCAGGGAAAGGTGGAAGATCTTCCGCCGGAAAATCGGCCCTCCTATGACCCGGGTTGTTATCTCTGTCCGGGCAACCAGCGTGCGGGTGGCCATGCCAATCCACAATACACTTCCACATTTGTCTTCACCAATGATTTTGCCGCACTCCTGCCACAGGATGGAGATGTGGCCGCCGGCCAGAGTCCGCTCTTCTTGTCGGAATCAGCACAAGGAACCTGCCGGGTCATCTGTTTCTCTCCCAGGCATGATCTCACCCTTCCGCGAATGGCCCTGGGGGATATCCGCAAGGTCATCGATATCTGGATTGAACAGGTTCTCGAGCTCGAAAAACAATATCGCTGGGTTCAGATTTTTGAAAACAAGGGGGAGATCATGGGGTGCTCCAACCCCCATCCCCATGGCCAGATCTGGGCCAGCAATTTCCTCCCCCATGAAATTGCACAAGAAGATGAATGCCAGAAACAATACTTGAAACGCCACAGGAGGGTCCTGCTTGAAGATTACGCCGAGCAGGAAATTGAGCAGGCGGTCCGTGTTGTTGCCCAAAATGATTCGTGGCTGGTGGTGGTTCCTTTCTGGGCGCTCTGGCCATTTGAAACCTTGCTGCTTCCCAGAAGGCCGGTCAAAACATTGCCCGGGCTGCAAGAGAAGGAAAAGTCAGACCTGGCTGAAATTCTAAAAAATCTGCTCACCCGATATGACAACCTCTTTGGAATTTCATTCCCCTATTCCATGGGATGGCATGCCGCCCCGGCCGGTTCTGACCAGGACCACTGGCAGCTCCATGCCCATTTCTATCCCCCCCTGCTCCGTTCCGCCACAGTGAAAAAATTCATGGTTGGTTATGAGATGCTTGCAGAACCCCAAAGGGATCTGACTCCTGAACTGGCTGCCGAAAGGCTTCGAAACTCCCCCGATGTCTTCGCTGTCTGAATTTCCAGAGCCAGATTCCATGGAGGTGGAGTCGCATCACACCCGTGTCCGTCGTGCGGCCTATGAAACCCTTGTCTATTCGCTGTCCAAGATTTTTCCAGCGATTGCCACATTCATCGGGATCAAGATCTTTTCGGTCTGGTACAGCCGGGAGGCCTATGGGCAGTTTGCCACAGTCATGGCCCTGTCGTTGCTGGTCAGCAGCTTCTGTACCGGCTGGCTGCAAGCTGCTTTGCTGCGCAATTATCCCGAATGGAAGTTGCGAGGGCAGGAATCGATCCTGTTCTCCAGTGTCTGGCTGGGGGTGCTATTTTCATTAGGCATAGTCGGCAGCCTCTGTCTGGCTGGCTGGGTTCTGAGAGATACCGGTGCGGGTCAGTTATTGAAAGCCGATCTGCTGGGATGGGTCTTTCTGGTAGTTCTGGTCACCTCCGTGATGAATATGGTTCTGGCATTTTTCCGTGCCAGCAGAGAGGTCGGAGCATTTTCAATCTTCAGCGGCCTCCTGAGTTTCTCCCGCCTGATGGGTGGCATTGTGTTCACTCTCCTGCTGGGTGCGCTGGCCTCCTCGCTGATATCCGGATCCGCTGCGGGGCTGTTTCTGGCGACTGGATGCATGATATGGAGCCTGTTCCGGCGGCAGGCACATTTCGCAAAACCAAATCTGGCCTGCCTGGGGTCGCTCTTCCTGTTCGGATTTCCTCTTTCCATTGGGCAGTTCTCCAGTCAGATCCTCAATGTCTCCGACCGTTACATCATCTCCATTCTGCGGAATGATGCCGAGGCCGGATTGTATGCCATTAACCATGATATCGCCGATGCCTCGGTCCGCCTGATCATCATGACCCTCATGCTGTCCGGATATACAGCAGTCACCGAGTGCTATGAAAAGGCCGGCAGGGAAGCAGCCGAACGGCTGGTTTCAACCCTGTCCAGGATGTATATCCTGCTGGCTCTCCCGATTGTGGTGGGAACCTATTTCACTCAGCATGATCTGGTCCTGCTTGTTGCAGACCGGAAGTATGCGGAAGGGGCAGATATCCTGTTCTGGGTTTCTTTCGGTGTGTTCCTGCTTGGCCTGGCCCAATACCAGGATCTGGGACTTCATATCGCACGGAAATCCGGCTTGCTGGCTTCCATCGTCACCGGGTCAGCCTGCCTCAATATCATCCTCAACCTGCTCCTGGTTCCTGTCCTCGGTTTTCGTGCTTCGGCATACAATGCCTTCATCACCTTTGCGGCTTTATCAATCATCATCCCGATTTTTTCACGGCGCTGGCTGGCATGGAGCATTCCGTGGACCAGTTTGGCAAAAATTGCGGCCGCGCTGGCCGGGATGGCGGTTGTGGTCGCTCTGTTGGGCAGGACTTCTGAGATTCCCTATATCCGCCTGGCTTTGCAGACATCGGTTGGAGCTGCCACGTATTTCAGTCTGCTTCTCCTGATGGGGGAGCTCAACTGGCGGACTTTTATGAAACTGACAATCTGAATTGTTCTCCTGCCCGGTTGAAATAACGGGAGCCAGAAATCCCCCCGGGGTAAAGAAAAATTCGAACAGGCAGGCTGTGTGTTGCTTCCAGCGGATTCTTTGCTATATTTCATCGGTTGCTGAATGCCACTGGTTCTATACCATTACAAACTCATCGAACCAGCCCATTCAGCGAATTTAAAGTACTGAAGGATGAATCATTATGGCCAAAGGCAAACGTGAAAAAATCAAACTCGAAAGCACTGCTGGGACTGGTTTTTTCTACACGACAGAAAAAAATAAAACCAATGTCACCGGAAAGCTGGAAATGAAGAAGTATGATCCGGTGGTCCGGAAACATGTCGTTTTCAAAGAGAAGCCGCTCAAGTAACCAGAGTTTCTGCTTGCCCTGAATCCCTCACCCTCGGATGGGTGAGGGTGAATACCTGATCTGGACTCAAACATCGGACCTGTCATTATTCCCTGAAAATCCGTACGGAGAGAGATTCAGTGAGATCTCTTCCTCCTGGAAAAGAGGGTATCATGGATGATTCCGGTGTTCCTCGCCTTCCCGAAAATCCACATCAGCCGGACTCACGCCTGAAATCAGAAGGGGATATTAACCTTTCCCCAAAGCGGTTGAAGTGGGCGGAATCCTTCCTGGATGAGGAGACCCGAGCCTGGTTGGAACGTGATGCAAAGGTATTTCTGCATCAATCCCTCTCAACTCCCTGCCTGGATGTTCTGAAAGAGTCCAGCGGTGCCTGTTTTACAGACCTCAGCGGAAGAACTTTTCTTGATTTCCATGGAAACAATGTTCATCAGGTCGGGTATGGCCACCCCCATGTCATCGAAGCCATTACACAGGTGATGCAGCAGCTCCCTTTCTGTCCGAGGCGCTTTACCAACATTCCTGCCATCCTGCTGGCGGAAAAGCTGGCTCGCCTGGCTCCTGGCGACTTGAATAAGGTGCTGTTTGCACCTGGAGGGACTTCGGCGATCGGCATGGCGCTCAAACTCGCGCGCGCTGCAACAGGGCGGTACAAGACCATATCCATGTGGGATTCGTTCCATGGGGCATCGCTCGATGCAATCTCTGTGGGAGGTGAAGAAGTTTTCCGAAGCCGTATCGGGCCACTCCTGCCCGGTTCTGAACATGTCCCCCCGCCCGATGCGTATCGTTGTCTCTGGGGGTGCAATGGTTCCTGCAACCTGAAATGTGCGGATTACATCGAATATGTCCTGGAAAAAGAAGGAGATGTCGCGGCGGTGATTGCAGAGACAATCCGTTGCACCCCTTTCATTCCTCCACGAGATTACTGGAAGAAAGTCCGGGAGGCCTGCGATCGCCATGGCACACTGCTGATTCTTGATGAAATTCCGATCTGCCTGGGAAGAACCGGGAAGATGTTTGCCTGCGAACACTTTGAGGTTGTGCCCGATATGCTTGTCATCGGCAAAGGCCTGGGAGGCGGAATCTTTCCACTGGCTGCACTCATCGCCAGGGAAGACCTGGATATCCTCGGGGATCGCGCCCTTGGCCATTACACCCATGAGAAAAGCTCTGTCGGTTGTGCCGCAGCACTGGCAGCGCTCGAGGTCATTGAACAGGAGCACATCCTGGAGCATGCAACCCGTATGGGTGAGCAGGTTCTCTCCCGGCTGCAGTCCATGAAAAAGGAACACCCCCTGATTGGCGATGTCCGTGGGACAGGTCTATTGCTCGGGATCGAACTGGTCCTGGATCGTGAAACCAGGCAGCGCGCCCTGGATGAAGCCGAGGAGGTTCTTTATGCCTGTCTTTCCCGGGGTTTGAGCTTCAAGCTGACCATGGGCAATATCCTCACTCTCACTCCGCCTTTAATCATCAGTGATGGTGAAATGGACCATGCTCTGGCCATCATCGATGTGGCTCTCTCAGAGGTTGAAGGCAAACGGGGGATGAAATAAGACCGAGGTCTACCGAAATGGTCCTGTGAAAGTTCAACGCAGGTCAAAACAGACCGCATCCCCGACCGCATTCCGGCAGAACAGCCTTCCCCCGGAAAGGACCGGCGGAGTCCAGCAACGCCCCCCCAGGATTTGCGCACGGGTGATTTCCTTGAACCCGTCAGGTGCAGCATGTGCCACCACCAGTTCACCTTTGTCGGTGAGCGCCAGGATTTTTCCATCGGATATGATGAGTCCGCCTTTGGTCACCGATGGCTCGCTCCATTTGAGCTCTCCATCCGCAAAGCTGACACAACGCAGCTCCCCCTGGTTGTCACGATTCACATTTCCATCGAAGCCATACAGATACCCTTCCCACAGGACTGAGGCGCTAAAGTGGTTGCGCATGTTCCGGTTGTCCCAGATGACCTTCGGCTTTTTTCCCCAGTTTATTTCCAGAACCGCACCACCCCGGTCGTATGCCGAGGAAATGAACATGCGGTTGCCTGATAGGATGGGTGTGGTGCAGTTGGTGTCATCGAAGGTTTCCCATTTATAACGGCACCCCTCTTCCCCTGTTTTCGGGTCAAACACCAGAAGGCCAAAGCCATTCAATGTGGCCCCATACTCTTTTCCGTTCAAAGTGAAAGCAGTGGGGGAAGTGAATGCCCGCGGGACCGCAGTGTGCTTCCAGAGAAGCTTGCCTGTGGTTTTATCGTAAGCGGCCAGCACCCCGCAATCGGTGATGACCTGATCACCGGCTACCAGCGGCGATGCGGAGATTCCAAAGTCACTGACTTCAACCCCCAGCTCTGCGGGCAGATCATGTGTCCAGCGTATTTTCCCATCCGCAGCGGAGAGGCAGTAAAATTTTCCATCTTTCCCCATCGTGTAGACAGCATCCTTGTCGATCGAGGGAGTGGCGCAGGGGCCTCCTTCATGGAATGTGTCACACATTCTGGCGGGATAACCCTGGCGCCAGATTTCTTTCCCGGTATTGGCATCCAGACACAGAATCGTTTCTTTTCCATCAAAGCTTCCCATGGTCCAGACCCGGTCCCCGACCACAGCAAAGGTGGAGAATCCAATCCCAATCGATGCCTGCCAGAGGATTGGCGGGCCTTCATCCGGCCAATCGGATTTCCAGCCTTTTTCAGATGAGACTCCATTCCGGCTCGGTCCCAGAAAGCAGGGCCAGTCAACCGAGTCATAAGCCCAGCCTGCCTGGCCCGACCCGATCAGGCACAAACACAAAATGATCCATCCACGCATCGAAATTCACTCCTGGAGTCAGACTGCCCGTTTTGAAACGGTCCAGTGATTGTACATATTGGCTGCGACAATGGAAATAATTGCAAGAGGTTCGGGCGTTTTGATATAAGGTTCTCGTCCCATAGGGCGTCATTTCTGTAGGGGCATGGCATGACGCGCCCATTCGAAAAATGGGTGATCTCCCTGGGCACATCATGTTGTGCCCCTACAGAAAACGGGTCATCTCCCTTTGTGGATGTATGGCCACCGAATGGCACATTGCCTCCCTTCGGAAAAACAGAAAGCCACGGGAGGGGGAATCAGTGGTCGTCTTGAGCGTGCTGTGGGACCATATATCAAAACGCAGAAAATGGAGATTATGGCTTGACAAATGGCCAACCGTATCCATAAATTAATGGTAATGCGATTGTTCGCAGATGGACAGCTCGTAAGGGCTGGCGTGGAACTGCCCCCGTTCGGGGGCGTTTCATTTTATAACCACTTCTTTCCGTATCCATCAACCTGCTGAGTCGCTGCTCGACTGTTCCACTTTTTCATGGTGACTTCACGAACCTCTTCACCGAACGCCTTGCCCGCATCCTTGATCAAGCCCTTCTCCGCCAACATTCCCTGTTTGATGGGGTGAGCGAGGACATCCGCGAGCTGGAGACCCGCAATGTTGGCTACCTTTGGTTGAATCTTGATCTTTTTGCTGGTCAAGGTCCGTTGAAAGTCCTCATGACTGAACCAGTGTGTCCCGCTCTCAAAAACCCGCTCATAGGCTTGACGTAACTGAAGATCCTCTTCTTTCCCCCGTGATTCCGCCAGGACATCACCCACGGCATTCAGAAACCTTAGCCTCCCGCAAAAGCGTTCCAGCATTGATGCCATGCAGTAGTGGTAGGGATGGAAAGGACTGGAATAATTGTCGAGATGTTTCTTCTTGTCGATGATGACGCAAGCCATTTTGAACTTCGCATCTTCGATCACTTCCAAGAGACCTTTATCGAATTTCCGTTGAATAGAGGGGTTGCAGAGGATTCCGAACGGACCTTTACGATTGATGATGTCGGATCGGTGAAGGATGACTGGCTTATCTGGACGGGGACCGAAGATGTCACGCTTCAGTGATTCAAGCCGATCCGAGAATTCCACATAGTCTTCGCCTTGTTGAAACCAAACTCCGAGTAGAGCCAAGTAGCGATGGGATGGATCGTCGAGCAGGTTGTAGGTATGGTCTCCCGATTCGTCGATGTAAAGCCGAAAACGTTTGGGACGGTTCTCAGTCATGATCGATCATTGCGCCATTTTGCCCTCAATTCCATTCTTCACTCCTCCGCATCTCGATCTTCTCGGAGGTAAATCTTCACCTCGGTTTCGGGTATTCCGAAAGTTTCCAAAAGTCTTTTCATCAGGTCACGGATCGAGTTTGCGGAAAGGTTGGATTCGGCGTGAATGCCATCTGTGACCGGCATGGCGGACCTGAGTTTAAGGGGGTCCTGCGAGAAGGTCGGATTGCCTCGGTTCGAGTGATAGTCGGGGTTTTCGCAAAGGGCGGTGAAGGTGTCCGGTGATTTTGCCGCCAGTTGTTTCAGGAAGAGTTCGTAGACCCGCCGCCAGGTGACGATCTCCTTGTATCCCTGGTCTTCAAGGACAAATCCATACGGGCGTTTGTAAGTGAAGCTCTCGTCGAGGGAATGAGGCTGAAGCTTGTCCATATCCTTAATGAACCGATCTCGTGACTCCCGTGGCGATGTCCACGGCTCCACCTGATGCTCCTCAATTTGAATGTTGGTGTACTCCTGAACCAGAGAGGAGATGGCTGAAGCGAGTTTGCCAAAAGCAATCATCTTCTCGTTATACCTTTTCTTGAAAGCGACTCCTTCATTCAAAGCTTCTTGGTCGTTGTGATCGATGGAAAGCCAGATATCGTCAGAAAGAGAAAGGAGATTTTCGTGCACATGCTCAAGGTCAGTCAAAATATTTCGGATGCTCTTGTTCATTCGAATTCTCCTCTATGTGAAACTGCGTTCCCTGGTATTTTGCTTTTGTGTTGAGGCAACATTCGATGATTTTAATCAACCTGATCATCTTGATTTCCTCAATTTCCTCAGGCTGATGGTAACTATCTCAGAATGAGTAGTTACCCGCAATCCCAAAAACCTGGGTAGATCCTGTATGGGCTGCATCTGTTTAAAATGTTGCTTTCATGGGCGATCATTTCTGTCTGCCGGGGGGCTCCGTTGATGAATCAGACGCATCTGAGGTCGAACTTCAGGATGTTGTCTTCCGTTCTCCCCACCTCTTCACCTGCATGAACACAGACTCCCGAACCTTCCGCTTCAATTCTTCTGGAGAAATTCTGTGAGAACCGCCCTCATCTCCGGCCTCGGAGATCAGCTGGTCAATTTCGTCTCCCCAATCAGCGCCAAATACCTCCTCAAAACACTCCCGCAAAGCCTGTGTCACAATGGGCGATTTTCCCATCGAGGATATGGCCAGAGCGATGGAACCGGAATGGATGACCCCGCCAGGATACAGGTTTGCGCCCTCTGCACGAGTGCAGCTCTCCACCCAGATTCCCATTGAAAGGGCTGAATTCACGATCTGCTGGTTCACTTGTGGATCATCCGTGCAGGCGAAGGCCAATCTGGCGCCATCCAGGTCGGATTCTTTGAAAACCCGTCTGAATAACTGGATTCGCTTTTCCGCTTCCCATCTTTCAAAAAGGGGGAGAACCTCAGGGGCCGCCACCCGCAGCCGGGCGCGATGCGAAAGAAGTGTTGTGGCGCGCCGCAAAGCCACCTGCCCGCCACCTGCCAGGAGCACCTTCTGGCCTTTCAGGTTCAGCCAGGCCGGATAGAGCTGCAATGGCTGGCTGGTTGCCATTGGACTTAGATCTTTCCAGCTTCTTCAAGCCACTTCGCCAGGCAGGCTTTCAGGTCTGCCATGTCAAAAGGCTTTTCAAGGTAGTCGGTCGCGCCTCTGTGCATGGCATCGACCGCATTCTGCACGCTTCCGTAAGCTGTCACCACAATCACCGGCACTTTGGCTCCATACAACCGCCGGACCGCACCGATGACCTCGAGGCCCCCCACCTGGGGCATGTTCATATCCGTGATGACCGCATCGACTTTCTCATGCTCGAGCCGGTTGATCGCTTCCTGGCCATCATGGGCCACAAGCACCTCATACCCCGCCGCACGCAATGTGACCTCGAGCAGCAGCAGGATTCGCTCTTCATCATCAACAATTAAAACCCGGGTCGTTTCGCTCAATGAATATCTCCCGTTTTGGAATGCAGGTCATTGTGCACTCCTTCCAGACAAATCATGCCGAATCCCCTTCCTCGGGGGATGCATCCTCACTTGTTGCAGCCCCCTCAGGAGCCAGTCGAACATTCAGAATGAAACAGGCTCCAGTCAATGGGGGTTTGACCGCATCGATTGTCGCGTTATTCCGTGTGACCAGGTGCTTCACAATCGCCAACCCAAGCCCGATGCCATTTTCCTTCTTGCTGAAAAATGGTTCGAAGATCACGGGAAGATCCGCTTCGGGAATCCCCGGCCCATCATCGGTAATCCGAATCTGAAGGTTTCCTTCGCTGTCCACCCGGCTGTCCACCAGAATGGTCCCGGTCCCGCGGCAGGCATCGCGTGCATTCCTGAACAGGTTTGTGAAAACCTGGATCAGCTGGTCTTTATTGAACCAGATCAGGTCATTGACCGGGTCGAGCTGTGTGGCCAGCTGCATTTTGGGCGCCTGCCGAAGCGAACGGTCCGCCGATTCCTGGATCGCCCTGGCCAGGCTGGTTGGGTCGCGGCTTGGAGCCAGCCGCGGTTTTACCAGTCCCAGCAGGTCCTGCACCATATTATTCAAACGATCGACTTCATCGATGATGTAACGCGAAAGTGTGCGCATGACACTTCCCTCATCGGCCGATTCCTCCAGGGTCTGCGCCGAGCCGCGGATGATGAAAAGCGGGTTGCGGATTTCATGCGCCAGGTAACTGGCCATCTTCCCGAGATTTGAAAGCCGCTCCTGTTCACGCAGTTGCCGGCTCTGACCCTCGATCGTGTTAAATGCGCTCTTGAACAGGCTGAACAGGGCGATGAAAGTGAGCATGGTCACCACAAGCACCCTTTTCCACACAGCCCTGACTGCACCGACTGCATGTTTCAACAGCTCCTGTGGGTTCTTGCGCAGCTCCAGGACCCCAGGGGTTACATTCCCATTGACAGGAGTGCTCTCCACCAGACGTGCAAGATCCGGATCTCTGAGCAGAGAAACAGATTGGACCACCTGTTCTTTTGGAAACGAGATCGGAATCAGAATCCGCAGATAGCTGGTTGAAGAGGTTTCGTTGATGATCCGGTCTTCATGGGCCAGGGCATTCCACATCCAGAGGATTTTCGACATCCCGCTTTCGAGGTGGGCACGCCCATATCCGGCCATCCCTTCCTTGAGCAAAGGATCTTCCGGAATGGGTTTTCCGATCAGATCACGCCGGTTCGACCACAGAACCCCTTTTCGATCCCAGAGAATTTGCAGAGGGTATTCGCTGGGGCTCATCGATCCGGACAACTGGTCGCTGATCATCTGGATTCGCTCATTCTTCGCTGCCTGTTCATCAGGGCCAGAGTCGAAATAAGCCAGTGAAAAACGCTGGTTCAGTTCTGGGTGAAGCGATCCGAAAAGCTCTGTGCTTTGCAACCGGCTGACTGTGTCGATCATCTCATCCGAAAACCAGTAACCGAAGTAAAGGCCCATTCCGATCAGCCATGCCAGGTTGAGAAATACAAAACGTTGGATCAGATTGAATCGGAATGTCATGGTTCCATGTTGGATATCGGGCAGGCTTCGTCATGGAATTCCACATGGACAGGCATGGGCAAATTCACTGGCGGAAACCCCTCGATGATACGGGACAGCCAGGGGGCATTTTCCGCCGCCATGTTCAAAAAAATCTCCAGGCCAGTGATGGCTTCCTGGTCCAGGCTGAACTGCAGCGAATGTGTCAGGTATTCCAGGCAAAGCGAGGTATCCAGCCCGAGCCGCCGTGAAGCCTCCTCTGCCAGCTCACGCAAAGGCCGGGGCGCTTTGCGCGCTGCATTCCGCAGAAAGGCTCCCACTCTTCCAAGAACCACCTCACGCCGGACCAGCCAGGCCGCATACACGAATGGATACCCGATCCATTCCTTCCAGGCCTCGCCGAGATCCACCTGGTAACCGGACTGGCCGGAACGGAACAGCCCTTCATCCCCGATCGCCAGCTGGGCATCACAGGCCAGCGCCTCAGGGCTTCCGATCGGGTGACGGCTGAAAACAGGATCTTTTTCCAGCTTCAGGCGATACCATAAGGCTGTCAAAGTGCATGAAGTTAATGAGGATGGATCGAGGTTGACAGTCTCTGCTTCATCAACCGGTCTGCAGCCGGTGAGCAATACGCTGTTTACGGCACCGCGGGAAACCACCCCGACATCGGGCAGTATGGCATACTTTCCGCGCAAGTATTCCACGCATGAGACCAGGCCGATGTCTATCTCATCGACCGCCATCAATTCAGCCAGGCGGGAAGGGCGATGAAACTGAAAATCCGCCGAATCCCGCAGACTGTCATACCCTTCGATCAATGGTTTGCCGTTCAGGTATGGAATGGCGCCAACTTGTATCTTTCTGGTCATATCGGGAAGGTTCTCACAGAAATCACTTGTGAGATATTATCAGCCCTCCCAGGGACCGTGAAGGGCAGGGAATTGCCCCGATTCAGCTCGATTCCGTTTTTCCGAGGATCTCGACCCTTCGTTCAATGGCCTCCAGCTTTTCTGAACATATTTTTGAGAGCCGGATCCCCTCTTCGAACAAATCGGCCCGCTGAGTGAGCGTGCCCTCTCCGGCCTCGAGCTGGGCCACCACACGGTTCAGGCGTTCGAATACCTCTTCAAAACTCTTTTCTTCTGGTTGATCTGTCATGATGAAGCAATTCTAGCAGCCTTTTGAGTCACTCCAAGTGAACTGATGAGGAAATTCCCGGGTCCCAGTACAGGGACATTGGAGGTCTTAATTGCCGCCATAGCCGCTGCGTGAGGTGTGGAATGGAGCTGCCTAGCGCAGGAAATCGATCAGGCTGGGCTGCAACAGCTGTGCTCCAGCAGTCAGTGCGGCATTCAACACATTGGCCTGGGTTGAAAGCTGGGTGATGGTTTCGGCCAGATCCGCATCCTCATTTTCCGACAGCAATTCGGTCAGGAAGGATTCGAATGCCTCCAGGCGATTCTGTGAAGCTTCCACACGGTTGACCCGCGCACCAATGATCGAACGGTTTGACAGGACTGTGGCGATATCGGCATCGAAACTGTCCAGAACACGGCTGAAGTCCTCGCTTGTGCTGGTGGGGGAGCGCAGCACCTGAATCATCTCCGCCAGTGATCGAAAGATGTTCTGGCTTTCTGTTTCATCGACTGTCCCCGGATTCGAGATGCCGAAATCGGCCGCATTGTCACCGGTGCGGTTCTGTGCGAATCCAAGGACTGCCGCGATATTTGAACCTCCCAAATCCACAGCCGAAAGGGTGGTGCTGAAGAAATCGGACTCCAGGTCGATCGCGCTGCCGTCGGCATTGATCGATGCGACAACCCCGTTCACCTGGGTGTTGATGGCTTGAATCAGGTCAGCAACTGTTGTTGCACCGGACAGGTCCAGAGTGGTTGTGGCCCCTTCATTGGTAATCTGAAGCTGGCCTGGAGCCAGGATTCCGAGCGAAGCCAGAGAGGCATCAAGTGTGACTGCTCCCGAACCCAGTGCGGAGGATCCGAAAATCTTCCGCAGAGATGTCATCTCGAGAGAATCCACACTTTCGGTTGCACTGAAGTTGATGCCGGTCCCTGATGCATTGATGAACGCCTCTACTGGTGCGCCACTGGCTGCGACTGCGGTGATTACATCACCAACAGTTGTTGCGCCTGCCAGATTCACCTGATACTCGTCATCCCCCACCTGAATCGACAGTGCATCCCCGGTGATGCCAAGCGAAGCAAGTGTCGTTGCGGCAGTGATGCCCGCGCCGATCGAAGATCCTGTTACCTGATGGTACATGCCCAACACTTCGAGGACATTGGAGGTTCCATTCTGGAGCTGAACATCATTGCTGGTCAGAGACCGAATTCTCAGCCGTCCGTTGCTGTCGATATCGGCTTCTGCAGTTGTAACCGAACGGTTGATTTTATCCCGCAGCGACTCCAGGCTGTCCGTCAAAGGGTCGTAAGTAATCGCAACACCATCAACAACGAAGGTGCCTCCGGCAACCGGCGGCGCAGCCGCAGCCAGTTCCGTTGCCAGCAGGTTTGTGGCTGTGACAGTGGCGGCCGCTTTGATTTCATTCAATGAAGTAAAAAAAACATCAGGGCCTGTCAGGTTTGCCGCCAGGAAATCCCCCTGGTTGATTTCTATCAATCGGTCACCGAAGTCTCCGCGGTATGCAACTGCATCCAGGCCATCGCCCCCAACAAAGCGTTCAAATGGCGTAGCCAGGGTTTTGTCTCCGCTGAATATGAAACGCCCCTCGAAGTTTGCATTTGCCTGCTGGATGACTGTGGACAGAATCTGCTCGATCTCATCGGCAACAGCACCGCGTGATCCCGCCGACAGGCTGCCGTTGGCTCCCTGAAGTGCCAGCTGGCGCGCACGCTGCATGCTGTCGTTAACTGTCGATAAAGTCGATTCAGTCAAATCCATGCCGGCACGGCTGAGTGTGAGGTTTCGCTGGTAACGGCGATTTTCCGCCAGCTCCTGGCGGAGGTTCAAAGATTCCACATAGGAGATCGGGTTCTGCTCGGGCAGGCGGAATTTGCGCCCGGTTGAAAGGATCTCCTGGAGGGTTGCGACCGACTGCTGGTTCCTCTGGATATTTGCGAGCAGCCGCTGGGCTGTGATGTTATTTGTCACCCGCATCTCTCATCTCCCTTTACCTTGTCGCTCCCATCCCATTGACAACCCGGTCGATGAGCGTGTCGACCGTGGTGATATAACGTGCTGCTGCATTGAATGCCTGCTGAAAACGGATCAGGTTTATCGATTCCTCATCCAGTGAAACCCCGGAAACAGATTCCTGCCGTGACTTCAAATCCAGCAGGCTGGCATCGGATGCGTTCAGTTCCGTGGTGTTCCGCTGGGCGCGCACCCCCAGTTCGGCAATCATGCGGCGGTAGGAATCGCCTACTGTGGTTGTATTTCCATCGGCAACCAGGGCATTCTGGAGGGCAGCCAGCTGGAGTGAGGCTCCATTGTCTCCCGAGGCCCCTGTGGCTGATGCAGCTATTCTTCTGAGGCCGGATTCAGAGTTCATGATGGACTCGCTGACCTGCATGCTTTCGGCGTCATTCCCGGAGAAGAAGGTGTTGATCCCCAGGGCAGTCAACACATGGCTTGTATCCCCCTGAAAGGTGAATTTCAATCCCCCATTGGCTGTAATCTGGAGCTGATTGCCCGCAGTCACCGCAGCGGAGATTGAACCGGCTCCCGGACCTGCGGCGCCATCGATTGCATCGATCTGGGCTGCCAGGTCATTCAGGCTGTCCACTGTGGGATCGAAATTGATCGTGTAGAGGTTCTGCACCACGTTGTTTTGATTCACCACACGAATTACAAAGCTGCCGGCTGCCGGGGGGAAATCGAGATCGAGATCCTCGAGGTCTCCGTTGGGATCATCCATGCTGATTGTTCCCGTGATCTCTGAAAAAGACTCAAGCCCAATCGCTCCGGTATGGATGTTGTTGACCTCGCGGATGATCGTCTTCGCCAGTGTGTCGATCTGGCCGATCAATCCCGGGACAAGTTCATCCCGGGCCTGGATGAGAGAACCGAGAATCCCCGTGTCCAGGTCCTCGGTGAGGATGCGTGACCGTTCGATCGAGTTGATGATCTCAAACTTCCCGGTCGGATCCTCCGGATCAGTTATCGCCTCCAGGGGGGCGACACGCGATCCGATGACAACCCCTGTTCCAAGGATCCGGACATCCACCTGGCCATTAGGCTGCTCTGTCACTGTTATGGGAGCATATTGGGCCAGTTGGTTGAGGAGGTTATCTCTCATGTCCCGCAAATCATTGGCATTGTTTTGCGGGTTGGCTTCCACCCGGACAATCTCCTGGTTCAGAGAAGCGATCCGCTGGAAAATCCCGTTCATCTGTGCGATACCGGAGCTGACCTGCTGATTGAGCCGTTCAGCCATTCCTGAGAGGCCCGAGTGCAAGGCATTCAAACCCCGGGCCAGAGTGATCGCTGTTTCGCGGACTGTTGCGCGCACTGCGATGCTCTCGGGATTTGCGGAAAGCTCCTGGAAAGCTCCAAAAAACCGGCTGAGCAGTGCATTCAATCCCGATTCCGCAGGATTTTCTTCGAGCAGCTCCGCCAATGGATTCAAGGGGTCCTGCAGCATCACCTGCAGCTCCCCCAGGATATCTGAGTTTTTATCGAGGAATCCCTGTTCTGTGGTCGCGGCGCGCACCTGAAAATCAAGGAATTGATCGCGCACTCGTTCGATCGAATCCACACGAACCCCGGTTGGGATCGCCCCGGGGGTCACATTCAATGGATCCGATGTCACGAAGTTGACACGCTGCCGTGAATACCCTTCGGTATTCGCATTGGCGATGTTGTTACCGGTGACATTCAGCCCCAGCTGCTGGGCCAGCAAGGCCCTTGCGCCAACATCGAATATGCCAAATAAAGTCACCATAGCGCCTGATTCCTCCCTCAGATTCTCCTGTCCAGCAATCCCGGGGAGACTTCTTTTCCACTGACCAGTGCGCCGCTCGGGTTATAAGCCACCGCCTGAAGCTGCAGGCGATGCAACAGGTGCTCGATCAGCTCGCGGACATAATTCAGCGAGCGTTCGATCAGGTTGGTATTGCTGAATTGAAGCTTCCCGATATCCACACACACGGATGAGATCTTCTTGGCCAGTAGTTCCGCATGCCCACGGTTCTCCCGTGCAAGCACCGGGGCAATCTGGCGCAATGAGGGTTCTCCATCGCATTCCAGCTGGGCACCCTGTGCGATCTGCCAGGCGACATCACGGCGTTCTTCTTCAAGGATGGTGGCTTTCTGCACCCAGTTCTCCATGGAGCTGTTCGAGTGTTCCAGCCCCCGGACAGAGAAATTGAGCAAGGCCTGGTTTTCCATCAGCTTAATGGCTTGAATCTCCTGATAGATGTGAAGCTCTTCTTCCAGGATTTCGAGCAGTCTTTTTTCGAGCGCCTGACTCATGTTTATATCTCCTTGAAGGTATGGTTGTATTTTAACCCGGGTCAAGCGGAAATATCCACTTTATCTATTTTTCCTGCTTTTCTATTTATCGGCAGAAAATGTTCATTCTTGTCTGGGAGCGACCTGAATGGATCCGTCTCTTTCATCAATGGCCTGAGTTTTCCTGGCTCACCCAGTGGAGAAAACTTCTCCGAGGATGGATGGAGCGGGATGAATCGAGAGCCAACTGATGAGGGGTTTACCTGCTCCTGCTGCCGCTGGATTTCTTCGACAATACTGCTGGAAATTCCAGTCTGGCCGGACTGAGTGACCTGCTCAGCCATTTTTTCATCGAACAGATCCTGGTAAACACCCTCGGCGGAGTTCTTCCCGAACAGCTCAGTTTTGGGGATTGAACGCCGCATGATCGACAGCAACTGGTGGAGCAGCAGCGATTCGAACTGCTGTCCGATCTTCTGAATCTCCTGATCGGACAGTTTTTTTCCACTTCTTGTCCGGTCGGAAAGGGACTGCAGATCCTCGACTCCAAATCCGGAAGTCTGCAGCGCGGGGATTTGAGGCAATGACAGGGACATTGAATTCGTTTCCATGATCAATCCTCCACAAACAGAAGTTTGGCATGAAGCGCCCCCATGCGGTCGAGCGCCTGGAGAATGGCGATGATGTCTCTGGGCGAAGTGTCGATTTCACCCCCGCTGATGGCACGGATCAGGTTTCCAACCGAGTCCCCTTCATCGAGCTGGACCATCGCTTTATCTCCCTCGGTGACAGTGGTTTCGGGAGGTTTGCCCTGCACATACTGCATCTGGGATTCAGGGCTGATATAACCGCCGGTTTCATCGATGCCGGCCCTGCCGGAGGAAGGTATCAGGCGGTCAGGCTCAGCAGGTTTCACGACAATTCTCAGATCCCCCTGGACAATATCGACAGCGGATAACTTGGCATCCCCACCCGCGATGACAACCCCGGTGCGTTCGCTCACAATCACACGGGCAGGAAGATCGGTTTCGAGCTGCAGGTCTTCAATCTCACTGATCAGCTCCATTGGGGTGTCATATTCATATCGTTTGCTCAAAACAATCAGGTCGATCTCAACTGTTCCCGGATCCAGGGCCAGAGCAGCCTTGGTCAGGTTAAAGCTTTCATTGATCGCTTTCTGGATATTACGCGCCTGGGTGAAATCCGGATTTTTCAGGATCAGGTTCACTTTTCCGCTGTTCAACCGCTCGCGGTCTTTTTCACGCAGGTAATTGGCATTTTTTTCGACAATGGCGCCATCGGTCAGAATCCCCACTGTCGGATGATTTTTCTGCTGGCCGCCGCCGCCCCCCTGGCCTCCCTGGGAAAATCCACCGACCGAGACCGGCCCTTGTGCAATCGCATAGATTTCGCCATCCATGCCGAACAAGGGGGCTGCCAGCAGGGTTCCTCCCACCAGGCTTTTGGCATCAAACTGTGAACTGATTGTGACATCGAGCCTGGAGCCTGCACGGACATAGGGTGGCAATTCCGCTGTTACAACCACCAGGGCGCTGTTTTTCGGTTCGACCTTCGCCAGGTTGACATCCAGCCCTCGCCCCTCCCGGGAGAGCATCGACAGGTAATTGCGGATGGCCTGAGCGGTCTCCTTGCGTGTGGAGTCATCCCCGGTGCCAAAAAGGCCGACAACAAGCCCATATCCCATCAGCTGGTTCCCGCGCTCAAATTCGACACGTGCCACATCTTTGATGCGGACTTTCGCGGCCAGGCTGGCTGGAATCACCACTGAAAGCCCCAGCAGGCAGACCAAAGCCTTCATGCAGATGGGCTGAATGGATGGTTTATGTAAATGGCGCATAGTCCAGGTTCCTCAGAAAATTGGAATGTAATCCAGGATACGATGTATCCATCCAGGGTTGGTGACATTCTCACCAGGCCCCTTGCCTTCCCATTTCAGCTGGCTGTCAGCGACATGGGTGCTCGGAATCGTGCGGGTGATCGGATCGACATCCTCCGGGTCGACAATCCCGCTGAGAATTCGGTTCTTTCGATCCCTGCCGATGATCCTGGCCTGGCGTCCTTCGATCATGAGCCGCCCATCTGGCAGCACCTTGGTCACACGGCAGGCGATATCGAGAGTCAGCTGGCTGCGGCGGTTTCCGCGGGTCTCACCCTTGTAGTCATCAGTTCCCTGAATGTCCGTCTGGGGGAAGTCCGGAACACCCCCGACTGTCCCGAACAGATTTTTATCCACCTTGTTGTTCCAGAACCCCGCAACATCGAGCGCAACATCCGATTCGGTTGTATTTTCATAGCGGATATCTTCCTGAGAACGGAAATTCTCTTTGATTCGGACAACAATGATGTCGCCGACCTTAAAAATCGGGGCAGGGATCTCCGAAAAGGGAAGATTGAAACGGCTGCTTTCCCCCCATAAGGAGCCTTCATCATAATTAGGGTGTCCTGTCGTCACGACTTGAGGGCGAAGCGATGTCGTATATCCAGCCATTGGATCCCCGGAGGGTTGTGAAGGGTCCCCATTCCAGCACATCGCCTGCTGAGCTGTTATCAACAGGGCAAGGAGCACTATCCGTGTGCATGCTTTTATGAATGGGGTTCTATTCATTTTCATCGCTTTTCAAGCCTCTGCCAGCCCGCCGTATTGCGCATCTCATCTTTTCTCGGATAAAAGCAAGACAGTTCCATCCTCAAGAAGCCTCCCAACTGCTTCTTTCTTCGATTTTATCATCTTCACTTTGACTTCCTGTCCAACACGCAGCAGGTCTTCCTGCAAAGTCGCATGAATGGAAAGCCTGACATTTCCGACCTGTTTCACCAGGGTGACAGACATTCCCTTTTTCCGCAGAGGAATCCATTCAAGATCGCTCTGGCGGATTGGAATCCCTGATTTGATTGCTTTTCGCAGCCGTGCCCCGATGATCGTTTCCGGATCCAGCACCAGGTCTGGCATGTCGGAGGAATCCAGGATTTTCACCTGGTCTTTTACCAGGTCCTGGGATTTGATGATTTGCCCGGTTTCCAGATCCTGGCCGGCGATCACCGCCCAGGCGGTTTCATGGACTCGCACTGAAACTGCCTGTGTGTGAACCTGTTTCCCATCCACCAGGTATCCCAGAATGACTGTCCGGATGCCGCTGCCAGGCCGATCCAGATCCTGCGCGGCTATCTCAAGTTCACCCATCGGGAGCGGGATCGGCTGGGGCTGCCGCATGACAGTGACTTCAACCTCATGCTCCTTTCCATCCTGGTGGTTGCGTGCCTGAAAGGCGGTTTCGATGACTTCCTGGATCCGCTCGATGGGAATTGTCTGGCTGGGGACTTCAATTTGAATCCGCTCCGGGCCGGTGATTTCGAATTCTTTCCCGGCAAGTCCAGTGTGGCGCAGCATCGCTTCGATCCGGCGGGGGTAGATGTATGTAGTTTCTCCGGGTTTCGGGACATCCAGGATTTCGAGACCCGCCAGCTCCATCAGGAGATCCTCGTCATCGGTCTGAATGTCACAAATATCATTCAGCAGGATTTTCTTTGTGGGCAGCTGTTCCGGTTTGTGGAGTTTGAGGGTGACCCTCACCCCGGTTTCATTTCCGGAAGGCTCGGCAGGGGGTGGCTCGGGAATGGAGCCTTCTTCCTGGAGATTCAGCGAAAGCAGCTGATTGGGCCGATCGGGATCGTATCCCTCAGGGAGCAGGATGACTGCCTGGGCGCTGCCGGCCGCCATCAACCAGCCTGCCAGGCCGATCAGGCTGTATCTGATTGTCCGCTCCCTTCTTTTCGCATTCATTTTCAATTCCTTCGATGAACAATGATCAACTGCTTACCGCTTCACATTGTTTGCGGTTTGCAGCATCTCATCGGAGGTCTGCACCACTTTGGCGTTTACCTCGTATGCACGCTGCCCGATGATCAGCTGCACCAGTTCTTCCACGACTGAGACATTGGAGGATTCGATAAATCCATTATTGATCTGCCCCAGGCCATCACGGCCAGGGGTCGATTCAATTGGTGGCCCTGAAGCGGTTGTCTGGACAAACAGGTTCTGCCCGATCGCTTTGAGACCCGCAGGATTGATGAAATCGGTCAGTAGAATCTGCCCGACTTCCTGCGATTCGACTGCACCGGCCACACGCACTGAAACAGTTCCATCCCGCCCGACAGCCACATCGGTGGCATCTTCGGGGATGGTGATCGAGGGTTGGAGCATGTATCCATCCGAATTCACAATCTGGCCATTTTCATCCAGCGTGAAAGACCCGTCACGGGAATAGACATCGGTTCCATCGGCCAGCTGCAGGCGGAAAAACCCATCGCCTTCAATCACCAGATCGAGCGGGTTTTCAGTCAGGCGGAAGTTCCCCTGGGAAAAAATCCTCTGGGTGTCAGCCACTCTCGAACCATGGCCGACCTGAATCCCGGTTGGCACACGTGTGTTCTGGTCGGTGCTGCTGCCAGCCGGGCGGATGGTCTGGTAGAGCAGATCCTGGAAATCAACCCGCACTTTCTTGAATCCATTGGTATTCACATTGGCCAGATTGTTGGCGATCGTATCGATCAGAAACTGCTGGCCGGTCATGCCCGATGCTGCTGTGAACAATCCTCTTATCATGAAACCGTCTCCTTCAACAAAGTCCTCCCTGGATCAACAGGGCCGGAATAAAAATTTCTTTTAACCGATTCGGCCAACCTCGTTGACTGCCCGCTCCAGGCTCTGGTCCAGAACCGTGATCACCTTGGCAGCCGATTCATAGTTTCGAAATGACTCAATCATCCGCGCCATTTCCTGGATGGTGCTGACATTGCTTTTCTCAAGCACTCCCTGGTGGACCACAGTGCTTTTTGCAGGCTGTATATCGCCCTGCCACCGGGATTCAATCTGAAAGAGTGCGCCGGATTCCGGCAGCAGGATGTTTCGATCGGGAACCTCGATCATCCGGATTTTGTTGACAATCTGGCCATCGACAACCACATTTCCACGGATATCGACTTCGAATTTCTTGTCCACCGGGATTTTTATCGGGCCGTTCTGCCCCAGAAGCGGGTAGCCTTCCGCTGTTGTCAATGCCGCTTCTCCTTGTGTGCCGACCTGGAGTTTGAACTGGCTGTTGCGTGTGTAACGATCTCCCCGAGGGGTCTGAACCACAAAAAAGCCATCTCCATCAAGGCTCAGGTCGGTCGGCACCCCGGTCTCCACCATGGGACCCGGCTCGAAATTCATGTAGGACCAATCCACTCCCACACCGGTGCCGACCCGGCCGATCGTGTTGTTCTCGCCATTCCCTGCGGGAACAAATGCTGATGCCTGCTTGAAAGCGAGTTCCGGGAAACTCCGGAACACGATTGTCTTGCCTTTGTGGCCGCTCACACCGGCATTCGCGATATTGCTGGCGATGGCATCTTGCTGACGAATGACGGCATCGAGGTTGGTGGATGCTGCATACAGGCCTGAAATCATGGATGCCGTTTCTCCCTGGGTTGATTCGGGAGGAGCCAGTCTCCCCCTCCCGGGAGTGAGCAACGAGGGTGCCATGTTGTGCAAATATGCTTCAATACTTCTGGATATCTGGGGGACACAGCTGGAGGAAGAGGGTAAATATTGAAAAATCAGATACTTAAGAAAAGATATCTTTCCCCTGGGTTGCCCCTGTGTGGAAGGGAATATGCCTGGGCGATTGGGATTTCAGGGGGAAGAAAATGCCTCCAGGTGAGGATCCTGCCCCTTGGGAAGCGGGCATACAGGTAAAATTCAGGGATTAATGGGGTGTCTCTTTGACTGCGTTGCGGTTCCACTCGGGAATCTGAACCACCACATCACCGGTTCCGAGAAGGCGAGCCTGGCAGCCCAGCCGTGAGTTCATCGCCGCTCCCGGGGCCTGTTCGAGCATATCGGCCTCGCCCTCTTCATCAAATTCGCTCAGGTGCTCCATTCCTTCGATCACATGAACATGGCAGGTCGAGCAGGCGCACACCCCGCCGCAGGCATGTTCCAGATCGATATCAAAGTGCATGGCGACATCCAGAATCGATCCTGGTTCTCCATGGTCTCCATAAGGCAGATCCTCCATGCGAACCTGGCAGGTTTGATTCAGGGGGAGGAAGGTGACACGCACCTCCCCCACTGTTTTGGGCTGGGTTTGTGTGGAAGGTTCCGTGCTCATTCTCGCTCTGTCACCTTGGGGGCAGGGTATTGTCGGCTTTCTCCTTCAATTTACCAGAAAAATGCAGACAGGATAGAGATGTGTCACATCAGCGTGTTGGAATATAAGAACCAGAGCCATCCACGGAAAGAATTGACAACAGCATCATGGCGGATATGATTCCATTGATCTGTGCCGGAGTGGTGGAACTGGCAGACGCGCATGGTTCAGGTCCATGTGGAGGCAACTCCGTGGAGGTTCGAGTCCTCTCTCCGGCATTTTCCCCTCTTATCTGTTATGGGTTGCCCAGATTCCCTTTCAGTGTCCAACATTTCCACAGGCACCAGCCAAATACAATAAATCCCAGGGGTGTGGTGATCAGAAATAAAAGGACATTCGTGGGCAGCTTCTGATCCACATGCCACAGACAGGCGTAGCTGGCGGAGGAAACCAGCGGTGCCAGT
>JAANMT010001507.1_pt1 | contig 22623 bp, 25 predicted proteins | sample 7279711 | NCBI WGS metagenome assembly JAANMT01 (sample SAMN14094538, study PRJNA606508) | bioreactor metagenome | isolation source: A lab-scale SPAN reactor treating ammonium-rich wastewater day 1 | place: Ireland: Galway | collected 2017-01-16 | reverse complement strand
GCCGGAAATGACGCGCGTGAACGAACGGTATTTGCGGCACGCCGGTGCCACGGATGTCATCACATTTGATTACCTGCCGGGGGCGCCATTTGTGGATCAGGAAAGTTCCCTGGCTTGCGAACATCAGTCACCCGGTATGCTCCACGGCGAAGTGTTCGTGTGCGTGGAGGAAGCGGTGACGCAGGCGCGACGTTTCCGCACGACCTGGCAGGTGGAAGTCCTCCGCTACATTCTGCACGGATTGCTGCACTTGCGTGGTTATGACGACACCCGCCCCGCCGCCCGCCGGGCTATGAAACGCGTGGAGAACCGGTTGTTGCGGCGGATGGCCCGCCGCTTTGCCTTGAGCAATCTCTGAACCTGCTTTAACCTCCGGTCATGGAACACAAAGGTTTGATTGTCCGTTGGCGCGCCAATTTCCTGGCGGGGCTGGCGATTATTCTGCCGGCGGTTGTTTCCATCGCGGTGATTGTGTGGCTGTTTGGCAGCGTGGCGAACATTACGGACGCGCTCCTGTTCTTCTTGAAATACATTCTGAATCCGGAGCGGATTTACCTCAACGGCAAGTCCGGCCAGATGTTTTGGTACTGGAGTGTGCTCGCGCTGCTGCTGGCCGTGGGTTTGGTTTCCATCGTGGGCCGTCTGGCTCGGAATTACATCGGCAAGAAGTTGATCCAGTGGATGGACAATATCCTCATGCGGGTTCCGCTCGTGAACAAGATCTACTCCACGATCAAACAGGTCAACGAGGCGTTCTCCACCGGCAAGAAGAGCGCGTTCAAAACGGTCGTGCTCATTCAGTTTCCCCGCGCCGGCATTTATTCCCTGGGGTTCATCACCGGGGAACAGCACGACGAGGTGCAGCAAAAAACCAAGGAAAGAGTCGTCTGCATCTTTGTGCCCACCACTCCCAATCCCACCTCCGGCTGGCTGGTTCTCGTCCCGGAAAAGGACGTGACCCGGCTCCAGATGTCCGTGGCCGATGCCATCAAGTTCATCATCAGTCTCGGCTCCGTGTCCCCCGAATACGCCGCTCCCGCCGAACTGCCACCCATCAGCCAGCCGCGCACCGGTGTCAACCTGCCCGCATGATCGAAACCGCCACCGGTTTGATTCTGCGCACGCGGCCCCTTACCGAAACGAGCCTCATTGTCCACTGGCTGACACCGACCTTTGGCCGCATCGTTACCGTGGCCAAAGGCGCGCGCCGGCCCAAGTCGCCGTTTCTCGGCAAGCTGGATTTATTCTACGAGGCCGTTTTCACTTTCCATCGCAGCCGCCGTTCGGAGTTGCACACACTGCGCGAAGTCGCCGTGCGCGAAACTCACGCCGCGTTGCGAAAGGAACTCGGTTGGTTGCAGCAGGCGGCTTATTGCGCCCGGCTCGTCGAACAGGTGACAGAAACTGAAACGCCGCTGATTGCGGTTCACGATTTATTGCGCGGTTTAATCGGCCATCTGCCCAGGCAACCGCCCCAGCCCCAAACCATCCTCGCATTTGAACTCAGACTGCTGATGGAACTCGGTCTCAAGCCGGATCTGCAGAAAAGCAAACTCACACCCGGTACGATCCAAATCGGCGGTGCGCTCGCCACCAGCGACTGGTCGGCCTTGGCACGGCTGAAGTTAAGCGAAGCGCAGGTGACAGAACTGCGGCAGTTCCTGCATGGTTTTTTGATTTTTCACCTCGGCAGGGTGCCCTCCGGGCGAACGACCTGCTTCGACTTCCATTAACTTCCACCCCGAACTTGCCGGAAACGCGGGCCGCGCCTACGCTGTGGCCATGAACTGGCAGCAGGTTTGCGAAGACAAGAGTTTGGCGGATTTACCGTACAAGATTGAAATCAATCGCCAGGGTCAAATTGTTATGAGCCCCACCCGCAATCGCCACGGCTACTATCAGGCAAAAATCGCCTATCTGCTAAAGAAACTCCTGCCGCACGGGGAAGCCCTGACGGAATGTGCCATTGACACCTCAGAAGGTACGATTGTGGCCGATGACACATGGGCTTCCCAGGAGCGGTTCAAGATCATCGCCGATGAGTTCAGTTGTTCGATCGCACCGGAGATTTGCGTTGAAGTCTGGTCGCCGGCCAATACGCCCGAGGAAATCGAGCAGAAGCGCCGGCTCTATTTGGGAAAAGGCGCGTTGGAATTCTGGTACTGTGACGAGCGCGGGCGGATGACTTTCTTTAACCTGCCAGGTCAACTTCCGAAGTCCACGATTTGCCCCGATTTCCCGGCCGACCTTGAAACCGCCTGAAACGGTCCGCATGGGCTTTGCTATCTGGTCTCCGTCTCCGCCCACTTCCCGTGCTCGCGAATCAAATCCACCAATCGTTCCACCGCCTCAGCTTCAGGGATGTTGAATTTAATCGGCGTTTTGCCGACGTAGAGATTGATCTTGCCCGGGGCGCCGCCCACGTAACCGAAGTCCGCGTCAGCCATTTCGCCCGGGCCGTTTACGATGCAGCCCATGATGGCAATCTTCACGCCTTTGAGGTGCTCCGTGCGCGCCTTGATGCGGGCAGTCACAGTCTGGAGATTGAACAGGGTCCGTCCGCAGGACGGACACGCCACGTAATCCGTCTTGAACGAACGACACCCCGCCGCCTGTAAAATGTTGTACGCCAACCGCAGCGATTGACCCGCGCCGGGTTCGCCGCGCACGAGAATCGCGTCGCCAATGCCATCGGCCAGCAATGCACCGATGACCACCGAGGCGCGAAGCAAAGCGATCTTGGGTTCCAAAACGTCGTAGCCGCCGACGTGAGGAGGCGGATTCCCGGCTTTTACTGATTCCGCCTCGTTACCTCGGCGGCTGCCATCAGCCAACAACGTGTCTTTGAGCAGAATCGGATTCTTGCGACCGAGGTGCTTTAGCTTGGCAACCAGCAGACGGAATGTGGTGACGGCCGGCAGGTTCACGCCGTCTTTCACTGTGACGAGTTGCGTGTCGCAGTTGATGTCGAAATCCTGCGTCGGGTCAATCTCAGCAACGTTCAGGTCTTCGTAAACCGCCTCGGGTTTCACGTCGTCTTTCGGGCGAATCTTCGGTGCTACCTTGTCGAACGTGGCGCGGGTGACGACGACGCGGATGAGCTGTTCGCCGCCGCACTTGACATGTTCATTCAATTCGATTTCCGGCGTTTCGCGGCGCGCGAAATGGAACGGGTCGAACGGGAAATCGTGATGCGTGATGCGTGATGCGTGGTGGGGTGTCGTCAAACTTGGAATCTGCGCCAGCAAATCGCGGCAGACTTCGATCTCGCGCGGGGAATCTTCCGTGAGCGAGACGCGAATGGTGTCACCCAGGCCGTCACAAAGCAATGAGCCGATGCCGATGGCGGATTTGATGCGGCCATCCTCGCCTTCGCCCGCTTCGGTGACACCGAGGTGAATCGGGTAATTCCAGTCCGGCCCTTCCTGCTCCAGTCGCGCGACCAGCAGGCGATAGCACTCGATCATTACCTTGGGGTTGGACGACTTCATCGAGAACTTGAAGTTGTGGAAGTCGTGCTGCCGGCAGATGCGGGCGAATTCCAGCGCGCTCTCGACCATGCCCAGTGGCGTGTCACCGTAGCGGTTCATGATGCGGTCGGAGAGCGAACCGTGGTTCGTGCCGATGCGCAGGGCGCGCTGGAGACGTTTACACTCGAGCACGAGCGGCGTGAACTTTTCTTCGATGCGCCGCAACTCCGCGGCGTATTGCTCGTCGGTGTATTCCTTGATCGCAAACTTTTTGGAGTCGGCGTAGTTGCCGGGATTGACGCGCACGACCTCCACCCACTTCACGGCCTCCATCGCGGCCTCGGGTTTGAAATGAATGTCCGCCACGATGGGCACGGTGCAGCCACGCGTGCGCAATTCGGCGACAATGTTCTGCAAATTGGCGGCGTCCTTCACCGTGGGGGCGGTGATGCGCACCAACTGGCAACCGACGGCCACGAGCTCCAGTGTCTGCTGCACGCTGGCCGCCGTGTCCATCGTATCGCACGTGATCATGGATTGCATGACCACCGGATGGTCGCCGCCAATGATTACGCCGCCGTGCGCGGGATCGCCAATGACCACCTCGCGGGTCCGGCGACGCTTGAAGGCGTAGGGAGATTCGCAGTAGCGCATGATCGCGCAGCGTTAAGGCGTTTCTGGTGAGGACTGTTTTTGCTGTTCTTCGATCTGGTGGCCGCCCTTGAACATGGACCGGAACAGGGAAAAGCGTTTCACATCGAAGAACGTCACATAAAGCATGAAGGAAATCAGCAGCACGGCAAACGCGGTGGTGGTGTATTCCACGAACTTTTGACTAAGCGGGCGACGTCGTATCTTCTCGATGATCGCCATCATGATATGCCCGCCGTCCAGGACGGGAATGGGCAGCAGATTGAGGATGGCCAGGTTGACATTGAGCAACACGAGAAAGCTCAGAGCCAGCCGGTAATCGGTGTTCACCTGGGCCGCGAGAATCGTGAGGATGCCGACCGGCCCGCTTAAATCCTTTGCGCCCACGCCGGTCTGTTTGGAGTGAATCAAGGCACTGATGGTTTTGATGGTCTTGTCAAACACGTCACTAACCTGTTCCCAAGGGGTGGGTCCGGGCTTTTGCACCACATAGGTTTGCGTGGAATTCGAGCCCAGCATCGCGCCGATGCGCCCGACCTTCGTGGTGGGATCTTCCTTGGGGGTCACGGTGAGCGTGAGCTTCTCGCTGCCGCGTTGGACACGCAATTCCGTCGGTTCGCCGCCGCGTTTCTGGATGAGGCTGATCAATTGCTCGCGGCTGGCCACCGGCAGGGCATTGAAGGTGAGAATCTTGTCGCCCGCTTTCAGGCCGGCGGCTTCCGCGGCACTGTCGGATTGCACTTCGATGACTTCCGGATGATCGCGCGGATCAAGGTTCAGGAGCTTGAGGCCCACCGCCTCGTGGACTTTGGCGGTAAGATGATAGGTCGTTTGCACACCGTCACGCTCAATGACCACTGGCAACACATTCGTCCGCGCCAGAATGGTGAACATGGACACATCCTGCCACGACTTCACGCGCTCGCCGTTGACGGAAACAATGCGGTCGCCTTCTTGGATGCCAAGTTTTGCCTCCTCCGAACCGGGTTCAACGTAGCCGATGATCGAAGGATTGACCGCGACGGGCAGGCCCACCAGATAGATCACCCCCGCCAGCACAAATGCAAAGACGATGTTCATGAACGGGCCGGCGAATGCGACCAGGATCTTTGACCACGGCGACGCCGGCGGAATCACCTCGTCTTTGTTGGTTTCGCCTTCCAACGACTCCGACGTAATCATTTGCGGCAGCTTTACGTAGCCACCGGCAGGAATCCACCGCCAGGCATACTCGATACCGTCACGTTTCCACGAAAAGACCTTGGGGCCAAAACCGATGGCGAACGCCTCCACCTTCATGCCCCGCCGGCGCGCCATCCAGAAATGTCCCCATTCATGGACGAAAACCGCCGCCCCGAACAGCAGGAGCATCACCAGCACCACGTAAATAATGTTTAGAACAGTCATGTCTTGTAATTATGCCGATTACCGGCACTCGTTGAATCTAGCGACCTTGCGACCTAATGACAACCGGCGAATGGAGTCAGCACTGGCAATCAAATCACCGGCTTATTGCCGCCTCGCGCCGCGCCCAAGCGTCGGCTTCGAGGATTTGCGGCAGCGTCGGATGCGATACCACGCGATGTTCCTGCATCGTTCGCCGCACGATGTCCGTGATTTGCGGAAAATTGATCTGCCCATTCACGAACGCTTCGACCGCGACCTCATTGGCGGCGTTCAATACAGCAGGCAGAGTGCCTCCCGTTTCGCCGGCCTGGCGGGCCAGTCCCAGGGAAGGAAACCTCTCCAAGTCGGGCGCTTCAAAGGAAAGGCTGCCCAATTTTGGGAAATCCGTCTGGACGCGATCACTCACCACACGATCCGGATAGGTCAGGGCGTATTGAATGGGCAGGCACATGTCTGGAGTGGAAAGCTGCGCCAACAGCGAGCCGTCCACAAACTCCACCATCGAATGAATCACACTCTGCGGATGCACCAATACGTCCACGCGCGCCATCTCGATATCGAACAGCCAACGCGCTTCGATCATTTCGAGCCCTTTGTTGAACAGCGTCGCGGAATCAATGGTGATCTTGCGGCCCATGACCCAGGAGGGATGCTTGAGTGCGCGTTCGACCGTGATCGCGGGAAACTCCTCCTTCGGTGTGTTGCGGAACGGGCCGCCCGACGCCGTGAGCCAGAGTTTGCGCACGGAGGAGGAGGGCTTGCCGTCGAGGCACTGAAAGATCGCTGAATGTTCGCTGTCCACGGCCAGCACCCGCACGCCCTGTTTACGCGCTTCCGTCATGACGATCTCGCCGGCCATCACGAGAATTTCTTTGGACGCCACGGCAATGTCCTTGCCGGCGCGAATCGCCGCCAGCGCGGGCTGCAATCCCGCCGTGCCGACAATCGCAATCAACACAATGTCCGCCTCCGGTAACGTGGCGAGTTTCAACAATCCTTCGGCCCCGGAGAAAACTTCGCAGGCAGTGCTAAAGGTGTCAGCCAGGTCTTTGGCCTTGGTTGGATCGGAAATGGAAATGGCCTGCGGCTGATGTTTGCGCGCTTGTTCCAGCAGCAACTCGGCATTGTTGCCCGCGGCCAGGCCAAGCAGACGAATGCGATCCGGCAGGTCTTCGGCGACCTTCAGGGTGCTGGTGCCGATGGAGCCGGTTGAGCCGAGGACGACGACGTTTTTCATGGTCAGTTCAGGACGTAACGCAGGTAGAGATACATGATCGGCGCGTTGAACAACAGGCTGTCCAGCAAGTCGAGAATGCCGCCAATTCCAGGGAACAGACTGCCCGAATCCTTCACGCCCGCTTCGCGTTTGAAAAGTGATTCGATCAAGTCGCCCAGGACGGCGGTTGCACTCAACACCATTCCGAGCACAACCGCATGGAACACCGTCATGCCCGGCAACTGGTCGGCAAAAAAGTGTGTGAAGGCTACACTCGCTGCGGTGGAAACCACAATCGCCCCCCCGAAGCCTTCCCACGTTTTCCCCGGACTAATGCGCGGGATCATCTTGTGTTTGCCAATCAACGAGCCCACCGCGTACGCCCCCGTGTCACTGAGTTTGGTCACCAGCATGAAATAGAGCACGTAGTATTTGCCGTGATCGCCGATGCCGGGGAAGAAGTTGATTTTCTGGATGAAGTTCAGCAGCCACGGGACATACATCAGGCCAAACAAAGTCGTCGAGATGGCTAGCAGGCCGTGCGCGTTGCGGCGGGAAACGAATTGCCGCACACACAGGCCCAGCACGAATAGAATCAGAAAGCTGGTTTCAAAATCGTTCACATGCCCGGGGTCGCCATGCGTGCCGAGACGGCCGGTGACATTGAAGAATGTTCCCACCATCAACAGAATGCCGCCGGCCAGACCGCACCAACGGAAACAAGCCAGTCCGCACTTCTCCACCAAGCCGTAAAATTCCGCCAGTCCAAAGCCCGCGAGGAACACGATGATCAGCAGGAAGACCGAGTCGGACAGCAGTCGGTGGCCGGAGAACAACGCCCCAATGATCACCGCCCAAAGCACCAACGTGCTAAGCAGCCGGCGCAGGAAGATTCTTGCCTTCGAGGGTTGGGATTGAGCCGCAGGCATCACTGACATTCGCGACAAGCTAACAACCGGCGGGAAAATTGCCAATTTCGAATTCCGTGACGCGATGGCAGGGGTTAACTCGCTCGCGTCACCGTCCGCTGGCCTTCCCGTTCCAGACTGCGCGCATAACTGACCACGCGTCGGATCAGGCTGTTGTAGTGCGAGTGAGCGCCCGCTCCCAGGCGCGCCTCCAGCCGGGAGTAGAGCTGGTGTTCAAACGGCTCGGCACCGCCTCGCTCCGGCACCGGCACACCAAGATCTCGCAGGCGCGGCGCGGCGATGAGCGCCAGCAGCGAGCAGTCCGTCACGCGATTTTGCGCGAGATCGTCCAGTCCCTGCCGGACCAGATCTTCGCCCGGCAACAATGCCTGGTTTGAGCTCATGCCGGATGCTTTGGGTGGCATCAGACTCCCCCAAAGCGCCGATGCCGCCGGGCGTAGTCTTCGAGCGCTTCGTAGAACTGCGGCTTGCGGAAGTCCGGCCAGAGCGTGGGCGTGATGACCAGTTCGGCGTAGGAAATCTGCCACAGCAGAAAATTACTGATCCGCATCTCGCCGCTCGTGCGGATCAAGACGTCCGGGTCGGGAATGTTGCGCGTCCACAGATGCTGTGAAATCACCTGCTCCGTAATGTCGGCTGGCTCGAGTTGTTCCCGGCGCACCTTCTCCGCAATCCCGCGCACGGCTTCTACAATTTCGTTCCGGCCCCCATAGCTCAACGCCATGATGAGCGTCAGTCCGTTGTTCTTCCCGAGTGTGTGGATGGACTTTTTGAGATGTTCCTGGACGTTTTCCGGCAAGCGATAAATCTGGCCGATGACCTCCAGTTTCACGTTGTTCTTGTTCAGTTCACTCGTCTCGGTCTTGAGATAGTGAACGAGGTACTTCATCAACGCATCCACTTCGTCCTTGGGGCGGTTCCAGTTCTCGGCGGAGAACGCGTAGAGCGTGAGATATTTGATGCCGAGTTCACCCGCCGTGCGGATGATCGTGCGCGCGGACTCGGCCCCCTGCCGATGCCCTTCAACGCGCGGCAAGCCGCGCTGCTTTGCCCACCGCCCGTTGCCATCCATGATGATGGCAACGTGCTGAGGCAACGTGGCCCTGGCTTCGGGGCTTAAATGCGGAGTGGTGCTCATGCAGCAGAAGAACCAACGAAACGATGGCGCGATACAATGGCGAAGTCATGGAGTATTGGAGTGATGGACAGCATCCCGACCTTCACATTACTCCCACACACCAGTGCTCCGACACGCCGTCTCATAGCATGATCGTCTGCTCGCGCGCCGGCCCGACGGACGCAATCGCCAGCCTTGCGCCCGTCAATTCTGCAAGGGCCTTGAGATACGTGCGCGCCTTCGCCGGCAGGTCCTTCCACTGGCGCGCTTTGGTGGTGGGCGTGCGCCAGCCGTCAAACTCCGCGTAGATCGGCTCGCATCGCGCCAGCACCTGTACGTCGTTCGGCACGTAATCGTAGCGCTTCCCGCCGATGCGATAAGCGATGCAAACTTTGATTGTCTCCAGCGCGTCCAGCCCGTCGAGATTCGTCACGGCCAGGTCGTCAAGGCCGTTCACCATCGTGGCGTGGCGGGTGGCGACGGAATCAAACCACCCGCACCGCCGCGCGCGACCGGTCGTCGCGCCAAACTCGCGGCCCATCGCGTGCAGCATGTCGGCGATCTCGGCGCTCTCTGTCGGCAACGGGCCTTCGCCCACGCGTGTCGTGTAAGCTTTCATGACGCCCACCACGCGGTCCATGCGATGCGGCGGCACACCCGAACCGGTGCAGGCGCCACCCGCCGTGGTGTTTGACGAGGTCACATAAGGATACGTACCGTGATCGAGATCGAGGAACGTACCCTGCGCACCCTCGAATAAAATGTCATCACCCCGCCGCATCGCGTCGTGCAACAGCACCACCGTGTTGGCCACAAACGGCTTCAGGAAATCGCCCGCCGCGCGGTATTCCGCGTGAACCTGTTTGAAGGAAAGCGGCTTGGCGCCAAGCGCCTTAAGCACTTCGTTGTTCTCCTTGAGCCGGCGCTGCAACTTTTCCGCGAACTGCTCTGGATTCACCAGGTCAATCATGCGCAGGCCCACGCGCGCGGCCTTGTCGCCGTAAGCCGGGCCAATGCCGCGTTTGGTGGTGCCAATTTTATGTTTGCCCTTGAGCACTTCGCGTTGCGCGTCCAGTTCGCGGTGATACGGAAACACCACGTGCGCCGTTTCACTCACCACCAGATTCCGGCCAATCTTGACCCCGAGCTTCTGCAGCCCCTTGATTTCATTAACGAGACCAACCGGATCAATCACCACGCCGTTGCCGATGACGCAAAGCTTCTGCCGCCGCAGGATGCCCGAAGGGATCAGGTGCAGAACATACTTCTTCGGTCCGAGAAAAACCGTGTGCCCTGCGTTGTTGCCGCCCTGTGTGCGAACGACCACATCGGCGCACTCGGTCAACACATCAATGATTTTGCCTTTGCCCTCGTCGCCCCACTGGGCGCCGACCAGAATTGTATTTGCCATTGTCAGATCTTCCGTTGTGAGGTTCCAGAATTCAGTTTCGGGCGCCGGCGACCGGGCGCCGGCGAATCAGTACCAAACCCTGACCGCGCCAATAAAAATCCCCGAACTCTCATTCGGGGCAAAGCTGGCTGTCTTTGCGGTGCGAAGCTAGAAAAGCCGCGCAGTCGTGTCAATCGTGGAAGTTTTCGTTCGACTCCAAAGCACCAAGTCTCAACACTCACCCCGATGCAGTCGCCGCCCGATTACCACATGCACACGCCGCTCTGTAGACACGCCAGCGGCGAACCGGTGGATTACGCCCGACACGCACTTGCGCTTGGCCTCACCGAAATCGGCTTCTCCGATCATTCGCCCATGCGCCGCGACGACTTCGACGACTGGCGCATGTTGAACCATCAACTTGATGAATACGTCGAGAAAGTGCGCCGCGCGCAACGCGAGTTCCCGCGGCTCACCATCCGCCTTGCGCTCGAAGTGGATTACCTGCCGGGCCACGAGGACTGGATTCGCGATCTCGCCGCGCGGCAGCCGTGGGATTATTTCATCGGCTCGGTCCATTACGTCTCGGACGATTGGGCGGTGGACAATCCCCACAAACTTTCCGAATGGGAACAGCGCGACACCTTCGAAGTGTGGTCCGCCTATTTCCAGCGACTGACGATGGCGGCCGCCAGCGGCTTGTTTCAAATCATCGGCCATGCTGACTTGCCGAAGAAATTCGGCCATCGTCCCACGCGCGACTGCGCGCCGCTTTACGAGAAATTCCTGACGGCGGCGCGGCAAAACCATTGCGCCGTTGAACTCAACACCGCCGGCCTCCGCAAAGATTGCCGCGAGATTTATCCGAGCCGCGAGCTTCTCCAACTCGCGTTTCAACACCACGTGCCGATCACGTTCGGCTCGGATGCCCACGCGCCGGGGGAGGTGGGAATGAATTTTGCCGATGCCATCCAACTCGCGCACGCGGTCGGTTACCGTGACTCCTGCCAGTTCCGGCAACGTGCCCACAAACTGGTGAAATTCTGAGGTCAAACTACTCCCAGATATTGACAAGGCGGTTTGGTCTTAGGATGCTACGGGCACTTGATTGGTGGCCTCGGTAGCTCAGTTGGTAGAGCAGTTGACTCTTAATCAATTGGTCCCAGGTTCGAGTCCTGGCCGGGGCACCATTCCTTCAACGACTTGCGCAATTTCGGTTTCCGTCAAATTCCCGGAGTAGTCCCAAACGTAGTCCCAGGCACGTTTCAATCCGCTTCGGTTCGCCCCGGTCGTCAGTGTTGCGGCATCTTGGCTCGCGGAGGTTGCGGGATGCCGATGCCGCACAAGACCAAACCGAACCCAGCGGCGGGGTCGCATTGCGCAGGAACACCGCGCCCGGATGAATCGCGGCCCGGCAGGGGCAGGGACCGGCTGGCGTGGCGCGTGGCGCGTCGCGAGTGGCGGCGAGGGTCAGCATAGCGGGGACAATCGAACGCGCGGCAACCGAATCCTAGCCCGTGCGGCTGGAGGCTGGTGCTGCCGACCGAAAGCAGGTCAAAGGAATCTCTTTTTTGCGGGCGAACCGTCCCGGCGGGGTGGCGGGGGAGGGGGAAATGGCGTTCGCCGTTCGCTTCTGGAGTCCCGCCTTTAGCGAGCAGCATATTTTGAAAAGTGCGGCTTGGCTTTGACTTACATGACAAAGACACCGCCAGGCCAGACAAATCGAGGCTGGGGAGATTATTCCCGGCACAATTCAGTTCCCGAAGCTGCGGTGTGTGTGTTAGTTCCAACTTGGTGAGTTTGTTATTCGAACAATCCAAGTCCGAAAGTTGCCCGACAGCAGCCAGATTCAAGTCACGAAGTGTGTTATCCGCACAATGGAGGCTCACCAACCTCGGCGTGCGAAAAAGGTCGAGTTTTTCGATGGAATTGTATGAGCATAGTAATATCTGTAAACTTGGCACCGCTGATAGGTCCAGTTGAGAGATGCCGTTGAAGCTACATGCCAACCAGACCAAACCCGGTGTGTGAGAGAGGTCCAACTCCGCCAGCGCATTTTCGCTACAGTTGAGACGTTCCAGGGCTGCCAAGCCAGAAAGGTCCAGTGCCGGCAAAAGATTGCGGTCGCAACTCAGGGATTTCAATGCACACAAGTCCGACAGAGCAAGTTGCTTCAGGTTCATGTCAGAGCAGGACAAATACTGTAGCCGGCGAAGTGGCAACCCCCCAAGGTCAACAGATGTGGGGTCTCTTTGGTAGTGAGCCTTGTACTCCAGATGAGTGATATGCAGGTCAGCAACCCATTCAAACTTCCACAATGGCAGTGCGACACAATCCCAACGTACCAGAAGCAAGCGCCCTTCCGAAAACGCCGGACCGTCCCAGAATGGGAAAAGCAGGCGTTGTCCGTCGGCCTCTACGAGGAGATTCTCCTCATCCAGCAAGGTTTCAAGTACAGCTTCCGGCTTCCTCCGCAATGCTTTTGCCCAGATGAGAATCTGCTCGTAATCTGGCTTGCGCCACTCGTAGTCGCCGAGTCGAAAGTTCACCTCGGCGAGCTTAAAAGTCTCCTTGTTCACCAGCGCAAGCGTGTCCGCAACCATGCCGGAGAGGATGCGCTTTGCGCCGGGTTGCGTTTTTGCAGGCGCGCGGGGCGGCATGGGAACCAACGCGACGTCGTCAGGTCCGTTCATCACGGCGGACTTTAGCAGCGTTGGTGCCACCAGCAATCCCCGTCTTGCATCCTTGCACGGCATTGACATCCTGGGACGGGTGATACAAAGTAGTCTCACGATGAAAACAGCGACGGTCAGAGATTTGCGGAATCATTTTGCGCGGATTGCCGGTTGGATCCAGCAGGGGGAGCCGGTGGAGATCACCAAGGCCGGGAAACTTTTTGCGCGCTTGGTGCCCGCCGCGCCGGAGAAACCGCGCCGGTTCAAGATGCCGGACATCCTGGCGCGGTTGCGCGCCAATTTTGGCGACAAGGTGTATGACGCTGACGAACTCCAAAGCTTGATTCAGGACAGCCGGGGAGATCGTTCGTGAAGGATTACGCCGATACGAGCTTCATCCTGAGCCTGTATCTGTTGGACGTACATTCGGCGAAGGCGGCGGGGCATCTGACGGGCCGCAAACGTCCGTTGGCGGTTTCGGCATTGCTGGCTTTTGAAGTCGAACAGGCGCTTGAACTGGCGATGTTTCGCAAAATAGTTGCGTCGCTCCAAGGCCGGAAAGCCTTGAGTGACTGGCAGGCGGACCTGACTGCCGGCGCGGTGGAGATTGTGGCGACGGACTGGCCGCAGGCGTTGCAGGAGGCGCGGCGCATCGCGCGATTGCGGACGGCGGCGGAAGGCTACCGCAGTCTGGACATTCTGCATGTGGCAACGGCGCTGGTGTGGCAGGCGGAGGAATTTCTGACGTTCGACGAGCGGCAAGCCAAGCTGGCCCTGGCGGAAGGATTGAGGGTGAAGCCGTGAAGGGTAGGAAATCAAATGGCGACGGCTGCGACCTTATGCCGTAGGCGTGGGTTGTTCTTCACATGGACGTTAGCGAAATCAGCAAGCTTGAGAATCACGAATACCTGAATCTCACGCTGAAGTTGAGTTCCAGTGGCTACCTGCAATTGCTACGCACAACCATGAAGCCAGAATTGGCAACGGCGGTTGTGGAACTCTATGCAGAGGCGAGAAATCTCGATGCGCCAGAATTGATGATGCGCGGGATGGAGATACAAAGCGAAGCAACGCTTGCCGGGTACGGGCTGTTGGAGTTGTTCCGCAGGACCCAGGATTTCGACGGCTACAGCGAGGCGCGCGAATCATGCAAACAGGCTCTCAAGAGGCTGCGCATGAACAAGTCGGCGCAAAGGCTTTTCCAATTGACTCCAGGCACACCGGACTTCGACCGGGAGTATTTTTTCTTTGATTTTGTGCCGGGTAATTACGAAGAGGCGCTGAGGTTCCATCAAGGGACCATTGCCGACGCCGCAGGCAGAGGGGATTTGGTCTTTTTCAAGCGGCTCTATGACAGGGTAAGAAATGAACCGGAAAATAAGGCGGGTGGACAGTATCCATACTTTTTGACCACGATTTGGCTGCACGGATTTTTATGGCTGATGCCGGAGAAACTCGCATGTGAGGAGGTAGCCGGACGGATGAGACGTCTTTTTGAGGCTGGTGAAAAGGCGAGGCTCGAAAGCCGCAAGCACGAAAGCGACCGCAAGCAAGAGTACGAAACGAAGGTTTCGGCTTACGAGAAACTCAAGGCTGGCGAGAAGGTTTGGCATGAATGGGAGCCACAATCCGCCGAGGGACCACAGCACGAGAAAGAAAGGAATAGACTCCGCAAGGCGGTCAAGAACTTGGGACTCTACCAACACCCGGAGAGTCCCGTGGTAGGCACAAGAAAACCCAGCCCTGGCGAACCGAGTTCCGTCTGTTACATTTGGAAAGAAGGATGGCCAAAGTAGTACTCCGCGATTTTTCCCGTTTTGCTTCAATTAGGAAAGGCAAGGGCAGGCTTCTTATAACTCGTTTCGTTTGAAGGGATTGAAAATTGGCCAATCCTGTCTGCTTGGAACGGGGCGCGATGATCCCAACATCGTGTTGTGCCGAATTACATCAGTGAACACAGCGGACACCGGCCAAGTCTCCGCGAACGCAGAGGCGAAATGCCGGTTTGGGTGCGGGCACCCGCACGAGGGCCGGAATTCTTTTCCGGGCTAACGAGGGCGCGACTTTACGCACTCCACAGTGAGGGCAAGGTGCGCTCGGTATCAGTTGGTGAACCGGGGAAGCGCGGGTGTCGTTTGTGGGACCTCGGTTCGATTCTGAATTACATAGAGAAATGCGGCGCGAGTGCCGCAGGGGAGTGGCAGCGATGAACGCCCCAAACCAAAAAGCGCGCCCCGCCGGGAAGCAAAGCGCGCCACAAAGAACTGCCGCTCACGCTAATGGCGTGACCGCTCACGCTAATGGGTGACGCCTCTATTTTGCCACCAGAGCAAGCGGCGGTCAATTCCCTCAACGACAAAATCACCCAAGTACGCGCCCGCCGGATGGAACACTGTCCGCGCCTTCACAGGGCGCTGTTGGCGCGTTGTCATTCACACCGGGCGTCGCCGCGTCAGGCCATCAAGGCGTTCTGCCAGGAGTGCATGGGGTATCAACGCGACGAGATCACGACTTGTACCGCGTACGCCTGCCCCCTGTGGCATTTGCGGCCGTGCCGGAGAAAGGATCGGACGCGATGACCCTTAACGCAGAAAAAATCCCCGGCGAGCTGCAATTGCTCCGCCAGTGGGTTTGTTGGCGGCTCGAAACGCGCGATGGCAAGGCAACGAAGGTCCCGTATCAATCCAACGGACGCAGAGCGGATGCCAGCGACCCGGCAACCTGGAGCAGTTTCGCTGAAGTCGTTGCGACTTGCGGTCAAACGGAAAGCCGATTTAACGGAATCGGTTTCGTTTTTGCGAAAGATGGCGGGTTCACGGGGATTGATCTTGACCATCATCGCAACCCGGCAACGGGGCAGCTTGACGAGTCTGCCCGTCAGAGTGTCGCGCGTCTGAATAGCTACACGGAAATTTCCCAGAGCGGCACCGGTGTTCACGTCATTGCACGCGGCCAGATTCCAGGTGCGACCGGCAGGCGCGATGCAAAGCGGGGCGTCGAGATGTATTCAGCGAAACGCTTCTTCGTGATGACCGGCAAGCACGTTGAGGGAACGCCGCTGACGGTTGAAGAGCGACAGCAGGAAATCGAAGCGATGTTCCGGGAAATCTTTCCGGCGAAAAGTCAGCGTCAAGAAATAGGTTCGGTGAATACTCTTCGCTTGTCGGATTCAGATTTGATTGACCGAGCGAGCCGGGCGAGGAACGGCGACCGATTTTCCGCTTTATGGCGCGGCGATGCTTCTGGCTACGGCTCACAGTCTGAGGCTGACGCGGCGCTTTTGAAATTGCTTCGCTTCTGGACCGGTGGGGACAAGGAACGGGCGTTTCGGTTGTTCGCGCAATCCGGTTTGAAACGCGGAAAATGGGAGCGCGAGGATTACCGCGAGGCGACATGGGCGGCGATTGCGAATGGCGAGGTATATTCCGCCAAGTGCAAGGCCGGCAGTCTCGCCAGCGAATACTTGAGCGCGGAAACTGAACCCGTGGCGTGGACAGAGCCAAAACTTTTGCCCGCAGACCTGCCCGCCGTGCCGCCGTTCAACTTTGCCTGTCTCCCGGCCACGCTGCGCGCCTGGATTGAGGACATTGCGGAGCGGATGCAATGCCCGCCCGATTATCCGGGTGTGGGAGCCATGGTCGCGCTTGGCTCGCTCGTTGGCCGCAAGGTTGGGATTCGTCCCAAGCGGCATGATGACTGGCTCGTGGTCCCGAATCTTTGGGGCTGCGTTGTCGGGCGTCCGGGTTTGATGAAAACACCGGCTTTGGAACAAGCCCTTTTGCCATTGCGCCGGCTCGTGGCGGAAGCACTCGACCGATACCGGGCGGAAATGCGCGAGCACGGAGTCAACTCCATGCTTCAAGCGCAAGCGGCCAAACTCGCGCAGACGAAAATCGCCGTGCATTTGAAGAAAGGCGACCGACAAGCTGCGCGCACTGAGGCCGAAACCCTGTTGAAGAAGGAACTGGATCAGCCGGTTTGCCGGCGCTATGAAACCAACGACCCGACGATTGAAAAGCTCGGCGAACTGCTGGCCCAGAATCCCGATGGCCTGCTGCTGTTCCGCGATGAACTCGTCGGCTTCCTTCGCGGTCTGGACCGGGAGGGGCACGAAAGCGACCGGGCGACTTACCTGGAAATGTGGAACGGGACCGGGAGTCTCACATCTGACCGCATTCAACGGGGCACAGTCAGAACGCCTGCCATTCTGTCCATCCTCGGCGGGATTCAGCCGGACTTGCTTACGGCCTACGTGCGTGAAGCGGTGCGCGGCGGAGTTGGCGCGGACGGGCTGTTGCAGCGGTTCCAACTCGCGGTGTGGCCTGACTTTTCAAGGCAGTGGCGGAACATTGATCGTTGGCCGGACTCGGAAGCAAAACGCGAAGCGTTCGCGGTGTTCAAATACTTGGACGAGTTGACGGCGGATACCGTGGGCGCCGACACGTCGAGCGGTATCCCCTTTTTGCGGTTCAGCAACGATGCTCAGGAGCGTTTTAACCTTTGGCGTGCCGAGTTGGAACAATCGCTCCGCTCCGACACTGAGCACCCGGCGTTTGAAGCGCACCTGTCAAAATATCGGAAGCTCGTTCCGGCGCTTGCGCTGCTCATTCACCTGGCAAACCGCGAGACCGGCCCGGTTTCTTTGGCTGCATTAAACAAGGCGTTTCTCTGGGCAATTTATCTTGAAGCTCACGCCCGGCGTATTTACTCCGCTGTTCTGCGACCGGACGCGGCAGCGGCACGGGAGTTGGCGAAACATTTGGCGCGCGGAGAACTGACGGAGCGGTTCAGCTTGCGTGAAATCTACCGCCGGGGCTGGGCCGGGATTGCTGGTAAAGAAGATGCTGAAGCCGCAACTGAAATCCTCTGCGAACTTGGTTGGATTCGCGCTGTGCCCGACACGGGCCGGACAACGGGCAGACCGGCAAGCCCCGTGTTCGAGGCAACCCCAAAATTTCTCAGTGCGCCCCGGAGTCAACTGACAGAAGCGACAAAACCCGCTTCTGGCAGTTTTGTCAGTGACCCGGCAGGGGCAAGACCAAAAAACGACTGGCCAACCCAGGCACGCGAACACCCGTCGTGATCTATGGAACGCTTTCTCACTCTTTCGGAAGTGCGGGCGATGCTCAACGTGAGCCGGGCAACGCTTTGGCGCTGGACGGCGGAGCATGGATTGAAAGTTGTCCGTGTCGGCAACGTTACCCGCGTCCGCGAAAGCGATTTGCAGACGTTTCTGAATCGCCACGAATCGAGCGACGCAGGTGCGGACGCGGCGCAAGCGCAGGCGGGCGGGTTGTGAAAGCCGCGCAGCTATTGCTTGCGGGCGGCGGCAAGCAGGGCGGCACGGAGCCAGTTGGATTTTGGCGTCCCGGATGCGCCGATGGCTTTCACCACTTCACGCGCTTCATCCGGCGGCAGCCGCACCGAAAAAACGACCGCAAGCCCCTTGTTCGAGAGCCGGGGCCGGCCCATTTTCTTTCTCATGCGAATTCAGCATTGCGTTTACGAAAGTGTTTGACAGGATTATGGACTTTAGTTTACAAATGTCCAGTCTCGAATTTCGGGACAACGCGTTTTCAGCAAAGTGCCCGCATGTCACTGGAAAGGTTAGTAACCAGTGACACCCGGTTGGAGCCGGGGCGGGCAATGAAAAGGTTAGCAATGAAGGCGGATTCGTTTCAAGCCCGGTCCCTCGCAATCGAGGCGACGGGCGATTACTTCGCAAACAAGGTCAAACCCAAGATTCGGCTTTCCGGCAAATGGCTGGAACGGGCTGGTTTCAAGCCGGGCCATCGCGTGGAAGTTCGTTTCGATCAACCCGGAAGTCTGACGCTCCGTTTCTTGGAGCAACCGCAGGGGGTGACGTTGTGAAAACCTCCAACCCACAAACCGAACAAGGCGCAAGTGTCGAGAACAGCAAATTCGAGCGGCTGGGTCCGTCTTTGTACTGGAAAGGTGGGGTGATCGTTGCAAGGGTGCGAGTGGATGGAATACGCACGTGGCGCAGCACCGGCACGGACAACCCCGCCCTTGCCCGGAAGTGGCTCGCAAAATGGCGTGATGAAGCCGCTATGCTGCGCAACGGTATTGAACCGAAAGGCGTTGTGCTCCATCGCCAGCGGGTCACCGTGGGCGAATTGATTGATGCGTACCTTGCCGCCGGGATGCCAACCCGCAAAATGCGCCCGAAGCGTCCGGCGACGATTACCAACGAGAAAGCCTGCCTGAAAGTGGCGCGGGCATTTTTCGGCAACATGCAGGCGGCGGGATTGACGTTGGCGGATTGCGACCGCTTCCGGGATTGGCGAGTCAGCGGCGGATTCTTTGCCGATGCCGGCGCGGACGAACAGCGGAAGAAAATGGCACGGATGAAGAAGGGGACCCGCAGCGTTGACTTGGAGTTGACGATTCTGGCCAACGTGTTTCATCTGGCAGTACGCCGGGGAACGTTGAAATCGAATCCGCTCGCGGGCCGGGGGCGTTACAGCGTGGCGGAGGATGTTCGCCATTGCCGCGAGGTGGCGCCGACGCCGGAAGGGTTGCAGCAAATCGAGTACTGGCTGCGGGAGCGCAATGAGCTTGGCGCGGCGGACTTGGTTTGCTTTCTGGCTTACAGCGGATTGCGGATAGGCGAGGCGTTGTCCCTCGATTGGGAAGCGGTGGACTTCGGCGAACAGGTACTTCACGTCCAGCGGGAGAAGCGCGGCACAACGCCTTGGGTGCCGATACGCCCGGAGATGGACACCCTGCTGCGGGACATGCGGAAGCGGGCCGCAAGCCATTTGCTTTTCCCGTCGCCCTTTGAGCCGGACAAGTCCCGCGACGGGGCGGCGTTCAATCACCGGCTGACGGCGGCTTGCCGTGCGCTTGGGATTGGCCATGTGACGCCGCACGGCTTGCGGTCCTACTTCGTCACTCAGGCGCGCGCGAGCGGGCTTTCTGACGCCGAGATTGCCATGCTGATTGGCGACAAGACCGGCCCGGCAATCATCGCCCACACTTACGGCGACGTGCGGCCCGATCATCTGCTCAAGCAAGCGCAGAGAATCCGGCTGACGGTGCAAGCGAACCACAGCGACGGGACGGCAGCGAGTAGTCCCAAAGGTAGGCCCACGTCGCCCGATGTTTCACCGAGTTACCCGGAGACGCGAACATTGAGAATGTGCCTGTCCTACAAGGGTTTTGACGCTGCTTGTGGAGACGGACGGAGACGCCGTGAAACGTCTCTGTTCCTACTCTTAATCAATTGGTCCCAGGTTCGAGTCCTGGCCGGGGCACCATTCCTTCAACGACTTGCGCAATAGAATAACCCAAGGAGGTTTTAATATCCTGACAAATCCGTAACAAATTCGGTGGGGACTGATCTGGTCGGAGGGTGTTATGAAAACACAATCATCCTTCGAGGTTCTCAGAAACACGCCGCTTTGCAGACATGCACTTCGGTTGTGCGTGGCCATTGGAACGTCTTGGGGATTGATGTTGCAGCGCTTGAATCAGCACTTCCCGTTTACCTTCAACCGCGCGGTGGATGATCCGGCGATATACACGACGCTGGACGAACTTACGAGCCCGTGAGGGGCCGAAAGTCGCCGGCCCGTATCACTGCGCCATGGCGCGCCAGAAGCGAGACCCGCCGGGAGACAACGGCAGTGACACGGTTTGCGGGTCATTCGTGAGGGTTACGGAAACCACCGTTTGCCAGTGTGGAGCAGCGGCATTGGTCGCTTCCTGGATGTGATGAAGGTGGCCCATGTCGCCGCTGACCGTTAGGAGCAGATTGGTTGGGCTTTGCATAAGGGATAGGTGTGGCGGCCGCGGCAGCGTCACCGTATGCGGGTCGTCGCTGAAGTCCGGGATGCCGTCCTTGTCGCTGTCGTTCAGATCATCAATCGAGAGTTCCCAACTGTAATAATCTTCCTCCACCGTGGTCGGGTCGCCGTCATTGAATTCCATGGGGCCAAAGTAATTTGTTCCGAGCGACAAATCCCGGTGCAACGGCGTCGGCTCGTAGAGGTCCAGCCACTGGGCAATGGCATTGGTCAGGAACGCGCTGTCGAGAGTCAGTTCATCGTAGGGGTCGGTGGTGGATTTGGTGAAGGCGATCGGCCCTTGCAGGGTGCTGGCGGGATTGCCGGTTTGGGCGAGGTCCAAGCGACCGGAAACGGCACTGGCCCCGGGCGTGTAAGTGAGCGTGCCGGTGTATTCCAAAACCTCGAAGGTGTGACGGAAATTGCCCAGGTCGCCGAACGTGCTGTCCACGAGCCGCAGCACACAGGTGCCGGCGCTCGACCCGGCGGGGCGGGTCCAAGTGGCGGTAATCGTCCCGCTCCCGATTGCCGTCGTGTATTGGCCTGAAGACGTGCCGCTGATTTCCTGCGACACTTCGTAGGAATCGTCGAAGCCGTTTCCGTTTGCGTCTTGAAAAGCCGGCAGGTTCAGAAGCAGTGTCCCTGTAATGGGGAAACCGCTGAAATCCAACGAGAAACCACTGCGATGCGTGTGGGAAGCATACCACGGCGCCAATTCCCCGTTCAGTCCGCCGGCGATGGTGGTCAAATCGAGGGTTTCATCAAACGAACCCGTGCCTTGGTGGAAACGTAACGACCAGCAGAACAGGGTGGCGCTCGCGGTATGCGTCGCTTGAACGGGAGAGGCCAGCGCGAGTAGAAACGTCGTCAGGATAATCCAGCGGGCTGTCGTCATGGCCTTGTCCCGAGAGGCAGGTAGCAGGTGGGGCGACCCGGTAAAAGACTTCGCATCCATGCGGAGATTCCACTGCGAAGCCGGTGTGCGGTCAAGCGGGAATTCTGGCAGCTCTTTCGTACTCCCGAAGGGGGAATGTGCTGGTTCAGCGAACGGGAGTTCACAGCGCCGGCGATGCTATGAGGGTTCGTCAAGCGGGTTGTGAGCTTTCCAGCGGGCTATTTCAGTGAGCTGTCCAACGCGCGGAGCGGAGGCGCTCGGCCCGCGAGATAAATCCCCGTCCTGGTTCAACCGGTAATCCACTGTCCATCTCACGGGCCAAACGGCAGCGGTGCGGCCACCCACTGTTTCATCTGGGCCACGAGTGCTTTCCGGTGGAACTTGCGGGGCGACTGCGGATGGGCGTGAGATTTCAGGACGACGGTCATGATGAACTCCAGTTGCACATCCAGCCCCGGCTTGAGCATCGGCATGGCGGGATCAATGGTGCGGTGAGCAAGGGCCTGGCGGGACGGGAACGGGCGCGACTGGGGACTTGTCGCCGCCCAGCTTGGGGTTTAGGGTCGGGGGTGTGATGGCGGGTTTGAAGATGTATTCTTTCATTGATGCGTTTGGTTTGGTGGACCGACACAGCGTGGCACTGAGTGGTGCGGCGTTTCAACCCATCATGACAGCTAACCGCCGCCCCGCTGGGCAGTCGGACGGTTCAGATAATTTGTCAGCGACTGTTGCAGCCGACCGGGCGTTTCCGGCGGTGGTCGCTGATCTCACCTCTGAGGTAATCCGTCAACGGGTTTTCTGACTTTTTTTCGCCGGGTTTTTCCACGGGCTTTTGCCCAGCTCCACGCGGTTGAACAGCGCCACCACCGGACTGCCCGCTTGCCGCAACGCCGCTTCATAGCGGGCCTCGCCATAGGGCGTGCGATCCTGCCAGCAGCGCCAGATCGCCCGCTGCCACTTGAAGGCCAGCGCCTGAAACGCCTGATTCTGCGTGGACGGGGATACCTGCCCGCGCACCGCCAGATCCGTTAAAAACGCCTCCACCTTCACCTGGCCTCCGGCCAG